>OLSJ01000056.1_pt1 | contig 97345 bp, 77 predicted proteins | sample 1672151 | NCBI WGS metagenome assembly OLSJ01 (sample SAMEA3136653, study PRJEB25190) | human gut metagenome | biome: human gut; feature: human-associated habitat; material: faeces | place: Austria | collected 2013 | reverse complement strand
GAGGCGGTTGGGGCTGGCGGCGTAGGCCGCTGTCCAAGTAACTGTCCGCACCCCCCTGAACTCTGCGTTGCGTTCGGTCTTCGGAAGAAGTTTTTGGAAAACGCCTGGTCAAAGCTTCGCGCGCATCGAGACTATTCCGGGTCACTGAAGGATCTGTCTCCTAAGACGCTTATAACTCAAGATCTCATGCGTTTTCCGAACGGTTCGTTGACCGAGAGGCGGCGAGTCGCTTATAACTCGATATTTGACGCATGCTTGAATGCGATGCAAGTATGCGGAACGGCTCGGCTCCTACTTCGATGGCGTCGGAGCCGAGCCGTTTAGGGCGCCAGCGATTTGCGAGACACTTGGGCGGCCACTCGTGCGTGCTGTTACGAAAGGGCGGCGTACTCCTCGTCGGTGACGGGCTCGCACCACTCGTTTGCGCAATCGGTGCCCGGGGCCTCGAAGGCCACGTGGCTCATCCAACGGTCGGCGGTGGCACCGTGCCAGTGCTTCACGTTGGCTGGGATATACACCACGTCTCCGGCGACGATCTTGCGGGCAGGCTCGCCCCATTCTTGGTACCAGCCCTCGCCGTCGGTGACGAGCAGGATCTGGCCGCCGCCTTCGGCCGCGTGGTGGATGTGCCAGTTGTTGCGGCAGCCTGGCTCGAAGGTGACGTTGGCGATGAACTGGGTCTTTTCCGAATCGGTCAACGGGTTCAGGTAGGACTGACCCGTGAAGTACTGCGCGTAGGCGTCGTTGGGCGCGCCGAGGCCGAACAGGCCGCCGTGACCCTCGGGGTTTTCAAAGTCCAGCGGGTCTGCGGCGTACACCTTCAGCGCCACGCGGAAGGCAGCCCAGGCGTTGGGCCAGCCGGCGTAGAAGGCCACATGAGTGAGGATGGCGGCCATCTCGCGGGCCGTGACGCCGTTCTTCTTGGCGTTGGCCACGTGGTGCTCGAACGAGCCGTCGGCCATTCCCTTGGCCACCAGCGTGGTCACGGTGAGGATGGAGCGCATCTTCAGGGTAAGCTCGTCGCTGCTCCACACCTCCCCGAACAGCACATCGTCGTTCAAGGCGGCGAACTGAGGCGCGAAGGTACCGAGCGCATCGCGGCCGGCGGTCTGTACTACTTTGGGCATGAGGTTCCTCGATTCTTTTGGGGTGTTTCCGACGCTACTGCTCATTGCGCGCCTTCAAGTTTTACGCACTTGCTTTCTCGTTACCCTAAACCTTCGAGTAAGCTCAAAGTCAAGGCACAATTGCGAGAGCGAAGAAGTTTCTGCCGGTCGTTGAATCCCCCTGTTTTTGCATGAGATTGACGGTTATGAGCGTCTGGTTCTCGCGCGAAGGAGTTCAGCGCGAAAGGCCCTTGGCAAAACTCCAGGTCAACAGACTGTATGTGATACGGCTCTTTTAAATCCGTATTCGGTTAGCGCCTCCAGACGCTCCTAACCGGTGATTTGCTGCAATTTCGAGGTGGTTCGTCGACCGAGAACGTGAGTGAGTGCTCTTATGCCTATCTTTTATGGGCCATGACGAACACGCAGTTGCTTTTGACGAGAGTGCCCGCGACAATAGGGAAAACGATGCGGAAAGCGGCGGCCCGGCCGCCGCTTCGAAGCAGGCGTCTCGGAAGAGGCCATCGACGAGTTCGTTACCCCCTACGCCGAGTAGCCGCGCAGTTTAACCTTCACAAAACTGGTCAAGTTGCCTTGCCAATTATTGAAAAACTGGCAGAGTTACTTGGCCAGTTACGGGGACGTTAGATTCTGCGCGTCCCCGCTGTCTGCCTCTTCGCGACCTGCTATGCGATCTCGATAAGGTCGCCGGGGGCGATGGTGCCGCCGGCGAGCACCTTGCAGAAGACACCCTCCCGGGGCATGATGCAGTCGCCCATCTGGTGGTAGATGGCGCAATGGGCGTGGCACTGCTTGCCGATTTGGGTCAGTTCCAGCACCACGTCGTTGCAGACGAAGCGCGTGCCGATGGGGAGGCTTTTCAGGTCGAAGCCCTCGACGATGATGTTCTCGCCGAACGCCCCATGGCCCACTTCGGCGCCGCGGTTCTTGAATGCCTCGATCTGCTCGTAGGGCAGAAGGCTCACCTGGCGGTGCCACGGCGCAGCGTGGGCGTCGCCCTCGATGCCCCAGTTGGGCCTAAGCTCGATGACGGCTTGCTCGGTTTTCTGGATTCCCTTGATATCGCTCGTGCATACGGCTTTGATCACGCCCATGATGCACCTTTCTCGCTGGCGATGGGTCGTGCGCCACTCTCGACCCACCCGGTGCATAGGATTTGGCCCCCGACCCGCTGCACGACGCTGAAGGGGAAATGCCGGCGCGCCCAAATTCTAGCGAACCCCTAGACTATTTGCAAGCGGGGATAGTAGAAGCGAATGCTCATTTACCAGTTTTAGAGCCTTTAGAATTTTTAGCAGTCTTAGCCAAGGCCCCCGACGCGGCTCTTCTGGCGTCTAGCCTGTCGGCATGAGCGCGCGAGCGAGCACCTTTCCGACCAGCACGCCGGCGACGCACAAAACGACGCTGACCAGGGCGTAGGCGCCGGCGATGGCGTATTGGCCGCCCTCGATGAGCTCGAGGGTCTCCAGCGAGAAGGTGGAGAACGTCGTGAACCCGCCGCATAAGCCCACCTTCAAAAACAGCACCGCCTCGCGGGAAAGGGCGCCGGCGGCCAGCTCGGAGGTCTCCACGATGGCCCCTATGGCCACCGACCCCAGGAAGTTGATGAGCAGCGTCATGAGCGGCAGCTCGCTTCCCAGCGGGATGAGCCCCAGGCCGTAGCGTCCCATGGCGCCCAGCGCGCCGCCCGCTCCCACGCACAACAGGCCCATCATCGCTCGCTCTCCTTTTCCTTGATTTCGTCGCGCGCCCAGTATACGCCATCGGGGAAGAACGCGCTGCGCCATTGGGGGAGCGCGCGCCCCTCTAGCGGCGGGTGCGGCGCACGCCGTCGGGGAGGCCCGCTTCGGGCATGCGCAGGGTGCCGGCCTTCTCGCGGCGGCGCATGTCCCACAGCATGATCGCGGCCACGGCCAGAAGCGGCAGGCCGCCCACGATGCCCGTGCACAAGGGCCCCACGAAGGGGTTGCCGCCCGAAAGCGAGAACAGCGTCACGCCGTTAGTCGTGCCGTTCGCGGCCCCGTGCCCGATGGCCGCGGCAAACGTGGAGCCGGTGCGGATGGTCACGTAGCTGAGGAAGATGGCGAGCACGGTGCACCAGGCGCACATTTGGAATCCCTCGCGCGTCACGAGGCGCGTGAGCACCACGCCCAGGGCGGGGAAGAGCATGGTGAGCGCCACGGAGACCATGTAGGCGAGGTCGGGCGAGAGGAACTCGCTCGCGTAGGGGGCGGTGCCTTGGGCGATGGGGTACACCACGAGAAAGTCGTAGGCGTAGGTGATGCCGAAGGTGATGGCGAGAAAGACAAGGGCGCGTTTCATAGCGGAGTCCTTTCGTCGGGAACGAGCGGGCAGGGCTTCGGGTGGCCGCGGCGGCTTTCGCGGGGCGACGAGAAGCCGATCGCCCGTATTTTGTTCTATGACAACTAGAACAGTTTATGTTATACTCCGAGTAGAACAAGAAGTCAATGGCCCGTAGCGCGCCGCTACGGGCCGCTCGGAAAGGACGCCCCCATGCTCATCGCCGTCGACGCCGCGGCCGCCGAGCCGCTCTACCTGCAGATACGCAACCAGATTGTGGCCGGCATCGCCACCGGGCAGCTGGAGCCGGGCCAGTCGCTGCCCTCGGTGCGCTCTCTGGCGAGCGACTTGGGCATCAACCTGCACACGGTGAACAAGGCCTACGCGGTGCTGCGCGACGAGGGCTACGTGCGCATGCGCGGTCGCGCCGGGGCGGTGATCGCCGATCCGGCCGCCGCCGATCGCGCCGACGCCGACGCATCGGCCCAAGTGAAGATGGAGGATGACCTCTTCAAGCTGGCCCTGGCCTTCCGAGCCCGGGGCGGCGCGCGCGGCCAGTTTCTGGAAGCGGCCGCCGCTCAGGCCGCCCGCGCCTACGGGGTGATGGAAGATGCCGAGGCCGCCCCGCGTCCGGCGCAAAAGCGGAAGGCCGCCGACGCTTCTTCGGCGCAGGGTGCAGGGAAGGCGATGGCCCCCCAATGAGCGCGACGACCCCCATGCTTCTGCTTCTCGGGCTTCTGACCCTGGTCGTTCCCTTGATGGGCGTGACCATGGCGCTCACGCCCTACCTCATGCCGAAGCGCGAGTGCTTCGCCGTCACCGTACCCGACGACGCGGCGGCCGATCCTTATCTGCGCCGCCTGAAACGCACCTATCTTGCGATCATGCTGGCGCTTACGGCGGCGGCGACGATTGCGTGCGCGGCGGCCCTGGCGCTCGACCCTGAGCACGCTTTCGTCGCGGCGCTGGTGGCCGCCGCCCTCGTTCTGTGCCTTGGCGGCTATGGCCTCATGCTGTACTTCCGCGCAAAGGTGCAGCGATACAAGAAGGCCCAAGGCTGGGTGGCCGAGGGGCGCCGCAGCGCGGGATTCGTCGGCGACGAGCCCTTCCCGAAGCCTCTTTCCCTTGCGTGGGGTCTGCTGTATGTGCCCGTGATTCTCATTACGCTGACCATGGGTATCGTGGGCTATCCCGCCATGCCCGACAAGGTGCCGCTGCACATGGATTTGGCGGGGAAGGTGACCGAGTGGGCCGACAAATCGTCGGGCATCGTCGCGTTTCCGGTGCTGTTCGTGGTGCTCATCGCCGTGTGCCTCACGGTGGCCCATTGGATGATTTTGCGGTCGAAGAAGGGCAGCGACCCCGCCATGCCGGCGGCGAGCGCCTGGGCCTACGGCATGTTCGCCCGCGCTCAGAGCGTGATGCTCGTCGGCATGGGTCTGCTCGTGAGCTTGCTGGGGCCCGTTATCCAGCTGACGTTTCTCGGCGTGCTTTCCATGGCCCAGGCTCTCGTGCCCATCGGGGTCGTGGTGGCGGTCATACTGGTGGCGAGCACCGCGGTGAGTCTCGTGTACGGCCAGAACGGCAGCCGCCTGCTCGCCCGGGTGAGCGCCGACGGGCGCGGCGGCGCCATGCCGCGCGACAACGACCGGTATTGGAAGGGTGGCATCTTCTACGTGAACCCCGACGACCCGGCGCTGTTTCTGCCTGAGCGCTTCGGTATCGGCTGGACGATCAATTTGGGGCGCCCCGCAGCGTGGGCTTTTGTGGTAGGCTTCGCTCTGGTGATCGCGGGATTCATCGCGGCGTCGTTTCTGCTCACCTAAGGAGTCGGGCGCAAGCGGCCGTTCGCGTCTCGCCGGGGCCATCGCGCGAGGAGCAAAGGGAGGCTGCCATGAAAGATTGCGCCCAGCCGCTGCAGCACATCGAGCACGGTATTCCGCCGGTGTTTGACGAGCGCTCGGAGGTGCTCGTGCTGGGCACGATGCCCTCGCCGAAATCGCGCGAGGCGGCGTTTTTCTACGGGCATCCGCAGAACCGGTTCTGGCGCGTGCTCGCTGCGCTGTTCGACGAGCCGGTGCCCGAGGACAACGCCGAGCGCGCCGATCTGCTGCTGCGCCATCACATCGCGCTGTGGGACGTGCTGGAAAGCTGCGACATCCGGGGCGCCTCGGACGCCTCCATCGCCAACCCCCACCCCAACGATCTGTCGCGCGTTTTGGAAAAGGCGCCGGTGCGCCGGGTGTTCTGCACGGGTGCGGCGGCGGGGCGCTACTACGCGAAGCTATGCGAGGCTGCCAGTGGCTTGGCCGCCGAGGTGCTGCCCTCGCCGAGCCCGGCCAACGCGGCCTGGTCTCTGCCGCGGCTTGTGGAAGCCTATCGTCCCGTAGCCGATGCGACGACCCCCTTTAAGCCTCCCGTGCTTGAGGTGTCCCAGGTGGTGGCGCTCGAGCGGGCCATCGCGGAGGCGGGCACGCCGCTCGACGCGCTCATGCGCCGCGCCGGCCGCTTCCTCGCCTTCGAGGCGTGTAAGGCGCTGGAAGGGATGGAAGGCGCGAAGGAAATAGTCATCCTCTGCGGCAGCGGCAACAACGGCGGCGACGGCTGGGTGGCCGGGGAGTACCTGGACCGCTGGGGCATTCCCGTCTGTCTCGTGACAGCGGTGGAGCCCGCGGCGCTTACGGCCGAGCCGGCTCGCGCGGCCGCCCTGCGGGCGACGGCGTCCCTGAGCGCGCACAGCCAGGTGGTTCTCGCGCCGACGGACGCGGAGGTGTCGGCCCTGCTTAACGGCGCCTCGCTCGCCATCGATGCCCTTTTGGGCACTGGGTTCGCCCACGAGACGGTGAAGGCGCCCTTCGACGGCTGGATCCGCGCTCTCAACGCTGCCCGCGACCGAGGCACGTTCGTGGTGGCCGCCGACGTGCCGAGCGGGCTTTCGGCCCAGATGGGCCGCGCGGCGAAAGATGTCGTGCGCGCCGACCTCACCGCCACGATGATCGTGCCGAAGCCGGGTCTTACCGCCGGAGATGGCCCTGCGCACTGCGGCCGCGTCGTGGTCGCGCCGATCGCCTACATCGAGCCGCTCGTCTAGAACTTGCCAGAATTGGCCATCGCAGAATACGCGGGGATCGGGCCGAACTGCTGCCCCGCATCGCATTTCGACTGACGCGGATGCGTGTGGCCCCTATAAGGTTTCCGCAAGTTGAAATTTTGCTGTCGAGACCATGTGCCTTATGGAAGTGGGCGGGCGCGGGTGCTATGGTGCCCAGGAAAAACTAGTGGCCGCGCGGTGCCCGCGCCGAAAAGAGACGAGCGCGTCGCAGCGGCATTCAGCCAAAGGAAAACTCGCCATGTTCAAAGTTCGCTCGAAGTACCTGCTGCTCATCGCGGCGGCCGTGTGGCTCATCGCTGGAAGCCAAGTCGCCCGCATGGGCATCGAGGCCATCGCGGCCGGCAACGGCAACCCGTGGCTTCTGCTCATCGGCATCCCCGCCACCTTCGTCGTCTTCCACATGATGTTCTCCAAGCTGGTGGGCAAGCATGCCGCCCGCATCCGCAGCTACGGCGAGGAGAAGATGCACGTGCTGAAGTTCTTCGATGTGCGCGGCTACCTCATTATGGCCGTCATGATGGGCGGCGGCATCGCCCTGCGCTCCTTCCATCTGGTGCCGGGTTGGTTCATCGCCTTCTTCTACACCGGTCTCGGCATCGCGCTCGCGCTTGCCGGCGTGGGCTTCCTCGTGCACTACTTTCATCGCGACGGGTATATCACCTGCCCCGTGACCGGGAAGGTGCGAGAGGGATAGGGGCTTCGGTCTCAAGGTGATTCCTCGCGTGCCCGTTTCGCGCGTCGGCGCCTAAGTGTGCGATTGCGATCGCCGTTCCTGAAGTTTGCGGCTTGCCGCTTCGACGATTTTGGCGGCGGCGAATCCCGCGAGCAGCCCGACGACGGTCCCCGCCAGCACATCGGTGGGGTAGTGCACGTAGCAGTACAGCCGCGTGAGCGCCATGAGCACCGCGCCGATGCCGACGACGATGACAAGAGGTTTGGGCCCCTTCGAGAAAAGCAGCGCCCCGAACGCGGCGAAGGCGGCGGTAGCGTGCCCGGAGGGAAACGACGAGCCGTGGGGCCGATCGACGATCATGGGCACGAGCGGGTTCACGTCGCACGGTCGCGGGCGCATGATCAGGGGCTTTAGAATGCCGCTCGTGACAATGGCGCCGATGAGAACGGCGACGAGGACGGCCGCGCCCAGCTTGCGCGTCTTTGGAATGATGGCGAGCACGATGCCGAGCAGGATCCAAATCTGGCCGACGTCGCTCGTGCTCGTATAGGCGGCAACAAGGGCGTCGAGCCAGGGTGTGTGGATGAGCTGGATGGCATCCAGGATGGCAAGTTCGTTCACGGCAGGGGAGGCGAGTGTCTTAAAGGGAAGGCTTCGGGGAAAGGCTCGCCCCGCGCTCCTTTCAGGCACAAGGCTACAGGAAGCGGCGCCGGCGGGCAACCCGTCGCGCTCTCAAAAACGCAATGCCGATCGTCCCGAAGCGCTCCATCGGCTGCGATATCCATGGTTTTCCAGGTAATCCGCGCGCTTGCTTGCCCATGCGCGAACGCGGCGATGCGCATTCGGCAATCCGCATAGCCGATTCCCTTTCTGCATTGCCCAAAGGGCGCTGCGCCCGTTACTATGGAACTGAACAGTATTTGGAAGGCGCCGGGCGGCAGGGCTCGGCGCCGGCGAAGGAGGCATCATGGATCAGACGCGCGTCATCGAAGTGAAGAAGAACATCCTGGCGGCCAACGACGAGGCGGCCGACGCCTTCCGCGCGGCGCGCGCCCAGGAGGGCACGTTCTTCGTGGACGTCATGGCGAGCCCGGGCGCCGGCAAGACGACGCTTTTGCTCGCGCTCATCCGCGAGCTGCGTGCCCGGGGCGTCGAGGCCCTCGGCGTCATCGAGGCCGACCTGGAATCCGACGTGGATGCCCTCAAGATCAAGGAGGCCGGCGTCGCCTCCGTGGAGCTGAACACCCGCGGGGTGTGCCATGTGGAGATGGGCATGGTCACCATGGCCTTCGAGGCCTTCGACGGCGATCGCTTCGACTACCTGTTCCTTGAGAACATCGGCAACCTCGTGTGCCCGGCCGACTTCGACACCGGCGCCCACACCCGCGTCATGCTGCTGTCGGTGCCCGAGGGCTGGGACAAGGTCATGAAGTACCCGCCCATGTTCGCCGCCGTGGACGCGCTCATCGTCACGAAATGCGATTACCTGCCCTTGAACGAGGACTTCGACATGGATCGCCTGAAAGAGCAGGCGCGCCTCCTGAACCCCGCGCTCGACATCTTCGTCACGAGCGCCCGCACCGGCGAGGGCATGGCCGAGCTCGCCGACTGGATGCAAGCCCAGCGCGCCGAGAAGGTGCAGGGTTAAGGCAGCTTGATGGAGTTCTTGCAGATGCGCCCTACACCCCGAGCGGGGCGTCGTCATCGTAGGGGAGGCGGGCCACCAGCTCGCAGTACTCTTGGATCTGCTGGCGCGTCTCGTGATCGAACAGGGCGATGTGCTCGTGGGCCTCTTCGGCGAACTGCTTCACCGGCCAGCGACGGGCTTCCTTGTCGCGGCCCTCTTTCTTCTCGATGACGTCGGCCCATTCCTCGGCCGCGGCCATGGCGTGGCGCAACTTCTCGGGGATGTCCTTCGTCTCGCCGGTCTTTTCCATGGCCGGAATGATGACGCTCTGCTTCGCAATGATCTTCTCGAGCAACTCTTTATCTTCCATGATGACGCCTCCTTGGTGCGTTGGGATGTGCGACGGGATGCCGTCAGTTCTTTCGGGAAGGCGAAGGAGTCGGCGGTTCCGAAGACCCATGGTAATCCGCGCCGGGCGCGGTGGCACCTTTTGGCAGGAAACGGTCATCGAGCCAGGGGAGACCCGTTGCCAAATGGCGAATGTGCGCACCGGCGCCCGCCTCGGAACGAATGGGAACCTAGGCGTGGCGTTCCTTTTTGCAGTCGGGGCGCGGCGCGGCGCAGGTCTCGCAATGGTGCAGCGGGTGCTCGGCCAGTTCGGCTTCCCAGTCGAAGTCCGGGGGCGGCGCGGTGGGGTAATCGGTCGCATCGGCGGTGTCGGCCGCGCCCGAGTCGCCGGTCACGTGTGCATTTCCTGGCGCCCCTGCGCTTTCCGGACGGCCGTCCCACTGGAACTCTTCCATGAGCACGCGGCCCTCTTCGTCGAAGGCGATCCCCTCGGCGGCGAGCATGCCTCGCTGCTCGTCGGGGCCTCCGAACGCGAAACCGGTGGCCATGCGTCCGTCCTTGAATACGACCCGATGGCAGGGGATGCAGCCCGGATCGGTGCCGGGCTCTGGGTTGGCGTGCAGGGCATAACCGACGTAGCGCGCCGTGCGCGGGGCGCCGATGAGCCGTGCCACCTGTCCGTAGGTGGCCACCTTTCCGCGCGGTATGCGCCGCACGACGGCGAACACCCGGTTGGCGTAGTCTCCCATGAGGTCTCCTTCGGTGCGCTCTTCGCTGATTGGGGCCACCATAGCAGACGAGCGGGCGATGTGAAAGCCCTTCTTCTCAGTTGCCCAACGTATGGGAGATGAGTATTGCTGATGCTGCCGCTTACGTATAAGATGACCGCGCTGGCTGCAAGGGACGCGATGGGCGTCGAAGAATGCGATCAAAGGAGCGGGAATGAAGCTTAAGGCGAAGATCATCGGGGCGGCAGCATGCGCCTTCGCGCTGTGCGTGGCGCTGGCAGGATGTGCCGGTGCGCCGGCGGGCAACGATGCCGCGAACTTCCAGGGGGATTGGATTTTGACGAGTGGCACCGTCGATGGCCAGGAGGCCACCGAGGAGACGCTGGCCCAGGCCCAGGAGATGGGACTTTCCGTTTACCTGCAATTGAACGAGGGCGGTTCTGCCGTGCTCAGCGTGCTGGGCACCAACATGGACGGCTCCTGGACCGCCAAGGACGCCACCACGGTGGAACTCACCTTCGACGGCAGCTCGGCTGAGGCGACGCTCGAAGGCGAGGAGCTCGTGATGCAGCAGGACGGCGACGTCATGCGCTTCAAGCGCGGCGAGATTCCGCCTGCGGCCAGCGAGGTTCAGCGCGACGAGAACCAGGCAGCCGAGCCAGAGGCTTAGACAACCTGCTGAAACGTCTGTCAATAACGACCATCGTAAGGTCCTTCGCCAGTTGCGGAGGGCCTTTTTGTGCACGTGACCAAAGAAAGGGAATTTTGCGAAACCATCTTTATACGGGTAAGATTTCCTATAAAATGACCTTTTGGCTCAGAAAGTGGTACACTGTAATAGTGCAACGTATGGGATTTTTTCAACAAACCTGTCAAGGGGAGTTTTGCCGTGGATGAACTGTTGAGAGCCTGGGAGACGACATTTGGCTGCAGCACGCTGCCTTTCGGTGTCGCCGAAGTGCTGCTTGACGATCGGGGGCGTCCCTATGATTTCGCCTATCGCTATATCAACGCCGCGGCGGCCTCTCTGACCGGGCATGTGGCGGAGGACCTGCTCGGCGAGGAGGCCTACGCCCTATGGGGCGGCGATCCCATCTGGCTCGACCACTTCTACGAGGCGGCGTACAAGGGCCGCGCTTCGGAGTTCGAGGCACCCTCCGAGATGCTCCAGCAGTTCTTCCGCGCCGAGGTGTTCCCCATTTCCGAGGGGCTGTGCGGGTTCACCATCCACGATGTGACGGACTGGATCCTGCCCGCTCAGCGTTCCATGGAGAAGGCCGCCGCCGGCCTGTTCTTCTACGACATGCGCTACCGCCAGATGCTTTTGACGGAGCAGGCCCGCGAGCAAAGCGGCGTGGACAGCAACTATATCAGCCTGACCGAGTTCGTCGGCCTCACCTTCGGCAGTACCTTGAGCGAAGAGGTGCGCCAGAAGATGGAGGCCTTCCTCGAGCGACGCGAGGCCTTCTATCAGGAGGGGCGCCTTCCCAACGGCCGGTGGCTGCGCATGAGCCTCGATCATACCGACCGCTCCGAGCGATTCGCCTTCGGCTTTCTGGAGGATTTCACACGCACGAAGTTGGCGGAGGAGCGCAGCGAGCAGTACATCGATGTCATCGACAGCCTGGGAGCGGAGAACTTCGCGCTGTACTTGGTCGATTTGGAGACGCAGGAGCTTGAGGTATACCGGCGCGGCGAGGACACGACGGCGGAATTCGCCCTGGCCAGTGTCGCGGAGGGCGATTATCCCGCCGCCATGGAGCGCTACGTCGACACCTTCGTGGTAGTCGAGGACCGTGCCCGGGTGCGCGCGGAAATCGGCGGCGAGGCCTTGTGGCGTCGGCTGGAGGCGGGGGAGACTGATTTCTCCGTGGGCTATCGGCGGCTGTTCGGCGACGAGGAGCAGTACGTGGAGCTGCGCATCATCCGTCTGCCCCAGCGCGACTCGAAGGTCATCTTGGCCGCCCGCAACGTCACCGGCGAGATGCGCGAGCAGCTGCGCCAGAAGGTGGCGCTGCAGAATGCGCTCGATCTGGCCGAGCATGCGAGCCAGGCGAAATCGACCTTCCTCACCAACATGTCCCACGATTTCCGCACGCCCATGAATTCCATCTCGGGCTTCGCGTCTATCGCGCTGGATCACCTGAACGACACTGATCGCGTGCGCGACTGCCTGCGCAAGATCATGTTGTCCAGCGACCACTTGCTGAGCCTGGTGAACGACATTCTGGATGTGAGCCGCATCGAGAGCGGCAAGATGTCCTTCAACGAGGACATCGTCAGCCTGCCGGATGCCGTGATCGAGGTGCAGGACATGTTCGACGAGAAGGCGGAGGCCGTCGGCATCGATCTGACCATCGACGTGGACAGCCTGGCCCATCCGCAGGTGGTCACTGATCCCTTGCGCCTGAACCAGATCCTCGTGAACACCGTGGGCAATGCGGTGAAGTTCACGCCCGCTGGGGGACTCGTCACCGTGACGCTCACCGAGCTTCCCGACGCGCCCCGCGGTTTCGGCTCCTACCGGATGACGGTAAGCGACACCGGCTGCGGCATGACGCCGGAATTCCTCGATCGAATCTTTTTGCCCTTCGAGCGCGATGGCCTCGGCTATGCCAACAAGACCGAGGGCACGGGCCTGGGCATGACCATCACCAAGAGTCTCGTCGACCTTATGGGCGGCGAGATAGCGGTGGAAAGCGTCGTGGGCCGCGGCTCGACGTTCGCGATCACGCTGCCTTTGCGCGTGGCCGACGCCGACGATCTGGCCGAGGCCCGCGAGAAGGCCGAGGCGGCCGAGCGGTGCCAGCGCGACTTTACCGGGTGCAAGGTGCTCGTGGTGGACGACGACGATCTGTCCCGCGAGATTCTGGTGGAGATCCTTAAAGATTACGGCTTTAAGCCCGAAGAGGCCCGCGACGGCGATGCGGCCGTGCGCAAGGTGGCCTCGGTGGAGCCGTTCTACTACGACGCCGTGCTCATGGACATGCGCATGCCCCGCATGGACGGCGACGAGGCCACCCGCGAGATTCGCGCCCTGGATCGACCGGACGCGGCCACGCTGCCCATCATCGCCGAGACGGCCGACGCCTTCGAGGAGGGCCAGCGCCGCGCCCGCGACGCCGGCATGACAGCGCTGACCACCAAGCCGCTGAACATCCACGAGCTGATGGCGCTTCTGGCCGAGCACATCCCGGAGAAATAGCAAAAACGGCCCGGAGAATTCCCCGGGCCGTTTTTGCGTGCGATCTTTTTGCGAGCTCGCCGGGGGCTTAGGCCACCGGCGGGGTGCCCTCCCAGTTGCCGGCGATGGCGTCGATCATGACGCGGGCGCCGAAGGGCAGCTCGCCGCATCCCACGACTTTGCGGGCCGGTTTGTGGTCGCCGAAGAAGGCGACGTAGGCCTCATTCATGGCGGCGAGGTCGGCGATGTCGGCCAGATACACGTTCACCTTCACGATGTCCTCCACCGCGTGATCCACCGACTCGATGATGGCCTTCACGTAGGCGAGGCACTGGGCGGTCTGCTCGGCGACGGTGCCGTCGATGAGCTTGCCGGACAGATCGAGCGGCAGCTGGGCGGAGATGTTGTTGTAGTGCGAGAAGGCCACGGACTGGGTGGCAAGCGGGCACTTCGGGGCGGCGTCGGTGTTGCACGCCTCGATGATGAGGCCGTGACGGTCCTCGATGGCCTGGGGCGGCGTGCCGTCGCCATGGGAGACCACGGCCTCGACGGCTACGTCGCAGTGGTAAGGCAGATCCTTCACCGGCACCACGGTACGGGCCGGCAGGTAGTTCACAGCGCGGGCGATGCCGGAATCGGGGAAGAAGGTCTTGTACACCTCGTCAACCACGCTTGCGTCGGCCAGGTTCTTCACGAAGATGGTCACCTTCACGATGTCGTCGAAGGGCACGTCCACGGAAGTGAGGATGGCCTTCACGTTGCGCAAGCACTGCGCGGTCTGGGCGGCCACGTCGCCCAGGATGGGGCGGCCCGTGCCGGGATCGAGCGGCAGCTGCATGGTGATGTTGTTGTAGTGGGAGAACGCCACGGTCTGGGTGGAGCCGGCGTCGTAGGGGGCAGCGTGGGTGTTGTTGGTGAGCTTCACCAAGTCGCCGGCCTGCGGCACCGACTGGGTGCCCTCGCCGTTATCGACGAGCGCCTCGATGAACACGAGCGCGCCCTGGGGCAGGGCGTCGACGGCCACCACGGTGCGGGCGGGCTGATAGGTGGGGAAGAAGGAGGCCTGCACCTTCTCCACCGCGTTCAGATCCATGATGTCGGCCAGGAAGATGGACACACGGATGATGTCGTTCATGTCGTGGCCGATGCTCTCTACGACGGCCTGGATGTTCTTGAAGCACTGCTCGGCCTGCTCGGCGGCCCCTCCCGCCACGATGGCGCCCGTCGCCGGGTCGATGGGCAGCTGGGCGGAGAGGTTGTTGTAGTGGGAGAACGCCACCGTCTGGGAATACAGGTCGCTCACGGGCGCCTTGTCGGTGTTGCGGGCCACTACCACGTTCGGATCGCTCATTGGTACCCCTTTCAAAGGTAAGAATCAGCAGCGATGCACAAATTGTGCAAGTGCATTAAACATGACGAAAAGAGTCGTTGTCAACAGAAAAAGCTTATTGCTACGGTGTCGATGGGAAATTGCGATGATCTTGACAAATAGAACTTTTTCGAAAGCTCTGGTCATGTATGTAAAATTTGAGCATGTGAACAAAAATATGCCAGTTGTGGGTTTTTGGCGATGGAGGTGCGACGAAGCATTGAAGGACGGTGTTTGGGATAAGAGGCTCCCTGGGGCCGAATCCTTGAATTGAAAAGGGAGGATGTTTAGAATTACTTTCCATTTCAATGGCAATTCAAATGAAAGAAATCCTTAATGCTTCGACTGCACATACTGGCCAGCGGCAGCGGTGGGAACGCTGCTATTGTGGAGAACGCGGCGACGGGCGAGGGGGTGCTTATCGACTGCGGCATTTGTAAGCGCGACTTCTTCGCCCGGGCTGAGGAGGCTGGGTTCGATTTGGGCCGGCTGCGCGCGGTGGTGATCACCCACGATCACGGCGATCATACCAAGGGACTTGGCGTGGTTCTACGGGGGCTGGCGAAGGCGGGGGCGCGTCCTGCGGTGCATGCCAGCGAGGCGGTGTTCGCGGCCTCGGCGCCGCTGCGCGATGCTGTGGCCAGCGTGGGCGCCGCGTTCGAGCCCTTCGGCGGGGGCGATGTGCTGGAGGCGGCCGGCCTGGCCGTGCGCCCCTTCCGCACGTCCCACGATGCGGCCGACTCCTACGGGTTTCGCTTCGACGAGGCAGGGGGAGACCGCGACTCCCTCGGCTACATGACCGATACCGGCATCGTGACCGATAAGGCCTGGGAGGCGCTTTCCGGCGTGCGCCTTCTGGCGCTGGAGAGCAACCACGACGCCCGCATGCTGGAGGTGGGCCCCTACCCTTACGTCATCAAGCAGCGCATCGCGTCGGCGCGCGGACACCTCTCCAACGATCAGGCCCGCGAGGCTCTGGACAACCTGGCCCACGAGAACCTGCGCGCGGTGGCGGCCATGCACGTCTCCCAGGAGAACAACACCTACCGGCTCCCGCGCGAGACCTTCGAGGCCGTCATCGCCGAGCACGGCCTTTCCACGACCGTCTCCGTCGCCTTCCAAAACCGCCTCGTGACCATCGGGTAGCGTTTCTACAGCTGCACGGCGTACACGCGGCCGGCGCCGCAGAGCTTGCCGAAGATATACTTGTTGGAGGCCGACTCGTCGGTGGTGTAGATGCGCCCGTCATGGGATTCGATGCCCTCCTGCATGGGCGGTCCGACGAGGTCGTCTGTCAGGTTGCGAGAATCCAGACAGAACAGCTCCACCTCGTCGCCGGCGTTCGTCGTGAAGGTGCCGTCCGGTGCGGCGAGGTTCACGTTGTAAGCGAGCAGGTGCGAGGGCGCGATGCCGTAGGAGACCGACAGCACGATGCGCCCGTCGTCGGTCGTGCAGGTGCCCTGGACCATGCCGGGGATGGAGAACACGTTGTCGGGCACCGTGGCGAAGCGGCCTGGACGGGTGGGATCGGCGGCGAAGGCGTACATGACGGCGGGGTTCTCGGTGCCGTCCGGCGTGGTGATGTGGTGGTTCTCCGGTGTCTCGTAGTCGTTCGGGTAGTAGAAGTTCCCGAGCAAGAGCTGACCCTGCTCGATGTTCATGAAGGCGGGGGAGAAATCGACGCCCACTTTCTCGGCGGCTTGCACGCAGGCGCCGTCTTCGGCGAACAGCAGGCTATCCATGGGGATGACGAGGTAGCCCTCCTCGCAGGCCAGATAGGCGTACTGCTCGTTGGTGGTGATGGCCGAGCCGTGGCCGTCGTAGGCCGAGCCGTCGGGCAGGGCGACGTAGAACTTCGCGATGGTGCCGTCGGCGGCGCGGCGGTAAATCGGCGAGGGCGAGTGGTCGGCCATATACCCGCTGAACAGCCACGAGTCGTCGGCTTCCACGTGGTCGAGGTCCTGGGGGACGAAACCGGTGTTGATGCCCGGGATGTCGAAGGGGGATTCCGCGCGGTCGAAGAAGGGGGCGAAGGCGACGCGCATATAAATGTTCAGGGCGACCACCGCGATAAGCGCGACGGCGACGATGGCGCCGATGACGATGCTGGTGATTTTCAGCGCCCGATGGCTTTTCGCGGCCATGGCGACCTCCTTAAGCGTTGGCGGTTCGGCGAGCGACGATGGCTCGGCTTCAGCATACCTTATGCCCGCGCTTCGCGCGCCGGCTCGTGGGCGCTACGTCATGAGTTTGTTTCAGATTGCTTCGTCTGGCCGATGGTTGCCTTGAAGCGCCGTCGGTGGTGTATACTCTTTAGTCGCATTTTTCACGAGCGCGGCGATGCGGGCGCAAGGCCTGCGCCGTCGCAAACGCAAAGGAGCCCCTGTGATCAGAGAGATTATCACCGACGAGGAAATCCTGTCGAAGCCCTGCGATGCCGCCACGGCCGCCGACGCCGCCATTGCCGACGATTTGGTGGAGACGCTGCTTGCCAGCGACGAGGCCGTGTGCCTGGCCGCCAACCAGATCGGCGAGACAAAGCGCATTGTCGCCTATCTGAACGAGGCCGGCCGCCCGCAGGTCATGTACAACCCGCGCGTCACCCAGAAGCTGAAACCCTACACTGCTGTGGAGGCATGCCTCTCGCGCGAGGAGCCGACGGCCGTCACGCGCTACGACTGGGTGCGCGTGAGCTACGAGGTGCTGGTCGACGGCGAGCTTGTGGAGCGCAAGAAGAAGCTCGAGGGCAACGCCGCCCAGGCCGTGCAGCACATGATCGACCACTGCGAGGGCATCCTTGTCTAGGGAAGGGCAACAGAGCGCCGGCGCTCCTTCCGTAGGGGGCGACCTTGGTCGCCCCTCGGCCGCGACCGGGCAGGAGGCCACAGATCCCGTCTTCGCCGCCGAACAGGCGCACCTGAGCGAGACCTACGACAAGCTGGAGAAGATCGGCCGCGACGCGATTGCCGCCATGGAGGCCGTGGCGCGTGATGCCGCCGAGGACAAGAAGTCCATGGCCGAGGAGCTGGCCGTGAACTTCGCCACCTGGGATGACATCCTGGAGACCCATGCCGACATCGTGGCCATGAACAACATCATCGAGGCCCACGACATGGCCAACTCCGTGCAGGCCGAGCGCCTGCGAGCCGTGGAAGTGCTTCTGCGCGAGCCCTACTTCGCGAAGATCGCCCTGCAGTTCAAGGAGGGCCATCCGGCCAAGGAGCTCTACATCGGCTCGGCGGGCATTTCGGACGAGAACTACCGGCGCCTGGTCGTGGATTGGCGCAGCCCTGTGGCCGAGGTGTACTACAACCAGACCATGGGCCCCACCTCCTATGTGGCCGATGGGCGCACCATCCACGTGGACTTGCAGCTGCGCCGTCAGTTCGAAATAGAAGAGGACCGCCTCATCACCTACTTCGATTCGGACGTGGCCATCGAGGACAAGCTGCTGCTCGCGTCGCTTTCCCGCGGGCGCTCGGCCCATATGCAGGCCATCACCGCCACTATCCAGCGCGAGCAGAACGCCGTCGTGCGCCACGAGGACGTGCCGGTGCTTCAAGTGGCGGGCATCGCCGGCTCGGGCAAGACCTCGGTGCTCATGCAGCGCATCGCGTATCTGTTCTACCAGCATCGCGGCGCCCTGGACCCGACTCAGGTCTTCCTCATCTCGCCGAATCCGGTCTTCGGCCGCTACATCGACCGCGTGCTGCCCGACCTCGGCGAGCGCAATCCGGAGATCCTCACCTGGGAGGAGTTCCTGGCGCCGCTTCTTCCCGCCGGGCGCGGCGTGGGCGAGAGCGACGTATCGCTTGAGCGCTTGCGGGCCATTGATGCGGCGGTGGCCTCCTTCGAGTTCGCACGCAGCGACTTCCGCGACATCACGAGCGCCGGCGTGCGCCTGCTCGGCGGGGATGCGGTGGAGAAGGTGTCGGCGAAGTTCGCGAACCTGCCGGCCGGCCCGCACCGCGCGACGCTCATGGCCGAGGAGCTGTCCGCTCGCTTGACGGCGCGGCTGAAGTCGCTGGCGGCGCTGGAGGATACGCATGATGAGATCGCCTCGCTTCCCGTGGACGAGCAGCTGCGCCTGTTCGGAGAGGTCTTCGACCCCCAGAGCGACGAGGAGGCCCGCACGCTGGCCCTCGTGTATTTGGAAGAGAAGCACGCCGATGCCCTGCGCGCCATGGACGCCATGGAGTGGCTTGACATCGATCGGGTGGCCGTGCGCCTGCTCGGCCGCGAGGGGCTGACTTCGGTGGAGTGGGTCTACCTGAAGATGGCGCTGACCGGTCTTGGCAACCCCGAGGCGCGCTACGTCATGATCGACGAGGCCCAGGACTACTCCCAAGGCCAGTTGGCGGTGCTCGCCCGCTACTTCCGTCGGGCGCACTTCCTGCTTCTGGGCGATCCGAACCAGGCTATCTTCGAGGGCACGGCCACGTGGGACGAGATGCGGGCGGTGTTCGAGGAGATGCGCGGCGAGGTGTCGCAGTGCCGCCTCATGACGAGCTACCGGTCCACCCCGGCCATCACCGACCTGTTCGCGCGCCTTCTGCCCGAAGGCGAGGCCATGGAGGTGGCCTCGGTGCAGCGCGAGGCGCCGGCTCCGGAGATCGTGGTGTGCGAGAACGCCGACGAGTGGAAGGCCGCGTTGGTGGAAGCAGTGCGCGTCGCGTGCGACGCCGGCGGCTTAACGGCGGTGATCGTCCCCTGGAAGAACGACGCCAAACGCCTCGCAAAGACGCTGGACGGCGTCACCGTGCTCGGCGAGGGCGACAGCCTGCCGGAAACGGGGATCGTCGTGGTGCCGCTGAAGCTGGCGAAGGGGCTCGAGTTCGACCGCGTCATCATCCCCGACGCCTCGGCCCGCACCTTCCCGAACAGCGACATCGCCCGCCGCCGCCTCTACACCACCATCAGCCGCGCCACCCGCCACCTCACCCTACTATCCAACGGCGACCTGATGGAACTTTTAGGATAGCTATGTCGAAGAAGCAATCGCTTACGATGCGCAGCTTGCACTACTACTGGCTGGCAACCCGCAATCATCTGGGACTGTTCGTGGCGCTCGTCGCCTCGACGATCGGGTTCTGCGGCTTTCTCACCTACGGCAACCCCTACGTGATGAGCCTCATCGTCGATCGCATCAGCGCCGACCCGGTGGCTCCCGAGGCCGTGTTCGACGTGTTCGGCCCCTACATCGCGGCGCTCATCGGCATCAATCTGGCGGGACAGACCTGCAGCAAGCTTCAGGACTACACGTTGTGGAAGCTGCAGATCGCCGTGAACTACGATTTGGCCACCATGGCCTTCGATTGTTTGTGCAACCAGTCGCTGTCGTTCCATTCCAACCGCTTCGGTGGCACGCTCGTCAGCCAGACCTCGAAATTCATGGCCGGCTACACCCAGCTGCTTCAGGTGATGAACTTCCCGTTTTTGCCGATTCTCTGCTCTATCACCTTCACGTGCCTCATCCTGTTCCCGGTGGTGCCGGCCTATGCGGCGGTGCTCATGGCGATGCTCACGGTGTACGCGGTCATCAGCTACCTCATGTACAAGCGCATCCTGCATCTGAACGAGAAGGCCGCCAGCGCCCAGAACCAGCTGTCCGGCGAACTATCGGATGCGGTCACGAACATCCTGGCCGTGAAGACCTACGGGCGCGAGGACTACGAGCGGGGGCTGTTCGACACGGCGAATCGCGAGGTGGTGGCGCGCGATTCGAAGCGCATGCGGGCCTCGCTCGCCCGTGGCATCACCACGGCGGCCATCACCGTGGTCATCATGTCCGTGGTGACGGTGTTCATCTCCGGTGGCAACGCCTGGTTCGGCATCACGCCGGGCACGGTCATCCTTATGTTCACCTACACGAACACGGTAACGAACCAGTTCAACTTCATCAACACGGGCCTGCAGCGTATCAACCAGGCCTTCGGCGACGCGAGCGGCATGACGGCGGTGCTCGATGAGCCGCGCCTGGTGGCCGACAAGCCCGGCGCGCAACCGCTCGATGTGGAACTGGGCGACATCAACTTCAAGGACATCAACTTCTGGTACACCGACGGCGATGTGAAGACCCAGGTGTTCCGCGATTTCAACCTGCAGATTCCCGCCGGGCAGCGCGTGGGGCTCGTGGGCATGAGCGGGGCGGGGAAGACCACGCTCACGAAGCTGCTGCTGCGCTTGGCCGACATCCAGGAGGGTGAGATTCTGGTGGACGGCCAGAACGTGGCCGACGTGACCCAGCAGTCGTTGCGCCGGCAGATCGCCTATGTGCCCCAGGAGGCGCTGCTGTTCCACCGCTCCATTGCCGAGAACATCGCCTATGGGCGGCCCGACGCCACGATAGAGGAGATTCGCGAGGCGGCCCGGGCGGCCAACGCGCTCGAGTTCATCGAGGATTTGCCCCAGGGGTTCGACACCATCACCGGTGAGCGCGGCATCAAGCTGTCGGGCGGTCAGCGCCAGCGTATCGCCATCGCCCGGGCGATGCTCGCCGATTGCCCCATCCTCGTGCTGGACGAGGCCACGAGCGCTTTGGACTCGGAGAGCGAGGCCGCCGTGCAGGAGGCTTTGGGCCGGCTCATGGAAGGCCGCACCGCCATCGTGGTGGCCCACCGCCTGTCCACGGTGGCGAGTCTCGACCGCATCGTCGTGCTGTCCCAGGGGCGCATCGTGGAGGACGGCCCCCACGCCGAGCTCGTGGCCAAGGGCGGCGACTACGCCCGCCTCTGGAACCGCCAAACCGGCGCCTTCGCGGGGGAGTAGGGGCTGGTTTTCGCGTTCGTGCGGCGATTGGCAAGCTATTCGCCGCAGAATTTGCGGTGAATAGGGAAAGGCGCAGGGTGCGACGCGAATTTGCGCAGGACTGGTCTACAGCTTCACGACGGTGTCAGTGGGGCCGGATTCGGTGGCGCTTACGAGAACGGTGGCCGAGGGGGAGGCGACATCGCCGGTGCACAGGGCGTAGAGGCCCGGACGGTTCACGGTGACGGCGCCCAGCTCGTCGGCGGACAGCGTGCGGTCGCGGGAGGGAACGACGGTGCCGTCCTCAGCCACAGCGGCGGTGCAGAGGTAGACTTCGTCGGCGCCGCTTTCCACGGCGAAGGTGAGGCCCGTTTCCGTGGCGCTGGCGGAGCCCGTGCCCTCCACGGCGGCGCGGCCGTCGCTATGGCAGGAGGCGCACTGCTCACCGGATTTCGTGATGGGGTGGCTCGATGCGCAGCCGACCAGGGCGAGGGCGCTCGTGGTTAGGAGGGCGGCGAGGGCGAGTGCGGCGAAGCGCCTGCGCTGGCGATGCGAATGCGTGGTAGTGCCGGTACTGGTACAGGGTGAGGCGAAAAGGCCCATGAGTCCTCCTCGGGATGGGGCGGCGGATGCGGTTTCGCGTTCTTCGTGTCGCGTCCATCATACTCAGAGCTGCTACCCGAGTAAGTTGCAAGCAGAGAATCCGGCAAGTTTTTCGAGGTTTCCGACATGCCTTAGGGAGTCTTCCTCTGGAAAATAATGAATTGCATGAATTCTTCTTGGAAGAAGCCGCAAAAGGGAGGATGCTGGGGGCTATTTCGGACTCTCTTAGGGAAGCGAGTGTCGAAAACCGTGGAAAACTTGCAAGAATCGAAGGTTCTCAAAGACGCGCAGGGGCCGCAAGGCCTTGCGCTTACCCCGCACTGCGAACAGACAAGTTGTGGTAACCTCAAGTGTTCGCATTCGGCAATTGAAAGGAGGCGCGGTGGGTCTGGGCGGTATCAAGTTGGCCGATTACGCCGATCCGCGGGCGGTGTCGCGGGGCGTAGGGCTGGCGGCCAGCGCAAAGGCGGTTGCGGATCGCACCGTACGGCGCGATGACGATACGACGATCATCTCGGCCCAGGTCGCCTCAGCGTCGGGCATTGCCGATTACTTTGAGACGTCGGTGATGTTCGGCGACTTCGAGTCGCGCATCGTCGATTACGAATGCACCTGCCCCGCCATTGCCCGCTTCGACGGGCTGTGCAAGCACTGCGTGGCCCTGGTAACGACCTACTTCACCCAGCCCCGCAGCTTTCGCGACGTTGGGGCGAATCGCGCGGCGTCTCGCAGCCAGCGCACGACGAGTGAGGCGCTGGCCCGCTGCCTCGCCCAAGGCGCGACGGCGCCTGCAGGCGCAGCATCGCGCGGAGCGGGATTGCCCGTCTTGGGCGTGGCGCCCGGCAGTGTTCATTTGACGCCGCACCTTGCCTTCGACGGGCGTCTCTGGTCGCTGCGGCTCGATGCGGAAGGCCCGCAGGGCACTTACGTGGTGCGCGACCTTGAGGCCTTAGCCCATCGCGTGCAGCGTGGGGAGTACTTCTCCTACGGGAAGAAGCTCGCCTTTGCCCATCGGCTCGAGGCCTTCGACGGGCCTTCCCGCGCCGTGGCCCGCACGCTGGCCGAGGTGTTTCCCGATGAGCGCTTGTTCGGCGGCTCCACGTTCCGAGCCGCCGCCGGGAAGCGCGAGGTGCGCCTGCGAGAGGCGGAGCTGGCCGATATGCTCGATGCCATGGGGGAGCGCGCCTCGTTCATCCTTGAGCGAAGCGATGGCGGCGCTGCCGCTCCGGCTCCGACGCCGTGGACCATCGCGGAGGACATCCCCACTGCATCTCTTGAGTTCCTTCCCTCCGAAGGCGGTTACGACCTGCGTCTTTCCAAGGAGGTGCTGGTGGTGCGCGGGCTCGAAGTGGCCTTCGTGCTGGCCGACGGCATAGCTGCGCGGACGACAGGTGCCGATGCGCGCGCTTTCTCGTTTCTGCGGGATGCGGAACTCGACGCGGGTCGGGCGGCCTTTGTGGCTGAGCGCGATGCCGAGGCATTCTGCCGGCGCGCGCTGCCCGTGCTGGAGGAGACGCTTGCGGTGGATCTGCCCGAGGCGTGGGAGGCGCTGCGCCCGGTGGCTGGTACGCTCGCCTTCTACTTCGACGTGACGGGTAAGAAGGAGGCTGCGCTCATCCGCCTCACGGCGAAGGCCTTTTACGGCGAGCGGGAAGTGGTGTTGGAAAGCCCTGCCGATTCTGCTGAGGAGCCGGAGTTGCGGCCGGCCTCGAGCCAGGCCTTCCGCGATCAGGACCTGGAGGATGCGGGCGTGGCCGTGGCCGCGCAGTTCTTCGATGGCTCGTGCACGCTGCCCCTGCGCCAGACCGAGCTGGCCGGCGAGCTGCTCTATGGCGGCCTGGCGCAATTTCGGGCCGTCGGCGAGGTGTTCACCACTCCGGCGTTCGACCGCCTCATCGTGGAACGGCCGCCGCGGGTGTCGCTGGGTCTTTCCCTGCGCGCGAACCTCATTCAGATGGATGTGCGCGAGAGCGATCTTTCCGCCGATGAGCTGCGGGCAATGCTTTCCGCCTATCGGCGCCGCAAGCGCTTCCATCGCCTGAGCGACGGGCGCATCGCCGCTCTGGGAGAAGGGGATGTGGCGGTGCTCGGCGATATGATGCGCGACTTGGGCGTGTCGGCCGACGCGTTGCTGGACGGTAGCGCCGAGCTGCCGACCTACCAGGCGTTCTATCTGGATCGGGAATACGGCGACGCCGTGCGCGACCGCGCTTTCGAAGACTACCTGCGCTGCCTGGACGGGTCGCCTGCGGCTGCGGAGGTGCCCGCATCCCTCGCGGACACGCTGCGGCCCTATCAGGTGGAGGGCTTCCGCTGGCTGGCTCGCCTGGCATCCCTCGGCTTCGGCGGCATTCTGGCCGATGAGATGGGTCTCGGTAAGACGCTGCAGATGATCGCCCTGGTGAAGAGCTTGCGCGATTCGGGGCAGCTGGACGGCCCGGTGCTCGTGGTCTGCCCCGCCTCGCTCGTGTTCAACTGGGCTGACGAGTTCGCCCGGTTCGCGCCCGATGTGCTGGTGATCGCTCTGGAGGGGTCTCGCGCGCACCGCGAGGCGCTGCTGGCCCGTGCGAACGGTGCGCCCTGCGTGGTCGTGGCCTCCTACGACCGGGTGCGCATCGACGCCGCCTCGCTCGCCCGCATCGAATGGGGCCTGGTGGTGCTCGACGAGGCGCAATACATCAAGAACCACGCCACCAAGACCACCCGCGCCGTGAAGCGCCTGCGCTCCCGTTTGCGGTTCGCGCTCACGGGTACGCCGGTGGAGAACCGCCTCTCGGAGCTCTGGAGCATCTTCGACTTCCTCATGCCCGGGTTCCTCGGCAGCTACGAGCGGTTCCGCGAGCGCTACGAGCTGGGCATTATCGGCGAGGACGAAGAGGCGGCCGCGCGGCTGCGCGCGCTCATCGAGCCGTTTGTGCTGCGTCGCCGCAAAGCCGACGTGCTCACCGATTTGCCCGCCAAGTTCGAGGGTATCCGCTATGTGCCCCTTTCCCGCGAGCAGCGGCGGCTCTACGACGGCGCCGAGCAACGCTTGCGCGAGGATTTGAACGTCCAGAAGCGTCAGAACGCCTCGCGGGCCAATCGTCGCGGGCATATTCCCGATGCCGAGAAGAGTGCTGTCGAGGTGCTGGCTGAGCTGACGCGCCTACGCCAGATCGCGCTGGATCCCTCGCTCGTGTTCGAGAACTACAAGGGCGGCGCCGAGAAGCTTGGTGCCATTATGGAATTGGTGGACGAGGCCATGGAGGCTGGGCGAAAGGTGCTCGTGTTCTCGCAGTTCACGAGCTATCTTGACGTGGTTGCCGCCGAGTTGGACCGCCGCGGCATCGCCCATTTCGCTATAACGGGCGCCACGCCCAAGCGCGAGCGCGTGCGTCTCGTGAGCCAGTTCAACGACGACGAGACGCCGGTCTTCCTCGTATCGCTGAAGGCCGGCGGCACGGGCCTGAACCTTACGGGCGCCTCGGTGGTGGTGCACGCCGACCCGTGGTGGAACGCCGCCGCCACCGACCAGGCGACCGACCGCGCCCACCGCATCGGGCAGAACCGCGAGGTGGACGTGTACAAAGTGGTGGCCAGGGGCACCATCGAGGAGCGCATTGTGGCCCTTCAGGAGGCCAAGCGCGACCTGGCCGATTCCGTGATCGCCGCCACAAACGGCGAGGCGCTCGCCGGACTCACCCGCGAGCGCCTCGCCGAACTTCTAGGAGATGAGAGTTAATGGGTTCGTCCTCTGCCGAGTTCAGTCTCTTTTTGGGCTTCGGGGAACAGACGGTTGCGAAGTACGAAGCGGGTACCTTGCCTGACGAGCTGCACAGCAACACGATGCGCATGGCCTCCACGAAGGAGGGCGCCGAGATGCTGTTCAGCCTCAATGGCGATAGGATCTCGAAGGCATCGCGGGCGAAGGTGCGAAAGTGCCTCGGCCTAGAGGAAGGCCGACCCGTACGCCTCGCGTTCCACCCTCTCGCCGCGTCCGTTCCGTTGCTTCTCTGAGACACTCTTCAGGTAGGCGGCTCATCCTTGGGAAACCATGCCCCTCGTCGACTTCTCCACTTTCAGCACGTCTTCATAGTTTACGAACCGCTCCCAAGAACCGCCTGCCGGTTTCGCTGTTGTCATGGCGCTATAAGATGAACGGGTAACTTGGTCAATGCCAACGAAGGGGGGCGGTGTGGAGAAACGCGACTTGACACCGGGCAGCCATCTGTCCGCCGTTGCGCGACATACGGCAGCCTCCGTCGAAAAGAGCTGCTCGTTCGAGGCCTATCGGAGCTCGCAGGCCCTGCTGGTGCCTCTGGGCACGGCGCTCATCATTGCCGCATTCGCGATCCTGCACTTCGGGGATCTCGTATCGTTCGATCTCGGCGGCAACGGGCGCGCGCTCGGCGTCCTGCTGGACGATGCCGTGCGCATCGTGTCGAAAGATTTAATAGACACGAACTACGCCGAAGAGCATGTGGTCTCGATGCTGCTGTTCGTCATCGTGTTAGCCGCAGGCGTCGCCGTGCATAGGGGAGCGAACGATCAGCGATCCGCCTTTCGAGCGGCCCATCCTTACCTGCGCGGGTCGACTGATGCGGAAGCGCTCGCATGGGGAAGGCGCAGCGGGAGGCGCCTCGTGCTGGCCGCCGCGGTACTCGCGCTTGGGGGAATCGTCTTGCATGCAGCGACGCGCTCGCTCGGCCCCGCCGACACGCCTGGGACAACGGCGCTGTTCGACAGTCAGGCGTCGCCCCTTTACAACATAACGGACGGCGCCGTCGTGCTCCTGTTCGCCGTGGCCGTCTTCCTGTTCATGAGGGGAAGCCGCATCGCGGAGGCACCGAGCTACCTGGCCTACAATCTGGGCGCCCTCGCGGAACGCTCCGTCTACAGTGTGGATGCAACCGAGGACGGCCGCCTGCGCGAGGTTCTTCTCGCTGCGAAGGGGATCCTCGATGCGGGACTCCTGCGGGGAAGGGTAGGGCTTGCGGTTTGCATCGCTCTGTCCGCCTGCCTGTTCTTCCTGCCGACGCTCGAGACGGCGCTTTGGTGGGTGCCGATCATCGTCGGCCTCGTCTTCCGCGATGCCATGGTGAAGGTGGCGGTGAGCCGCTGCAAACGAGAACTCGGGCCCGCGATGGAAGAACTGGGCGTCGGCAGGGTGTCCTAGGTACGCCCCTCGCGCGAAGGGCTCGGTGTCCATGCAGAAGGGGTTGCGTTCGCTATCGATACGCTGCTTCAGCAAGTATCAGGTTGCTTAGATGAAATGGAAGTGGGTCAAGAACGAGCCGGGGAACCACCTCCCTTTATTTCTGTCTCTGGGGGATCGTGCCCTACTGCACAAGAAAGGGGCGGGAATGCCCCGCCCCAATGGTGGTCTTGCCTGTGTGTTGAGAGTGCGCTCGTCGGTTCATTGCTAGAAGAAAGCGAATTCCTCGGAGCGCAGAGCAGATGGCGCTACTTCCGCTTGTCTTCCTCCACCATGGCGTTGATGGCGGCGCGCTCCTGGTCTTCTAGGCGCTCCTCGGCCGCATCCAGCGCGCGCTTGTCGTGCTTGGCGTTGGCGATGGCGAGCACCGCGCCGGACAGTGCGAACAGCGCGATGGCGTTGGGGATGACCATCAGCTGGTTGAACATGTCGGCGAGCTCCCATACCAGGTCGTTGGAGAGCAGCGAGCCCATGAAGATGAAGGCCAGCGCGATGATGGTGAAGGGCATGACGCCTTTCTTGCCGAAGAGCCATTCCACGTTCAGCTTCGCGAACAGGTTCCACGAAAGGATGGTGGAGAAGGCGAAGAACAAAAGGCAGATGGCCACGAACCAGGCGCCCAGGTTCTCGCCGAAGAACTGCCCGAAGGCCAGCTGGGCGATGTTGGTCTTGGTGATGGTCTCGGCGGTGAGCGTGGCGTAGTCGCCGGTGGCCAGCACGCCGTCGCCCACGTAGAGCACCGACAGCACCACGAGGGCGGTCATGGTGACGACGACGATGGTGTCCACGAACACGCCGATCATGGCCACGACGCCCTGCTCGTGCGGATCCTTCACCTCGGCCAACGCGTGGGCGTGCGGGGTGGAGCCCATGCCGGCCTCGTTGGAAAACAGGCCGCGCTTGGCGCCCTGGCTGATGGCGGCGATGATGCCGAAGGTGGCGCCGCCCACGGTGGCGTCGGGGTTGAAGGCGCACTGGAAGATGAGGGCGAAGGTGGCCGGGATGTTGGCCGCGTTCATGATAAGGATCACGAGCGAGCCCAGCACGTAAAGGACGGCCATGATGGGCACGATCTTCTCGGTGACGGCGGCCAAACGCGACACGCCGCCGATGAACACGATGCCGGCCAGGATGACCACGATGAGGCCCATGACCCAGGTGGGGATACCGAAGGCGGTGTTCATGGTCTCGGCGATGGAGTTCGACTGCACCATGCAGCCCATGAAGCCGAGGGCCAAAATGATGGCCACGGCGAAGAACCCGGCGAGGAACTTGCCCCCGTTGCCCTTGAAAGCCGTGGTGATGTAGTACACCGGGCCGCCGTGGACGGTGCCGTCCTCGTCGACCACGCGGGTTTTCTGGGCCATGACGGCCTCGGCGTAGTTGGTGGCCATGCCGAGCAGGGCGATGATCCACATCCAGAAGATGGCGCCCGGGCCGCCCACGATGATGGCGCCGCAAGCGCCCACGATGTTGCCGGTACCCACCTGGGCCGCGATGGCGGTGGAGAGCGCCTGGAACGACGTCATGCCGCCGCCCTGGTTGCCGCCGCGCAGGGAGAAGTCGCCGAACACGCGGCGCCAGCCTTCGCCGAAGCAGCGGAACTGGATCGCCTTGGTGCGCACGGTGAACCAGATGCCCATGCCGAGCAGCAGGATGATCAGGATGTAGTTGGACAGGTAGTTGTTGATGGTGGTAACGATACCAAGTAGCGCCTCTTCCACGGCATTCCCTTCTTCTCGCGAGAAGACTCGGGGGAACTCATGCGTGGGCGGCCGAAGAAGTCGCGTCATCGCTCTGTCCGTTTGCCTGAGAGATTCAGCTTGCCTGCGGAGGTCGTCCGCGCGCACGCCTTGCACCTTCGGCACTCACTTAAGAGTTCTCCAGAGTTTTCTCCGCCCCCGGTTTGCTTATGCTGCGCTTGCGTTGCCTCGGCGCTGCGGGCAGGCCGCTTTGCCTCATCGCGCGAGCGCTTCGTGCATCCCGAAGGCCTCACAGAAATATTGACTCGGTCACTATACGCCCTGACGCGGCGTCGATCAACAACTATTTCGCTCAACGTTGCGCGTTGCCCCCGCAATGCTCCGTGGAGCCCGCGAAAGGCGGTGTCCGTGCAGTGGTTGCGGGATGACTACGAATGGGATTCGGCCGCGGCACCCGTGCTAGACTGGGGCGACGAAAGCGACAAAAGCCAAGGAAAGAGATCGCCATGAGCAAGTACGACAAACTGTGGGAATACGTGGAAGAGCAAGAAGGCGACGAGCTGGTACTCACCTTCGACGAGATCGGCGCCATCGCCGGCGTTCCTTTGGATCATTCGTTCCTCAACTATAAGAAAGAGCTCCTGCCCCATGGCTGGGAAGTGGGCAAGATATCCATGAAACAGCAAACCGTGCGCTTCAAGCGACTGGCGGAATAAGGCTGTCAAAATAGGGGATCGCGCGAGACGAAGAGAAGCCGCCGCAGCGGGGAGGGGAGGCTGCGGCGGCGTTGGGGAAAGGCGCGTTTGAGGCGCCGGGAAATGATACGGGAGCCTACTCGGCTGCGGCGTTCGTACCTGCGGCACGGCCCGAGAAAAAGCACCAAAGCATCGAGGAGCCGCTGCCGAAGTACTGGCCGAAAATCAAGTTGCTGCAAAGGCCCGCAGCGTAAAGGCCCGGGATAACGGCTCCCTCGGAGTCGATCACGTGAAGGTCAAGATCGACGCGCAAGCCACCTTGGGTCATATAGTACGTGTTCTCGGCGCTTGCATCGTAGGCGTAGAAGGGTGCTTCGTTCAGAGCGACGACGTGCTTCGGTTCCTTTCCGAACTGGAAGTCGATGCCGCCCTCGGCCATGTCGTTGTACGTGGCGACGGTGTGGGCGAGAGAATCGGCGTCAACGCTGATCGCGGCTGCGAGCTCTTGAATCGTCGCGCCCTCGGCGACGGGCGTCTGCTCGGCTTCGTCCATGATGGACTTCAGATTATTGCCAACGATGAGGTAGGCGTGCTCGCCTCGCTGGACGATGCGCTTGCCAATGAAGGCACCGTACTCGTCTTCGGCGGTAAAGCGCAGCCCGTTTTCATCGACCAGGATGCCTTCGCAGGCACGGTCGTTGATCGTGTACACGGAGAAGCCGATCTGGGTTTCCGACATGCCCTTGAGATCGGCGCCGATCTTCTGGGCCATCTGGATGCAGCTGCCGTCTTCGTTGGGGTTGGTGACGGGCCAGCCGGGATTGGCCTTGTAGGGAAGGTGGTCGCGCACCTTTTCCTCGTTGGACGTAAAGCCGCCTCCCGCCAGGATGACCGCCTTGTTCGCCTTGACGTTCTTGGATCCTCCGTCGTAGTCGGCGCAAACGCCGATGACTCGACCGTTCTCATCGGTGATCAGGCTGGTGGCAACGGCCTCGTACAGAACTTCGGCGCCGGAGCCTTCAACAGCCGCCTTCAGGGGACGGAAGAATCCCATGCCGGTCGCCTCGGGCTGGGCCACATGACCGCGAGGAGCCGGCGTGGCCACTTTCTGCGCTTCGCGAGAGAGCTCGTTGCCCGTATAGCCCAAGCAGATGCCCTCTTCGCCATCGGGGAGGTGGGCCTCAAGGACTTCTCCAGAGAAGTCGATGCCTTGCTCGAGGCACCAGTTGTAAATGTCCTCGGATTGCTCGGCGATAAGCTTCAGGGCGTCGACGTTGGCGGAGGGGCCGGCCATCTGCATCATGTAGTTGAGGAAGTTCTCGGCGCTGTCCTCGATGCCGTGCTCCTTCTGCAAAGGGGTTCCGCCCAAGTAGATGAGACCACCGTTGAGAGCGGTAGAGCCGCCGCCAACGCTGGATGCCTCAAGGATGACGACTTCGGCACCGGCCTTGCGCGCCTCGATGGCGGCTGCCGAGCCGGCGCCTCCAAAACCTACCACGACGATGTCGGTCTCTTTGTCCCATGTCACAGAATCGGCAGCAACGCCCGTGCTGGCGAGATCGTCTTTCGCGCCAGACGGGGCGCAGGCCGCAAGAGCGCCCATGGCTCCTACGCCTGCTCCTGCAAGCACCGTCCCTTTAAGAAATGACCTTCTGGAAAGCTCTCGATCAGTCGGATGCACCATATCCCTCTCCTTCATGCGGGTCTCCTTTCACGAGCCTGTAATGTTGTTTGTGCCGTCTTGTTCGCAGACGACGCGGGATGCATGGTAGGGCGTCGGAAGGGAAGTTCGGTACGCTCAAAACGGTGGAACGTGCCGTTTGCAATAGGTACAAAAGGGGTGAAACGAAGGGTTTAGGGCTTCCGGGCTTATCTTTGCGGGGGAGTGTCGAGGGTTTTTCGGCTATGATGGACCGTGCCGTGAGTAGGCGTTGGGGGTAAGTTTCAGCCGGAGTGACGGCGCATCTCGATCTAAGAAAAGGCGGGTGATAGATGTATGGAGGCGGGGAAGGATCTCGTCCCGTTGCTGCTCTCTGCTTTGGCCTTGGGATCGCTGCTGCTTTGGAATTTCCTTATCGGGCGCTTGGCATACTGGACGGGTGCGGAGCAGTATTCTTCTCTTGGAATCGCGTTTGTCGTGGCTTGGCACGTTGCCCTCGTGCTCTCTCTGCTTTCACTTTCCCTGTTGGGGTGGCGCCTTAATAGTCTGCGGGGTGTCTGGATCGTCTGTGCAGTGATGGCGGTGCTCGATGCCGTGCTTTGCGGGATGCGCTTAGGGATCGCCGACTTCCATTGGCTGGAACTGGGCGCCGCGTCGTTGCTTATCGGCATTCGCTATGGGATAGGCTTCGCTTGCTGGATTGTCTTTTGTGGCGGTTGGTCAGGCCTCTCGCTGCTTAAGGCGGGAGCCGGGGCGCTCCTGGTTGCCGGGGGCGCCTATGGAGCCATTGACTTATTGGGAATGGCGGATGCTCCGCTTGTCCCCTTTGCTTTTGGCTGCCTCACGGTAGCGTCCCTGGTTTTGCTCTCGCGTTATTGGTCAGATGCTGGGGCACGAAGAGAAGTCGTTACGCGCGGATTCGCAGAGGCAAAGTTACCATCACTGGTTCTTGTCGCCCTTCTCGCTCTTGCTATGCAGATGGTTACTGTGACGCTTCCCCAGCTTTCCGAATGGGGCATAAGCACGGTCGTCGCAGGGGCTATGCTGTTCGTGCTCGTTGCGCTTAAGGCGAAAGTCGTAGCCGATGACGTTGCTGCCTATTTCTTCATCGTGGGGCTCGTGAGCGCACTGATTGGGGTTATTCTCGTGCTCGATTGGTCGCATTCGCGCATTGCGCAAATAGCTTCCATGACGATTTTCTGGCTGCTGTTCATGCTTCTGTTCGTCGTGTTCTGCAACAAGAATGGGACGTTGGCGGGCTTCAGCTCTCTTCGCCTGTCGCTGCTGTACGTGGTCGTGATGTACTCCTCCCTTACCGCTGGCCTTCCGCTGGCCCATTTTCTCAGTTCGACGGGTGTGGCCAATGGCCTCGTTGCGGCCTCGCTCTTGGTTATCTGCTCGTTGCTCATTGTCATTCGTATGGTTCTTCCTCCCAAGGGGCGAAAGACGGAGATGTCGGGCTCTTCGGACATCGAGGGGTTTGCTCAGGCGTATCATCTCGCAGAGAGGGAGGTCGAGGTGCTGGGCTTTCTGATCAAAGGCTATACGCTGAATGCTATTGCCGACGAGCTGTGTCTTTCCCCGAACACGATTAAAACCTATCGCACCAACTTGTACCGAAAGCTTGGCGTCAGTAGCAAACAAGGTTTGGTCGACAAGTTCTACGACGAGCAGCGCTGACGTTAGCGCAAGCGTTCTGGCTGGCAATTTTGCATTTCCGAAATAGTCCGAAGAGCTGTCCTCTTTTGCCCTCCGGTCGGCGAAGGTGCCGATTTCTGCACGAGATTGCCGTTTATGAGCGTCAAGGGGGGTGGCAGTCGCTCGGTTTTATCGAATGCCGCTAGTTCTGCTGATTTCTCTTGCGTCCAGGGCGCTCATAACCGTCGATTTCGTGCACTAACAGTCCACTATGCTGACGGGCCGAGCAGGCGATTCTTTCGCGGTGCGCGCCTTCTGGGGGGCGGAGATCTTCTCAGCCGGCTTTAAAAAGGTTTTGAATGCCACTTATGTTTTCCTTAACTCGATTCCTCTTGTCGTACGGACGCGGTATATTCGTCCCAGATGGCAAAGGAAGGTGAGACGTGGACACGTGGCTTAAGCGAATCGGGCTGGGAGTTCTGGTGCTCGCCATTCTCGGCGCGGTGGCAGTCTTCGCGATAGACGCCCATGTGCAGACGACGGCGGGTCCGCGCATCGTGACGGCCGATGAGGCGGCCGTCCTCGGCAACGTTGATTGCGTGCTGGTGCTCGGATGCGGGGTGCATCCCGACGGGTGTCCGAGTGACATGCTGGCGGACCGCATCGCCCAGGGCGTCGCGCTGTACGAGAACGGCACGTCGCCGAAGCTGCTGATGAGCGGCGACCACGGCCGGGCCGACTACGACGAGGTGAACGCCATGCGGGAGATGGCCGTGCAGGCGGGACTTCCGGCGGACGACGTGTTCATGGACCATGCGGGCTTTTCCACCTACGAGAGCATGTACCGGGCGCGCGATGTGTTCGGGGCGAAGCGCATCGTGATCGTTTCCCAGAAATACCATCTGTACCGTGCGCTCTACGTGGCGGAACGTCTCGGGCTGGACGCCTACGGAGTGTCCGCCGATCTGCGTCCCTACGCCGGGCAGGAGGCCCGCGAGCTGCGCGAAGTGCTGGCCCGAAACAAGGACTTCTTCACAGCGATCGTGCAGCCGCCCCCGACGTTTCTGGGCGACCCCATCTCGCTTTCCGGCAGCGCCAGCGTCACCGAGGGCTGAGATGGCAGGGCCGCGAACATGCGACGTGGAGGTGCGCGGTTATGGTGGAAGCCTTCGAGTTTTCGTCCTATGGGCCAACGCGTGTGGTTGCGAAAGCTACTCTCCATACGATATAGTGCCTAAGTGAAATATTGTGAAACAAAGTGAAAACTTGTGAAATAAAGTGAAAGATCGTGAAATGGAGCAAGCTATGGTGAAGCTGGCACACAATCCGTTCACTCCAACTTTCGGGTGCGTGCCTCCCGAACTTGCAGGGCGCGATACGCTCATCACGGACATCCTTGAGGGACTGGACAACGCGCCGGGCGACCCCAACAGGGCAACTATTTTCGTGGGCGCTCGCGGAACGGGCAAGACGGTGCTTCTCACGGCCGTTGCCGAGCGGGCCGAAATGCGGGGGTGGGTCAGCGTCAATGTAACCGACCGATACGGAATGCTCTCGGAGATAATCGTTCAGCTTCGCCAAAAGGCATCTCACCTTCTTACTCCTGAAACATACTCATGGCTCTCGGAAATACATGTCCATGGCGTGGGGTTCACGCGAACCAAGGAGGAGGCGCCTTCTACATGGCGTGCGGATATGACGAAGGCCATCGGCGAACTCAATGAGAAAGACACGGGCCTTCTCATAACCGTCGATGAAGTGTCGGCGCAATCCGATGAACTTTCAGTTCTCATTGATTCGTTCCAGCATTTCGTCCGCGAGCGTCGGGACGTCGCACTGCTTTTGGCCGGGCTCCCGCACAACGTCTCAACACTCATCGATGTGGACGCGACCTCGTTTCTCCGCAGGGCGTTCAAGCACTCGATGGATCAGATATCCGCAACCGATACCTCTTACGCCATTAAGGAGACGGTGGAGGGCGCTGGAAGAGGAATCGCCGTTGATGCGCTCAAGGTGGCTGCTGATGCTTCGGAGGGTTACGCCTTCCTCATACAGCTTCTTGGTTACCATGCTTGGCGGCAGCATCCCGAGAGAGGGGTCATTACTCTCAAAGACATGGAACAGGCTGTGGCTTTCGCCCGAGATGATATGTATCGCATGGTGCTTGAGCCGACGGTGAACAGCTTGAGCGAAAGAGAGCTGGAGTTCCTCACTGCGATGGCGGAAGGCGAGGGACCCCACCGTGTTTCCGACATAGCTGGTCTCATGGGCATCAGCGAAAACAATGCGACAAAGATTCGTGCGCGTCTTATCGAGCAGGAAATCATCGGGGCGCGGCGAAGGGGCTTCGTAGATTTCGACATGCCCATGATTCGCGACTATTTAACGAAGGGCCAGTACATTTAAACTCGATACTCCGGCTTTTGGGACAGAGGCTGCTCTGTACGACTGACACTTTTGGCTGACGGCATGGCCGGTACTGTTACTAGTCGGAGCCCTCTATGCGGTCGATGAGCTCTTGGCGGCCGCCGGTGATGTTCATCTTGGCGTAGATGTGGCGCACGTGGGTCTGCGCGGTGCTCTTGGCGATGAACAGCTCGTCGCAGATGTAGGGGATGGAGCGCCCCCGCAGAAGGAGCGCCGTCACCTCCACCTCGCGCGGCGACAGGCCGTAGGTCTCGGCGGCCGCATAGAGCCGCGCTGCTGCATCGGCGCCTCTGCCTTCGGAAGCGGAATCCGTCCCTGCGCTTGATGAAACTGGGGCAGAGAAGGGCACGCCGCCCATCGCGGCGGTCTCGTGGGCGTAGCGGGAGCCGTCGGCCATGCTCCACGCAAGCACGACGAGCATGAACAGCGAGACGATGCTGACGGCCGCCGGGTAGCCGAAGCTGAGGGGGACGCGGTAGAGGGTCCAGGCGGCCAGCTCGCCGAGCACGATGCCGGAAAACAGCAGCATGAAGCCGAAGGCGCAGGTGGGAATGGGTGCCGCGCTCCAGCGCTGGGCCATGTTCCCCATGACGATCCAGAGATACACGAGGAAGCAGCCGAAGCCCGCGAAGGCGACGGCCATGCAAGGAATGGCCCCGGCATCGCCCACGAAGGGTAAAAGTAAAAAGCCGACGGCGACGAGGGCGGTGGCGGGGCGGTAGGCGGTGCGCGGGCTCTCGATGCGGATGCGCTTCACCAGATAGAGGGTGAGCACGGTTTCCGAGACGAGGAGGGCGCCCACGTTGGCGATTCCCGGCAGTACCGAGGCCATCCATGCGAGTTCGACCTCGGGAAGCACGTGACCAGCTAGGACGAACAGGGCGCCGTAGACAACGATGGCCAGCGAGAGCTCGGGGCCGAAGAGCCGTGTGAGGTCGGGATGACCGGCGCTGGAGCAGGGTCGGGTTTCGGCTTCGGCCGCGGCGATCGTATCGGCTTCGGCTTTGCCGCCGCCGTTTTCTGCACCCGTTTCGGTCGTGCCGCCAATTGTCGGGAAAGAATCGGTCTCATCGCCTGGAGCGGGGAAGCGGTCTATGGTCATGGCGAGGAACAGGGAGGTGGGTGCGAGCGCGAGCGCGACGGCGAAGGAGAGCGGGGCGGGGAGCAGCACGACAATCAGGTAGAGCGCCCCGCCGGCGAACATGGCGGCTACGGTCGCCACTACCCGCTTGCGCAGGCGCACGGCGGAGAAGGGCGCGGCCCATCCCAAAATGAGGCCCGCAAGGCCGCATCCCACGCAGAGCCCCGCGACTACCGCGAAGATGCCTCCGGCGATGCTCTGGTGCAAGATAGCGCCTATGGGCGACAGCACGGCGGACATCGCGAGCGGCGGGACGGAAGGGCTGCGCCTCTCGACGTCGCAGAGTTTTCCCGGACGTCGGCAGGCAATGGCCGCCAGCCCAAAGGCGAGCACACCGCCGACGACGATGCCGCTGCGCCAACTGAGGCCGGCTCCGATGAAGGTGGACGCGGTGGAGAGCACCGGCGAGATGGCGACGAGCAGCACCCAGGCCACGGCGCATCCGCAGCCAACGGCCAAGCGTATGTCGCAGCTTTCCTGAAAGTTGTCCCACCAGCGGGCGAACATGGCCACCACCTCCAGTGCCATAGTGTCACATCAGGGGTTTTCTCGTCAATCATCACTTTTTACCGATGGCTTTGACGTGGGAATACTCGTTTCATGCCGATAGACGGCGTGGCTGTGAGGCGCCATGATGGGACCATCGACCAACCGAAAAGGAGGGACATCATGACTACCGAGAACATGAAATTGAGCCGTCGCGGATTCCTGGGATTGGGGGCCGCTGCCACTGCTGCCGCGGCTGCGGCCGGGCTTGCGGGCTGCGCGCCCAAGACCATGGCCGAGACGGGCCCGGCCGAGCCTGAGGGCTACACGTGGGAGACCGCGCCCGAGCCCATCACCGAAGTGGATGCCACCGAAGAAACCGACGTCGTCGTCATCGGCGGTGGCATAGCCGGCTTCTCGGCGGCGTGCTCGGCGGCTGAAAAGGGCGCAAAGGTGGTGCTTCTGGAGAAGACAGGCGCGGGCCAGTTCCGCGGCATCGACTACGGCGCCATCGGCGGCAAGCTGCAGCTGGAGGCCGGCATCGATCTGCGCGACCGCAAGCAGGATGTGCTGCAGGAGGTGCTGCGCTGGGGTGATCATCGGGGCGACTACCGGGTGGTGAAGGCGTGGGTCGATCATTCCGCCGAGGCGCTGGATTGGGCGGCCGACATGCTGACGAACCATGGCATCACTATCGCGCCCATACCTATGGAAATGCAAGTCATTCCCGACGCTTGGTACGAGCATTACGCCACCGATGCCTTTCAGATCGTGCCCACCGACGAACTGATCGCCGAAGGCGGCGAGGCTGGCTACGAGCCCCCCTTCGCCATCGGCTGGGCCAAGGCGTTCACGGCCTACGCGGGCGAGCTCGGCGTCGATGTGCGATTCAACACCGAGGCACTGCAGCTCGTGCAGGACGAGGCCGGAGCGGTGGCCGGCGTCGTCTGCGAAGACAAAGCCGGCGTGACGCGCATCGACGCGAAGGCGGTCGTTATGGCCACCGGCGGCTACGGCAACGACGAGGAGATGATGGACGCCTTCATCCCCGGCCACGCCGAGGACGTCCACAACATCTCGACGCCGCCCCACAACACCGGCGACGGCATTCGCATGGGCGCCTGGGTGGGCGGCGCCATCGACGAGGCGCCCCACTGCCCCATGTACTTCGACGAGGGCGTGGAAGGCCTGGAGCACATGCCCTCCATCCCGCTGACGCGTCAGCCGTGGCTGTACCTGAATGACTTGGGCGAGCGCTTCTGCAACGAGGACATGCCCTACGCTTTCGTCTGCCGCGCCCACAACGCCCAGCCGCGACACATGAAGTGGGTGTTCTGGGACAGCAAGTGGGAGATCGACGGGCCGGCCATGGGCATGGTGGTCTGCAAAGACTTCCGCTCGCCTCTGCACAACCCCGAGGAGATCCAGCAGTTCATCGAAGAGGGCACTATTCTTTCGGCCGACACTATCGACGGCTTGCTGGCGAAGATGGAGGGCATCGACGCGGAGACGGCCAAGGCGTCCATCGAGCGCTACAACGAGCTGTGCGCCGCCGGGGTCGACGAGGACTTCGGAAAGCGCAGGCAGTGCTTAAGTTCGCTGACGGAGCCTCCCTTCTACGGCGTGCATGCCGGCACCACGCTGCTGGTGACCATGGGCGGCCTGAAGATCAACGAGAACCAGCAGGTCATCGACGCCGATGCCCATCCCATCGAGGGCCTGTGGGCCGCCGGCAACTGCTCGGGCAGCTTCTTCTTCGGCGATTACCCCATCACCATCTCGGGTGCCAGCCACGGCCGCGCCTGCACCGGTGGCCGCCGCGCCGGCCAGTTCGCCGCCGACCGCGCCCTGGGGGCGTAGCGGCGCGACGGCGGGTCGTGCGCACTATGGCTCGCTGTTTTCGCCTAAATTGATTCCGAACTGTACCCTCCCCATTGAGGGGCTCCGACCAAGTCGGAGCCCCTTGTGTGTGTGGTACACTGACGGCGCGGGAAGGGGAGGAACATGAAAGAAATCAAGCTCAAAGATATTGTTGCGGCCTCGCTTTGCCAGTTTGGGGCGTTTCTCTTCTTGACGACGTTTATCTTTCGGCCTGAGGTGCTCACGTCCTACCAGTCCGGTGACGCGCTGGCCTTAGGGCCATTGCCCTCGGCGCTGGTCACTATCGTCGCTATGGCTGTCTTCGGCGTTATTTGCGTCGCTGCGGCTGTGCGTGAGGCCGATCACTTTGAGCGGGCTCTGTCCGCCTTTGGTTTCGCGGTGCCGTGCCTCTCCCTTGCTCTGCTGCTTGTTCGTGCGCCGCTCGTTCCTCCGCTGGTCTCTGCGCTGTGCGGGAGTGCCTGTGTGGTGCAGGCGTTCGGATTCGCTCGCTCCAACACGCTCGGATTCGGCGCCACGCTGCTATCGGTTGGGTTGTGCCTGGCGGTGGCTGCCGTCGCTTCCGAGCTGTCCTACCGCCTGTTCCCGCTGCATCTTTACGGAACCATGGCCGTGGCCGGTGTCATGGCGGTTACCGGTGCGGTTCAGCTGGGGGCGTTTTGCCGTAAGGGCTGGCGGGCTGAAGCTGACGATTCCTCCGACGGTGACGCCGGCCGGGCGCTTACGGCAGCGGCTCCGGCGCTGTGGGAGGGCCTGTTCTGCGCCGCGAGCCTCGGCCTTACGTGGAATGCCGTCGATTTCCCGGGCACCCGTGGGCATGAGGCGTTCTTCGCGGTAGGAGCTTTTGCAGCCGTCCTCGCATGGCTCTGCCTCTGGCTCGCTTGGCGGCGCATTCGCCGAGCCGACGTCGTCGTGTATGCTGCGGCTCTGCCAGCTCTTCTCTCGCTCTTGCTGTATATTTTCAGCGAAGGAGCTCTGCTGCCCCTTTATTTCGCATGCGCCGTGGCAAGCGAGCTGTTCCTGCTAGCGCTTTTGTGGGCGAGCGCCCTGGCCGTCGACCGGTCGCTGCGCCATCCAGGGCTGGTGGCCTGCGTCTATCTCGTCGCCTTCGCTGCTCTTTTCGGGTTCTTCATGGTGGTTCAAGCGGCTGTGCCCACCTTTGTCGTGCAGAAGGTGATGCCGTGTCTCGCCCTACTCTTTCTCGCCTACCTTGTCGGCTACGGGGCGTTTCGCGGCCACCGCGTACCCGCGGCGACTGCAGAAGGGGAGGAGGGCGCCGGCGCCGCGCCCGTCGATTTCGCCCGGGCGCTCGATGAGCGCTGCGCCGTCGTGGCGCGGGAGTGGGGCCTCTCGGCGCGGGAAGGCGAGCTTTTGCCGCTGCTCGTCATGGGCATGAGCGCTACGGAAGTTGGGAGTCGGCTGTTCATCGCGCCCCAGACGGTAAAAACTCACCGCTACCGCATCTATCGCAAGGCGGGAGTGGGCACCCATGCCGAGCTTGTGGAGCTGGTGTCCCAGAGCACCGCGTCATCCGAGGGCTCGCAATAGCACGAAATCTACCAGGGGTTTCTCTTCTTTAATACCATTGGCCGACAGACAAAGCGCGGGATGCGGGTGTACGTTCCCTCTGTCTTTTTCGCCAGGACGCGATGCGGATGGCCGTTGCGGGACGTATTCCCGGCCCCATGCGCCGCGCGTCTCGAACGTAGGAGGGAACCTATGGGAAACTTGGATCGCCGCAGCTTTTTGAAGGGTGGCGTGGTGGCTGCCGGTGCGGCCGCCTTCGCCGGCGCGCTCTCGGCTTGCGCGCCGTCGGCGCCGCAGGAGACAGGCGCCGCTGATGAGACGCTCGCGACGACGGGCGAGGCCTGGTACGGCAGTCCCGCCGATCCGGCGACTTTCGACGTGGTCGATACTGTCGATTGTGAAGTGCTCGTGTGCGGCCTTGGGGCCGGCGGTATCACGGCCGCGGCCGCGGCAGCTGAGAAGGGCATGAACGTCATTGCCATCGAAAAGGGTGCCGGTCACGGCAGCATCAAGAGTGACATCGGCGTCATTGGCACGCGCATCGACACGGTTGAGGTCGATCCGCTCCAGATGCTGAACGAGCACACCCGTTACGCCAACGGCTGGTGCGATCCCCGCGTCACCCGTGTATGGGCCACCGAATCCGGCGTCACATTCGACTGGATCAGCGACTCCATCGCCGAGTTCGGCGCGACGCCCTATTTCGAATACGACGTGGACGAGGGTACCCACGGCGTGTGGCCGGTGTATCCCACCGATCACGGCTTCCACTACACCTATACCGAAGAAGAGCAGGCCAAGGCCGATGCGGCGGTGGCCGAATCGGGTGACCCGGCGGCTGCCCAGGGCATTCTGCCCCAGGTGGGCGACTACATGCTGAAGAAGGCCGAGGAATGGGGCGCTGATTTGCGCTATGAGACGCCGTTTGTGCAGCTGGCCCAGGACGAAAACGGCAAGGTGACCGGCGCCTATGCGAAGATCGGCGACGGATGCGTGCTCTTTAACGCTAGCAAGGGCGTCATCCTGGCCACGGGCGGCTATGAGGCTAACCCCGATCTTCTGGCTGAGCTGAATCCGGACGCCGCGGCCATCGGCGGCGTGTCCATGACCCAGGCGGGATGCGAGGGCGAGGGCATCAAGGCCGGCATTTGGGCCGGCGGCATGAAAGACGAGATTCCCACGCTCATGACCTTCGCTCGCGCCGCCGTGGCGCCTGATGCCGAGCTGGGGTATCCCTACCAGGGCATGACCTGCTGGATCGGCGACCAGCCCTTCCTCAAGGTGAACCTCGACGGCGCGCGGGTCTGCTGCGAGACGGCTCCCTACGACTACCCGCTGCACGTGGCCGCGCTGCAGCCCGAGTACAAGCTCGCCAGCATCTGGGACAGCGACTATCAGAACCAGATCGTCGCCTTCCACACCATCGGCTGCTCGCGCATCAATATGTCCGATACGGTGGATGCGGCCGGCGTGCCTACGGGCGAGGGGCTGTCGTTCCCGGCCTGCGATATGATGATCGGCGCGGCCATGGAGGCCGGCATCGTGCAGCAGGCCGATACCATCGAGGAGCTGGCGGAGAAGCTGCGCGTTGACCCTGCGGGGCTTACGGCCACGGTGGAGCGCTACAACGAGCTGGCGGCCAAGGGGGTCGATGAGGACTTCGGCAAGCCTGCCAAGGATCTGCTGCCCCTCTCGAAGCCCCCGTACTTCGGCGCGTTTTTCGGCGGCCACGTGCTCTGCACGCTGGACGGCCTGCGCATCGATGAGCACATGCGCGTGCTGAACACCGAGCGCAAGCCCATCGAAGGCCTGTACGCCGTGGGCAACTGCTCGGGCAGCATGTACGCGGGCAGCTACCCCGAGTTGTTCATCGGCAACGCCAACGGCCGTACCATCACCCATGCCCGCCACGCCGTCATGCACATCGCCGGCGAGGTGAAGTAGGGGGCGCGAGCGTCCGCGCAGCCAAACCCTCCCTCTCGGAAGCCCCCGACCTCCGGGGGCTTCCGTTGTTCCCGTCGCTTGACGGGCCGAATCCGGAGAAGCTTCCTACTCCGCCAAGTCTTCCACAAAGCCCACGCGGTAGTTGCGGAAGATGACTTCGCCCTGCTCTTGGGTGGCGTCCAAATCAACGTCGGCTTCTATGCGGAAGTCGCCGGCGTCTTCCTCGTCCAGGAAGATCTGGCGGACGTGCCACAGATGCGCTTCAGCCTCCGGGCTCTCGTCGATCATCAGGTAGGCGGCGGACCGCGCGTCGCCGTCGAGGCGGATCTCGTTGTGCTCGGCGAAGTAGTCGTCCAAGGCCGCGTTCCAAGCGCGCTCGCCGAAGCCCCACTCCTCGTCAAGGTTGCCCAGCTCGCGGGTGCGATCGAGCGCGGCCAGGCGCACGCGGGCAAACAATGCGTTGCGCACCATGACCTCCATGCCGTGACGGTCGGCCACCACGGCGCCCTCCGCTTGCGGAGGTGCGCCCGCTTCGGGCAGCTCGCCGGCGCTCTCCCACGCATCCACCAGCGACGAGTCGGTGGTGCGCACCATGAAGCCGAGCCAGGCGATGATGTCGCGCAGGCGGTCGTCCAGCGCGTCGGGCGGCAGCGTGCGCACGAGCACGCGGAAGGCGTCGGACAGGTAGCGCAAAAGCGTCCCCTCCGACTTCGCGATGCCGTAGCGGCCGATGTAGGTCTTAAAGTCGCTCGCCGTCTCCACCATGTCGCGCAGCACGCTCTTGGGCAAAAGCTCGTAGTCGCGCGCCCACGGCACGCCCTGGCAGTACAGTTCGAAGGCGCGGTCGAGCAGCTCCTCCAAGGGCTTGGGATAGGTGATCTCGGCCAGGCGCTCCAGGCGTTCCTCGTATTCCACGCCGTCGGCTTTCATTTCGGCCATGGCGGCGTCGCGGGCCTTGCGCTCCTGGGCTCGCAGCACCTTCGCCGGGTTCTCCAGGGTGGCCTCTACGAGCGAGATGACATCCAGGGCGTAGTCGGGGCTCTCTGGATCCAGCAGATCCAGCGCCGCCAGCAGAAACGGCGAAAGGGGCTGGTCAAGGGCGAAGTCCTCGGGCAGCTCCACCGTGAGCTCGTAGGAAGGCCGGCCCTCGGCGTCCTCGCCGCGCACCACCACGCCCGCTTCCAAAAGCGTGGCGAATATCTCGTCGGCCCGCGCGTTCAGCTTGATCTTCTCCTCGGGGGTCTGGGCCGAGTCGGCGATGAGCTCGTGCACGTTCGCCCAGGCGTCGCCCCCGCGGCTCACCACCGACAGCACCATGGAGTGGGTGATGCGCATGCGCGGCGTGAGCTTCTCCGGAGGCTTCTCGATGAGGTGCTCGAAAGTCTGCTTGTTCCAGCTGACGAAGCCCTCCGGCGGCTGCTTCTTCTTCACGCGGCGCTGCTTCTTCGGGTCGTCGCCGGCCTTGAGCATTGCCTTGTGGTTCTCGATCTCGTGCTCGGGGGCGAGCGCCACCACCATGCCCTCGGTGTCGAACCCGGCCCGCCCCGCCCGGCCCACGATCTGGTGGAACTCGCGCGAACGCAAGCGGCGCATCTTGGTGCCGTCGAACTTGGTGAGCTGCGTGAGCACCACGGTGTGGATGGGCACGTTGATGCCGACACCGAGCGTGTCGGTGCCGCAGATGACCGGCAAGAGCCCCTGCTGGGCGAGGCGCTCCACCAACAGCCGGTAGCGCGGCAGCATCCCCGCATGGTGCACGCCCACGCCGGCGGCCAGCAGCCGTTGCAGAATCTTGCCGAAGGGGGTCGTGAACTTCGTGCCCTTCATGGCCTGTTTGATCGCCTCGCGCTGGGCCTTGTCCGACACGCCGTAGCTGGCCAGCGCCCGTGCGTTCTTCAGCGCCTCGTCCTGGGAGAAGTGCACGATGTACATCGGCGCCTCGCCGGCGCGCAGGCCCAACTCGACGGTGGCTTCCAAAGTCTCGAAGGTGTAGTCGTAGGACAACGGCACGGGGCGCGGCGCGTCGGTCACCAGGTCGACGGGGCGCCCGGTGCGCTCCTCTAGCGCGCTCGCGATGTCGGTCACATCGCCCAACGTGGCGCTCATCAGCAAAAACTGCGCGTTCGGCAGCGTGAGCAGCGGCACCTGCCAGGCCCAGCCGCGGTCGGGGTCGGCGTAGAAGTGGAACTCGTCCATCACCACGCAGGCCACCTTCGACGCAGGGCCCTCGCGCAGGGCCTGGTTCGCGAGGATCTCCGCCGTGCAGCAGATGACCGGGGCCTCGGTGTTGATGGTGGTGTCTCCCGTGATCATGCCCACGTTCTCGCGGCCGAGGATGTCCACCATATCGAAGAACTTCTCGGACACGAGGGCCTTGATGGGGGCGGTGTAGTAGGCGACGCGCCCCGTGGCGACAGCCATGAAGCACAGGCCCAGAGCCACCATGGACTTGCCGGAGCCGGTGGGCGTGCCCAGAATCACCGAGTCGCCGACGGCTAAGTCCATGAGGGCGTCCTCTTGGTGGGGCCACAGCTCCATGCCGCGGGCGTCCACCCATTCCAAAAACACTTCCAGCGCCTCGTCGGGCGTGAGCACGTCGCCCTCGCCGGTTTCCGCCCAGGGGAGGAGCCACCCCAGCGAGCCGGGCTCGAAGGGGTCCACGGGTGCGATGGGGCTATCTGCGTCGGTGCGGGCGGCGCGCTCGGCGGGTTTCGCAGCTTCGGCGGCGATGTCCTCGGGCGTCTCGTAGACGCCCTCTTCGGCAGCGGCGGAGTTCTTGGCGGTATCGGTCATGGGGTGTCCGTTCTGACGGCGCGATCGTTCGCCATCTATTATAAGTAAGACCCGCGTATCGAAGATGACGCATCGGCAGCGGTTCCCGTGGTGTAGTATAGGCGCTTACTGAAACAAGGAGCCGTTGGTGCGGAAGGCGGGTCGTGGGCGAATCGGAGTTCTGCGAGTCCGCCGTGCCGGGCGCGGCCTCAAACGCGCAGGGATGCGCTTAAGAGAGTTAGGGTTCAACGTGAAAAAGGGAAATGTGGCGGCGCTTCTGCCCATCGGGGTGTTCCTCGTGCTGTATCTGGGGCTCGGCATCCTGTTCGAGTACGGCATGGGCATCTCCATGGGGTTCTACAATATCCCCATTGTGGTGATCTTTTTGGTGGCACTTCTGGTGGCGTGCTTCCAGAATCGCAGCCTTTCCTTTGACGACAAGCTCGTCGTCATGGGCCGAGGCATCGGGGACAAGACCATCGTCACCATGATCCTTATCTTCATGGCGGCCGGCGTGTTCGTGGGCACGGTGGGACGCGATTCCGCCGAGTCGGTGGCCTACCTCATGCTGTCGGTCATTCCCGCCGAGTATTCCGTGGCCGTGCTGTTCGTGGTGAGCTGCTTCGTATCGCTTTCGATGGGCACGTCGGTGGGCACCATCACGCTCATCACGCCTATCGCCGTGGCGGTGGCGGCGGCCTCGGGGTTCAGCCTGCCGCTGTGTGTGGCCTCGGTCATGGGCGGTGCCATGTTCGGCGACAACCTGTCGTTCATCTCCGACACCACCATTGCCGCCTGCCAGGGACAAGGTTGCCAAATGAAAGACAAGTTCCGGGAGAACTTCAAGATCGCTTTGCCGGCGGCGCTGGTGACGCTGGTGATCATTCTGGTGCTGTCGCTGGGCACCGACATCTCCGGTACGGTGCAAAACGATTACAACCTGCTGGAGCTCATCCCGTACCTCATCGTTCTTGTGGGCGGCATTGTGGGCATCAACGTGTTCATCGTGCTTTTGCTCGGCATTCTGTCCGGCTCTATCATTGTGGTGGCCGAAGGCGCCGTGGCTGCTACCGATCTGCTCGGCAACATGGGCACCGGCGCCGCCGGCATGTTCGAGACGACTATGGTGGCGGTGCTCGTGAGCGCCATCTGCGCGCTCATTCGCGAGAACGGCGGCTTTGTGGCTCTGTTGAACGGCATCAAGCGCCTGTTCCGCAGCCGGAAGGGCGGCCAGCTCGGCATGGGGCTGCTCGTGGGCGCCATGGACATCGCCACCGCTAACAACACCGTGGCCATCGTGATGGCGAACCCCATCGCCCACGAGATGGCCGAGACCTACAACGTCTCAAGGCGCAAGACGGCCTCCATCCTGGACACGTTCTCCTGCGTGTTCCAGGGAGTCATCCCCTATGGCGCTCAGATGCTCGTGGCCATCTCGGCCTGCACGGAGCTGGGCTTTCAGGTGTCGGCTTTCCAGATCATGCCGTTTCTGTTCTATCCGTTCTTCCTTCTGATAAGCTCGCTCGTGTTCATCTTCTTCGTGCCGGACGATCGCGGGTACGTGCCCGATCATACGGCGGCGCGCTCGGAGGGCGCTGTCGGGAGAACCGAGTAGGCGCATCCGGCCATACGACCGCGCGCCCGGTGGGCCGAGGAGGCGCATCCGACCGCCCGCGCCGGTTGGTTGCCGACGTTCGCTCGGATGCCGCGGCGCTCGATCGGGAACGTCGGCCGCCGCGCTACCACTCTTCCAGTTCGTAGCAGCGCGCAAGGGCGATGCCCTCGGGGGTCACCTCGAAATCGGCCTGCCACAGCTCCACGCCAGCGGATCGACAGGTATCGACGGTGGCGAGCACCTCCTCATAGGTGGTGCCGTGGAAGAAGCGGAATCCGAAGTTGTCGTAGTAGAGGCAGTAGAGGACGGCGGCCCGCTCGTGATTGGCCAGCGAGGCGGCCAGCTCGCGCAGATGCCGCAGGGCGCGCTCGGTGGAAGAAAAGGGCGTCTCGGGCAGGCGCGGCACGTAAGGAGGGATTTCCGTCTGCATCTGCACGAGCGGCGTTTTCACCTCCAGATACAAGTCGCCATTCACCAGGAAATCGAGGCGCGAGTCGCCCAAGGGCACCTCGCGGCGTACGTCGTGTACGGGATCGGTGATGGCCGCAAAAGCGCCCCCGCGCAGGAAATGCTCCACATAGCGGTTCGAGGCATTCTGGTTGATGCCGATCCAGCGCTTGTCGGGGTCGTCGGGCCGCTGCAGCGAGTAGGCCTCCACGGTGAGCGGCATCTTGCGCTTGGCATTGTGGGAGTCGGACACGAGGCACGGGCGTCCCGCCAGGTCAAGCCCGCCGATGCGCGATACCGCCGGGCAGTGGCAGCGCACGGGCGCGCCGTCGCCGAAGTCGACGTCCATGATGAACCGGTTCGGCCGCGCGAGGATGACCCCCTCGCGCAACGGCTCGGGAAAGAGAAAGGGCTGGGTACTTGCATCTAGGACGGTCATAGTTCGTGCCTCGTGAGCAGAAAGTCAAAAAATGGACAAAAATACCTTCGAGTGAGCGGTTCGGATGATAATCTTGGGCCAAAAGGGACCGAATTTGCTGTCAACATCGCTTTTTGATAACGAAACGTGATAGTTCGTATGGAGAAAATGGTGCGCTGGGACTCACTCGGAGGCTATTTTGTCCAATTTGCGGCGAAGTGCTCTTCTAGGCTGTCGTTGAGGGGCGAATGAGCAGGTGCGGCCTTTTGAGCCCTCGAGCGCTAGCGCACGGCATCTCCCTCTTCCCTGAAACTATTCGCCGCGGCGGCCAAAGCGTTGAACAGGCCGTGATGGTGGTCGAGGTACTCCGGATGCCACTGAACGCCCAGGAAGAAGGGTTTCGCGGGATCTTCCACGGCTTCCACCACCCGATCTTCGGAACGAGCTGCGACGAGCAGGCCGGGGGCCACGTGGTCGACGCCCTGGTGATGCATGGAGTTCACCTCGAAATCCCCCGACGGGCTCACCACCGATTCTAGCAAGCTGCCCTTAGCGATGGTGACCTGGTGGGATATGCCGTAATAGGGCGGGTTCTGCCGATGCTGCGCCTCGGTGACGCCGCAGTTGTACAGATCGCGGTAAAGACTGCCGCCGAGGGCCACGTTCATGACCTGCATGCCGCGGCAGATCCCTAGGGTGGGCAGGCTGCGTTCGTGGGCGAGACGGGCGAGTTCCAGCTCGAAGCCGTCGCGATCCTCGCAGACCGCGAGCAGGCCGTCTAGGCAGGGGATGGGCGGCCGCCCCGTGGCGGACAGCACGTCGCGACCGTCCAGGGACTCCACAGTTTCTGTGGTCGAGGTGCCATCCATGGCCTCCTCGAAGGTGCGGTCGGGCACGTAATGGCCGCAGAAGGGAACTTTTGCTCCCGTGGAGCGACAATGGGAGGAGGAGCCGCAGCCCATGGCTGCGAGATCGTCCAGGCCCAGCGCATCGCGGTTCTTGGCCGGGTCGGGCACGTAGTAGCGCGGATGCACGTCACCTCCTCCGGTGATGAGCAGGCCGTCCACCAAATCGATGACGCGGCGGGCGTGCTCTCGGTTTGCCTCGGCTCCCCCGGCGATAGGGGTGAGGAGGATAGGCACGGCTCCCGTGGCCGCCACACGGTTGATGTATTCCACATTCACACGCTGGAAGCCGTCGGCCTCGTTCAGCGTCGTCGTAATTCCAATGATCACAGGATCTGTCCTTCGTCGGTATGATTGCTTCTTGAACATACCACCGCCCACGACGCGCTTCAACAGTCATCGGCCAACCATCGGCAAAGGAGCGCTGAAGCGATAGAATGTCCATGCATTTTTTCGATGGCGACGCAGATGAGCGAGTGCGGGCACGAGCGGCTGCGTTCGGGGAAAGGGGCGGCGATGCGAGCGGTAGTGCAATGTGTGAGTGAGGCTGCGGTTACGGTTGGAGGGCGGACGGTTGGCGCTATCGGAAAGGGCTACGCCATTCTGCTGGGGGTGGGGCATGGCGACACCGAGGCCGAGGCGGTGCGACTGTGGCGCAAGATCGCAAAGATGCGCGTATTTGAGGATGAGCAGGGAAAAACGAACCTGAGCCTGGCCGATGTGGGCGGGGAAGTGCTCGTGGTGAGCCAGTTCACCCTGTATGCGAATTGCCGCAAAGGAAATCGCCCCTCGTTCACGGACGCGGCCGATCCGGCCATGGCCCGGCGGCTTTACGAGCGCTTCGCCGAGCTGGCCCGCATCGACGGCTTCGCGGTGGCGACGGGCGAGTTCGGCGCCATGATGGACGTGGCGCTCGTGAACCACGGCCCCTTTACGGTGGTGCTGGATACGGATACGCTCTAAAGCGCTTGCGTTGTGGCGGGCACCCATGGTATGAGGGCGCCCGCCACGATATCTTCGTGTGGTGCTGCTTAAAGTGACTAGTCTTCGCCCACCACCAGATCGACGAACTGGAAGGTGGTACAGTCCACGAGCCCTCGGTTGGTGAGGCGCAGCTCGGGCAGGCAGGCGAGTGGGATGAGCGCCATGGTCATGAAGGGGGAGGGCATGGTGCAGCCGATCTGCGCCCAGGTCTCTTCCAAATGATGCACTTTCTCGCTCATGGCGAGGGCGTCCAGGTCGTTCATGAGGCCGGCGATCGGCAGCTCTACGAGCCCCAGCACCTTGCCGTCGGCCACCACGACCATGCCGCCGCCCACCTCGGCCAGCGTGTTGGCCGCCAGCGCCATGTCCGCATCGTTGGTGCCCACCACGAGCAGGTTGTGGGCGTCATGGGCCACGGTGGAGGCCATGGCGCCCCGCTTGATGCCGAAGCCCTTGGTGAAGCCGACGCCGAAAGTGCCCGTCTCGTGATGGCGCTCGAACACGAAGGTCTTCAGCACGTCCTGGCCAAGGTCGCTTTCCAGGGCTCCGTCCGTTACGGTGAGCGCGGCGCGAGCCTCGCGGTCGGGAACCGAGCCCGGCAGCACCTCGATGACGCGCACGGTCACCGCATCGCCCTCATCTGCGCCAGCCGGCGCCGCCACGCGGAACGTTTCGGGGGTGATGGCACGCCCTAAGCGCATGGAATGGGTCACCCAGGCCGGGTAGGCGAAGGGCGCGAGATCGAACGTGCACGCGTCGTTCTCGGCGACGATGTCGCCGTCGATGAGCACGCGGGTGACGTTCAGATCCTCCAGGTTGTCCAAAAACACGATGTCGGCGCACTTGCCCGGGGTGATAGAGCCCAGCTCGTTGTCCATACGGAAGCAGGTGGCGGTGTTGATGGTCATCATCTGGATGGCGGTCACTACGTCGATGCCGCATTTCACGGCCTTGCGCAGGATGTAGTCGAGGTGCCCGTTGGCGACGAGCGTGTGCGGGTGCGTGTCGTCGGAGATGAGGTTCGCGAAGCGCGTGTCGATGCCGGTCTCGGTGATGGCGGCGGCCAGGTTCGGCAGATCGAGCCACGCCGAGCCGTAGCGCAGTTGGGCGTACTGCCCGAGGCGCATCTTTGCGAGCGCGTCCTCGGCGCGGGTCGACTCGTGGCAGCAACGCACGCCGCTGGCGACGTACGCGTTCAGCCCCTGATCGGTCTCGGGGATGGAGTAGTGGCCCGTGACCACCTTGTCGGCGGAAAGGGTCGCGGCTAGCTCTCCGTGGGCGTGATCGGTGCCGGCCAGCACGCCGGGGAAGTTCATCATCTCGCCGAGGCCCACTACGCCGTCCCAGGTCATGGACTCGGCTATCTCGACGGGCCCGACGGCCGCGCCGGTGTCCTCGAAGCCGGGTACGGCCGGCACGCAGGAAGGCGTGGTCACCATGGCCTTCAGCGGTGTGCGCGCGGCGTCTTCCATCATCACTTGCACGCCGGGAAGGCCGAGCACGTTGCACACCTCGTGGGGATCCCAGTAGATGCCCACGGTGCCGTGGGGCACGACGGCGCGGGCGTATTCGCCGGCGCCGATCATCGATGACTCCACATGGATGTGACCGTCCAGGAAACCGGGGCGATCACCTGCCCGGCGGCATCGATGACCCGGGTGCTCTCGCCGATGCAGTGGGCGGCGCTTTGCCCCACGTAGGCGATGCGTCCCTCGGCAATGGCCACGTCGATGCCGTCTTGCACTTCGGCCGTGCACACGTTCACGAGCCGCGCGCCTGTGATCACGGTGTCGGCGGGGGTACGGCCCTGGGCCACGGCGGCCAGGGTTTGCGTGCATTCCCAGAGCGGTTTCTTGCAGAAATGGTTCAGCATGGGCGCCTCCTTCAGCGCTTGGGGGACCTGTCGCAGCGCAGGTCGCTGACGCCGCCAGTGTACGCCCGCGCCGCATCAACGCGACGTCAACGGCCGAGAATGCAGAAGGGTTTCACGGAGTTCCATTTACTTGGAGCTTACTCTAAGTGATTTAATACGCAACAGCGGGGAACGACAGGTTTGCGAAGAAGAGAGGTGCTCTATGGAATATCGGAAGCTGGGCCGTACGGGCCTTCGCGCGAGCGTCATCGGGTTCGGGGCCGAGTGGATCGGCAAGATGGAGCAGGCCGAGGTGAACGCCATGGCCGCCCGGGGCGCGGCGGCCGGCGTGAACATCGTGGACTGCTGGATGAGCGACCCGGCGGTGCGCTCGGCCCTCGGCGAGGCGCTTGAGCCGACGCGCGATCAGTGGATCATCCAGGGGCACATCGGCAGTACCTGGCAGGACGGCCAGTACGTGCGCACCCGCGAGCTGGATCAGGTGCGCCCGGCCTTCGAGGATTTGCTCGCGCGCCTGCACACCGACCACGTGGAGCTGGGCATGATCCACTACGTGGACGCCTGCGACGAGTTCCGTGCCATCATGAACGGCCCCTTCATCGCCTACGTGCGCGAGCTTTTGGCCGCTGGCAAGATCGGGCACGTAGGCCTTTCCACCCACAACCCGGAGGTGGCGCTGCTCGCCTGCGACGAGCCGGAGATTGAGGTCGTCATGTTCTCGCTGAACCCGGCCTTCGACATGCTGCCGGCCTCCGAGGACATCAACGACCTGTTCGGCGACTACGAGAACGTGGCCGGCGACGGCATCGAACCGGTGCGCGCCCGCCTGTACGCTAAGGCCGAGCAGACGGAGACGGCCCTCACGGTGATGAAGGGCTATGCGGGCGGCCGGCTGCTTTCCGCCGACGCATCGCCCTTCGGCGTGGCGCTCACGCCCGTGCAGTGCATCCACTACGCGCTGACTCGCCCGGCCGTGGCAAGTGTCATGGTGGGCGTGGAAACCGTGGAGCAGCTGGAGGAAGCGCTCGCCTACGGGGATGCCACGGCCGCCGAGCGCGACTACGCGAGCGTGCTCGCCGCCGCGCCCAAGCACGCCTACCTGGGCCAGTGCACCTACTGCGGGCACTGCGCGCCGTGTGCGGTGGGCATCAACATCGCGCTTTCCAACAAGTTCGCCGACTTGGCCGAGATGGCGGGCGAGGTGCCCGCCTCGGTGGCGGCCCACTACAAGGCCATGGACGTCACGGCCGGCGCCTGCATCGCTTGCGGCGACTGCGAGCCCCGCTGCCCCTTCGACGTGCCGATCATCGAGCGCATGGAAAAGACGGAGGAGCTCTTCGGCTGCTAAACGAGCCGGCGAACTTCGGAGTCTTCAGCATTCGGGCGGGCTAATGCCACTTCGACGCAGAAATGGCCGATGGAAGGTGCCAGTTCAGGGCCGAAATGGTTGAAAATGCCAGTTCAACCTTGAAATGGCCGGCGTTGGGAAGGTGCGTCGCGCCATTTCTGCCCTCAACTGGCATCTGCCGGCGGATTTTCGAAATCGCGCTCGGCGCAGAGGCCCTTCAACGTATCCAAAAAAGCTTGGGCTTGGCGGGTGGGGAGGGTCTTGCGCCAGACGAGGCCCTGGGTGGATTCCAAAGTGGGGGACAGCGGTACGAAAGCCAAGTCGCTCAGCTCGTTGGCCTCGAACAGGCCGCGATAGGTGAACGCGCTACCGATGCCCTGCCGCACGAGGAACTTGGCGTTCAGTGGCAGGTTGTAGGTGGCGCGCACGTCCATCTCGTCGGCCAAGTCTCCCAGCCATTGGCCGAGCACGCCCACCTTCACGCCTTGGCGCGAGCTGATGAGCGGCTGGTCCAGCAGGTCCTCGGGCATGACGGCCGCCTTTGCTGCCAGGGGGTTGTCGCGGCGGACAAGGAGACCCCACGTGTCGGTGTGGGGTAGGCGCAAGGTGTGCATGTCCACATGGCTGCGCAACTCGCATTCCAGAAGGAAATCGTAGAAGCCGCGCACGAAGTTGTCCATGAGGTCGGCCGAGGTGCCGCTGTACAGCTCGAAAGTGATGCCGGGGTAGGCGGCGCTCGTGCGCTTCATGGCCTCGGCGATAAGCTCCATGGCCTGGGTTTCGCCGGCGGCGATGTGCACCTTGCCGGCGATGGAGTGGGTGGGAAGGGCGATTTCCTCCTCGGCCTTATCGGCCAAAGCGAGGATGGATTCGGCGTAGCGGCGCAGGATGACGCCCTGCTCGGTGAGCTCGATACCCTTGCGGTTGCGCTGGTACAGAAGGTGTCCCAGCTCGTCTTCCAAAGCGGCCAGCTGGCGCGAGAGCGTCGGCTGGGTGACATGCAGCGACTTGGCCGCCGCCGTGATGGATCCCTCGCGGACGACGGTGACGAAATAGCGGAGCGTTCTCAGTTCCATGGTTCCCCCTTCGATTCCCCGGTTCGCGCGACGCTCTTCTCTGCCTGGTCTGTTTCCTTCGATCGGCAAGGACGTGTAGCGCGAACATGCCTTTCAAGCATTTACAAGATTACAATATAAGCATTACCTATGGAAGGGGCGCCCTCCGTAAGATTCGGGTTGTCAGAAAAGACACGAGAAGAGGAGGGTGATGTTCATGGCTCTGTTGGACAAGGGCATGAAGCGTCGCGATTTCTTGAAGGCGTCCGCCGCCGCTGCGGCCGCCACGGCGGCGGCCGGGCTTGCCGGCTGCGCGCCGAGCACGGCCACCGACATGGCCGAGACCGGCGGCAGTGCCAATGCGACGACCCATCAGGTGGCCAGCGATGCCGCCATCATCGAGGGGCGCGGCGAGTGGATGCCCATCCACTGCCACCAGAACTGCAACCAGATGTGCCTGAACATGGGGTATGTGGTGGACGGCGTCGTGGTGCGCCAGAAGACCGACGACTCCCATGCCGACAGCTTCGACTGTCCCCAGCAGCGCGGCTGCCTGCGCGGGCGCTCGCTGCGCCAGCAGGTGTACAACGCCGACCGCATCAAGTACCCCATGAAGCGCAAGAGCTGGCAGCCCGGTGGCGGCGAGGCCGCCCACGGCGAGCTGCGCGGCAAGGACGAGTGGGAGCGCATCAGCTGGGACGAGGCGCTGACCTACGTGACCGACGAGCTGAAGCGCGTCTACGCGCAGTACGGCCAGGACGCCGTCATCTGCAACGGCTGGCGCTGGGCCCCCGGCTCCGCCATGTTCCCGGTCATTGGCGGCGCGGTGTACAACACCGAGTGCGAGTCCTTCGGCTGCTGGGCCTTCCAAACGGAAGCACTGGGCATGTACTCCCACGGCGACCACCCCGACCTCATGATGGCGCCCGATAAGTACGATCTGCCCAACGCCGACACCATCGTGCTGTACGGCTGTAATCCGGCCTGGTCGCAGCACTCCTCCATGTACTGGCTGAAGAACGCCCAGAAAGCGGGGGTCAACTTCGTGTTCGTCGGCCCCGACTACAACGCCACCGCCGCCGCCATGGACGCCCGCTGGATCCGCGTGCGCCCCGGCACCGACACGGCCTTCCTGCTGGCTGTGGCCTACGAGATGGTGCGGCTCGACGAGGAGCGCGGCGACATCATCGATTGGGACTTCGTGAACGAGCGCACCGTGGGCTTCACGCCGGAGACCATGCCCGCCGACGCCACCACCGACGAGAACTTCCGCGACTATCTGCTGGGCGCCTACGACAACACGCCAAAGACGCCGGAATGGGCGACGGAGATCTGCGGCACGCCGGTTGAGGACATTACCTGGTACGCCGAGATGGCCGGCAAGAACAACGCCGTCATGTTCCTGCACAGCTACGCCGCCTCTCGCTACCTGGGCGCCGAGAACCTCTCCCAGGCCTTCATGACGGTGTCGGCCTTGGGCGGGCACTTCGGCAAGAGCGGCCATGGTTCGGCGGCCATCTACACGTGGGATGCGGGCGACTCGGGCTACCGGCTCATCCAGCACGTCGGCGGCGACTACGGCTATGTGGACAACCTGGTGGGCAGCCCCGCCGCCACGGGCCCCAACCGCAACATCGAGGGCAATTCCTGGTGGAGCTCGCTTGCCGACGGCAAGTACCTGTCCTCCTCGGAGGGCCCCTACGACCTTGGCTCCAGCGACGTGGTGGGCGACCCGACGAAGCTGCGCGCCAACACGCCGGTCTACCACGAGGCCCGCGAGATGCCGGTGAACCCGCGCATACTTGTGCAGACAAACTCGAACTTCATGCAGACGCGCGGCAACCTCGCCACGGCCATCAAGGTCATGCGCGCGGCCGACACTTGCGTGTCCTTCGAGATCAAGTTCTCGCTCACGGCCCAGTTCGCCGACATCATCCTGCCGGTGTGCACCCACTGGGAGGGCAACGACGACGAGTCTTGGGGCGAGCTGTCCTGGCCGAGCCCGTTTGGCGACGGCAACGGCCAGAAGCAGCGCAAGGACGCCCTGCTTGCTTGGAAGCCCCTGGTGAAGCCGATGTACGAGGCCCGCGAGGAGAAGCGCGTCTTCCGCGAGATCATCGAGCGCATGGGGTATAACCCCGACGACGCCTACCCGAAGAGCAACTACGACCAGTGGCTTGGCTACTTCCTCGGCATGCGCGTGCTGAATGAGGACGCGACGAAGTGGGAGCCGGTCATCACCTGGACCGAGGCCGACAACGAGAAGTACCACGCGAGCTACCCGGCCCAGGAGGGCAAGGTCGCCTTCGACCAGTTCATGGCCGACGGAAGCTATGTGGTTGAGCGCTCGGAGGGCGATCCGCGCAACTACGTGGGCTACCGCGACGACAAGCTGGGAATCGGCGAGGACGGCGAGTCGGTCGTCGTGGCCGACCCGGCCTGGCCGCGCCCGTCGGTGTCGGGCAAACTGGAGATCTACTGCCAGTACAAGGCCGACAACGTGAACCGCATCGGTCTGAACGATACGCCCATCAAGCCCTACGCGAACTACTTCGTGCCGCGCCGCGGCTACCAGGAGACGTTTGCCAACTGGGAGGCCAAGGAGAAGGGCGCTTACCCGCTGCAGGCCTACACGCCGCACTACATGCGCCGCGCCCACACCTGCTACGACAACATGACCTGGACCCAGGAGGCCTTCCGCAACCCAGTGTTCATGAGCGTGGAAGACGCCGAGGCCCGCGGCATCAAAGCCGGCGACACGGTGCGCTGCTTCAACGACTTCGGCAGCATGCTGAGAATCGCCCAGCCCATGCAGGGCTACATGCCCGGCGTGGTGGGCATTCCCCACGGCGTGCACTCGGTGTTCGACGAGTCCGACCCCGAGAACATCATCGACCGCGGCGGGAGCGAGCAGATGCTCTCCGACGGCCTGCAGTCGAACTACTTCCCCCAGGTGGACGGGTACAACAGCCTGCTCATCGAGATTGAGAAGTACGACGGCGAGCCGTTGGTGGAAGACTTCGAGCGCGGGCCGTTTCTGGCCGCGGGTATAGACGCCGAGGGCACGGCCGCCTATGTGGTGCCCGGTGCCGACAACGGACAGGAGGCTTAAATCATGAGCTTGGGATTTTACGTTGACCTGGCCAGCTGCATCGGCTGCAAGACCTGCCAGGTGGCCTGCAAGGACCGTCGCGACATCCAGGTGGCGGGCCCCCGCCTGCGCCGGGTGGACACCTTCGAATGCGGGACGTACCCGGAGGTGGCGATGTTCCACCTGAACCTCTCCTGCAACCATTGCGAAAGCCCCGCCTGCGTGGCGAATTGCCCCACGGGCGCCATGTACAAGGACGACGACGGCACCGTGCAGCACGATGACGAGGCCTGCATCGGCTGCCAGACCTGCGTGAACTCGTGCCCCTACGGTGCCCCGCAGTTCATCGAGGAGGACAAGATCGTCCAGAAGTGCGACACCTGCCGGGCGCTGCGCGAGGCGGGGCACGAGCCGGTGTGCGTGGAGGCGTGCCCCATGCGCGCCATCGAGTTTGGCGAAATGGACGATTTGCGCGCCGCCCATCCCGATGCGGTGAGCGAGCTGCCCTGCACGGAGCCGGCCGCCACGACGACCCCCAACATCCTCATCGGCGCCAGCCGCGGGGCCCTGCTCGAGGACTTCAACCCGGTCGTTCTGTAAACGCGAATGCTGCTGGGGCGGTCGGTGCGGCCGCCCCTTTTGCTAGAGGAGGGAGCCATCATGACCGATGTCGTCAACATGCGTCGCGAGTCCATCGACCTGGAGGCGCTGCTTCTGTCGCGCGCCTACCTGTACATGCTGTTCCACAAGCTGTTCGGCGGTACGCCGGATGCGGCCATGGTGGCATGCGTGCTGTCGGAGACCACGCGTGACGTGGTGGAGGAGTACGCCGGCGACGACCCCTCCATGAAGGGCCTCGGGCGCTTTTTGGAGAACCTCGGCGAGTGCGTCGATGGCGCGGTGCTGACCGAGCAGGCCCGCGACGAGTACACGCGCCTGTTCATCGGTCCGGGTGAAGTGCCCTGCCAGCCGATGGAATCGCCCTACCGCACGAAGGACGCCGCCGTCTTCCAGGAGAACACTCTGGCCGTGCGTGCCATCTTTCGCGAGCGCGGGCTTCAACTTACGCGCCTCATGCGCATCCCCGATGACCATATCGCCACCATGTGCGGCTTTATGGCCCATGAGGCCGAGCGCTCCCTGGCGGAGCTGCGCGCGGGGAACGTGGGCGATCTGGCCGCGTCCCTGCGCGATGAGGAGGCCTTCGCGCGCGGCCATATGCTCACCTGGGTGGACGATTTCGCCCGCTGCGCGCGCCGCTCGAAGACGGCGGTGCTCTATCCGCAGATGATCGAGGCCCTGGCCGCCTTCGTTCGCAACGATGCCGTGCTGCTCTCCGAGGCCGCCTGCTGGGCCGAGGAGGCGCGCGATGCCTGCGGCGAGACGATCCCCGGGGGTCTCGGCGCTCTTCCGGGCAGCCCCGAAGCCGCCGCCTTCGCCGAGGTCTCCGACGCCCTGGCAGCCCTTGCCCGCCTGCGCCCCTTCGGCATCGAAGACCACGAGCTGGTGAGTATATCGGTCTAAAGAGCAGCCTCGTCGCTACAGCCAAAGCCCCGTGTTCCCCATCAGGTAGAGAGGGACGTTGGTGAGCCAGTCTTGCTCGCGGTAGTCGGAAAGCGAGAAGCGCCGGGCCTGAATTTCCGGGTACTTCTCCTTGAAGCTGCGCAGGCTCTTGGCGCGCAGGTTCTCCTCGGCTTTCACCTCGATGGCGTAGACGGCACCGGCCGACTGCACGAGGAAGTCCACTTCTCCCCGGGAGTTCTCGGCGGACCAGTAATAGGGGACAAGCCCACAGCTTGCTATAAGCTCTTGGCACGCGTACTGCTCGGTGAGCGCCCCTTTGAATTCCTCGAAAAGGGTGTTGCCTTCGATGATACTCTTGCTGTCCAGTTCACTCATAGCGCCGAGCAGGCCCACGTCTAGCAGGAACACCTTAAAAGCGCTCGGATCTCGATAGGCCTTGAGGGGGATGCCTGGTTTGGATACGCGCGGCACCTGGTAGATAAGGCCGGCTTGCCTCAGCCACGTGAGGGCGCTCTCGAACTCCTTCGCCCGGGCGCCCTTCGCGAGGCGGCCGAAGATGAACTTCTTGTTCTCTTGGGATAGGTGAGCGACGACGGAGTCCCACACGGCGAAGACCCGTTCGGCCTCGCGGGGGGCGATGTGCTTGGAGAAGTCGCGCTCGTAGTCGGCGAGGATCCGCTTCTGAACGGCCCGTGCGTCATCGTAGCTCCTGCTGTCGAGAAACGCGCTGACTGCCTCGGGCATCCCCCCGACGAAATAGTAGGTTTTCAAAAGGGCGATCGCCCGTGATTTGAAGGCCTGGATGAGCGCCGGGTTCGGGTTCTGCAATGAGGCCAGGAACTGCTCTCCTTCGGCCGCTAAGGCGAACTCTTCGAAGGAAAGGGGGTAGAGGTCGAGTGCTTCCACCTTCCCCACGGGAAAGCCCGTCCCGCTTTGGAGAAGGATTCCCAGCAAAGAGCCAGCGGCTACGACCGAGAAACCACGCGGATCCTCATCGAAGTACTTGAGGGCCGTGAGCGCCTTGGGGTTTTCCTGGACTTTGTCGAACACGATGAGGGTCGAGTCGGGCTCGATGGTGACGCCGGTTTGCAGCTGGAGGCCGGCGATGAGAACGTCGATGTCGTACCCGGTGTCGAACAGCTCGCGCATGGCTGAGTTGTTGTCCATATTCACATAAGCGACGCTCTTGTAATGGCGCCTTCCGAATTCTTTGATGAGCCACGTCTTTCCCACCTGGCGAGCCCCGTTGATGATAAGGGGCTTCCTGCAAGGATTCTCGCGCCATGCTTCGAGATCACGCATGAGAAAACGTTCCATTGGCAGCCTCCTTGCTCAGTGCACGTTACAAGTATACAAAAACAAGGACGTAAAAGTGTCAAAACCCACACAAATCAGGACGTAATGGGAGATATTGCCATGGTGCTCCATCCGTCTCGGCGAGAGAGGCCCCGGGCGAGGCCGAGCAGATCAGCTAGCCGTTCCTCCGCTCCTGCTCCCACACGAAGCGAAGGTTGTCGGGGCCTTCTGCCCATTGGCGGGAGGAGAAGTCGAAGAGCAGCTCATAGGTGCGCGATGAGGCGAAGGCGTCCAGTGCATCATCGAAGGGAACGCCGGTGTCGTCGCACCAGTCTTCCAGCATGGTTCGCATCACCACAACGGCGCACGCTTCGCGCTGCTCGTCGGTCACGGCCTCTTCGTCAAATCCCATAGGGCTCGCTCCCCTCGAACGTAAGGCATTCGATGGAAGCGTAACTGCCGTGGTAGAGGGTGAGATCGTCTTTCAAAGCTAGCATAGCGAATACCCTTTTGCGGTAAGGTAGGTCTCGATGTTGTCGAGGGCTTGCGGGTTGAACTACAATGGGGCGCTGGACAGAGGCGCTCATTGCGGGGTGCTGGAAGGCTCTCTTGAAAGGACAAATTATGGCGAAATCGGCAGTGGTGTTTGTGGCGAACGGGTGCGAGCCCGTGGAGGTGGTGGCCCCGGTGGACGCGCTTCGGCGCGGCGGGGTGGACGTGGTGCTCGCTGCCGTGTCCGACGATCTGACCGTGCGGGCGGCCCAAGCGGTGACGCTTCAGGCCGATGCGCCGCTTTCCACCCTCGATCTGACGCAGTTCGATATTGCCATCGTGCCCGGCGGCTCGGTGGGCGTTGACAACCTGGGCAAGAGCCAACGTGTCGTGGCCGAGCTCACGCGCCGCATGGAAGCCGGCGAGTACGTGGCCGCCATCTGCGCCGGGCCCATGGTGCTCGCCAACGCGGGGCTGCTCACCGGGCGCAAGGCCGTGTGCTACCCGGGCTGCGAGGAAGGCTGGCCGGCCGACATCTACCAGGCGGGCAAGGACGTCTTCGTCGATGGAAACCTTATCACTGCCACGGGCCCCGGCACGGCGCTGTCCTTCGGCATCCAAATTTTGCGTTCGCTTGAAGGCGACAAGGTTGCCGATGAAGTGGCTTCGGGGATGCTGCTGAAATAACCATCGCATTGCCATTGCGCGACGAGGGTCGCGTAGCAACGGGCGAAGGGGCGGCGCAGGAAGCGCAACCCCTTCGCCCGTCGTGCGTTTCGAGTCGAAACCTTCTCACCCATTCTCGGGTATATTTCGCATTTTCCCAGGTAGTCAGTGGGTGAATACCCGAATGCGGGCGATGTGCGGCCTGCTGCATCCTGTTTAAGATACGTCCCGTTCGGTTCGCTTATGGGAGGGCCGGATGCGTACCGGTTCACGTAAGGGAGGGCCGGGCGCGAACCGTCTTTAGGAGGATGCAATGGAAACCAATCTTTCCCGTCGTGGATTTCTGACCGGTGCCGCCGCGGCCGGTGCCCTGGCCGCCATGGGCCTTGCGGGCTGCGCGCCGACCCCCGCGGCCGAGGGCGGCACGAAGACCGCCGACACCGGTGCTGCGGCCGCGACAAGCTGGCGCGACAAGCCGGAGATGCCCACGGAATTCGTGGAAACCGTTGACGCCGACATCGTGGTTGTGGGCGCGGGCAACGGGGGCCTTGTGGCCGCCACCACCGCCGCCCAGAACGGCGCGAAGGTGGTCGTGCTGGAGAAGGCCGGCGCCATCGCCGCCGCCCGCGAGGCCATCGGCGCTCTGAATTCCAAACTGGCCCCCGACCATCAGGAAGACGTGCCGACGCTTTTGAACCACGCCAACCAGACCCAGGCCGGCGACGCGAACATGCTCATGTACAAGACCTGGGCCGAGAAGTCCGGTGAGATGATCGAGTGGATGGCCGACACGCTGGGCCCCAAGGGCATGCTCTTCCCCTTCGAGTGGCACTGCCCCGACGACCCGCATGCCTACTATCCGGCCATGTGCTACAACCCCTGCCTCGATGAGTACAATCCGGACGGCCCGAACTACACTTCCTACACGCACCTCGAAGTCATGGCCGATGTGTTCACCACCGATCTCGGCGGCGAGATCCGCTTCGAAACGCCCGCACAGCAGCTCCTCATCGACGAGGCCGGCCGCGTGACCGGCGTGGTGGCCGAGGGCAAGGAGGGCTTTGTCCAGGTGAACGCCGCCAAGGGCGTCATCATCTGCACCGGCGGCTACGGCGCCAACAACGAGATGCTGGCCGATCTGGCTCCCGGCAACTCGGCCTGGTGCGCCCTGCGCGATTCGGTGACCGAGACCGGCGACGGCATCCGCATGGCGCTGTGGGCCGGCGCCGAGCTTGAGGCCGGCGGCGCCTGCATGATCTGGAACCGCGCCATTCTGCCCGACGGCTTCGAGTTCAACGAGGACCGCATGGGCGGCGACATCTTCCTGCCCGGCAGCCAGCCCTTCCTGCACGTGAACGTGAACGGCGAGCGCTTCATGAACGAGGATCAGTGCTATCCCATGAGCTACGCCGCCGGCGCGAACCAGCCGAAGCACTACAGCTGGATCGTCTGGGACGGCAACTACTGGGACGACATCGCCCAGTTCGACACCTGCGGCTGCTCTCGCTTGTACCCGGCGCCCTCCGGCACCGCCTTCAACGCTGATGTGTACGACTGCGAGGCCATGTCCAAGGAGCACCTGGACGAGTTCTGGCTGAATCCGCGCCTGGAGGCCGGCACGCTGAAGAAGGCCGACACCTTAGAGGCGCTCGCCGACATGATGGAGTTCGACGCCGACCAGAAGGCCACGTTCCTGGCCACGGTGGAGCGCTACAACGGCCTGGTGGCCGCAGGCGAGGACACCGACTTCGGCAAGCCGGCCTATCGCCTCTCCGACGTGGAGACCGCGCCCTTCTTTGCGGCGCGCATCGGCGGCGAGCTTCTGGTGACCATTCACGGCGTCATCACGGACGTGAACTCCCAGCCGCTCAAGAACGACGGCACGCCCATCGAGGGCCTGTACGTCTGCGGCAACGACCAGGGCGGCTTCTATCCGCACAACTACCCGAGCAACTTCACGGGCATCAACGCCGGCCGCACGGCCACCTTCGCCCGCATCGCCGCCAAGCACGCCTTGGGCGTGGAATAGGGCGACCGCTCGCTTTTCCCGAGCCTGCCAACCCTCCCTTCAGCAGGCGTTTTTCAGGGCTCCCCTTCGAGGGAGCCCATTTTTGCGTTTTGGCCAAAATCACTGTCGCACGAGGTCGATGAGCTCTTGGCGGGAGTGGACGCCCAGTTTTGCGTAGATATGCTTGGCGTGGGTGGCCGCCGTCTCGCGGCTGATGATGAGCTCGTCGCGGATGTAGGGGATGGAACGGCCCTGGGCGAGCAACGCGAGCACCTCGGTCTCGCGCGGCGTGAGGCCGCCGACGCGGGCGAGCTCGTCGATGCGCGCCGCGCCGTGCACCTCGCCAGATGCGTCGGCGGTTGGTGCGGTAGTGGGCGCCGGTGCATCCGGCTGAGGCTCACCGGGCTGGTCCATGGCATCGTGGGCATCCGGCGATTCGGTCACGAGGCCCTTCCCATGCGCGTGGGGCTGATCCTTTGCGGTCTCGGGGATGCGCAGGAATGTGGAGGTCTCGCCCATAACGGCCATAGTGACCGTCACGAGAACGACGATGCACCCCACGCTCACCGCGGTGAGCCCCGTCGGCTGCGCCAACATCAGCGGTTCGAGAACGATCCACAAAACGAGGCCGAGAAGGTCGCCCGCATGCACGAACAGCCATCCCAAGCTTGAGGCCTGGGCGGGGGTCGCGCGGCCGGCGGCGGCGTAGTTGGCGAAGTAGATCTGGGCGATCAGGCAGAAGGTGAAACGGCCTCCGAGCGATGCGGCCACGGCAACAAGGGCGCCGGCCTGCCCGAGCAGGATGACGGCCGCAAATCCGATGACCAGGGTGGGGCACATCCAGCGGTAGAGGAAGAACAGGGATATGCGGCGCGGTCCCGAAATGGCCATGGCCGCCACCACGGCCATCATGAGCGCGCTGAACAGCAGGATGGCTTGAAGGGGGATGCCCTCCACCCGCTCGGCGCTCATCATGCCCGCGATGCTCACGATGGAGAACACGACGAGGATGCCGAACCCCGTGCGCCCGAGCCCCGCCAAGGGGGAGCGCTGCTCGGTTGCGAAGCGATGGGCGGTTGCGAGCGCCTCTTCGGTGCGGGCGGCTTCTGGCGTCCACGCGAGATGGAAACAGAGGCCGGACAAAAGCGGCAGCGCCGCGGCGACGGCAACGGGCACCCAACCGTCCATGGCGGATACCAGAAGCACGATGACGGCGGCGGATACCGCGGAAACCGGCGCGAGCCATTCCGCTCGATCTCGGGGGATGACGGCGTAGTACTCGCCCCACATCGCCCACAGAAGTGCGCTTCCGATGCCCGTGGCCACGGCGCCGATGCCGAAGAGCGCAGCGTTAAGCCCCGGATCGGCGACGGAGACGAACATGAAAGGAGTGCTCGCGGCCGTAAGGGCGGGGGCGACGACGAAGAGGGGGCGATGGCTTGTGGGCGAGCCGATGCGCGGCTCGGCGAGCACGATGGCCGCCAGCGTCGCCACGGATGCGGCCAAGGGGAGCACGGCGTAGAAGAGCGCGGCGCCCATCGAGGAGGCTCCGGAGGACGCGCCAGCTGCAGCTTCGCCCGCATCCGGGATCGCATCCCCGCTCAGCACGCCGGCGGCGTTGGTGTAGAACACGCAGAACACCCAGGCGAGCAGAAACGCCCACCCCAACTGCCGCAGCGGCGCGACCTCTCGGCGCTCGCCGTTCTGCGGCGCCAGCCATATCGCGAAGCGTTCCTTCACGGCCCTCCCTTTCCAATCCTCCTCATTGTAACGCGAATGACGCGAAGGCTATCGCAGCTTGAAGGTCATGGCGACGGGGTTGTGGTCGGAGTAGGCGAAGTCCAGATCCACGGTGGAGCAGTCGAGGCATTCCACGTTGTCGGAGTAGATGAACGTGTCCATGACCCAGCGGTCGTTGGTGCCGTCGTAGGGGCGCCCGGCGTCGCGGCAGGTGGCGGCGTCGGGGAAGGCGGCGGTGCCCGTCTCATCGAGCTTCGCCTTGGCGGCCACCGTGAAGCCCTCTGGCACGCCAGCGAAGTCGTAGGGCTTCGCCCAGCTTTCCACAACCTGGGTTGCATTGCCGTACACCTCGCCGGAGACGCCGATCATGTCGTGGTTGTAGTCGCCGCCGGCGATGACGTAGTTGCCCGCCGCCCGCTCGGCCGTCATGTCCTCGTAGAGCTTCTCGCGCTGGGCCGCCATGATAGAGGCATCGGCTCCGTAGGCGGACAGATGCACGTTGAAGAGCACCAGCTCCGCGTCGCCTGCCGGCACCCGCACGATGGAGTAGCAGCGATCCAGGTCGAGGAACTTGCTAAAACTATCTGAAATGGGGAGGCTCTTGCGCACCGGGTCGCTCACGGGCAGGCGCGAGAACGTGGCCAGACCCGCGCGGTTGGCGCCGTGAGGTGCGTAGAGGGGCCAGGCGAGGAAGGCCGAGTCGTAGTTCTGGCAGAACACCGACCAGTCGCTCGGAAACTGGGTGCGCAGAAGCTCGTACTCGTCGATGTGGTGGCTGCGGGTGCCGTCTATATCCACTTCTTGGAAGAGGACGAAATCCGGCGAGAGTGCGCGCAGGGCCTCGGCCGAGCCGAGAATGTCCTCGCGCACCACCTCGGGGCTTTCGGCCACCGATCCGCCTCCGCCGTCCATGAAGAAGTCGAAGTCGCGGTTGTAGGCGCCGAAGCCGAGGTTGGCCGTCACCACGGTGAACTCCTCATCAGCGGAAACGACCGGCGCAGCCTCGTCGGCGGCCAAAGGAGCGTCCACGGCGAGCGCCAGATTGTCGGGGAGTCGCTCGTAGGTGATCATGACGTAGGCGACGTAGGCGAGGGCCGCAGCCAGAAGCGCGCCGAGCAACGCGAGCAGAATCGTAATTATGCGTTTGGCCACAAAGGCTCCTTCGACGAGAGAGAAATCCATCTGGATCATTGTACTTCACGGCGATACACGGGCCATTGTGAAATACCGTAGCTTAACCCTATCGTTAGGCAGTCGCATTAGATGACTAAAAACTCACCATTGGATTTGAATCTGAACACTCTGTATCCAGATAATGACAGGGAGGTAACAGAGACCTGACGCGACAGCGACAAGCTAGAGGAAGCTATAAGGTACGCTCCATCGGATTGCACAGGCAGCAAGCATTCCCCTATGGCACCCATTCTTGCGGGTTTGTCGCCCGGGTGCGCTTAAGAGACAGGAGGTCCCTCATGCAGTCGAACAAGAAGAGCACTCGAGGTGTAGCGACGCGCGAGGTACTCCGCAGCAACGACACGGCCAAGCGCTCGGCGGAGATCGTTGTCGCCGCGCGCGAGCTGTACGAGGAGAAGGGCCTGGCCCGCACCTCCATCCAGGACATCACCAACCACGTGGGCGTGACGCGCTCGCTGTTCTACCACTACTTCCAGAACAAGGAAGAAGTGACGAGCGCCGTGCTCGACCAGTACATCACCGATTTTCTGGAGGCCATGCAGCACTGGCACGAGAGCCAGACGGCGCTGGCCACCGATGAGTCGCTGCACTCCATGGTGAAGATCATGCGCATGGTGCTGTTCGAGAAGAACACCTTCCGCATGGCCCTTTCCACCCAGGAGAATGCGGCGCTGTACCTGGATTTCCTCAACCGCTTCGCCGCCCAGGGCGCCGAGTTCATGGTGACGCACCCCATGGTGGAGCAGACGAAGTACGGCGAGCAGTCCGACCATCTGTACGAGACGTTCTACGTGCTCATCGTGGGACTGGTGAGCTATCTGCGCTCGCACCCGGATGTGGAGGACGAGGTGCTCATCGATGTGGTCACCCGCATGCTCAACATCCAGCAGGCCGAGGAGGCCCGCGAGCTCGCTTAATTCGGGGCTCCGCACTGCTTCTGGTTGGAAGGTCGGCGATCTTGCCGAGCTGCTCTGGCGCTCTCCGCGGCCGGATTCTGCGTCGCGCCGGCGTTGCGCGGCGGTATGGCGAATCGGTTACGATCTGCGCGCCGCGCCGCCTATCGGCTATCATCTTACTCGTAAGTCAACGGGCCCGCCCGCGCAAGCGGCGGGCCCGTGCGCGATTGCGGGAAGGAGGGGCCATGGACATCAAACGAGTGCTGGCGAGCGCGCCTCGCGACCACGACCCGGGCGCTGCCCGTCCGCTGCTCACGCGCTGGGGCGAGGCGCTCGATCCCGACTCCGTGCGCAGCGAGCATCCGCGCCCGCAGTTCGCCCGCGACCGCTTTATATCCCTCAACGGTTGGTGGGACTACGCTTTCGTTCCCATGGGAGCTCATCGTACCGTACGGCCGCCCGATGCGTTCGATGGGCGCATCCTCGTGCCCTTCTCGCCCGAGTCCCTGCTGTCGGGGGTGGGGCGCCAGCTTCAGCCCGACGAGCTTCTGTGGTACGTGCGCCGCGTGCCCGTTCCCGCCCTGGGCGAGGGCGAGCGCTGCCTGCTGCATTTCGAGGCCGTGGATTTCGCCTGCGCCTGCTGCGTGAACGGCCAGGTCGTGGGCACTCACGAGGGAGGGTATCTGCCGTTTTCCTTCGACATCACCGAGGCGCTGCGGGCAGAGAAGGCAGCCGGCGAGGGGAGTACGGAAGCGCGTTTCCAGGGCGCGGAAGCAGCGATTGAGGACGTGGCGGTTGAAGGTATCGGAGACGCGAAAGGCGGAGCCTGTGGGGAGGGAAAGGACGATCTCGAAGAGGCGGCCGACCTGGCTCCGGCGCCGCCGCGGGAGTTCGTGGTCGCCCTGTGCGTTCGCGATCCGAGCGATGCGGGTACCCAGCCGCGGGGCAAGCAGCGGCTCAAGTCGGGCGGCATCTGGTACACGGCCCAAAGTGGCATTTGGCAGCCGGTGTGGATGGAGGTCGTTCCCGCTCGTCGCGTGCTGGCCCTGGCGTTGCATCCCGACGCCGATGCCGGCACTCTGACGGCGGATGTCGATGTGAGCGGGGACGCGGGTCTGGTGCGCATCTACGTGTGCGACCCGACGGGCCGCCAGGTGGCCGCCGGCGCCGCTTTCGCCGAAGAGGGCTCGGTGCCGGTGGGCGAGGCGTCTTCTGAACAGGCGGGGCCGGCCCGCCGCGTACGCCTGCGGCTCGATCTCGGCGAGGTGCGCCGCTGGAGCCCCGACGACCCGTGTCTTTACGACATCACCGTGCGCTTCGGCACCGATGTCGTGCGCAGCTACACCGCCTTCCGCACGGTGAAGGTGGCGCCAGATGGGGCGGGACGCTTCCGCTTCTTCCTGAACGGCGAGCCGCTGCTTTTGCGCGGGGTGCTCGACCAGGGCTACTGGTCCGACGGCCTTATGACGGCGCCCTCCGATGCTGCGCTTGCCTTCGACATTCAGGCCATGAGGGACGCCGGTTTCAACATGGTGCGCAAGCACCTGAAGGTGGAGGCCGACCGCTGGTACTACCATTGCGATCGGCTTGGCATGCTGGTGTGGCAGGACATGGTGTCGGGCGGGGGCACCTACGACGGTTGGGAAACCAGCTACAAGCCGACGCTGTGGCGCGGGAGCTGGGGCGATTACAGCGATACTTCGGCGTCCCATCAGCGGAGGCTCGGCGCCGATGATGTCGCCTATCAGCGCCAGTGGATGCGGGAGTGCCGCGGCACGGTGGCCCATTTGCGCGCGCACCCCTCGGTGGTCACCTGGGTGCTGTTCAACGAGGGCTGGGGGCAATTCGACACGCTGGCCTGCGCCGAGGAGATCCATCTGCTGGATCCGACGCGGCCCATCGACGCCGTGAGCGGCTGGTACGACCAGGGCGCGGGCGACTTCCAGAGCGTGCACAACTATTTCCGTCCGCTTGCGGTCTACCGCGACCGGCGCGACCTGGCGGGTTACGCGCGGCTGGCCGGCGGCCGCGCCTTTGCGATCTCGGAATTCGGCGGGGTAGTGCACGCCGTGGCGGGTCACAGCGCCTTCGCGGGCACCTACGGCTACGGGGCCACCGACACGCCGGCCGAATGGCGCGCGGAGGTGCGCCGAACCCTGGATACCGCGGGGGCCTTGGAGGGGGCGGGGCTTTCCGCCTACGTGTACACGCAGCTGTCGGACGTGGAAGAAGAGTGCAATGGCATCCTCACCTACGACCGGCGGGTGAACAAGCTGAAGGAGGACGGCGATGAGTGCGGTAGCGCTGAGATGTGACGCCGATGCCGAGCGCAAGTTGGCGCATCTGCGGGAACGGTTCGCCGAGGCGTTCCCCGTGAGGGCGGCCGATGAGGGTGTCGGCAGGGACGTCGACAGGGACGCCGACGACGGTGCCGGCGGAGACGTCGATGCGGTCGCCCCGTTCGCACCCGTGGCGGCCCATGGCACCTTCGTGCTCGCCTCGGCGCCGGGCCGGTTGGAGGTGGCGGGCAACCACGTGGACCACCAGGGCGGCCGCGTCATTTCCTCGGCCATCGGCGAGCGCGTCTGGGGGCTTGCGGCCGAAAACGGAAAGCATCTGGTGCGGGTGTCCATGGAGGGCTTCGGCACCGATGCGATCGACCTGAACGATGCGGATTGGCGGAGGCCCCACGGCGTGGAGACCCAGTCCTCCGGCGCCCTTCTGCGCGGCATGCTGGCCGCCTACGACGAGGCGGGCGGCCCGTTGCGCGGCTTCGATCTGGCCACCTGCTCGGAGGTGCCCGCCGGCTGCGGTTTGTCCTCCTCGGCGGCCTTCGAGGTGATGGTGGGCGCCGTTCTGGAGGCGCTGTTCGGCCCCGGCCCTTTCGCGGGCACGCCGGAACCGGCACCGGGCCAGGTCGCCGCGGAAGGGGGAGAAGGCGGCTTCGTTCCCCTTGATCCCGTGGCCTTGGCTCTGGCGGGCGTGACCGCCGAGCAGCGCTACTTCGGCAAGCCCTGCGGCGCCCAGGATCAGCTGGCCAGCGCCTGCGGAGGCACGGTGCTTCTCGATTTCGGGCCGAAAGTACCCACGGTGACCCCGCTTGCCTTCGACGCGACGGGCGTCGGCTATGCGGTGGTGCTCGTCGACTCGCGCCAGGATCACTCGGTGCACACCGAGGAGTTCGCCTCCGTCCCGGCCGACATGCGCATGGTGGCCAATCATCTGGGCGCCGCGCGCCTGGGTGACGCAGACGTCGATGCGCTGTTCGCGAGCCTACAGGACATCCGCGCGGCCTTGGGCGACGGGCGCGTCATGCGGGCCCTGCACTACTTCGACGAGGTGGCCCGGGTCGATCGGCAGCGTCAGGCTTTGGAAGAGGGGGATTTCCCGCTGTTTTTGAAGTGCGTGCGTCTGTCGGGGGCCTCCTCCGCTCAGTTTCTGCAGAACGTGTCCCCGCACGGCGACGGCTGCGGGGAGCGCCAGCCGGCCATGCTCATTCAGGGGCTGTGCGCGCACCTGCTCAGCGAAGAGGGCGCCTGGCGCATCCACGGCGGCGGTTTTGGCGGATCGGTGCTGGCGCTCGTGCCCGTCGGCGAGGTTTCCGGCTTCATGGAAGCGATGGACGGCCTGCTCGGCTACCGGGCCTGCCGTGAGGTGGTCGTGGGCGGCCCCGGCGTGCTGGCGAGGCGGCTGCCATGAGCGGGGCCGCAAGAGGCACGGAAGGTGCCGTGGACGAGCGCGGCAATCCTTTCTGGACGTACGATTCTCCGACAGGGCCCTTGGAGATCACCATCAACCTGGCCAAGCCCGAGAAGGATCCGCGGGACATCGCCGCTGCGGCGGGGGCAACCCTCGGTGGTACGGCGCTTGCGGCGGTCCCTGCTGGAGAAGGCGAGGCTGCGGTGACCTCGGTGGAGGGCGACGCGAGAGAGGGGTCTTTCGCCGCCCCGACGACCTGCGACCTGTGCTGGGAACCGTCGGGGAAGGACGGCCTCGCGCGTTTGGGGCGCTCGGGCGCGCCCGTGACCGAGGTTTTCCTTGGCGACGAGCCGTGGGCCTGGTGGTTCTCGCCCTACGGCTACTTCCCCGAGCATCTCATCGTGGCGTCCCACGAGCACCGCCCCATGGCCATCGGCCACGACACCATCGCGCGGCTGCTCGATTTCTCGGACGCCTATCCGCAGTGGTTCATCGGCTCCAACGCCGATTTGCCCATCGTCGGCGGCTCCCTTCTGGGCCACGACCACTTCCAAGGCGGCGGCCACCGCTTCCCCCTGATGAACGCGCCCATTGCGCGAGCGTTTCCCATTGAAGGTTTGGAAGGCGTGGAGGCGGGCATCGTGCGCTGGCCCGCCTCCGTGGTGCGCCTGCGCAGCCGCAACCGCTCGACCCTCACTGAGGCAGCTTGCCGCATCCTGGACGCCTGGCGCCCCTTCACCTTCGAGGAGTGCGGCATTAAGGCCTTCTCGGTTCTTCTGACGGCCGCCCTCGATTGCGATGCCGCGGCGCCCGGCGGGGCGTGCCGGGGAAGTGCTCCGGGTTCCTCGGGTGTCGAGGGCGCTCCCGCGCGCTTCGTGCAGCACAACACGGCGAATCCCATCCTGTGGCGCGAGGACGACAACTACGTGATGGATATCGTGCTGCGCAACAACCGCACGACGCCGGAGCGCCCCTTCGGGCTTTTCCATGTGCCCGAGCGGCTCTTCCACATCAAGAAGGAGAACATCGGCCTCATCGAGATTATGGGCCGCGCCATCCTCCCCGCGCGCCTGGCAGCCGAACTGCCTGCTATCAAGGACGAGTGCAGCCGCGCCTTCTACGAGATCCTCATGGCCACAGGCGTCTTCAAGGACGACCCCGCCGGCCGCCGCGGCTGGGAGACTTTCCTCGCGACTATCTAGGAGCGTCGCGGCTCGCCGCCGGCGGTGTGGCGGACGACCTCGAAGCGCTCGAGGTGCACCTGCTCGTCTGGCCGGATGCCCGCCTTCTGCTTGGCGATGGCGATCTGGTCGAAGACGGTGTCGACCCCTTCCAAATCGGGAAGCAGCAGGCCTCGCCGATGCCCGCGAGTCACGATGACGCCGTAGCGCGTCGGATCGAGCTCTTCCAGGTTGTCGACGGGCTCCGGTTCGCCGAGCACGTCCACGGAATACTCGAGGAAGGGAAGTTCCTCGGGGCGCACGGGAGCGAAGCGCGGGTCCTCGGTGGCTGCCGCCACGCCGTTGCGAATGACCTCCTCGGCAAGGCTTTTGCGCACCGGCGCAATGGTGCCGATGCAGCCGCGCAGCTGCCCGTGCTTGTGCAGGCTCACGAAGGCCCCGGCGCGCCGGCCGGTCAGCTCCTCGGGTGCGTCGGTGGGAAGGGGTAAGACGGTGCCCTGAGCGACGATGGACTCCACGCTCGCCCGGGCGAGGGCCACAATCGGGTCGTCTCCGGGGTGCGGCGGCCACGCCGGCGAACCGCCGCGAGCCCCGCCGATCTCGCGATCCTCTTCCCGCACGATTTCGGCCGCCGCCTCCTCTTCGGTGCTCTCGGGCGCGTCCTCGATTTCGAAGGCGGCCACGGCGTAGCCCACGCCGAAGGGCCCCTCGTAGCTTAAGAGCTCGGAAGCGAAGGGCTCGCCGGTCGCCTCTAGGGCGCCGGCCATGATCTGGAAGGAGCGCAGCCCGCACTCGGCGGCGCCGTCGCAGAGGGCGGCGTCCAGGCCGAACAGGCCTTCCAAATTCCCGTGGGCGAACATCTCGGCTACCGTACGGTCGAACTTAGGTCCTTCCGGGGCGAATCCGTAGGGGCCGTCCTCCTTCAGCTTGTGGGACATATCCCCGCTTGCGACGAGCACGCAGCGGCGCCCCAGGGCGCGAGCGGCTTCGGTGATGGCCCGGCCCAGAAAGCGGTGGTCGGCCTCGGAAAGTCCCGAGAGCCCCATCCGCACCACCGTCACGGAATCAAGATTGATAGTCTCTTCCAGGAAATGGAGCGGCACGAAGGTGCCGTGGTCGATGTCGGCCATGGACGCCGGGGCGCCGGCCGAGGGGATGCTTCGGCGGTGCAGGCGCGCGGCCACGTCCTCGGCGAAGGGAAGGTCGGTGCGGGTCGTCACGCGCTCGTCCGGCTGCCCGAAGGCGGCCAGCGAGCCAGTTTCCTCCGGCGTGTCGGCGATGAAGAACCCGTCACGGTACAGCGGCGCGTGAGGCGAGGTGATGACGATAAGGTCGGGTCGGTGGGCGGCCACGCGTCGGGCGACCTCGCGGTAGGCGGCGATGGTGTCGGCGATGGCCGCCTCCTGGCCGTGCCCGACGGCGGGCACGATGAGCGGCGGATGGGGAACGGCGTAGGCAGCGAGCAGGGCCATGGGATCACCTTTCTTTTGGAGGAGCGCGTGGGGAGCGAATGCCGGCGCGGGCGCGGGCGCGGGCATTCGCGCGGATCTTCCCGTGACAGTGGATTTGCATTCATGATGACCCACCGCATCCGTATTCCCCACCGAACCGCCAAAGCGTCACGGGATTGTATTCGCCGTCTTCCAACAAACAGGCAACAATCGGGCGCGCGGAGATAACAGAACAGTCGCGTCGCTGGTCTCGATGCATTCCGAAACCACAATAGGGGACGCATCTGACTGTGGACTCATCCCCAGCAAAGGAGAGCTATCATGATCGAGATTCTGAACGAGGGCAACTTCGACGAGAAAGTCCTGCAATCGAGCGGCAATGTGCTCGTCGAATTCTTCGCCACCTGGTGCCCTCACTGCCAGCGCATGATGCCCATCATCAACGAGGTGGCCGATCGCGTCCAGGGCCAGGCCGTGGTCTACCAGGTTGATGTCGACAAGTCACCCGACCTTGCTCAAACCTACGCGCCCAACGGCTTTCCGTCCTTCGCCTTGTTCGTGAACGGCCAGCTCGCCGAAACCCTGGTGGGCGAGCAGACCGAAGAGCGTTTGCTTGCGCTTGTTGCTTAATCGCTTGACTTGGAGCCGACTCCAACCTTTATCATTCTCCTCATCAATGATTGAGAGGAGAATTCATGACCGCATCTTACGAGGGCGTGGCGAAGCTCGGCTTCGGTGCCATGCGCCTTCCGCTCGCAGACCCCGACGACGTGACCGCCATCGACATCGAGCAGCTGAAGGCCATGATGGACGAGTTCATCGCGAAGGGCGGTACCTACGTGGACACCGCGTTTGTCTACCACAACGGCGCCTCTGAGACGGCTCTGCGCGAGGCGCTCGTGGAACGCTACCCGCGGGACGCCTACACCCTCGCCACAAAGTGTCTGGCCTGGGCGTGCCCCACGAAGGAGGAGGCCCAGGCGTGCCTGCCCACTTCTCTTGAGCGGCTGGGGGTCGACTACATCGACTATTACCTGCTGCACAACCTAGGCGGCGCGCGCACGGCCAAGTTCGACGAGTACGACATGTGGAACTACGTGGCGAAGGCGAAGGCCGACGGGCTCGTGCGCCACGTCGGCTTCTCCATGCACGACGGCCCCGAGACGCTGGAGGAGATTCTGACGGCGCATCCCGAGGTGGACTTCGTGCAGCTGCAGGTAAACTACCTGGATTGGGACGACCCGGTCACCCAGTCTGCCCGCTGCATGGAAGTGGCCGCGGCCCACGGCGTGCCCGTCATCATCATGGAACCGGTGCGCGGCGGCCGTTTGGCGAACTTGCCCGAGCGTGGCGCCGAGGTGCTGGCCGCTGCCGATCCCGATGCGAGCCAGGCGAGCTGGGCCTACCGCTTCTGCCTCGATCTGCCGGGCGTGCTCACGGTGCTCGCCGGCGCCTCCACGCTCGATCAGATGCGGGACAACATGGCCACCTTCCAAAGCCACGCGCCGCTGACCGAGGCGGAGCGCGGTGCCATCGACGGCGCCATCGCGGCCCTGCGCAGCGTGGATCTCATCCCATGCACGAACTGCGGCTACTGCGTGAAGGACTGCCCCGAGGGTGTGAAGATCCCCATCGCCATGAACCTGTTGAATCTGGAGAAGACCTGCGAGGACAACGAGTTCGTCAAGGGTCTCTACTCTTGGCAGGCCGCCGAGGGCCCCGCGTCCAAGTGCATCCAGTGCGGCACCTGCGAGGCTATGTGCCCCCAGTCCATCGGCATCATCGACCACCTCGCCGAAGCCGTCGAGCACTTCGAGGGGTAGTCTTCCTACATAACCACTCCCACGAACCCTGCCAGTATGGGGATGCTCGCTATTGCCAGCACGGTGGTGACGAAGGTGCCCTGGGCCATGACCCGGGAGTTGCCGCCGTACTGGTAGCAGAGCATGGTGCCGTTGGTGGCCACCGGCATGCCCGCCAGCACCACCGCCACTGAGAACATGAGCCCCGCCGGCACGAATGCGTGGAAGACCGCCCAGATGATGGCCGGCATCACGATCAGCCGGAACACCGAGCAGGTCCACAGGCGCGGACCGCCGATGAGGTCGCGCACTGGCAGGTTCGCGAGCGACGAGCCGATGATGAGCAGCGCCGCCGGCGTGGTGATGGAGCCGAGCGTGTTCAGCGCCTCCCCCAGAATCGGCGCATGGTGAATGCCGGCAAGCGTGAGAACCACCGCCGCCACGCATGACAGCATGACCGGTGTGACGAAAGTGCGCCAGCTGGTTTGCACCTTTACGTCGCCATCAATATCCTGGGTGAGAAACCATGCGCCCACGGTGAACACGAAGAAGTTGAAGGGCAGGTTGAACACGGCGGCGTACACGAGCGCATCGGGGCCGAAGATGGCCGAGAGCACCGGATACCCGATGAACCCGACATTGCCGAAGCAGAGCATGAACCGGTACACGCCCCGGCGCCCGTCGGGAATGCGCAGAAGCAGCGTGAACCCGTAGGCCACGGCGAACATGACAAAAGTACTCGCCACGGAAAGCCCCAGGCACAACCACACTTCCGCTTGTGTGGGCAGCTCAGTGGCCGTGAGCACCGAGCCCAAGATCATGCCCGGCAACGCAATGTTGATGACCAGCTTCGAGAGCATGCGGTCGAACTCGTCGTTCATGAAGCGCAGCCTCTTCGCGGCGTAGCCCACTCCCACGATGACGAACAGCGTGATGATCTCCTTGAATATGCCTATCATGCCCTCGGTCATGGGGCGAAGCTCTCTTTCTCCGATTGCGGAACGCTCGCTCGATCCTTTGCGACCCTCGTCGGTCTTCTCGAGCAATTTGCAGGACAGATTGTGGCAAAAAAATCGAGTTGTTAGACTTTCAGGGGTGCGGCAAATGGATTTATGGAACGATTTAGGTCTCTTCAGGCATCGGATGCGGCTTCTTTCGGTGTTTTCGGCGCTACTGGCAGGTGCTGGATGAATCGAAATGTCTAACAACTCGAAATTCTTGCCCAAATTCGGACTTCGGATTGCCTCGCAGGCGAGGGCGAGAATATCGCGACGCGCATTGCGGTTCCGACATCGCGTCCCCGCGTTGTAGAGGCTACGGGTTTTCTGGAAAGCGCGCGACGATGCGGCTCGTTGGCGTATACTGGCCAGCGCTGCGTTAGCTTCGTCGAAAGGATGAGTCCGTGTTCACCATCGGTTGTCATTTGTCCAGCGCCAAGGGGTATCTGAAGATGGCCCAGGATGCGGCCTCCATCGATGGGAACACGTTCCAGTTCTTCACGCGCAACCCGCGCGGCGGCAAGGCCAAGGCCATCGATCCGGCCGATGTGGCTGCGTTCCACGAGTTCGCGGGCGCCCACGGGATCACGACGTTTCTGGCCCATGCGCCCTACACCATGAACCCGGCAGCGGCCAAGCCCGAGACGCGCGCCTTTGCCATCGAGCTCTTAACCGACGACCTCATGCGTATGGAAAACACCCCCGGCCAGCTGTACAACATGCACCCGGGCTGCCACGTGGGCCAGGGCGCCGAGGCGGGCATCGCGCTCATCGCCGACGCGCTGAACCAGGTGCTCACGCCCGAGCAGTCCACCACGCTGCTGCTTGAAACCATGGCAGGCAAGGGCACGGAGGTCGGCGGCCGTTTTGAAGAGCTGGCCGCCATCATCGACGCCGTGGAATTGGACGAGAAAGTGGGCGTGTGCCTGGACACCTGCCACGTGTGGGACGGCGGCTACAACATCGCCGGCGATCTGGACGGCGTGTTGGAGGAGTTCGATCGCGTGATCGGGCTCGACCGCCTGCGCGCCATCCACTTGAACGACTCGAAGAACCCGCTCGGCGCCCACAAGGACCGCCACGCCCCCATCGGCGAGGGCTGCATCGGCTTTGACGCGCTCGCTGCCGTGACGAACCACCCGGCCCTACGCGATCTGCCCTTCTTCCTGGAAACGCCTCAGGACGATCTTTCCGGCTGGGGCCGCGAAATCGCCGCCCTGCGCGCCGCGCACACCGAGTAGCTGCAGCGCTAAATCACGAAGAAATACACGCTGAAGAACTGCAGGCAGCTGGCGGCCAGCACGAACAGGTGAAAAATCGAGTGCATGTAACGCACCTTTTTGAAGATGTAGAACACGGCGCCCACGGTATAGCTGATGCCGCCGGCAACCAAGAGCCAGAAGCCTGCGGGGGCCAGCTCGGCGAACAGCGTCGGGATGAAGAACACGATGGACCAGCCGAGCGCCACGTAAAGCACGGCCGATATCCAACGGGGACGGTAGGTCCAGAAGGCTTCAAAGGCGATGCCGACAAGTGAGACGGCCCAGACGAAGGCGGCGAGCCAGATGCCGCCCACATGTCCCAAGGTGATGAGGCAGTAAGGGGTGTAGGTACCGGCGATGAGCAGGTAGATGCCGGAATGGTCGAGCACTTTGAACACGCGTTTGGCGCGTTCTGCTGCCAGCGCGTGGTACAGCGTGGACATAAGGTACTCCAGCAACTGCGCGATGCCGTACACGAGGGCCGCTGCTAAAAGGATGCCGCCGCCATCGGCCACCGACTTCACGATGAGAAGCACGAGGGCCGCCACGGCCAGGCCCGCCCCTACGCCATGGGTGACGGCGTTGAAGATCTCCTCGCCCAAGGTGTACTCGCGCACGGGCTTTTTGCCGGAGCGCTTGATGAGTTCCCGAATTTCGGGCGACACCTTGGCCGCCGCCGCAGCGGCGTTGGGGGAGAGCTCGGGATGGGTTAGGCGAATGTTGGGCATCGCTCCTCCTTCGCGTGCGGATAGATCACCGCATCATAGACCATTGGTCAGGCTTCCCAGACAACGATAGGCAAACCGTAGGAGAAAGGCAAATCACGGCAAGACGCCACGAGAGATGCGGCTACTGCTGCTCGCGCAGGGCTTTGAGAATGGCGCGCTTTTTGGCCTGCTTGTCGGCGTAGGCCTGCTTCTCGGCGCGGGTGCGGGCGCGTTCGGCTTCGGCGGCAGCGCGCTTGTCGGCATGGGCTGCAAGCTCCGCTTCGCGGGCGGCTCGTCGGGCGGCGCGACGCTCTTCGCGCTCGGCGGCGGCCTCGGCGTCGGAGAAGCGGCAGCCGCAGTAGTTCTGGCGGTACATGCCGCCCTCGCGCGAGCGCCGGGTGGCCTCGTCGTAGAAGGGGCGGTAGTCTGCGAAGCAGGCCTTGATGCCCTCGCGGGCGCAGGCGCGCTCCAGCTCTTCGCGGATGATGCGGGTGTACTGGTAGGGGCTCACCGAAAGCGTGGTGCCAAGGGCAGCGAAGCCGTGCTCGCGGGCGTAGTGCGCGGCTTCTTCAAAGCGCAGGCGGTAGCAAGCCCGGCAGCGGGCCTCGCGGGCCCGACGCGCTGTCGTACGCCCTTCCGTAGGGGCGGGGCTTGCGCCGCCCTCATCGAGCACGGTTGACTTGCTTGATGAGGGGCGACCAAGGTCGCCCCCTACGGGATTTGCCCCAAAGAGGGCTTCCTCCTCAAGATCGCCTTCTTCGTTGGCGATGACGCCGAACTTGGCTTCGGCAGCGTCGCCTATGCGGCCGGCAGTGGCCTCCCAAGCCTCGGGGTCGTAGGCGCCTTCCACGACTTCCACGTCGGCGTCCGCGGCCCATTCGCGCAGGGTAGCCAGGCGGCGGGCGTATTCCTCGGCAGGGTGGATGTTCGAGTTCGCGTAGAACACGACGGGTTCCACCCCTTCCGAGCGCAAAATGCGGACCGGCTCCAAGGAGCACGGTCCGCAGCAAGCATGTAACAGGATGCGTTCCAAGGGTGGCAAGCTCGGCGGCCTACTTGCCGGCCAGGGGGCTCGGCACGGTGTAGATGCGGGCGGCGCAGGCCTGATCCAGGTCGTACAGGCCCTTCGGGTCGCCGCCGAACAGCTTCATGTTGGTGATCATGGTGTCGGCGTTGTCCTCTTCCTCCAGCTGCTCGTCGATGAACCAGCCGAGGAACTTCTGGGCGCGGTAGTCGTGGGCCTCGAGCGCCGCGGCGTAGATGTCGTTGATGAGCGAGGTCACGTACTTCTCGTGCTCCATGGCGGCCTCGAGCGGCTCCAGGAAGTTCGCGAAGGTCTTGTCGGGCATGTCGATGGCCAGAAGCTTCACGGCCTCGCCGTTCTCATGCAGGTAGTTGCGGAAGATCATCGCGTGATCGCGCTCTTCCTGAGCCTGGATCTCGAAGTAGTTAGCGTAGCCGGACAGGCCCTCCTCCTCGTAGTAGTCGGCGAAGGAGAGGTACAGGTAGGCGGAGTACAGCTCCTTGTTGATCTGGTCGTTGATGAGCTCGTAGACCTTGGCGTCCATGAAAATCCTTTCTCGTTGGTCGGCGCGATGCCGCCTGGCGCAACGGGGCGTTGGGCGTGGGGCCCGCACCCGCGCAGCCGGCGGGGAACGCCGACGCTTCTTGGTGAACCGCAAGACAGGATACCGCGAAAACCCTTAATCTTCGTGGCAAATCTATGCAAATAACCCGCTTTTAACGAAAGCGCCAGGCGGCGCGCACCGCCGCACCTTCATAATGGCTCCCGAGAATTGAAGGAAAGGGAATGCGCGCATGCTGCAGCTCAAGAATATCTGCAAGTCCTACACGACGGGCGACTTCACCCAGGTGGCCTTGAACGACGTCTCCATCTCGTTCCGCGACAACGAGTTCGTGGCGATTCTGGGCCCGTCGGGCTCGGGCAAGACGACGCTTTTGAACGTGATGGGCGGCCTGGATCACTACGACTCCGGCGACATGATCGTCGACGGCATCTCCACCCACCGCTACAAGGATCGCGACTGGGACACCTTCCGCAACAACCGCATCGGGTTCGTGTTCCAAAGCTACAATCTCATTCCGCACCAGACCATCCTGCAGAACGTGGAGCTGGCGCTGACGCTCTCGGGCGTGGGGAAGGCCGAGCGCACGCGCCGCGCCAAGGAGGCCCTGGCATCCGTGGGCCTGACCGAGCACTTGAACAAGAAGCCGAGCCAGCTCTCGGGCGGCCAGATGCAGCGGGTGGCCATTGCCCGCGCGCTCATCAACGACCCGGAGATCGTGCTGGCCGACGAGCCCACCGGCGCCCTGGATTCCCATACTTCCGTGCAGATCATGGACCTGCTCACGCAGATCGCCAAGGATCGCCTGGTCATCATGGTCACCCACAACCCGGAGCTGGCGGCCGAGTACGCCACGCGCACGGTGAACCTCGCCGACGGCGTCATCCGCTCGGATACCGATCCCTACTTCCCCACGGAAGAGGAGATGCACGCCTCGCGCAAGCCCATCCGCAAGACCTCGATGAGCTTTCCCACGGCGCTCGCGCTGTCGGCGAACAACCTTATGACCAAGAAGGGCCGCACCATCATGACGGCCTTCGCCGGCTCCATCGGCATCATCGGCATTGCGGCCATACTCGCGCTCGCCAACGGCGTGGACAACTACATCGAGCGCACCGAGGAGGAGACGCTGTCGGTGTACCCGCTGCAGATCATGTCCACGGGCTTCGACATGACGGCGCTCATGGGCATGGCCGCCGATGGGAGCACGGGCGACGGGGGAGATGCGACGGGCGAGGGCACCGGCGACGACCCGCTTGCGGAAATGGGCCTTCAAGGTGGCAAGAACGGGGACGAGAACGACCCGGCCGCCGACGGCAACGTGCCCGAGACGCGCATGGTCACCGATATGTTCGCAAGCCTGGAGAACAACGACCTCGCCTCGCTCAAGCTGTTCCTCGACGAGAACGGCGGCGACATCAACAGCTACGTGAACTCCATCGAGTACTCCTACAACGTGGTGCCCCAGATCTTCGACGGCAACACCGAGGACGGGGTGCGCCAGATCAATCCGGACACGACGTTCTCCGCCTTCGGTATGGGCTCCGGTTCGTCCAACGCGCTCATGTCGTCCATGTACTCCACCGATGTGTTCAGCGAGATGATGGGCAACACCGCCATTGTGGAAGAGCAGTACGACGTGAAGGCGGGCCGGTGGCCTTCCGCCTACAACGAGTGCGTCGTCGTGCTGACGGCGAACGGCACGGTTCCCGATCTGGTGAGCTACGCGCTGGGCTTGCGCGACCATGCGGTGCTGGAGGATATGATCGACCAATTTATGAACGAGGAAGACGTGGAAAGCCCCGACGACGACCTCACCTTCACCTACGACGACATCATGGGCGTGTCGCTGAAGATGGTGCCCGCCGCCGACTTCTACACCTATGACGAGGAGAACAAGGTCTGGGTCGACAAAACCGGCGACGAGGAGTACATGAAGGGGCTCGTGGACGCCGGCGAGGAGCTGAAGATCGTCGGCATTGTGCAGCCGCGACCGGACGCGAAGGCCACGGCGCTTTCTATGGGCATCTACTACACGCCCGAGCTGACGCGCCATCTGATCGAGCAGGCCTCCGAGACCGCCATCGTGCAGGAGCAGCTGAATTACCCGACCATCGACGTGTTCAACGGCAAGGAGTTCACCGAGGAAGAGGAATCGGGCTCGGATTTCTCTATGGAGAACCTGTTCAGCATCGACGAGGAGGCGCTGCAGAACGCCTTCAAGTTCGATGAGTCGAAGCTGAACATGGACACGAGCGCGCTGGGCGAGGGGATGTCGGCGAGCGATCTGCCGGCGATGCCCGGGCTCGATGCAAGTGCGTTGAACCTGGATGTGACCTCCGCCTTCAACAGCGACGCCATGGGCGAGATGATGGGCGCGGCGTTGGCCGGCTACACCCAGGCCCTCGGCGCCGCCTATGCCCAGGCCGCGGCGTCGGGCACGCCGCCGGACTTCCAGACGCTGGCGCAGTCGACGCTGGAGTCCTACGCCCAAAGCCCCGAGCTGCAGGCCATTATGGGGCAGTACGCGGCGCAGATCGTCGATGCCAACGCCCTGCAGAAGGAGATGGCAACGAAGATCTCCGCAGCCCTGGAATCTTCCATGAAAGCCTACATGGAGCAGGTCATGGCCACGATCACCGCCAAGACCCAGGCCTCGGTGCAGAAGGTGATGGGCGACATGGCGGCGAGCATTCCTCTGGCCATGTCCGTGGATACCGGCGCTTTCCAGAACGCCTTCCAAATGAAGATGACCGAAGAGGAGCTGACCGAGCTCATCATGTCGCTCATGAGCAATGGGACGCGGTCCTTCGATGCGAACCTGAGCAAGTTGGGCTACGCGGAGCTCTCGAAGCCCTCGCAGATCGACATCTACCCGGACAACTTCGAGGACAAGCAGCAGGTCATCGCCATTCTGGACGACTACAACGACCGCATGGTGGCCTCGGGGCAGGACGACAAGAAAGTCTCCTACACGGATTTCGTGGGCACGCTCATGAAATCGGTCACGACGATCGTGGACATGATCAGCTACGTGCTCATCGCGTTCGTGGCCATATCGCTCGTGGTGTCGTCCATCATGATCGGCATCATCACCTACATCTCGGTGCTCGAGCGCAAGAAGGAGATCGGCATCCTGCGCGCCATCGGCGCGAGCAAGGGTGACATCTCGCGGGTGTTCAACGCCGAGACCATCATCGAGGGCCTGACGGCGGGCCTTATCGGCGTAGGGGTGGTGGCGCTCGTGTGCATTCCGGTCAACGCCATTGTGTACGGGCTTTTGGACGTGCCCGACATCGCCATGCTGCCGCCGGTGGCCGGAGCGATCCTCGTGGCCATCAGCGTGTTCCTGTCGTTTGTCGCCGGCCTGTTCCCCGCCATGGCCGCCGCCCGCAAAGACCCGGTCGAGGCCCTGCGCTCGGAGTAGGGCGACGCATGCGATGAGGCGGCGCGCGAAGGGGTTGCGCCGATGGTAAGAGTCTCGAAAACGTAGCCCGAGAGGGGATTTTGCCAGCTCTCTCCAACAAGTCTGGCATTATCCCCTCCCGGGCTACGGTGTAAACATCATTTAACTTTTTCTTTCTCAGAGAAACGCCTGGTCAGCGTCTTTTGATATGCTTGGCGCAGAAAAAGACCCGTAGCCCGAGGCCTGAAAATGTCGGAACACGCTGGGGTGCCTGGCAAAATGCCCTCTCTGGCTACGGGTTGCCGCAAGCGCTGGGGGCTGCAGCTGAGATTACGCGTCGTTGCCGATGAGGCCGTTGACGAGGGCGGACACCAGCGAGATGACGATGGAGGCCACAAAGGCGCTGCCGAAGCTGGCGATGTAGAAGCCGGCGCCGAACAGCCCGTTGGCGAGCCATGCGGCGATGTAGAGCAGAAGCGTGTTCACCACGAGATAGAAGATGCCCAGGGTGAGCACGGTCACCGGCAGCGAGAGGATCTGCAGAATCGGCTTGATGGACATGTTGATGAGCGACAGAATGAGTGCGAAGAACACGATGCCCACCCAGGATGCGCTGTTGCTCAAGATCTCGATGCCCGGCACGAGCCACACGGCGGCGGCGACGGAGATGGCGGTGACGATCCAGCGAATGATGAAGTTCATAAGTGCCTCCTTTTCCTGTGGCCCCATTATGTCAAAATGAGGCCATGACGAGAAAACATGACAACAACCCGAAACGCACCAGTAACCGCCCCGCCAAACCCAAAGCGCTCCGGGCCAACCGGCCGCGCCTTAAACGCTCCGGGGCCGATCCCGCAGGGGGCAACCTCGGTCGCCCCCTGCCCCAGGCGCGTAGGGGGAAGGGGGCGCGACGAGCGTCAAAGCCCCCCGTAGGGGGCGACCTTGGTCGCCCCTTGTCCCAGACCACCAAGGCTGCGGGAAAGGGCTCGGCGTGCGCCCTCTGTCCCGCCTTCGGGCGCTGCGGCGGCTGCAGCCGGCTTGATGTCTCCTATGCGGATCAGCTGCTTGCGAAGGAGCAGCAGGTGGCCGCTCTTTTCGAAGGCATCGCCCCCGCTGGCGCCTTGCTGCCCATCCTGGGAATGGACGACCCTTTCCATTACCGTAACAAGGTGATCTCCCCTTATGCCCCGGCCAAGGGCGCAAAGCGCAAGGGAAAGGATGCCAAGCTCGCCCGCGCCGACATCCTCACGGGCATGTACGAGACCGGCACCCACCGGCTCATTCCCACCGATACGTGCGCTATCGAAAACGAGACGGCCAAGAAGGTGACGCTCGCCATCCGCGACATCATGGCCCGCTGGAACATGGAGCCCTACAACGAGGACACCGGCGCCGGCTTCGTGCGCCACGCCGTGGTGCGCGTGGGCCATAAGAGCGGAGAAGTGCTCGTCACCGTGGTGACCAACGGCGAGGAGTTTCCCGCGTCGAAGGCCTTCTGCCGCGAGCTTGCGCGCCGCGTGCCCGAGGTGACCACCATCGTGCAGAACGTGAACGCGCGCCAGACCAATGTCATCTTGGGCGACAAGGAGCGCGTGCTCTTCGGCCCCGGATTCATCTTGGACACGCTGTGCGGACTCACGTTCCGCATCTCGTCGCAGTCGTTCTACCAGGTGAACGCCACGCAGACCGAGGTGCTTTACGACGAGGCCATCCGCTTGGCGAATCTTACGGGCGTCGAGACGGTTATCGACGCCTATTGCGGCACAGGCACCATTGGGCTGGTGGCCGCGAGCCGTGGGGCGGCCCGCGTTATCGGCGTCGATTCCGTGGAGGCGGCCATCCGCGACGCCGCCAACAACGCCCGCCACAACGGTGTGGAAAACGCCGAGTTCGTGGCGCAGGACGCCACCGCTTTCATGAAGGAGCTTGCAGCATCGGAGGAGCGTCCGCAGCCCCTCGTCCTGCTCATGGATCCGCCGCGGGCCGGTTCCACGCCCGAGTTCCTCGCGGGCGCCGCGGCGCTTGCCCCCGAGCGCATCGTCTACATCTCGTGCAACCCCGCAACCCAGGCCCGCGACGTGCGCCAGCTGGTGAAGAGCGGCTACGAGATGCGCGCCATCCGGTCGGTGGACATGTTCCCCCACACCGACCACGTAGAATCCATCGTCATGCTGGAACGGGAAGACAGGCGCGGAGGGGCACGGGGTGGTGCTCGCCAAGCGAGTTCCGCAGCGAACGAAACAGCCCAGTGGGCTGTTTCGCCGAGCGAGGACTGTTTGAGCGACTGAGCATTACCCCGCGCCCCGGCCCCGGTGAGTTGCAAGAAGAAGGAAGGGAAAATGACTGACTTGATTGAAGGAACCCTCGAAAAGGCCCGTGCCGCCATCGCAGCTCACGACTTGGTGGCGCCCGATGCCGCTGTGCTGCTCATGGTGTCCGGCGGCTCCGATTCCACGGCGCTGGCGTATTTGGGCGCTGCCCTGCGCGAGGCGGGCGATGTGGGACCGGTGGCCATGCTGCACGTGAACCACCAGTTGCGCGGCGAGGACGCCGATGCCGACGAGCGCTTCGTGGCGGCTTTGGCCGAGGCGCTGGACATCCCGCTGTTCATCTGCTCCATCGACATCGCTGCCGAAGCCGAGCGCAGCCGCGAGAACGTGGAAGCCGTGGCCCGGCGCGAGCGCTACCTGGCCGCCAACGAGGCGCTGCGCTCGATGTGCCAGCACGAGGGACGCCCCCTCTCCGAGGCGCGCATCTTCACGGCCCATACCGCCGACGACCGCATCGAGAACTTCTACATGCGCTCCATCGTGGGCACCGGTCCGGGCGGCTTCCGCAGCATGCTCTACCGCAACGGACCCGTGGTGCGTCCCCTGCTCGACATCACCCGCGACGAGCTGCACGACTACCTCTCCGCTCGCGAGGCGGCGGGGGAGACCGTGGTGCGCGATGAGTCCGGCGCGCTCTGGCGCGAGGACGCCACCAACGCCCACACCGACCGCTTCCGCGCCTATGTGCGCCACAAGATCGTGCCGGTGGCCAAGGAATGGAACAGTGCGCTGCCCGAGGTGCTGACCCGCTCGATGAACCTCATCGCCGACGAGGACGACATGCTGCAGAACATGGCCGAAAAGCTGGCCGAGGAGTCCACGGAATGGGTGGCCGAGGACGACACCTTCGGCATCGACCGCTCCGAGGGCTTCCGCCTTCTGCCCGCTTTTGGAAAAGCGGAGCGCCCGCTGCAGCGTCGCGCGGTGCTGCGTCTTTTGGAAGCGATGCTCGGCCCGGATGCGCGGGTGGAAGCCGCTAGCGTGGAAGCCGTGCTCGCTGGCTTCGCGAATGGCGCGCCCAACAGCGGGTATGTGGCCAATATCCAGTATGATCTGGCCGTGAGCGCGAACAAGCGGGGTGTCCTCGTGGAGCCCATGGCCTATTTCCGAGCAAGAAGGAAGAAGCATGACTGAGAGAACTGACGAACTTGCCAACGAAGTTGCCGCGAAGGTGGTCGCCGACGAGCTGAAGCAGGCTGTGGAAGAGGAAGCGGAAGTTGCGGCTGCGCCTAGCTTTGAGGTGATCCTCGCCTCCAACAGCCCGCGCCGCCGCGAGCTTCTGAATGCGGCCGGCGTGAAGTTCACGGTGCGCACTCCCGTGACGCCGGTGGACGAGTCGCTGGAGCCCGATTTGGCCGCCGACCCCGAAGAGGCCGCCAAGAAGCTCGCCGAGCGCAAGGCCGGCGCGGTCATTCAGGAGGTGCTGGCCGAGAACTACACCGGCATGCTCATCGTCATCGGCGCCGACACCATGGTGGTTCTCGACGGCAAGATCTTCGGCAAGCCCCGCAGCGCCTCCGACGGCAAGCACATGCTGCGTCAGCTGTCCGGCCGCACCCACGAGGTCATCACGGCCGTGTCCGTCTGGATGGTGGCCGCCCCTAATGCCGAGGACGTGTCGCTAGGCTTCCGCACCTTCGCCGACATAAGCCATGTGACCTTCCGCGACCTGACCGACGAGGAAATCACCGACTACCTGCGCAAGGGCGAGTCCTTCGACAAGGCCGGCGCCTACGCCATCCAAGGTGAGGGGGCGGCGCTCGTTGACCACTACGACGGCGCCCTTGACACTATCATCGGCCTGCCTGCGACACGCCTCATCAAGGAATTCCCCGACCTCGTGAACGCCGAGGCCGCAGAATGCTAAGCGATCAATGTTGGCTGAGTCTTGCGGTTGCGTGACGCCGGGCTCTGGCATGCCGCCAGTATCGATGCGGCCCTTAGCGGCTCGATGACAATTAGCGCACATAATTTGTGGCGTTGCTGTCTTACGGCTGTTCGAGAAAAGGTCTTTGGTAAACTGGACTGCGATTAAAGAGCGCTGCGGCGTTTGCGCGAGGAGCGCGCGCTGCGGGCAAAGAGAAAGTGGTTCACGTGCATAACGACATCTCAGAGATACTTTTCTCCGAGCAGGATCTGGCGATACGCGTGCGCGAGCTGGGCGAGGCCATCACTCGCGACTATGCCGATGTTGCCGGGGATGCGGGCATTGTGGTCGTGTCCATCCTGCGCGGCGGGGCGGTGTTCACCTGCGACCTCATCCGCGCCATCGATCTACCGCTGGAAGTGGACTTCATGGCCGTGTCCTCCTACGGCAACGGCGCGAAGAGCTCCGGTGTGGTGCGCATCCTGAAGGATCTCAGCACCGACATCCGGGGGCGCCACGTCGTCATCGCCGAGGACATCATCGATTCAGGGCTCACGCTGAAGTACCTCCTGAAGAACCTGCAGTCCCGCGAGCCGGCGTCGCTTACGGTGGCGGCGCTCATGCGCAAGGACACGCCGGCCCAGGCCGACATCCCGTGCCGCTATATCGGCTTCGAGTGCCCCGACGAGTTCATCGTCGGCTACGGCCTCGACTTTGCCGAGCATTACCGCAACCTCCCCTACATCGGCGTTCTGAAGCCCGAGATCTACCAGTAAAGGCAGCAATCAACTATGGCAGACAACAATCCCAAGAAACCAATCCCGCCGGCGTCGACCCAGCGCACCACGATGATCATGGTCATCATCCTCTTGGCCGTGGCGTTTTTCGTGGGCAGCCAGTTCATGCGTACCGGCGCCATGGGCACCACCGTGACCGATCAACTCATCACCTCCGAGTTCACCCAGGCGGTGGAGCAGGGCCGCGTGAAGTCGGTCACCTACTCCGCCGGCGACTACACCGTCTCGGGCACCTACTTCCCGGCGGCCACCGCCGGCTCCGAGGCGGCCGGCGCCTTCAACGGGGCCTTCGACTCACTGAACGCCCTTATGGCCACCGAGCACGGCGAGGACGGCAAGGCGCTTGGCGGTGTGGCCACCACGACGCTCGATCCGGCCACGCTCGGCAAGGAGCACAACTACACCTCCACCTACGTGGGCTCCGATTCGCTCGGCGAGCTTCTGGCGGCACATCCCGACATCTCCTATCAGGTGACGTTGCCGAGCCCCTTCCTGGAGGTTCTGGCCACGCTTCTGCCCATCCTCATCATCGGCGGCCTTCTGATGTTCTTCTTCTACAAGATGCAGCAGGCCAACAATTCCCAGATGAGCTTCGGGAAGAACAAGGCGAAGAAGACCCTGGAGGAGCGCCCCGACGTGACGTTTGCCGATGTGGCCGGCGTCGATGAGGCCGTGGAGGAGATGCAGGAGATTAAGGACTTTCTGGCCAATCCCGCCAAGTACCAGTCCATGGGCGCGAAGATTCCGCGAGGCTGCCTGCTCGTGGGCCCTCCGGGCACCGGCAAAACCCTGCTCGCGCGCGCTGTGGCCGGCGAGGCGGGCGTGCCGTTCTTCAGCATCTCGGGCTCGGACTTCGTCGAGATGTTCGTGGGCGTGGGCGCGAGCCGCGTGCGCGATTTGTTCAAGGACGCGAAAGAGGCTTCCCCCGCCATCATCTTCATCGACGAGATTGATGCGGTGGGTCGCCAACGCGGCACGGGCCTCGGCGGCGGCCACGACGAGCGCGAGCAGACCTTAAACCAGCTGCTCGTGGAAATGGACGGCTTCGAGTCCAATGATTCGGTGGTGCTCATCGCGGCCACGAACCGCGCCGATGTGCTCGATCCGGCGCTTCTGCGCCCCGGCCGCTTCGATCGCCAAATCGTCGTGGACACCCCCGACGTGAAGGGCCGCCAGCGCATTCTGGAGGTGCATTCCAAGGACAAGCCCATCGGGTCGGATGTGGATCTGGCGAAGATCGCGAAGATCACCCCGGGCTTCACCGGCGCCGATCTGGCGAACCTCATGAATGAGTCGGCCCTGCTCACGGCGCGGCGCGGCAAGAAGATCATCACCATGCGCGAGGTGAGCGAGTCGATGGAGCGCGTTATCGCCGGCCCGGAGCGCAAGGGCCGCGTGATGAACGAGAAGACCAAGCACACCATCGCCTACCACGAGAGCGGGCACGCGCTCGTGGGGCATTTGCTCGACCATGCCGATCCGGTGCACAAGATCTCGATCATCTCGCGCGGCCGGGCGCTGGGCTACACCCTCTCCATTCCCGACGAGGACAAGGTTTTAAACTCGCTTTCCGAGATGAAAGACGAGCTGGCGGTGTTCATGGGCGGCCGCGTGGCCGAGGAGATCTTCTGCGACGACATCACCACCGGCGCCTCCAACGACCTTGAGCGCGCGAGCAAGATGGCCCGCGCCATCGTCACCCAGTACGGCATGAGCCCTTTGGGCACCCAGGTGTTCGGCCAGCCCAACCACGAGGTGTTCTTGGGCCGCGACTACGGCAACACCCAAGATTACTCCGAGGAGACGGCCCGTCGCATCGATGAAGAGGTGGCCAAGATCATGAAGGAGGCCCACGATAGGGCCCACGCGATTCTGTCCTCCCACGCCGATCAGATGGATCTCATGGCCAGCGTGCTGCTCGAGCGCGAGACCGTGGAGGGCGAGGCCTGCGAGGCCCTGCTCGAGAACAAGTGGGACGAGTACCTGGCGCGCGAGGACGGCATCATCGCCGCCAAGGAGGCGGAAGAGGCCGCGGCCCGCGCCAAGGACGCCGAGCTTCTGGCGGCTCAGGGAGAGGGCGACGGCGCGAACGGCACGCCGGGCGCAGCGGGTGGCTCGGGCGCAGCGGTCGATCCCGACGCCGGCGAGACGCTGGCCGACCCGAATTGGAGAGACGAGCCGGTAGAGCCGGGCGACCAGGATCCGAACGCCCCCTTCCGCACTCCCGCCGAGCATGCCGATCGCTCCGATATGCCCACCCAGGCCGAGGTGAACGCGGAAATCGACCGCGAGGACGACATGGATTCCTCCGCCGATGCTCCCGACCCGGACAAGAGGGATTAGCGGCCGGCTTCTCCGGGGGGCTGAGAGCGAGACGCGATTTCCCGATTTCCACCTGAATGGCCCTTAGATTGGCGCGATTTCCCGATTTCCACCTTCCAGCGCCTGCTGCGAGGTGAAAATCAGGAAATCGCGCCTCTTATTTTGGCGTCGCCTTGCTATGGCTGTCTTGCCTTGGCTGCTTTGTCATGGTCGCCTTGCCGCGGCGTTCTTGAAAGCGGCGCGCCGCCTCCGGGCGTTCTTTTTTGTGCGCGCGACCAATCTTGAAGCCCACTCTAAGAGATAATACGGTACACTCATCAGAAACCAGTGTACACGGGCCTTTTGCGCCGTTACACTTATCGGCTAAGAATCAAAGGGAGGAAACGCCGAGAAAGACGAGGCTTCAGCATTCATGATCTGGCATTGCGGACAATACGACTTCGACACCAGCACGCCCCTCATCATGGGTATTTTGAACGTGACCCCCGATTCCTTCTCCGACGGCGGGGCGTACCTCGATCCCGAAGCGGCCGTGGAGCACGGGCTTGACATGGTGCGCGCCGGGGCCGCCATCGTGGATGTAGGCGGCGAGTCGACGCGCCCGGGTGCCACGCCCGTCACGCCTGAAGAGGAGTGGAATCGCATTGGGGATGTCGTCGCGGCCCTCGTGGAGGCCGGCATCTGCGTGTCGGTGGACACGCGTCATGCCGAGGTGGCGACTCGCGCTCTGCATGCTGGCGCTTCCATCGTCAACGACGTGTCTGGCTTCCGCGATCCCGCCATGGTGGAAGCGGTGCGTCGCTGCGGTTGCGGGTGTGTGGTCATGCACATGAAGGGCGAGCCGGCCACCATGCAGAACGACCCCGTCTACGAGGACGTGGTTGCTGAAGTGCGCGACTACCTGCGCGATGCGGCCGCTGCCTTGGAAGCGGCCGGCGTCGATCGCTCCCGCATCTGCGTCGATCCGGGCCCCGGCTTCGGCAAGACTCCCAAGCAGACCATCGAGCTTATGCGCAACCTCCACGAGATCGTGCATCTGGGCTATCCGGTCATGGTGGCGGTCTCGCGCAAGCGCTTCGTGGGCGAGGCCTACCAGGTGGAGGAGCTTCACGACCGCGACGTGGCCTCGGCGGCCGAAGCGCTGCTCGCCTGCGAGTTGGGGGCGAGCGTCGTGCGCACCCACAATGTGGAGATGACGGTCGCCGCGCTGAAGGACTTGCGGCCGGCGGTGCTCTTGGGCCTGGGGTCGAACGTGGCGCTGGTGGCCGAGCCCGGCGAGGAGACCGAGGCCAAAATCGCCCAGCTGAACCTCGCCGTGGGCCAGCTGTGCAGCCTGCCCGACACCCAGATCGTGGACATGTCCTCGTTCTACGAGAGCGAGCCGGCCTACTACGAGGATCAGGATGCCTTCGTGAACGCCGTCGTGCTCCTGCGCAGCGGCCTTCCGCCCAAAGAGCTTTTGGGGTATTTGCACAGCATCGAGAACTCCCTCGGCCGCGTGCGCGCCATTGAGAACGGCCCGCGCACGCTCGATATCGATATTCTCGACTACCAGATGTACGTTGCGTCCGACGACGAGCTCACGCTTCCGCACCCGCGCGTGACGGAGCGCGATTTCGTCGTGAAGCCTGTGCTGGAGATTCTGCCCGGCTGGGAGCTGGCGGATGGAACTCCCGTGGGGCGCGTGCCCGAGGCCGAGCGCGTCGGGAAGGCGAGGAGGATCTAGCCATGAAGCTGACGGTGCTTGACGAGGTGACCTCTACCAACGAGGTCGTGAAGAACGCGTTGCGTGAGGGAAAGGCCGAGGGCCTCATCGTGCGCGCTCGGCGCCAGCTGAGCGGTTACGGCCGCCAGGGCCGCGAATGGGACAGTCCCGAGGGCGGCCTGTACATGTCCATCCTGCTGCGCCCCGACGTGGCCGGTAGCGGCTTGGCCACTTTGAGCCTGGTCGTGGGCCTTTCGGTCCAGCGCGCCTTAGGCCAGGTGGCGGCGCCGCAGTTCGAGGACGGCATCCAAGTGAAATGGCCCAACGACGTGATTTATATGCCCGCCGACTGCCAGCGCGCCGACGAGTACCGCAAGCTCTGCGGCATCTCGCTGGAGGCGTGCGGGGGCGGCGTGTGCGTGGGTATCGGCATCAACGTGTTCCGCCCCGAGGTCGACCGTCCCGTGCAGGGTCGCAACGTTCCCGAGTACATGGCGGATATCATGCCGGCCCCTGAATCCGCCCCGGGGCATTTCGTGTCACTGGCCCAGGCCATCGCGGCATTGCCGGAGCGCGAGCAGGCTGCTCGTCGCGAGGAGGTCATCACCGACATCCAGCGCGAGGTCATCGCCCGCATCCTCGTGAACTACGGTCGTTGGCGCGAGCTCGGCTTCATGCCGACGTTGGGCAGCTACGAGGGCTCGTCCTTCCTCACCGGTCGCGCGGTGCGCATCGAGGACGCCGCCGGCACCGCTACTTTGGAAGGCACGGCCACCGGCGTCGACGAGCGCGGCCGCCTTCTCGTCCGCACCGCCGACGACACCGTCCCCGTCGCCTCCGGCGAGGCCCACGTCATGGTGATGCCGTAAGGGCTACAATAGCGCCGAAGAGAAGAAAGGCGCGAAGGCATGAGTGACGAGAAGAAGCTTGACGGGGAATTGAAAGAGGGCGCAGCTGCGCAGGGCGAGCGCGAGCTTGGCGTGGACGCCCAAGCAGCCGGAGATCCGCGCGGGGAGCGGTTGCGCGCCTCGTCGGCGGGTGACGACAAGGTGCTGCGGATGGGGACGGCCTCCATTCCGCGGCTCATTACGGAGTTCGCCATTCCGTCGGTGGTGGGCATGCTCATCAACGGCTCCTATGCCATCATCGACTCGGTGTTTCTGGGACATGCGGTAGGGGAGATCGGGCTGTCGGCCATGACGGTGGCCAACCCCATCATGATCGTGTTCATGGCCATCGCCATGCTCATCGGCAACGGCGGCAACGCGCTGGCGGCCCTGCGCCTCGGCGAGGGCAAGCGCGACGATGCCGAGCGCGCCCTGGGCAATGTGGTGTCCTTGAGTCTCGTTGCTGCCGTCATTGTGCTCGTCATCGGGTGGAATCCGGCGCTGGTCTCCTGGGTGCTCGATTTGGCGAGCGCCACGCCGGAGGTGCGCCCCTACGCCCAGACGTTCATCCAGATCCTTTGTGCCGGCTTTATCTTGCAGTGCATCGGCCTTGGCGTGAACAACTTCATCCGCACCTGCGGCGCCCCTAACCGGGCGCTCGGCACCATGGTCATCGGTCTGGTGGGCTCGGTGGCCTTTAACGCCCTGTTCGTTCTGGCGCTCGGCTGGGGGGTCATGGGCAGCGCTCTGGCCACGGTGCTCGGCTGGGCCTGTTCGTGTTTGGCAGTGCTGCAGTACTTCTGCCTGCGCAGCGACGTTCCCATGCGGCTGCGCTTGCCCGCCATGCGCCTGAGCTTTTCCATGGATCGCACCATTCTCGCCTTCGGGCTGCCGAGCTTCTGCGTGCAGGCGGGCATGGCCATCGTGAACTTCGTCATCAACTTCCAGCTGGTGAAATACGGGGCCCTGACGCCCATCGGCGCCGACGACGCGCTGGCGGCCATTGGCGTGGTGCAGCGCATCGGGCAGTTCTCGGTCATGCCGCTCATCGGCATCGCCATCGCCCTGCAGCCGCTGCTCGGCTTCAACTACGGCGCTCACAACGTCAATCGCGTTCGCAAGACGCTGTGGTACGGCATCGGGGCGGCATCCTCCATCTCAGTGCTCATGTTCATCATCGTCGAGGTATTCGCGGTGCCCATCGCCCATGCCTTCGGCATCTCCCACGACGGCCTCGTTGATTTCACGGCTTTCGCCATCCGCGTGCAGTTCCTCATGCTGCCCTTCGTGGGCTTCCAGATCGTCAGCTCGAACTACTTCCAGGCCACGGGCCAGCCGGCCAAGTCGGTGTTCCTCACCTTGACGCGACAGATTCTGTTCCTCGTGCCCTTGCTGTACCTGATGCCTGTGGTGCTGCCGCAGCTGTTTCCGCAGTTCACCGGATTGGACGCATTGTACTTCGCGGCACCGGTGGCTGACTTTCTCTCCATCTTCACCACGGCCATCTTCGTGGCCTGGGAAATGGTGCGCCTCCGCAAGCTCGCCGCGATGTACGATTAGGTTTTGAGCACTTGCACAAATTTATTGGCATGGCAGCCCGCTAACCGCTTGAGGTGCTTCGCGAGGGCTGCGGGGCGCGCTCGTCTCCTACCATGAAATTCTTCGAGTGGAAGGAGAGATGCATGGAATCAACGAAGACGCGCAGCGAGGCGACCCAGCGAACGCGGTCGGTGGTCTTTGTCGGCTTGACCATCGCCATCATGGCGGTATCGGCCTGGGTGGTCGTGCCCTTGGGCCCCATTCCCTTCACGCTGCAGATGTTCGCCATCACGTTTGCCATAGTGGTGCTGAGTCCCAAGGAGGCCATTGCGGCCATCACGGGCTATTTGCTGCTGGGTGCGGTGGGGGTGCCCGTGTTCTCGGGCATGCGCGGTGGAATCGGTGTTCTGGCCGGGCCGACGGGCGGCTTTCTGTGGGGATACCTCTTCGGCGTGGCGGCTGCCACGCTGTTTTTGCACGCGGTGCGCACGAGGCTCGGTATGGCCGGCGGCAAGAATGCGCCGCGGCTCACTCGCGCGGAGAAGACGGCCATGACGCCGCTCCAGCGCGCGGGTGCGTTTCTGCGCAGCTTCGGGGTAGAGATTATCGCCGGCATCATCTTCACGGTCATCGCTTACGTGTGCGGGTGCGCCCAGTACATGGTGGTGGGGCACGTGGATCTGGCCACGGCGTTCCTCACGGCGGTGGCGCCGTTTATGGTCGTTGACCTCTGCAAGATCGTGGCCGCCGTCATCTGCGCCGACGCCGTCCGCGCCGCCGTGCGGTAGGCGTCTCGTCGCTGCTAAATCCTCGAGCAAATGCCAGTTGGGCCCCGAAATGGTCGTCTGCGTGTTGCCATAACGGGGCCGAACTGGCATTTGCTTGCCATTTCACCCCTTAACGGGCATCGCAGCACGCCATAACGGGGCCGAACTGGCATTTACCCTTAGAAAACGGTCGGTAGAAACCCGTCGCTAAAAGGGAAGGCTCCCGCTCGGGAGCCTTCCCTTCATGGGAGCAGATTTCTCGCGAGTTGGCTTACGCCTTGAAGCGGTAGCCGTAGCCGCGTACCGTTTCCACGAGGGCCGGATCGTAGCCGGCGGCGTGAATCTTGTCACGCAGACGCTTGATGTGGGTGTCCACCGTCTTGGTCTCGGTGAGGTACTCCCAGCCCCAGGCGTCGCGGAGCAGATCCTCGCGGGAGACCACCTTGCCGGCGTTCTTCATGAGCGAGGCCAGAAGCTCGAACTCGCGGGGCGTCAGGTCGATCTCGCCGTGGTCGCCGGCGGCGGTGTGGGCGTCCTCATCCAGCGTGATGCCCGAAGCGGTGATGGAATTGCTCGCGCCGGGGAACTCGCCGCCCTGGCCGCGGCGCAGAAGCGCGCGGACGCGGGCGATCAACTCGCGCACGCCGAAGGGCTTGGCGAGATAGTCGTCGCCGCCGATTTCCAAGCCGACGACTTTGTCCAGCTCGGTGTCGCGGGCGGAAAGGAACAGCACGGGGGCCGTGGTCTTCGAACGCAGCCGACGGCACAGCTCGTAGCCGTCCATGCCCGGCAGCATGATATCCAAGATAAACAGATCATAGTTGTTGGCGCTTGCCAACGCGAAGGCGTCCTCGCCGTTGTCGACGACGTCGGTCTCGTAGCCCTCCTTTTTCAACGCGTAGCTGACGAATTCGGTGATGGAAGGCTCGTCGTCAACGACAAGGATGCGGCTCGGTGTCTCTATCATGGTCTTGCCTTTCTCTCGTCATATCGACGAATGCCCGTCGGGGGCATATCGTTGAGACATTGCTATAATCTCTCATGCGCTGACTATACGCAAATAAGCCCGCAGGGCCGGAAAACTGAGGAAGATTGTCATAATTATGTTACTTGCTATTGACATCGGTAACACCCATACCGTAATCGGGGTCTACGCGGGGGATTCTCTGCGCGCGATGTGGCGAATCGCCACCAATCGGAAGGCGGCGGCCGACGAGCTGCGCATCGTCTTCTCCACGTTGTTTTCCCTCGAGGGCCTCGATCTTTCCCAGGTGCGCGCCTCGGCGGTCGCCTCGGTGGTGCCCCAGCTGACCAAGGCCTGGATGCAGGCGATCAAGGATGCCACCGGCGCGCGGTCGCTGGTGTGCAATGCCGAGACGGCCGAGGGCCTTTTCGACGCCGATTACCCCAACCCCCGCGAGATCGGCGCCGATCGGGTGGCCGATGCGGTGGCGGCCCGGGCGATCTACGGGGCGCCGGTGGTGGTGGTCGATTTCGGCACCGCCACGAACATCGAGGTCATCGATCGCGACGGCCGCTTCCGCGGTGGCGTTATCGCGCCGGGCGTGCAGACTTCGGCCAACGCGCTGTTCACTCACGGCGCTCAGCTGCCGGACATCGCGCTGGTGGCACCGCCGGCGGTCATCGGCACCAACACGGTGGAGGCCATCCAGTCGGGCATCATGCTAGGGGAGGCCGATCGCGTGGACGGCCTGGTGCGCCGCATCTTCGACCAGCTGGGCTATTCGGCGAAGGTCATCGCCACGGGCGGTCTGGCGCCGGTCGTCGAGCGCTACTCGAGTACCATCGACGAGGTGAACACCGAGCTGACGCTGGAAGGCCTGCGCCTTATCGCCGATCGCGCCTACCGCTAGGGGCTGTTGGGCGCGGATGCCTTCGGGAATCCCCGCAATGAGGGGAAGTTGCGCCCTTTGGGGATAGAGGGGCGACGGGGCGCGGCCGCATCGCTAGAATGGGAGCGTCAGCGTTTGGTCGGCAGGACGATTCCTTCCGCCGGCGCTGCGCCATCTATCGATGAGGCTGCCAGGTACGCCTGCGCGCCGCGACATGAGAAAGAAGGGCCCGACGTGTTGACCGACATTGAAATTGCCCAGGCGACCGAACCGAAACCTATTGGCGAGATCGCTGCCATTGCCGGCGTCGACGAAAAGTACCTTGAGCTGTACGGAAACTACAAGGCGAAGGTCGATTACAACCTGCTGCGCGAGGAGGAGCACGCCCCGGGCAAGCTCATCCTGGTGACCGCAATCAATCCCACGCCGGCCGGAGAGGGCAAGACCACCACGACGGTGGGCCTGGCCGATGCGCTTTCGCTGCGCGGCAAGAACGTGGTCGTGGCGCTGCGCGAGCCGTCGCTGGGGCCAGTGTTCGGCATCAAGGGCGGCGCGGCCGGTGGCGGCTACGCCCAGGTCATTCCCATGGAAGACATCAACCTGCATTTCACCGGCGACTTCCACGCCATCGGTGCGGCCAACAACCTGCTCGCGGCGCTGCTCGACGCGCACATCCAGAACGGCAACGAGCTCAACATCGACGTGCGCAAGATCACGTGGAAGCGCGTGGTGGACATGAACGACCGCCAG
>OLSJ01000049.1_pt1 | contig 105389 bp, 102 predicted proteins | sample 1672151 | NCBI WGS metagenome assembly OLSJ01 (sample SAMEA3136653, study PRJEB25190) | human gut metagenome | biome: human gut; feature: human-associated habitat; material: faeces | place: Austria | collected 2013 | reverse complement strand
ATACCCTCTTTAGAGGGTAACCACTAGAGGAAGACCCTTATAGGGTCAGAGCAAATCACCCATTTTACGGGTGGTTATGATTCGGCATAGCAGCAGATATGGTGGAGATAGTAAAGGGTGGCGTATTTCTCTTTTGCTTTTTCAGGCAGGTGTTTATAAAAAGAGTGGGTGATCAGGGCATCTTTATGGACTCCCTTTTCCATGGCGTGGCTGATACGGGAGGCTCTTTCTTCATGGATTCCTGTCCAGGCAACGGCGTCCGGAAACGGGCCGGATCCCGGAATGATGAGTTTTTCCGCTCTTCCCGCATCGGCAGCGATCGCAAGGTCAAGAGAAAAATTCCAGTCTGCCTGCCGGCATATTTCATTGCATAGCTCCAGGATCTGCCTGCATGAAGAAAACAAATCCAGCGCGTGAAGGTAATCTTTTTCCGTATCGGCGGACAGGATAAGAAGTATTTCGCCCAGCAGGGGGTGAATGTCTTCCGGGTTTTTACTGTTTTGAAAAAGCGGATACAGTTTTTGCAAAAAGATATAACATGCTTCCTGGAAGTGGATGAAAGGGAAGAATGTGCCGTCCCGCCGCTGCGGGATCAGTTTGATGGAGATAAAGATCTTTGTTCTGTCAGAATTGTTCATGGGTCTGCCGTTCCTTGAGTGCGTAGATCATCGTGCAGTAATTGTCGGGATTGGAAGTAATCAGGCTGTTTACCACATCCATGATAAATATATCGCCGCTGACGGATATCTTTTCTTTTTCAAGAGTATCCAGGTAGAAACCGAGATTTTCAGAAAGCCCTTTTCCTTTGCTGTAAAAGAGCATACAGAGCCATTCTCCATTAGGAACGAATCGTATTTTTGCTTTGTCATACAGCTGGGGTGTATCTATTTTCAGGAAATATTTCGTTTCAGAGAAATTCCTGGTCTTTATATTCTCTTCGGGAAGAAGGGCGCCTAAGAGGTAATGTGGCCATTTCTGCCCGTTAAATCCTTCTAAAAAGAGATTGTTCGCGATATCGGAAGAAGAGGATTCATGGGCGGCGTCGATTTTTGATTTTTCGGAAAAGAGAATGAACCATTCCGGAAGGTAAAGGGAAAACAGAGTTCTGGGAGGATGTTTTTCAGATAAGCTGTAATAATAACGAAGATTATCTATGGTGCTGACTATGGCATCGGTTTCTTTTCCGCGGGCCCGCAGGTCATTTATGATTTCATTATACTTCTGTATAGCGTCCGTATGATGGCCGCTGTGAATAAAACTCCGGATCTCCTTCAGCGGGATGCCGGCATGTTTGCCGAAGAGAATGCGCGTCAGTATCAGAGATTGCTCGGGAAGATAGTAGCGATATTTATTTTCTCCAATATAAGCAGGGGTCAAAAGTCCGATTTCATCATAGTGTTTAAGTGTGTCTACGGTGGTGTGCGTCAATTCGCTGAATTTACGTATAGTCAGATATTTTCGTCCGCTTTTCATAAAACCTCCTGGCCGGTTTGACTTGGGAGTTACCCGCTGCTTTATAATAGCATAATAGAAAGAAAAGACTCAAAAGGAAATGAGTGGGAAAAACTGTTCAGGGCAGCTGTGGATATATGGGAAAGGATGTGATGCGTTTGTACCGCAAATTGATTTTATCTGTTCTGATCACAGGCATGGCAGCCATTTTTGCCGGATGCGGGATACATACTGCGCCGGGGAGGGAAGAAAATCATGCTGCGCGAATTGTTAATGCCGAATTTCCTGTAACGATTGAAAATTATAACAGCGAAGGTAAAAAAGTCAGCACTGTTTATCAAAAACCGCCGACACGCATTATTGCACTCTGGCAGAACTCCATTGAAACACTGCTTGAACTGGGGGCGGGGGAACAGATCATTGCAGCGACCGGCATTGATGACGAAAGACATCTGACGGAAGAAAACCGGATTTTATTCAGGCAGTTGCCTATGACAGTGCCGCGGACAATCGGGCAGGAAAAGGCGCTTGCCATGAATCCGGATTTTATTTTAGGATGGCTTTTTGATTTTACAGGGAAAGCCAATTCTGTCGGGACCTGGGATTTCTGGCACCAAAGAAATGTGCCGGTATACATGACGCTGACTAATATGGCGGATTTTTCGGAAAAACATGTTATTGAAGATGAGCTGAAATATATTTCCGATGTGGGAAAGATCGTGGGGAAGAACCGGAAGGCAGAAGAAATCATAGGGAAGATACAAAAGGATTTACAGATTAAAATGGAAAAAGTAAAGGATTCGCCGAAGAGACAGAAAGTTCTGATCATCAATTCCCTTTCTAAAGGACTTTACATTTATACGCCCCGTACTCTTGCCGGAGATATTGTGACGCGGCTTGGCGGCGATGTGATCGGCAAAGAAGCGGAAGACGTGGGGAATGAGGAAATTCTCAGTTTTGAAAGTCTGATGATGGAAGAACCGGACGTGATCTTTATCCAGTCCGTGCCGGAGAGGGATGAAAATGTATTGCAGGGGGTGTATGACCATCCGGCGTTTCGACAGGTACCGGCAGTCTTAAATAAAAGGGTGTATACCATTCCTTTTTATACTATCCGATGTCCGGCGGTGCGCGTCAGTGATGCCATTGATATTTTTTACAGGGGACTTTATCCGGAGGATGTATAGCAGTAAAGCGGCAGGCAGGTGGGAGGCCTGCTTTTTGTTTACCGCAAGCATAAAAATAAGAAGCAACTTAAAAATACAATAAACAAATCATGTCCATTTGTAATATTTTGCTAATTAAGTATTGACCTGCGGGTTACCCTCTACTTTATAATAGGAACAAACAGATCCGGAGCGGATTGAAAACAGAAAAGAGGATGACGATGATGAAAAGAAAAAAATTATTGGCAGTCATAATGTTGGCTTTATCTGCAGCCGTGTGCGGAGGAATGGACGCTTCCGCTGTCTGGCAGATGGATGAAGTCAATGTCGTTGGGGAACGTTATGATGCGGACAATGCGCAGTCCGCGCCGATAGCATCGGGACTGATCGGGACGAAACAGGAAGTGGGTGCTTTGGGTAAAAAGGATGTGCTCGATGTTCCGTTCCAGCAGATGACTTTTACAAAACAGGCCATAGAAACGTTTTCCCAGCCGGGAAGAAGTGCAATGGATGCACTTTCTTTATCTCCGTCAGTGAGGACGACTAAAGGTTCTATGGATACAAATCTGTATATTCGTGGTTTTTCAGCTGGCAGCGGCAGTTGGACGCTTAACGGAATTCCGAGTATGAGTCATCAAATGACCATGCCAACCAATTATATGGATAAAATGGAAGTTCTATCCGGTCCTAATATCGGTGTAAACGGGGTAGGCATATTTATGGCGGGATCTGTTGGCGGCACAGTAAGTGCAACAACGAAGAAAGCACAGGATAAACCCAATTTCAGTGCAGGACTCTCCTGGGCAAGCGATTCCTATTTCACGGAAACTATAGACTTGGGAAAACGCTTTGGCGGCAATAATGAATGGGGGGTCCGTATTAATGCATTACATGCAAACGGAGATCTGGCGGTTGACGGCACAAAAGATAAGAAACGGGATATAGCGGTCAATATCGACCATAGGGCAAAGCGGAGCAAGAGCAATATTTTCTTCAGTTATGACTATGATGACCAGTATGGACGTTCGAATACCATTGGATTAGGATCTTTACCGGCGCTGCCCAAAGTTCCTAAAAATACGAATAATTTATCTCCGAAATGGTCTAATGATAAATATGAAAATACAACTTTCATTTTGAATCATGAACAGTATCTGAATAAAGACCTGACTTGGTTCGCTAATTTCGGCTGGCGTTGGGAAAAATACTCCAGCTGGCTTCAGCAGTGGTCAGGCCGCGTACTTCAAGATATGAATGGAAATTATAAGGGAACCTATACACAGATGCCTGTATTTCATCATTACACTTATTTCAATACGGGTTTTAAAGGGAATTTTATGCTTGGCGATTGGAAGAATGAATGGATTGCCAGCATAGATTTCACGCGTTTCAGCCGGTACAGAGATAATAATGTAACCGCCGCAAATAAATATTCGATTACAGGAAATATTTATACTGGGACATCTTCTGCAAAACCGCAGGTTGTATGGGATCCTGTAACTCATCATTTTAACTCCATCATGCGAGGATGGACTTTGATAGATACCATTTCCAGTCCGGATGAAAAATTACATTTGACTTTCGGCTATCATGGACATGAAGTGGATAATAACAATTATGTGAATAACAGTCGTGTTAAATCTCACGCTAAAGCACCTATTCTGGGGTTGACATACAGATTTACGCCGAACATATCTTTCTATGCAAGTCATACGGAAAATTTCGTAGAAGGCAGTTCAGTCGGTAATCGTTATACCAATAGAGGGGATATTCTCCCGCCGTCTAAAACGAAACAAAATGAATTTGGCTTCAAATTTAAGAACGGTACAGTATTAAATACCTTAAGCTTTTACGAAATTAAAAAGGCAAATGGAATAGCAGTTCCAAATGCTGACGGAACAGAAACGTATAAACTGGACGGTCAGCAGAGGAACAGGGGAATAGAATTTTCCACAGCCGGCAGCATAGGAGAAAAATGGAGCTATATATGGGGTGTGTCCTATATGGATGCCAAACAGACAAAGACCTATAAAGGGCTGAATGACGGAAGAAGAGTAGATGCGCTGCCGAAGTGGAGCAGTGATTTGGCGCTTGTATACAAACCCAATGATGATTTACGCTTCATTGGGCGGCTGAGTTATACGGGATCCGCATTGATCAGGAATACAGCAAGCTACGCGAAGCCGATGAAAATTGGCGGACAGACACTGGTAGATCTTGGCGTTTCCTGGGATACCCGCTTCGGAAAACAGCTGGTGACTTTGTCCGCCTGGTGCTATAACCTGCTGAACAAAGATTACTGGTATGCAGCTGGAGGCAATAATATCGGCCTCGGTGCACCAAGAACCTTTGCCGTTTCCGCGCAGTTTAATTTCTGACAGGAGAAATGAAAAAAGCCATTATGGAAAAGATAGATCCATGATGGCTTATTTTCGTTTTCATTGAAAGAAATAAAAAGTTCATAGTATATAATAGGGAAAAATGTGTTTTGTATGAGCACAAAATGAAAATACAGAAAGGGTTTACTGTGCTTCAAGGCTGTTGACGGGAGAGAAGATGAGAAAACATATACATGTCGGAATGGATGTAGGTGCATCGGCAGTGAAATGCATCGTTTTAGACACCGACGGTAAAATTCTTTGGCGGCAGTATATTCATCATGACTGCCGTGTGATGGAGACTGTGGAATGGGTGATGACCGATCTGGTGGCTGTGTATGAAGGAAGTGAAGCATTTCTTTGCATGACCGGACAGGGGGGAGAGGACATCGCTGAACGCTTCGGCGTGTCCTTTATACCGGAGATTGCTGCACAGACGAATTATCTTTCCCGTTTTGGCAGAGATGTGGATGCAGTGATTGAGATTGGCGGGGAAAGTGCGAAAATCACTTATCTGCATCCGGTGGTGGATCAGCGGGTTAATCGGATATGTGCCGGCGGTACGGGTGCGTTTCTGGATCATATGGCAAAGCTTTTGGGAACAGATACCATGGGACTTAATGATCTTGCCGGCAGAGGGACGAAAGTGTATCCTGTCGCGTCAAGATGCGGTGTTTTTGCAAAAACGGATATCCAGGGGCTGCTGAATGAAGGAGCAGAAAAAGCGGATGCGGCACTATCCCTGTTTCATGCCGTGGTTGCCCAAGTCGTGTCCGGACTTTCCCACGGCCGGCCGATAGAAGGACGTGTCGCTTTTCTGGGAGGACCGCTGACATTCCTTCCGATACTGAGAAAATGTTTTGCGGAAGAGCTTTCTCTTGACGGGGATCATGCGGTTCTTCTTCCCCAAAGTGAATATTACCTTGCTTTTGGCGCGGCTGTTTCAGCTGAAAAATCGAAATCGGCCGATCTAAAAAATGTGAAACTGCATATGGAAAGAGAAAGGGCGGACTCCAGTTCTCCTGTGGAAATGGTGGAAGGTCTTTTTTCTTCTCCGCAGGAGTATGAAGATTTTGTGAAAAGACATGCCGCTGCCGCGGTCAGACGATATCCTTTGTCAGAATATACCGGGGCTGTGTGGATGGGCATAGATGCCGGATCGACGACTTTAAAGGCTGTACTCATCGACAAGGATGGTGCGATACTCAGAGAGTGGTATGGCAGTCATCGGGGAAATGTGATTTCCCGGGCGAAAGAAATTCTGCTTGCTATGTATGAGGTGCTGCCTTCTCAGTGCTGCCTGGCAGGTGTCGGAGTTACCGGTTATGGGGAAGGACTTCTCCGTAAGGCGTTCTGTTTGGATACAGGGGAAGTGGAAACTATGGCACATCTTCGGGCTGCCAGATTTTTCTGCCCGGAAGTGACGGCACTTTTGGATATCGGCGGACAGGATATGAAGTACTGCCGATTAAAAGATGGAAGGATAGACCATATTTCTTTAAATGGAGTCTGCTCCTCCGGCTGCGGTTCTTTTCTGGAATCTTTTGCAGATCATCTTCACATGGATATTAAGGAATTTGCAAGGCAGGCGGCATTGGCAGAGAAGATGCCCGATCTGGGAAGGCACTGTACGGTTATTATGAATTCTTATGTGAAAAAGGTGCAGAACCGCGGTGTGGGATTGGCAGATCTTGCGGCGGCGCTTTCCGTATCGGTGGTCAAAAATGCGCTCTTCAGCGTCATTCAGCTGGAGTCTGCTGAAGAGCTGGGGGATCATATCGTGGCGGAAGGCGGTACCTTTTATAATGACGCGGTACTCCGCGCTTTTGAACGTCTGACAGGAAAGGAAGTCATCCGTCCGGATATTGCGGGCCTCATGGGTGCCTATGGAATGGCGCTTAAAGCCAAAGATCAATTTGGAGAACAGCATGCTTCTTCCCTGCCAGGTGCTGCGGAAATAAAAGCGTTCCATATGGAAACGGAAAACCGGACCTGCCCCGGCTGCGGCAATCATTGCGCTGTCAGTGTGCGCCGTTTTTCCGGCGGTGAAATTTTTGTGACGGGAAATCGATGCGGAACGGGAGAAATCATACTGACCGGAGAAAGAAATAAGACATCCTGTCCGGATGTGTACCAGTGGATAAAAGATCATGTATTTAAAAAAGAAGCGCCTGAAGGGAAGTGCAGGGGAATCGTAGGGATACCCGCCGCTTTGGATATGTGGTCGGATTTTCCTTTTTGGGCGGGATTTTGGAACAGCCTCGGATATCGTGTAATGACATCAGAATGGGATGAAGAAGATGCGAGACAGGCGGCGATGACCATTCCGCAGCGCGTGCACTGTCATCCCTGTATACTGGCTCATGGGCATCTGCAAAATCTGATCCGGCGGAAACCGGATATGATCTGGTTCCCCGCACATACAAGAGCGTGGCACAATTCGTTTACCGATGAAAAACGACATGCACTCTACGGCCATGTATTGGCAAAATTTATGAAAAAACAAATTGCGAAAGCCAAAATTCCCTATCTTCATCCCACACTTCCGGAGTTCGGTATGAAAAGACTGGGAAAAGTTCTTGTACGGAGACTGCCGCAATTTTCGGAAGAGGATATAGAAAAAGCAGTAGAAGCGGGATATGAAAGATTAGCACGGTATGAAAACGAATATAAAAAAGAAACGGAAAAAGCGCTTTTGTGGATAAAGGAGAATCACAAGACAGGGATTGTACTCACCGGAAGACCTTTCCATGGAGATGTGCAGATCCACAAAGGTGTTCCTTACATGGCAGAGACTTTAGGTGCGGCAGTGTTGTCCGGGGAAGGACTTGCACTTCTTGAGAAAGACCGCCTGCCGGGCGGAGCCCGGTCATCCTCTTACCTGCTGCGGAAAGCCTGCGAAAGAGTGATCCGGGAACACGGTTTGGAACTCGTAGCGCTGCGTTCCGTCAGCTGCGGCTTGGATAGAGAGGCAGCAGATGAAGTGGAAAAGAAACTGAAAGAAAAAGGAAAATTCTATACGGTGCTCAGCCTGGATCAGGGAACAAATACGGGAGCCGTAAAAATACGGCTGAGAACACTTTTGGCGGAAATAGAAGAAAGAAACTCTTTTTGCAAAGAACGGTGAGAAGTTTTTTGATTTGATATGCCGTGCCTGAAAAGATGCGGACATTCTTTTTTGCTTTACAGATTCGGGGAAGCCTGCTTGTGAGATGTTTTACAGATGAATCGGTACGCGTTTTTTATATTTCATTCCTCATGTATAATGGAATGGAGTAAAAGTCAGGAGCGGGAAAGCAGCCGCAGTGGATAAGGCCGAGTATAGATAGGGCATGGAGGGAATCATGACAGAAGAAGAATACCATCGGATTGCACGAAGAGAAAAAATATTTTATGCCGTCCTTATTATCGCGTGGTGTTTTGCTTTTGCGGTCTGGTTCACCATAGGGTTTCCAAAAGCGAAGTGGGTGCTGATTGGCGGAGGGACGCTGATATACCTGTATCTGAAAAGCACTTTCACAGGACTTCCCTGGTCGAGGCGGCTGGTCAAACCGAATCCGGTGCGGATGGAAGCGCGGGAAGAAATCTGGACAGAGGAAGAGTATCCTCTTATTTCGGAAACGGAAAGAAAAGGGTATACGATGCTGGCAGAACTTTGTCTGGCGGAAGAAACGCAGAAGAAGCTGGCATCTTTTTTTGAGACGCTGAAAGACTATTCAGGTGCGGGAGAAGATGCGGAGTATGGCAGCACGCTGTTCTATGTGATGGAGTATATGGATGAGGAAGCCCATATTTTTTTCCTGATGGGGCTTGACTGGAAGCAGGATGTGGAAACGCTGGAATGGCGGATTGAAAGTGCGCTTACGGGGAATTTCGGCGTGTCTGCCGACCTGCCGGATTTCAGAACGTATGGAAATAAGTCCATTTCCGCTCCTTCTGTTTTTGCCGACTATGACAATGCCCTGCGCAGGAAAGGATTTCAGCTGGGCTTTATAGACGTGGAATGTGATGAATACGTCATATTTGTCCATCGGACAGCGGACAGGGATAAGGCGGAAGATGCCGTACAGCGGATTGGGTACCGATATAAGGAAGTGGCGGATCTGGCAATATGAAAAACAGAAAATCGGGAGACGCCGGTATGAAATATGATCAGGCACAGGTCAGAATCCATGAAGCATACACGGTGGCAATCAGGGATCTGGGTGTTCATGGAGAAGGGATCGGGAGTGTGGGCGGGTTCACCGTATTTGTTCCCGGGGCGCTTCCCGGAGAAACGGTCACCGCGGAAATCACTCTGCTGAAAAAATCTTATGCCCTGGGGAAACTGCTTTCCATAGAGCAGAAATCCCCTTTCCGCGTGGTGCCGGAGTGTCCCGTTTATGAAAACTGCGGCGGCTGCCAGCTTTCCCATCTCACCTATGAGGGGCAGCTCGATATGAAATACCGCCGTGTAAAAGATGTGATAAAGCGTATCGCCGGCGAATCGGGGGATTTGGTGAAGCCTGTGTTTCCGGCGGCGCATCCTTTCGCGTACAGAAATAAAATGGCCGTGCCGGCAGGCCTTGTAAAGGGGAAAGCGGCGCTCGGCTGCTACCGGCAGGGAAGCCATGACATCATACCGGTTTCCTCCTGTGCTATCCAGAAAGAAGAAAATAACCGCCTGCTTCAATTTGCCCGGCGGTTTATAGAGAAGTACGGGATTTCCGTCTATGATGAAAAGACACGGAAAGGAAGCCTGCGCCATGTAATGGGGCGCGTGGGCGATGACGGAAAAGTGATGGTTGTCCTTGTGACCGCTTCCGAAACCCTTCCGGAAGAAAAACGGTGGATAGAAGAAATACAAAAGGAACTGCCCGAAGTTGTTTCCCTCTGGCACAATATCCAGCCCAAGCCGGGAAATACGATACTGGGTGCGAAAATCCGACACCTCTGGGGCAGAGAAACGCTCACCGCTTCTCTTTGCGGACTGCAATTTGAAGTATCCCCGTACTCCTTCTTTCAGGTGCATAAAGAGCAGGCGGAAATTTTCTATGAGAAAGCATTGGCGTACGCCGATCTGAAAGGCGGAGAAACCGTCATAGACGCCTACTGCGGCACGGGCACCATTTCCCTCTGCCTGGCGAAAAAGGCAAAGCGGGTCATCGGCATAGAAATCGTGAAGCCCGCCATAGAAGACGCCAAAAAGAATGCGAAAAAGAACCATATGGAAAATACGGAATTTTACGCGGCCGACGCGGGAAAACTCATGCCGCAGCTTTACCGGCAAGGGCTGGTTCCCGATGTGATCGTCGTGGATCCCGTCAGAGCAGGCTGCAGCGAAGAAGTGTTGAAGGCGGCAGCAGGTATGAATCCCAAGCGCATCGTTTACGTTTCCTGCAATCCCGCCACCTTTGCCAGAGATGCGAAGATTTTAAAATCGGAAGGCTACGAAATCAAAGAAATCCAGCCGGTGGACATGTTCCCGCAGACCATGCATGTGGAGACAGTGGCATTGCTGATACGAGGAAATGACTGAAACGTGAAAACATGTCGGAAATAGAAAGGTTTCAAGCATTTACCCATTAACTTATGAGGATAGTGGTTTTCATCCGGTTATTTGATGCTTCGTCCAAAATCAATTATAATTGGTCGAAAAAATTATGATGGACGAATGAATATCTTAAGACAGGGAAAATACATGGCATCGGACGAAAAGTGTTTTGAGGAAAAGATTTTTATTGGAGTATGCGCTCCGCTATGCCATGATGTACTCTGATAGCGAATGACTTCTATACAAAACAAGTGAATTTGGATAAAAACTATTGCAAAGATTCGTATTAATAATCTTGTGTTATTTTGGAACATAAGATCAGTAAATTTACGTACTGTTCTTCCGGTATTGTCATATATGGTAAAATAATACTTGTGAAGTGTAATTAAATTTATATTGTTTTAGACGAGGAGATTATTATGGGATTGATGGATATCGTTAAGAAGCTTCTGACCGGTGCGACAGATGAGGAAAATGCAAGAAATAAGGCGAGGATGAGAGAGCTTTTCAACGAGTGCGTGCCGGAAGGGGATCAGTATACACTGATATACTGCCATATGGAGGATTTTACGGATGCAGTGGTCGTTAAGGTCACGACGCACAGTAATTTCATCGTAGGATATAAACCGGGAGAAGTGGTTGTAGTGCCTGTGGACGCGGAGCTGAAAGGGCATGAAGAGCCGGTTGTGTTCAATAAAGAAAATGGCGGACAGATTAAGTCCACACTGGTGGGGTACTGCACCGCTTCCAAGCCGGATGTTACGTTCCAGTTTGAACCAATTACTTATGAACCGGGAATCAAACGTGGAAGCAAGTATGCCGTATCTGTCACGCAGTCCCATGCGGAGGTATCTGCTTTCAGGAAATTCTTCAAGCAGGGGTTGTAATTTTGGGACGGAGAGAACCTGGCTTGTAGGATAGGGAATCTGTTCATTCCTATTCCATAGGATCATAAAATATGCAATAGTAAAAGGTCAGACGTGTTCATTCTTGGATGTGTTCTGATCTTTTTGTATGCTACAAATCGGTGAAATAATTGAGAAAAAGCGGTCTGGAAGGAAATTGTAAAGTATTTCTTCTTATGCTATGTTTGCGCTGCGAAAGACAAGCGTAGAATCATAAGGGAATTGATTGCGGATACAAAAAATCCGACACAATAGCATATGTCGGAAGTCGGATCAAAAATGAATTTAAAAAGCCTGTCAGTCAGGGATTATCTGCAGACCTTCGGTGATAGGGATTCTATACGAGCTTTTTTGCTTCGCCCATCCGGACTTCTCACTGCAGGAGACACAATAAAGAAAAGTAAAATAATAGAATAACAGATGCCCGTTTCTGCTATAATTAAAGAAATATAAAAGGAACGAGGTCATTATGAAAACAATATGCGCAGCGCTCGGCATGGCCGCTTTACTCACTTTTTCTGCTTCAGCGGATACACTCACCCTTCCGAAAGGACAGGTTCTGGATTTTGGAGACACTGTCGATGTTCTTGACGGAAGTCAGACGTATTTCGGAAAGCAGATGAAAAACTGGGCGGAACATGAAGCAGTTGAAAAGGAGTTGAAACCGCAGGCAGCTGCTATCGGCATTATCGGCGGTGTTGACAGCCCGACATCTGTTTATCTGACGTCCAAACTGGCACCACATGTATCCCGTCTGGCGGCGGAAGCCTTGGGAGAACTGCGGGTATACCAGCTTCGTGCAAACACGCCGGAAGCTTTTTACGAATCCCTCGTGCTTTCTTTTTCCGTGGATCATAAGAATTCGGAGAAAGAAAAGAACGGTTTACTGCCCTTTGTGAAATTGATGGGGAAAGAAATGACAGACACGGCGGGCAGTACTGCAGCGAAACAGGAAGCAGCTGACAAAAAGAACGCTGTCATACCGTTTGCAGGCAAAATGTGGAAAGAAGCTGAAATCGGAGAGCCGTATAAACAATTTCTGGGGAAAAAGGGGATCCGTCTGTATGTGAGCGGTGAGGCCCGCTGGAAAGAAAAGAAATCACGCGGGGGGAAAGTGTACCGGCTGGCAAAGGTGAAAGCCGGATTATACACTGGCGGCTGCCTGATCCCCTTTTTTGCGGAAGGGCTCATCTTGGAAGATGGTGACAGTACGACATACACACTCTTTGCAAGTGATCAGAAATCAGGGGCATACTTTGCGCCTTATGTAGAAAAAGCGGCACGGGAGATGAAATGATGAAGATGAAAATAATGCTGGCGGCTTCGATTCTTTGTGCCATGACGATAACGTGTGCGGGAGCTGCCGATATGACAGACAATATGGGAAACATGGCAGGCTTTCCGCCGATTTCAAGCATAAATATTCCTAAAGATGATAATATCGTTTCCGCTGTATGGAACGGCATTGTGCAGGAAGACACGAAATCTTTCTTTCAAAAAGTGAAGTTTCCAAAGAATACCGATTTTACTCCTCTTGGAAAGGATGGAAAATTCGGACTGCTTACTGTGACGGAAGAAGGAAACAGCGTGCCCGCTTTCGTCATGAACTGCGAATTTGCTCCTGTGGTCGGTAAAGAAGCCATGAAAGATGCTTTTGACGCACCCCGTCTGTCGGGGAAATCGGTTTCCGAACTGTATGGCTGCAACGTGGCTCTTTTGGGCATGGAAAGCGTATTGAATGGTATGTTTCTGGAAATGGCGAAGCGGATCAATGAAAAGCCTGAGACGGATCCCAAGATTCCGTTCAACATGCTTGGTGTCAGTTTCCTGAATGTGGAGCAGATCCACCGCGCACAGGACAGACCCCGTATTTATACAAGCGGCGTGCGTGCCGTTTTCTTCGTTGACGGATTTGCCGTTCCCGTTTACGGAAAAGGATATGTGATGAAGTACGGCGATAAGTACCGACTCTTTTCCGTTCTGACAACGGACTCCGCCAATGAAATGGTGAAAAAAGCGGCTGACCGCATCGCAGCGGCATCAGTGAAGTAGATATCATCCTGTTTTTCTGTGACCGGATTTCATCGTCAGGGAATACAGGGGAAATCACAGACTTTTTCCCAAAAAAATCACGGGCGGCAGTGTGTTCAAAAAGGAGAAAGGAAAACGGTAGATGATAAAATGTGTCAGAGGAATTTGCTCATAAGAAAAAGCTATGGATTTATACGTCTGTAGACCCTGTAGCTTTTTCATTTGTCCATTTACAATTATTTTTTACAAGGGAAAGTGTATCACTCATGCTGCATCTTAAAAAGAAAATGCTATTCTCAATAACGGTTGCAATAATACTTGGCAGCATGCCATTATCAGGGAATGCCTGGGAAGCGGAACCTGAAATAAGTGGCGTTTCTCTCCAGCGAGCACCGGATCATACGGGTGTTTCTGCAGCCGGTCGTACAAAGTACGATGGCTATATCTGGCGTCTCGATGCAAAAGACAGGGATCAATTGCCGCGCGGATTTCGTACTGCGGATTCTGCATTCCGCTCTGATGTGGATGTCAAAAAAACAGGCAAAGGATTTACGATGACCCCCTCTCGCAAGGGGTTGGATCATCTGAACATATCCGGCAGTGCGGAGTTCTCTGTCGGAGAGTTTAAGAAGCTGGTTTCCGTACTCAAGAAGCAGGCGAACGGGCCAATTTATATTGTGGATCTACGGCAGGAAACGCATGGTATATTTAATGGGAATGCCGTCAGCTGGTTCGGCGCGCGCGATTGGGGCAACATCGGAAAGAACAAAACTGATGTTTTAAAAGATGAGATGAGGCGTTTGTGTGCAGCCAAGGGGAAAAGTCTCATTGTGACGATGCTCGATGAAGAGAAGAAGTCGATTGAGCCTAAACCTATGAAGATTAGTTCGGTCATGAGTGAAAGGCAGCTGGTGGAACAAAATGGTCTGTATTATTACCGCATTGCGGCAACAGATCATATTTGGCCATCGCCTGAAAACATTGATGACTTCATCTCCTTCATACGCACACTGCCCGATCATGCGTGGCTGCATTTCCACTGCCGGGCGGGCAAAGGGCGTACTACGATTTATATGGCTATGTATGATATGATGAAAAATCCTGATATATCACTGGAGGATATTCTCTCGCGCCAATATCTTCTTGGCGGAAATTACATTGCTTATGAAATGGATAAGCCGAAACCGAATCAATGGAAAGCCGCTTATTATCATGAGAAAGCAGCTATGATTGCAAAGTTCTATCAGTATGTGCAGGAAACTCATGCCAATCACTTTACCATGCGTTGGAGCCGGTGGCTTAGCTCTCATCTGACAATGGAAGATGCATCTCCCACGCAAAGCGATTCAGGATCACGTATTCAAGGATGCCCTGACTGAAAAAAGAATATTTCTTTAGGCGTAATGATATTCTTTGCGGCAGCTGATCCAGAAGGAAACTGTCACGAAAAATGCCAGCAGCTTGGCGATGGAAACGGAAAGCCAGATGCCGTCCGTGCCGAGCCACAGCGGAAGTGCTATAACGGCGATGATTTGAAAAACAACGGACTGGAGGAGAGAGATTACTGAAGAGATGAAACCGTTGTTCAGTGCCGTGAAGAACGCCGAGCCGTACATGCAGAAACCGTTCAGTAGGAAAGAGAAGGAAAAGAATCGGAAACCCCGGACGGTGAGCGTGGCTAAAGTTTCATCGTAGCCGACAAAAATATCTGCCAGTACGGAATCGGAGAAGTATGCGGCGGTCGTGAGGAAAAGAGCGGCACCGGCAATGACGGTGAGGCTTTTTCTGAAAAGGCTCACCAGTTTCACCTTGACGGTATCCATGAAAACCGGGTACAATGTATTCCGAAACAAGGTGCAAATGCAACTTTTTTCGGAATAGGAGATGTATATGGAAATCAACCGTGGAAATTACTTGGATAAATTAATTCGTAAAAAGAAAAACGGCCTGATAAAAGTGATAACAGGTGTGAGAAGGTGTGGGAAGTCTTATCTGCTCTTCCATTTGTTCCATAAGCATTTGCTGGATAGCGGTGTGCCGGAAAATCATATTATTGAAGTAGCTTTAGATGATCGCAGCAATAAAGCTTTGCGTGACCCTGATGCCATGCTCCGATTTATTAAGGAAAACATCCGGGATAAGGAAGATTATTATATTATTCTCGATGAAGTGCAGTATTTAAACGAATTTGAGGACGTTTTGAATAGTTTGCTTCATATCCGCAATGCGGATGTTTATGTAACCGGAAGCAACTCTAAATTTCTTTCTTCCGATGTGATTACCCAATTTCGCGGGCGCGGCGATGAAATTCATGTATATCCGTTGAGTTTTTCCGAATATGTGCCGGCATATCAGGGATCTGTGGATGAGGCATGGGACGATTATCTTATCTATGGAGGAATGCCGCTGATTCTAACTATGGCAGAGCCGGAAGATAAAGCAGCGTATCTGAACTCCTTGTTCCAAAAGGTCTATATCTCGGATATTGTTGAACGTCATGATGTTCGGAATAAGGTGGAATTGGATGAACTGGTGGACATCCTTGCATCCGCGATTGGCAGCTATACCAATCAAAGTAAGCTTGTGCGAACGTTCAAAAGCGTAAAGGGAAAAACAATCAGCGATAAGACAATCAAGAATTATATTGATTATCTGATTGATTCATTCCTGATCAGCAAGGCTGTGCGGTATGACATCAAAGGTAAAAAGTACATCGGATCGCCGTCTAAGTATTATTTTGAGGATGTGGGGCTGAGAAATGCGAGGTTGGGGTTCCGGCAGGTGGAACAAATACATCTTATGGAGAACATTATCTACAATGAACTTCGGATTCGTGGATATTATGTAGATGTCGGTGTTGTGGAATACTACGGGGTTAATGGGGAGGGGAAACGCGGAAAGAAGCAGCTGGAGGTGGATTTTGTCGCTACAAAAGGAAGCGAGAAACATTACATCCAATCTGCGTTTACACTTCCGACAGCAGATAAAGTGGATCAGGAACAACGCAGTCTTCTGCATATCCCGGACTCATTTCGGAAAATTGTCGTCGTAGGAGATAATATTAAAGTTCGTCGTGATGAGAATGGAATTATTACGATTGGCCTTCGAAATTTTTTGCTAGATGAAGATAGTTTGAGATTATAAAAATAATAATTTTACATAAAATTTTATGTTTCAGATTAAGACACCGGATGAACTGTCTGATACTCTTTTTATCCGGAGAAATCCGGTTTTTTTCTCAATGCGTGGCTGCAACTTATTCCAGAGGCCAAATTTGGTAATATTGAAAATACAGAGTACAAAAAAGCATTTCTCTTTCCGTCTCGGAGAAATGCTTTTTTGTACTCTGTTTCTTTAGGCGTAATGATATTCTTTGCGGCAGCTGATCCAGAAGGAAACTGTCACGAAAAATGCCAGCAGCTTGGCGATGGAAACGGAAAGCCAGATGCCGTCCGTGCCGAGCCACAGCGGAAGTGCTATAACGGCGATGATTTGAAAAACAACGGACTGGAGGAGAGAGATTACTGAAGAGATGAAACCGTTGTTCAGTGCCGTGAAGAACGCCGAGCCGTACATGCAGAAACCGTTCAGTAGGAAAGAGAAGGAAAAGAATCGGAAACCCCGGACGGTGAGCGTGGCTAAAGTTTCATCGTAGCCGACAAAAATATTTGCCAGTACGGGGGCGGCAAGGTATGCGGAGGTGATGAGGAAAAGGCCGGCACCGGCAATGACGGCGAGGCTCTTTCTGAAAATGTTCTGCAGTTCATCATCGCGGCGGGCGCCGTAATTGTAGCTTACGATAGGCGCGGTCCCCATGGAGTAACCGATGAAAATCGCTTCGAAGAAGAATGCCACATACATGATCACGCCGAAGGCGGCGACCCCGTCCGTTCCGGCGATGGTGATCAGCTGGTAATTGTAGAGCATGGAAACGAAGGACATGGAAATATTTGTCAAAAGCTCGGAGGAACCGTTCGTGCAGACCGTCCAAAGTGCAGTACCGTCCCATTCCGGTTTCACCAGCTGAAGAGAAGATGTATTTCTTTTAAGGAAGTAAATCAGAGGGAAAAGACCGCCTGCGTATTCGCAAAGCACTGTGGCGAGGCCAGCGCCTAAGAGGCCCCATTTGAAAACAAGAATGAAAAGGGCATCAAGACCGATATTCGTCACACCGGAGAGGATTGTCATGTGAAGACCGAGAGAAGGTTTTCCTGCGGTGACCATGAACGATTGGAATACCCGCTGGAGGACAAACATGGGGAGAGAAAGAAGAAGTGTGCGGCCGTAAAAGACACTGCATGCAAGCACTTCACCGGATGCACCCATGGCGGAGGCAAGAAAGGGCATAAGAAAGTAACCCAGGGCGGAAAGCAATATGCCCCCGGCGAAAGCGGAAAGGACGATAAGAGAAAAAAGGCGGTTCGCTTTTTCTGTCTGCCCCTCCCCCATGGTCTTTGCTACGAGGGCGCTGCCGCCTGCGCCGAACATGAATCCGACACACGCGAAAACCATGATGGCGGGGAAGATCAGGTTGACCGCGGTGAATGCCGTTTTGCCCACATAGTTCGATACGAAAAATCCGTCGACCATGGTGTAGGTGGAAATGAAGATCATCATTACCACGGAGGGCAGGACGAAACGGAGAAGTCGTTCATAATTGAAACGGGAGGAAATGTCTATATGCATAAAGGCTCCTTAAAAAAGAAATGACAGTAGGCAGATTCCGGAGGTGAGCGGATATTGATGTCTGTATGCTGACGTTTTCTGAGAGCGTTTACTTAGAGTATAGTGGAATATAAATTTTAACGCAAAAACGGTTTCCGGATACAATTTTATCTGAAAACCGTTTCATATATTTGTTGGATGAGGGGACTATTTTTTGTTTTTTGATTTACTCTTTTTTGTTTTCTTTTCCTTTTTCAGTTTGAGTGCGTTATTATTCAGCGTGAAAACCGGTGTTTCTTCTGTTGTTTCTTCTTCCGGCAGCGGAGGGATGTCTTCTTTTTTGCCGTCCTGAAGGAGAAGCTTTTTCAGGTTTTCCAATTCTTTTTCCTGCTCTTCTTTGTCGGCTTCCAGCCGGGCTATTTTGGCGTCTTGGGCTTCCCCTTTTTCTCTGGCGATTTCCACAGGATCTCCGCCGATACCCCAGCTGTCCGTGTCCACTTCTTCAATGGTGACGACCGTGGTCTTCGGATTTTTGTTCAATACGCGGGCGAGGAGTTCCGTGGCTCCTTTGATGAGTTCTGCTTTCTGCTCGGCAGTAGTGCCTTCACGTGTGATTTTGATGTTGATGTAGGGCATGGGAAACCTCCTGTCTGAAAATGATTCAAATATTTCCTTCATTATACCATGGCAGGAGGGTCTTTTATTTGACACACAAGGGGCCTTCCTGTAAAATTAAAAAAGGGATATATAAAATATCTTCGCCCCCGGGGGGGCTTTTTTTATGCATAAAAAAGCTCCATGCAGATGTATTCTGTGAAAAGGAGAGGCAATGAGCAGATTTTATGATGTGGTAGTTATCGGTGCCGGACCGGCAGGTATTTTTACCGCTCTTGAACTGGCGGATACCGGTGCATCTGTCCTGATCCTTGAAAAGGGACTGGATATCCGTGAGCGGATAGCTCTCAATCGTGACAAGAATGCTCCGCCGAAAGACCGCCGGGCGAATATCGTTTGCGGCTGGGGCGGCGCGGGCGCGTTTTCTGACGGGAAGCTGACGCTTACTACGGATTACGGCGGCAATCTTGATGATTATATGAATAAAGGAGAGCTTGCCGGTTTAATTTCCTATGTGGATTCGGTGTACTGCAGGTACGGCGGTGCTGACAGAAAGGTATACGGCGATGAGTTTGCCGAGGAAATACATGAACTGAAGCGGAAATCCGCTGCGGCGGATCTTATGTTTATCCCTGCCCGCATCCGCCATCTCGGTACGGATGTGAACAGTGTCATTCTTGCCAATATGCGTGATTCTCTTCCGTCCAATGTGACCGTTATTTCCAAAACAGCGGCGGACAGAATTCTTGCAGACAAAGACGGAACGGTTCTCGGTGTGGAAGCGGGCGGGGAGACGTATCGCTGCAAGTACCTTGTGGCGGCACCCGGCCGTGAAGGGGCGGAGTGGTTTATGAAAGAAGCCCGCGCGCTCGGTTTGGAGACACAGTCAAATGCGGTGGACATCGGTGTCCGTGTGGAATCTCCCGCAGAAGTGTATGAACCGATCACAAAAATCTGTTACGAATCGAAACTGGTGTATTTCTCCCGTTCCTTTGATGACCGGGTACGCACGTTTTGTATGAATCCTTACGGTTTCGTGGTGACGGAAAATAATGCGGGGCTCCAGACAGTGAACGGCCACTCTCTCGCCCATAAGAAGAGCGGAAATACGAATTTCGCCATTCTTGTTTCCAAACAATTTACCAGTCCTTTCAATGAACCCATTTCTTACGGGAAATATATCGCATCCCTGGCGAATATGCTTGGTGCGGGACCAATCGTCCAAAGGCTGGGTGATCTTCGTGACGGCCGCCGTTCTACGGTAGAAAGGATACGCCGCGGCCTTGTCCGCCCCACCATGCCGTCCGCGACGCCGGGAGATTTATCTTTAGTCTTGCCATACCGCTTTTTAAAGGATATCATGGAGATGTTCGAAGCGCTGGATCAGGTGGCGCCGGGAGCAAATTCCAGGCACACTCTTCTGTACGGCGTGGAAGTGAAATTTTATTCTTCCCGCATAGCGCTGACGAACCAGCTGGAAACGAAATTCAGAAACTTCTTCGCGATCGGCGACGGAGCCGGCATCACCAGAGGGCTTGTCCAGGCCTCGGTGGCCGGAGTAGTGGTGGGCAGAGAAATCTGTGCCAGGGAAGGAAAACCGAAAGGGGATATGTAAATGATTCCAAGATACACAAGGCCGGAAATGGCAAAAATCTGGGATGAAAGAAATGAATGGCAGACCATGCTTGATGTGGAAATCGCTGCGTGCGAAGCCAATGCGGAGCTGGGACGTATTCCTAAAGAAGCGGTGGAAGTGATCAAAGCGAAAGCGGATTTTGATGTGGAACGCATTCATGAAATCGATCGTGAAATTAATCACGACATCATCGCGTTCCTTTCCGCCGTCGGAGAATATGTGGGCGATGAAGCGAAGTACATCCATATGGGCATGACTTCTACCGATGTGAAAGACACGGCGCTCAATGTGCAGATCAAACAGGCATCTGACGTGCTTATTGCCGATTTGGAAAAACTGGCGGAAGTCCTGAAACGCCGGGCTGTGGAATTTAAATATACACCCACCATCGGCCGTACCCATGGCGTCCATGCCGAGCCGACTACGTTCGGGTTGAAAATTCTCCTGTGGTACAGCGAAACTTTAAGAAATATCGAACGAATGAAACGGGCCGCTTCCGAAATGGCGGTGGGGAAATTGTCCGGTGCTGTCGGTACTTATGCGGATATTGATCCATATGTGGAAGAATACGTTTGCAAAAAAATGGGATTGACTCCGGAAATCGTAGCGACCCAGGTCGTACAGCGCGACCATCATGCGGAATACATTACCACCCTCGGCGTCATCGCGGGCACATTGGCACAGATTGCCCTGGAAGTCCGCCATCTGCAGAGAACGGAGGTAAGGGAAGCGGAAGAATATTTCAGTCCCAAGCAGAAAGGATCCTCTGCCATGCCCCATAAAAGAAATCCCGTCAAATCGGAACGGATCTGCGGCATGGCAAGACTCGTGCAGGGGTATGCCCTTCCCGCTTTTGAAAATATACCGCTTTGGCACGAACGGGATATTTCCCATTCCTCTGTGGAGCGTGTCATGATTCCTGACGCAACCACCGCATTGGATTATATTCTGGCACAGACGACCGATCTGGTAGATAAACTCCTTGTGTATCCGGAAAAAATGCTGGAAGATTTGAACATGACCGGCGGATTGATTTACAGTCCCCGCGTTCTGCTTGCCCTTGTGTCCAAAGGCGCTTACCGTGATACCGCGTACCGCTGGGTGCAGAGAAACGCCATGAAACGCTGGCTTGAGGGGGAAGATTTCTATGAAAACCTGTGCAAAGACGAAGATGTGAGAAAATATCTGTCTGAAGAAGAAATTAAAGAGTGCTTCGATTACAAGCCCATGCTTATCCATGTAGATGAAATATTTGCCCGGTTTGGCTTGTAAGAGCGGAAGACGGATGTCAGAAGACAGAGGTCGGATGCCGGAAGTCGGATATCAGAAGACAGCTATGAGCCGATAACTGTAAGCTGATATCTGATAATAAAGAATCACTGTATTATTAAAAGGAAGGAAAATGTGTAATGGCAACAGCTATGGTCATTGGTGCCCAGTGGGGCGATGAGGGGAAAGGAAAGATTGTAGATTACCTGGCGGCAAAAGCGGACGTTGTTGTCCGTTCCCAGGGGGGGAACAACGCGGGACATACCGTTGTGACCGGCGGCAAAGCTTATCCGCTGCGCCTTATGCCGAGCGGCATTATGTATCCCGGTACCATCTGTATCGTCGGTACGGGCGTTGTCGTTGACCCGAAAAGTTTCCTTGAGGAAATGGAAAAGCTGGAGGCCCAGGGAATCAACGCGAAGCATCTCCAGATTTCCACCCGTGCGCAAGTCGTATTTCCCTACCATATCCGTTTGGACGAGGCAGAAGAAATGAGAAAAGGCAGCCGGAAGCTGGGGACGACGAAAAACGGGATCGGGCCGTGTTATGCGGACAAGATCAACCGCATCGGTATCCGTATGTGCGACCTTATGGATAAAGAAGTTTTTGCGGAGAAATTGAAATACAACGTGGAGCAGAAGAACATGCTCTTGGAAAAACTTTATGGGATGGAAGGTTTCGACTACGAGCAGATGCTGATTGATTATCTGGGATATGCGGAAAAGCTCCGCCCCTATGTGAAAGATACGAACTATACCGTCCAGACTCTGGTCAGGGAAGGAAAGAATGTCCTCTTTGAAGGCGCTCAGGCATCCATGCTCGACTGCGACAACGGCACTTATCCTTTCGTCACATCATCCCATCCGACAGCAGGCGGTGCATGTATAGGCGCAGGCATCGGGCCGCACATGATGCAGAATATCTTCGGTGTGGTGAAAGCATACAGCACCCGTGTCGGAGAAGGGCCGTTCCCAACGGAACAGGTGAATGAAATCGGCGACCGTATCCGGAACATTGCCCATGAATTCGGTACGGTTACCGGCCGTCCCCGCCGTGTAGGCTGGCTTGACGCCCGTGCCGTCCGTTACGCGGCGGCGCTGAACTCTTTCGATTATCTGGCGATTACCCGGCTGGATATCTTAGACGAGCTGGAAGAAATCAAAGTCTGTGTCGGCTATGAATATGAAGGAAAACCGGTCAAAGAATATCCGGCAGATCTGAAATTTCTTTCCAAAGTCACTCCGATTTATAAAACCTACAAAGGATGGAAAGAAAAAATCAGCGCCATCCGTGACTACGACCGGCTTCCAGCGCTCTGCAAAGAATACCTGGCGGATATTTCTAAAGAAATCGGAGTGCCCATTGGCATCGTTTCCGTGGGGCCCAGCCGTGAAGAAACCATCGTAGTGAAAGATGTATTTTAAGAATAGAAAAGTAAGTATATAAAATAGAAAAACGCGTGTCCTGAAACTGAAAAAGCAGGAGACGCGTTTTGTATTTCTCAAAGAAAAAGGCTCCGCGAAAGGAGCCGGTTTGGAGCGGATGATGGGAATCGAACCCACGTATTTAGCTTGGGAAGCTAATGTTCTACCATTGAACTACACCCGCATATAAAATTGTACTTCATTATTGTAGATGATTTTATCGAATAAATCAAGATTTTTAAAAAGGAAAATGAATAAGGTGAAAAAACGGACTTTTTGGAGCGTTCCTGTGATTTGCGTGGACATAAGGGAAATGATTGTTTATAATGTTGGTTAACCATTAAAGGTTTATTTGTTTTTTTCCGGCAGTATGGAGATAGGAGGTCAATGGAGGATAGCAAAACGGAAGAAAAGGTTAGTTTGCTGAATTGCTTTTTCAAGTTCAATAGAGTGGGAGGATGATTACTTATGGAAGAAGAACAGAAAAAGGTGAGCGGGGCTGCCGTGCTGCCCAAGGTAGGGTGGAAAGGAATGCTTGCTCTGGCTTTCGGCATTCTTTTCTTTGCCGGAGTTTTTACTACGATACAGGGGGCAGAATGGCTCAAAGCATTTGATTACAGTACGCTCATCGGTAAATTTGGTACGATGAAAGACCCGGCGAAAGCAACTTTTGTCGGTATGGGCGGGGTAAGCGCAAGAGGAGGATTTATTTTTGCCTTATCGCTCATTCCTTCCGTTATGCTGGCCATTGGTGTTGTAGACGTGCTGGATCATTATGGTGCGCTTTCCGCGGCGCAGAAATTGATGACGCCGCTCTTTAAACCGCTGATGGATGTACCCGGCCTCGTCGGACTGGCTTTGATTACCGATCTGCAAAGTACCGATGCAGGCGCGGCTCTGACCAAAGAATTATATGATGACGGCCTTATCGATAAAAGAGAACAGACCATCATTGCAGCATGGCAGTATTCTGGAGCGGGAACGATCAGTAATTACTTTGCTATCGCAGGCGCGCTTTTCGGATTTATTCTCTGCCCTATTATTCTTCCTCTTATCATCATTATGGTCATGAAATTTGTCGGTGCCATGATTTGCCGCTTTGCTCTTGATACTATTTATAAAGGAGATTTCAAAAATGACAACTGAAACGAGACCGGTACAAATAAAGCCTAATATTTTTGATATCTTCATCGGCGGCGCCAGAAAAGGCTGGAATCTGGCTACACAGAACCTTGTACCGAATATTTTGATGGCCTATGTCATCGCCTATATTTTAAATATTCTCGGTGTTATGGATTTCCTTGGATACTGGCTGGGGCCCATCATGGGTATCTTCGGCCTGCCGGGACAGTCTTTCGTTATTCTTCTGACCACCTGGCTGTCCTGTTCTGCAGGGGTAGGTGTGGCAGCTTCTCTCTATGCGTCGGGCATCATCAATGGGGAACATGTGACGATTCTCATGCCTGCGCTGATCCTGATGGCTTCCCAGATCCAGTACATGGGCCGGCTCCTCGGCCTTGCCGATGTACCGAAAAAATATTGGCCCCTGCTTATGGTGATCAGTATTTTCAATGCATTCATTGGTATGTTTATCATGAAACTGCTTATGCCGTTCTTTAATTGATTGTCTTACGCAAGAGAAAAGGAGGAAATCATGGCAGATGTATTTACCCATTTTAACTATCTTCATGCCATTCCTGAAATAGGGATGAAAGAATTTAAAACTTCCGCTTACGTGGCGGATGTGCTGAAACAGCTCGGTTATGAAGTAGAAACACAGATCGGCGGGGCGACAGGCGTCGTTGCGGTCTGTGACAGCGGTAAACCGGGACCTGTTCTCGGCCTTCGCGCGGATATGGATGCTCTTGGGACGAAAGACGGCGGCGCCGCCCATCTTTGCGGGCATGACGGACACATGGCCATGCTTCTTGCGGCGGCGGAGGAAATCATGAAAGAGAAGCTGGTCAGGAAAGGGAAACTGAAACTTCTTTTCCAGCCGGCGGAGGAAACGAGTGAAGGCGCTCTTTCCATGCTGAAAGGCGGTGTCATTGACGATATTGAAATCCTCATCGGCATGCATGGTCGTCCCATCCAGGAGTGCCGTGTGGGAGAAGCGGCTCCCGCTTTGTATTACAGCGCTGCGACCCACGTGAAAATCGACATCACAGGCATGCAGAGCCATGGGGCCCGCCCCTATCTCGGCACCAGCGCGCTTGACGCGGCATGCCTTGTTGTACAGTCAGCCAACGCTCTCCGCTTTAATTCCAATGTGGTGTACAATCTGAAAGCGACACAGATCCATGCGGACGCAGGTGTGGCAAATGCGGTTCCCGGTACGGCGACGATCACGTTCGACCTCCGCAGCCGGGATAATGATGTGATGGAACTGATGATTCAAAAACTGCGGGGTGCGGCGGAAAATGCGGCCGCTTCCATTGGCGCCAAAGCGGACTTCACCATCCTGCACCAGACACCGGCGTCCATTATCACACCGGAAATCACGGAAATCATCGGGGAAGTGATTACATCCGAACTTGGCGAAAAAGCCTGCATTCCGCCAATCGTCACCGCGGGAGGAGAAGACTTCTTCTGGTACCCGAAAATGAAACCGGAATTGAAAACGGGATTCATCGCATTGGGCGAAGATGCGGAACCGGGACTTCATGATCCCGCCATGCACTTCAACCATGACGCCCTTCCCTATGGCGTAAAAATTCATAAAGGCCTCGTGAAGAAATTCCTTGGCTGACGGATTTCCAATATAAAAGACCCGTGCTGTATCTATCTGCAGATATGGCGCGGGCCTTTTATATTGCTGCCGAAAGGGTTATATTCGCAGAATGCCTAAGCCGGTTTCTTTTTTTATGTGCTGCCATACCATGTTTTCTCCGGAAGAGGAAGATGGAAGTGCTATAAGAGGAATAACAGGGAAATGTGCGGGCCGCGTATTCCATGCAGCATCTGCCTGCGGTTTAACAGGACGGAAGGATGGGGTATAATGATTTAATGATATATGTTATCAATTGAGGAGGGATTATGAAAATTGATTTAAGCGGCGTTTCTGAAACGCTTCTGGTTACGTTGTATATGCGTGCCAAGGATGCGAAAAGCAACCATCCTTTTCTGAATGATCGGAAAGCGGCGGAAATAATCAGCTGTATGGATTATGATTTTTCCGCTTTTGACCGGGTATGGATGTCATATTATGGAGTATTGGCACGGGCAAAGCTGATGGACCGTGAGGTAAGACGGTTTATGGCGGATAACCCGGGATGTGTGGTGGTATCTGTGGGTTGCGGGCTGGATACCCGGTTTGACCGCGTAGATGACGGGCAGGTGCGTTGGTATGATTTGGACGTGCCGGAGGTGATTGATCTGAGACAGCAGTTCCTTGCGGAATCGGAGCGTGTAACCTGTATTTCCGGGTCGGCGTTTGATCCGTCATGGACGGAAAAAGTGGAACGCGCGGGCCGCAGGCTGCTTATCCTTTCAGAAGGCGTGATGATGTACTGGGAGGAAGCGGAAGTACAAAAATTCCTTTCGATTCTGTCAGAAGGGTTCGATGAGCTGGAGGCGCATTTCGATCTTCTGTATAAAGGACTCGTACACCGGTCATCCCGCCATGACGTATTGAAACGTATGCAGGCGGAGTTTAAATGGGGTGTGACGGACGGCAGCGAAGTGGTACGGCTGGCGCCGGCATGGAAACAGCTGGACTGTATCAATTTCACTGATGAGATGAGGCATATGCTGCCGGGGTGGAAAAAGCTGCTTGTTCCTTTTTTCTATCTCACCAATAACCGTCTGGGAAAGTATGCGTACAGGAAGTATACGGACTGATTTTGTAAAAGAGACTTCATTCCGGTGTGTATCCTCTATTGTGCAAACAGCGGGAGGGGAGCGATAGAATACACAATGATAGGGATAAAAGAAAAGGTTCCAGGTATAAATTTTTCTTTAAAATATGCATTCTGTCGAATTAGAAAAACTGTTGATTTTGATATACAATAAAGAAAAGTATTTTGCATTTATTTCTTATTTTTGTACCTGAGGAGGTGTCTTTTATGAACAAATGGGTAAGTGTCGTTTTATGTATCTGCGGTCTCGGATTGGGTGGTATGATGCTGACCAGTGATTCCGACGGCGGACGGGCGCTCATTGAAAATGCGCCTTATATCACGGACGGGAAGATCAATCCCGATCATGAGGGCAAGGTGGTCATTGTTGCGGGAAAACTGAAGACGGAAGAACCGGCAGCCGATGAAGAACTGGGTATTTCCTTTGATTCTCCCATAATCAGGAGGAATGTGCATGTGATGGTGGAGAAGGGAAGCGGAAGTGACATAAAGAGAAGCTGGGAAAGCATGGCAAGCTCCAATATCGCCCGAATGTATAAGAGCGCCCCGCCGGTCATCACCTTTTACGGCGTGGTGAAAGCAGGCGATTTTATTCTGGATAAGACACTCCTGAAAAAATTTGCCGCCGGTGTGAACGTAAATTCGCTTCCCCGGACAGTTTCCTATAAAGGAACCCCTCTTTATCATGAAACAGAATCCGGGATCCACTATCTTACGAATCGGGAACAAAGCCTGGTCTTCCCCCATCTGGACGGTGATTACAGAATCTCCTATACGAAGTCTTCTTTAGAAGAGAACCAGGAGAAAACTCTGGTGGGAATTCAAAAAGGGAACAGGCTTCTGGGTGAAGGAACGGTGGACGGTATCGAATTTTTCGGACAGGAGTGGAACGGTATTCTGACCAGGGAGAATATTTTAAAGAATAATGACAATTTTGATTTCATTCTTACCGTTTTAGGCTATGCGCTTTCTGTGGCGCTTATCGCAGGCGGTATATATTCTTTTAAAAAGTCTTAAGTAAAAAGGAACCTTAGTGGGAAAGCTGCCTGTTACTTCATTTTTAACAGAGTGATAGATTCGTTTTGGAAAGGACGGGTGCGGCTATGCTGCTTATGGGTGTGAAAGAAGAAAATGGATGGCTTTGTTCTCAATGGAATCTGACTTATGGGACAGGCTGGACAGAAATCACTAAAGCGGTGAAAACGGCGTATCCTTATTATGAGAATGTGGAAGTCCTGGTAGACAACAGAAAAGTTGATCTGCAGTCGGCGGAAGATATACTGGGTCTGGAAGAGGGCGGGAATATGGTTATCCGGGGGACTTCTACAGTCATCAAAGTGCCGATGATGGTCAAGTTTTATAACCAGCTGCAGAGAGTGGACGTGTGGGTGGCGTGTGACACAGATGAGTTTAAAGAAGCGGATTATAAATCTTTCAACTTGTCTATGGGGCAGTATATGGACAGTATGGAACTTGCCATGTATTGCTGATTGGCGGGGCGCCGCCATGATGGGAAGGCAGATTTTCTTCCGCCTGTCTGAAAGGAGAATGTATGGACAGCGGCATGTATACGGAAAGGGAAGTGCAATGCCTGAAAGAAGGTATGGGTGCCGTCCGGTCGGTGTTGTCAGGGACGGATACGGAAGCGAAACGGCGTCTGCTTTTTTATCTTGACTGGTATATGGATCCCTATTATAAACAGGATATTTCAGGCATAAAAAATGATTTGAAGGAAATGCTGGAAAAAGTTGCTGTGTCTCCTGAAGAAGAGGATATCATTGATGAAGCCCTGCATCTCCTGGAAGGATATACGGATCCGCCATATCCGATACTGGCGGCGTACTTGGGGAACTTAAGTGGAAAACATAAACCGAAAGCGCTTTATCTGCTGCAGGGGGCAGGATAGAGAGCTTTCGGCAAAACAGGAAAAAGAGAAGAAATCAGACATGGAAAGCATGAAGCAGTATTTCTGCTGTATCATGATGTCAAAAGGCGGACACTCTTTATTAAGGAGCGGCCATTATTGCGGAGAAAAGAATGGTTTTGAACGGTTCGATCAGGGAGCGTGTTTGGCAGATGCTCTCCTGTGGAGGTTACAGCAGGAACAGGAAAGTATCTTCTGACGGCTGCGAGGCACTGTATGCAAAAGCCGGCGTACCGTTTCTTCCGGCGGCAAGAAGGTTTTATGAGCGGTGCGGCGGTCTGTTTTCAGATTGTGAAATAATTTTTGAAACTGGTTCAGACAGCCGCGAGTTTTATTTCTACCTGTATCCTGATATGGGGGAAGGCGCCGCCGTCGAGCTGTATAAGGCGTATTATGACGAGGGAACATCTGCCGGAGAAAGAATCTGCGGGGAAGCGCTTGCTGCTAAGGCGGCGGCAGGAACAGAAGTTTCACCTGTCGGAATTATTGGGTATTATTATCCTGCAACGGTGTATGTGGCGGAGAACGGAATGCTGTATTGCGTCCATGAGTATGAATCTGATGTCCGTGTATTTGCGGATGTTGAAGAAATTCTTGCTGATGAATTACAGGTGCATAGGCCGATACGGATAGAAAGGCGCCGTTGATACGGGTCGGCGCTTTCATAAAAATGGAGAGGACGGCATGGATAAGGAAGAGTTTTGCAGTGCCTATATAACATGGTTTCCTGAAAATGAAGGAAAATACAGGGAGCATAAAAAAGAATTTCCTCATATTCTACTCCATGTATTCTCTGTATTCGCCATAAATATCCCTATGGCAGAGGCCTATACAGGCAAAGACCATGCGGAGTTTGAAAAATTTTGCTCTTTTATTGAGTATGTGTGGAGAAAAGCGGATGATGAAGTGCTGAATGTACTTGATACCACGGTGCTGGAAGGGATATCTGAAAATCTGCCGATGTGGACTGCTTTCGGGAATTGCATTCATGAAGATTTCCGGACTTACATCAATACCGTCCTGATCAGGCAGAATGTCATGATGTCTGATGTGCCGCCGCTTTGTTAATCGGCCCGATAAGGATGGAATATACTGCGGGAAGACAGTAAGGAATCCTGCTTATGTACACATCTGCGGGTTTCTTTCCGCTGCATTCTTCTAATGATTTGCAAAATAGGATAAAATAAAGAATAATAGATCAAATCCCGATCAGGGGGAGATGTATTATTTAAATATTTAAACAGGTAAGACAGAAAGGAATATATATGGATCAGAAATTTGATACGATTGTCATCGGTTTCGGCAAGGCGGGAAAGACGCTGGCGGCGAAACTGGCAAAGCAGGGCGAAAAAGTGGCGCTGATTGAAAAGGATGCCCGTATGTACGGCGGTACATGCATCAATGTGGGCTGCATTCCCTCCAAGCGTCTGGTGCTGGAGGCGGAGCGGGCGCCTGCCCATGATTTTGAAGTGCAGAGTGAGTATTATCATGTGGCGGTGCAGGAGAAAAAGAAACTGACAACAGCACTCCGTATGGCCAATTATAATAAGCTTATTGATGCCGGTGTGCAGGTCATCAACGGCACGGCTTCTTTCCTTGACGGAAAAACGATCGGGGTAAAAGGCGCGCACGGTACGATGCAGACGCTTTCCGCATCCAAATTGATTATCAATACCGGCGGGCGTCCGATAATTCCTGCTGTACCCGGTGTGGAAAATAACCGTTTGGTGTTCACGTCTGAAACCATGATGGAGAATGAAACACTGCCCCGCCGGTTGACGATTATCGGCGGCGGATATATAGGACTGGAATTTGCTTCCATGTATGCCCGTTTCGGAAGCAAAGTGACGATCCTCCAGAACGGTTCTGTATTTCTGCCGAAAGAAGACCGGGATATGGCGGAAGCGGTTGAAAATGTATTGAAATCTTATGGCGTGTCCGTCATTACGGGAGCCGGTCTGAAGGAAATCAAAGAAGGGACGGCGGTTTATACAAAGAACGGAGAGGAAGATACGCTGGACGGCGATGCCATTCTTCTCGCCACGGGACGCGGGCCGAATACGGAAGGTCTTCATGCGGAACGGGCCGGTGTGGAATTGACAAAGCGGGGCGCCGTCGTTACCGATAAGCATCTGCGGACAACCGCGGAAAATATCTGGGCGGCCGGCGATGTGTGCGGCAATCTGCAGTTCACCTATATTTCTCTGGATGACAGCCGCATTATTCTTTCCGATATGCAGGGTGATGGAAGCCGTACGACAGAGAACCGCGGTGCTTTCGCTTACTCTGTCTTCATGGAGCCGTCTTTTTCCCGTGCAGGCCTTTCGGAGAAAGAAGCGGCGGATAAAGGGCTGAATTACCGCGTGGTGCGGATGAATACCGATATGATTCCGAAAGCGAAAGTTCTCCGCAAGACGACGGGGATGCTGAAGGCAGTCATTGATAAAGACAGTGGGAAGATTCTCGGCGCGGCATTGTTCTGTCCCGAATCTTACGAAATCATCAATATGGTGAAGTTAGCGATGGATCATGATTTGGATTACACGGTGCTCCGTGATTTTATCTACACGCATCCCACCATGTCCGAAGGGCTGAATGATTTGTTTGCCTTATAAAAACGGATAACGGCTGGCAGAAACCGGAAAACGAGAAGGCGGATAAATCTATCCGGAGTCCGGAAAAAGCCTGACGATAAGGACAGCATATCTTATTTATGAGATGTGCTGTTTTTTTTACTCAATGGAGTATGTGATAAGAAAACAGAGAACAGATATCAGAGAACAGATAACAGAAACCAGAGGACAGAAATCAGAAAACAGACATCAGAAGACAGAAAACAGGAAACAGAAATCAGACACCAGAAAACAGGAATCAGAAATCAGAAATCAGAACACAGAGAACAGATAACAGAAACCAGAGAACAGAAATCAGAAGACAGAAGACAGATGTCAGAAATCAGAAAACGGGAAACCGAAAACAGAAAACGGAAATCAGATATCGAGGCTGTGGGCTGTCATCTGCCTGAGAGTGAGTGATCCACGGCTGCCCGCAGTTTTTTATTTCCCCAGACGGGAGCGTTCCGGAATATGCTTGGGAATGATCCTTTATGTGTTTTCTGCCCATGCATTGAAAGATGAAATGAAAGCTGATAGTATATGTGTACTGTTTATGTCGGAAGAGGGGGATAGGATTGGAGCAGAAACGGGAAAGCGGGGCATGGAAGGCTTTTCAGGAAGCGTTTCCTTACACGGTTCCTATTTTCGCAGGATTCTGGTTCGTAGCGTTTTCTTATGGGATTTATATGCATTCCATGGGGTTCGGCTTTCTTTATCCCGCCCTTATGGCGGCATTCATTTTCGGCGGTTCGCTGGAGTTCGTCGTAGTGACAATGCTTATGAGCCCGTTTGCCCCGCTGGGTGCCTTTGTTATGGCGCTGATGGTGCAGTCCCGCCATTTATTTTACGGTATTTCCATGCTCGAGAAATATGAAAACATGGGGTGGAAGAAACCGTTTCTCATGTTTTGGATGTGCGATGAAACATTTGCTTTGAATTACACGGCCACAGTGCCGCGTGATGTGGATCGGGGCTGGTTCATGCTCTGGGTATCCTTCCTGAATTATTTCTATTGGGTCAGCGGCGCTACGGTAGGCGGACTTTTGGGATCGTTGGCAACGTTTGATACGAAGGGGCTCAGTTTTGTGATGACCGCGCTTTTTGTTGTTATTTTTCTGGAACAGTTTTTACGGGAGAAAAAACATTATACCGCAATGATCGGCGGCGTATCGGCAGTGGGATGTCTGGCCGTTTTCGGCGCGGAGTCGTTTATACTTCCGGCCATGGGTCTGATCCTGGCGGCGATTACGCTTTTGCGGAAGCCGATTGAGAAAGCAGGGGGATTTTTATGACGGAAATGCCTTTATATGAACAGGTTCTCACGATTGCTGTCTGCGTTCTGGCAACGATGGCAACACGGATGGTTCCTTTTTTTCTTTTCCGGCCCGGGAAAAATCTGCCTGCTTATACCAATACCTTGGGAAGGCGCTGCCCTCGGCGGTCTTTGCCCTTCTTGTGGTGTATTCGCTGAAGGACATTCATTTCTTTTCGGGAAATCATGGTGTGCCGGAGGCGCTGTCTCTTGCGGTGACGGTCGCGGTTCATGTGTGGAAAAGAAATATGCTTCTTTCCATGGCGGCAGGTACGGCATGCTGCATGGCGCTGACAAGGGTTTTGTAGAAAGCGGTAAATATGGAAAACCGGGGAAATATTTCCTCAGCTTTTTGAATCTCTTCCTTTGGAACTTATTCATTTGTACGCCTGCGATGATTTGTTTTATAATCATAGGGAGGCAGCCATAAATGCTTTGAGAGTTTAAAATTCCAATAAGCATAAAAACAGCAATGAACAAGGAGATAAAAGCAATGTCCGGTTCAACGGATAAGATATTACAGGCGCTTGGGGCGGAACAAATCCGCCGCCTGAACCTTACAAAAGAAGATTTACAAAAATCATACCGTAAATTGGCGGAACAGAATTTTCCTGACGATCAAAGAATCCGATTTATTGCTGATTTAGGAGCCTGTAAAGACGCGGCATATCATTATCGGCTTATTTGTAAAGACTGGGAAGAAGATAAAAAGCTGCATTTAGAAAGCAGCTTTGATCAACATGGAAGAGAAGGCCTTGCGTTTTTATTTGAACAGCTGGATACAGTCAGGGATGAAAAGTTAAAGATATTGACCGCGTTTCTCATAGCGGAAACTCTTTCCAAATTGAAGCATAGAGATTTTTATGTATCATTCTGCGATCGGCTTATTCCTGTTCTTGTTTCACTTATTGATACAAATGAAAATATTCTTCGCCGTAAAATTATCATCGCTTTCGGGTGGATAGGCTCATCAAAAGAAATTGATATCTTAACAAGACAAATATCCAGGGATAAAGATGCCCTTTGCCGGGCATGGTCTGCAGCAAGTCTTATGCAGATGTCATTTCATAGAGTGGAACGGGAAATGCTGCGGGCGAAAACAAAAGAAGTATTTGCGCAAGCCATTACAGAAGAGAAAGATTTATATGCCTGCGGAATGATGATAGAAGCAGCGCAAACATTGTTCAGCAAAAAATGGATATCTTCAACTGCTGTAGAAAATATGGAGCCTGAAAAGATAGAGAAAGCAAGACAGTCTGCCATCAGGTTTTTGAGCAAGTGTTAGATAAAAAAATATAGAAATGCAGGAAACAGTCAATCAAAAATAATGGTTTACTGTTTTTTGCTGTTCAAAAGTAGAAAGGGTGTCAAATGAAGAATACCAATAAATCAAAACGGTACCTGATAAACGCTTCGTACGGCGCATGTGTGGAAGCGGAACAGTTTTTCCTGACGGCGGGGACAGCATACTGCATGGCGCTGACGTGTTTATTGTAGAAACCGGCAGCAAGGGCGGAAAGGATGTTTTACCCGGTACGGATCTCTATGCGGCTGCAGTGCGGGGAACCGGAGGATTGATAAGGATAAGGATGTAAAGTTAAGAATACATAATGGTACTCAGGCCAATTTCAGAATAGTGATGAGTAGATAAGAAGCCTTTCTGATAGATAAGTACAGAAAGGCTTCTTATGTGAAAAGATAAAATATCTATTTATAAGATTTTATTTATGAAATATAAGAAGAAACGAGAGGATATATGCATATATTGACAAGAATAATAGAAAAGGATAATAATTAAATAAAAATGAGGGTATAGTTTAAAAATAACACAAAGCAAATTAATGATTTTGAAAGAGAGGGTTATGGAAATGAATAGGAATTTGATTAGAACAAGTTTGTTAATGATTTTTATGAGTATTCCGGTAGGGTATTCAAATGTTGTATTTGCCGAGGCTCCGGTGTATTCTTTGGATCCGGTATATGTTGTCGGAGCGCATAAAGTTTTGGATTCAGATAAATTCGGAAATATTATTACAGAGCAATCTTACTATAGAACGGGCGGAGATGTGGAAGTGGTAAACAGGAAAGAAATAGAAGATCATCATTATAATTCTATTTCAGAAGCGATTAAGTCTATACCCGGCGTGACATTCTCCAATCCAGGATACCGGGCGAACTGGTATGGATATGCAGCCTATTGCAATGCATTTTCTATCAATGGAGATACCCGTGTTGTGGTTCTTGTTGATGGGCGGCGTGTAGATAATCCGGCGACGGAATTGTTTGGTGACAGCTCCGTATCGGCAAGTAAGGGCATGACAGATCTTGATCAGGTTACAAATATAGAAAACGTGGAAAAGGTGGAGGTTATTAAAGGACCGGGCGCATCTGTATATGGAGCAGATGCTACCGGCGGTGTAATTAACATCATTACCAGAAAAGGAACAAAAGTGACTCGTGGAGCAATTGAACTTGCTACAGGATCGTGGAAGCATCATCTGTATAATATGAGCTTGTCCGGCCCCATAGGAAATAAATATTCATACTTTGTTTCTGCAAATCGGGAAATGTCCGGTGATTCGTATTTTTACGACAGAATGACTGGTGCGAATCATAAGTATTACAATACTCATTATAAGGAAGAGGGGATAAGTGCGAGATTTGACGGGGAATTTGATGATGACCACAGCTTGAGAGTATGGTTCAATCATAACAATGGCAAGGACGGTTGCCCCAATGATGCTATTGATTACAGGTACTGGAATGAAACGGATTGGAATCGGATTATAGATAATGCTCAAAATAATGGAAAGTTAGGAGATACGGATAATCCCGGATATCGCAATGTGTATGCGATTGACTCCATGTTCGGCAGCTATACTGCGTATAATAAAAATGATTTGGATATTACGTATACATTTAAAAGAGATCATGGCTTAGAAAGCTTTGTCCGCGTGTATAACCAGGATCATCATTACCAGGTCTTTGATAAGTATAAATGGACCTATCCCGATGGGACTACTTTGGCGCCCTGGCCGGGAAATTATGATAAGTTTAAAGAATTCATGGATCTTTGGGGCGGTCCGATCTCAAAAGAACATATTAATACGTACCATGTGGAAAAGAATAAAGGGATAGAATTACAATTGGCCAGACAGATAAAAAATAATGATATCATTTTTGGCTTGACGTATGATAGAGGGGAAAATAATGATTATAAAAAGAACTATAAAACCGGAGAAGTGAAGGTTGGAAAGACGCAAAGAGATACACTTGTCGGTTATATACAGGATAAGATTCGTTTGAGTGATAAATTTGAAATAACTCCGGCTGTTCGCATGTCGCATTATGGAAATTATAGTGCTCATATTTATAAAAGAGATTGGTCAAATGGGACAATTTATCCGGTCGATTATGATGATACAGGACGCAGAACACAGTTTACCCCCAGTTTGTCAATGCAGTATCTATTTACGCCCCGTTTAGCGGGCTATTTCAGCTGGACCAATATTTACAGGCCTATTAAGCAGCAGGATTTATTTGAAGCAGATATATTGGATGACAAACCGTTAAAGGATGAAAAAGGGAATGTGTATACGATCGGCCTGCGGAGCAGAATCGGTTCAAATACCACTTTGGGCATTCATTATGCGATTACCAAAATGAGTAATTCTGTTACTAAATATTCTGTATACAGCAAGAAAAAATCTGACTATGTAACGAAAGCGATCAATGCCAGGGAAGATAAAAAATCATTTAATGTTGTCTTAAATCATAAATTGGGAGACCATTGGTTTTTAGGGGCTTCTTATACTTACCTGTATGATAAGTTTAAAGGGAAAGACGGGGTAATCCTGGATCCGGATATCTCATGGGATGGCAATCAGTCAGCCAATATAGACGCCATGATTAACCATCTCCGACCGATAAATTATTATGCAATGAATGTGACTTATCAATGCGGGAAATGGAACAGCAGTTTGCTGTTGAATTTATTCAGCGGCTGTGACAAGGATGCGTTTACAAATAATAATTACATTGTTGCAGATTTGTCTGTCAATTATAAAATAAATACCAATAAATCCGTGTACCTTAAAGTTAATAATTTAACAAATGAAGGCTATGAGAATATGTACTATAAATATGATGGAAAAGGTGCTAAACCTCAGCCGGGCAGAAGCTTTATGTTGGGGTTCAGATATGGATTCTAATTATTTAAATAGGAAGTGAATATTATAGGAGGGCTGATGAAGAATATCATAATTCTTGAACTTTTATTGGCCTTCCTTATTTTATTGCTGGGAGAATCTCTTTTTGATATAAGAAAGGAAGAGTTTCAGGGGGAAACATTAAAAATCGCCTACACGAAAGATATAGGAGACGTAGATCCTTTTGATTCCGGCTCTCCGATGTTTGTCCAGGATTGGGTATATGAGGGACTGGTCGGAATGCAAAATGGAAAGGCTGTTCCTAAATTGGCAGAATCATGGGAAATTACCGATGATGGTAAAAATTATATTTTTCATTTACGGAAAGATGTCTTTTTTTCAAATGGGAAACCGCTTACTTCGCAAATTGTGAAAGAAAATATATCTGAATTAATTGCTAAAAGAGAGCAGTATGGATTTTTAGATATGTTGAAAAAGATAAGTAAAATCGAAACACCTGATGCGCATACAGTTATCTTTCGATTGGATGAAGTGTGCAGCAGTTTGCTGAATGAATTATCTTTTACTCGTCCGTTGACGATTCATTTTTCCGAATCCGGCAAAGAGGGAAATGAGGTCTTTTATGGGACGGGCAGATGGATACTGAAAAAGAATATAAGAAATCAATATGCCCTGTTTGAAAGAAATGAAAATTATTGGGGAGAAAAGCCTAAGTTCAAATATGTCAAAGTTTCTATCATACCGGAAGTATCAACGATAGAGAATGCTCTTCGTTCCGGTGATGCGGATATGTATGTGGATCAGGATGGAGCGCTCAGTTTTGAAGAAGCATTTAATTTACAGCAGGAGGGGTTTTCTGTAGGAATAACCCCTTTGTCCCAGATTGTTTTAATCGCCTTGAATACGGAGAAAATACGTGAAATACCAATCCGTAAAGCATTGGCGTTGGGAACGGACAAAAGAGGGGTGATACAGTTTTTGGCAGAAGGGAATTTGAAAGAGGCGCATTATTATTGGACGGAGAATTTACCGGAAATGCCGCCTGGTTTGCCATATTACAGCTTTGACAGAAAACAGGCGGATGAAATACTGGATAAGCAGTACCACCGTGGTACGGGTCCTTACCGGGAAAAAGACGGAGTCCGTTTACAACTTTCTTTGGGGTATCCTGCAGGAAATCATAATCAGAGGAATTTGGCCCTTATACTGAAAGATATGTACGCTAAAATCGGAATTGATCTTATTCCTGATGAAGATGATTTTTCGGTGTATTTAAATAAGTTTCGAGACGGGAAGTATGATATGGTTTTATATACAACTTGGGGAAATGCCTATGAGCCTTATTCCACTCTTACAGAGATGAGGACAGACGGTTCGGGGTTTAATATGTTTCAACGTGGTGCAGATGATAAGGAAACTTTATTTAAAGCAATGAAAGAGATGGATTCCAGTCCTGAAAGAGAATCTGTTTTGAGATATATGGAATATATCAATGGCAGCTTTTATAGAAATGTCCTATTTATTCCGCTTTATCATGACTATATTATTCATGTCTGCAGAAATGATATAAGCGGCTTTGTACCGCAGGAGGATGCTAAAGACCGAATAGATATTACACATGTGTTTCGACAATATTAAAGGAGGAATGTCAGATGCTGAATGATGAAATAAAAGATTATTGGGAAGACGAGTCTTATGTTTATAGCGATATCATAAAAAAATCGCTTGATGATGAGGGGAAAAACGCATGGGCAGATTTGGTATTGGGAAATGCCCCCAAAAAAGAAAAGCTGGAAATCCTTGATGTGGGAACCGGCCCCGGGTTTTTCCCTGTCTTATTAGGGGAAAAAGGACATCATGTAACCGGTATCGACATTACGGAAAATATGATCCGGCGGGCTGCAGAAAATATATCCGCAGCCGGGGTTAAGGCGGATTTAGCTGTTATGGATTGCCAGAATATACAATATCATGATGAGAGCTTTGATCTTGTGGTCTGCAGAGACTTAACATGGACACTTGCGGATCCCGTTAAGGCTTATAAGGAATGGACAAGGGTGTTGCGGAAAGGGGGCGTCCTTCTTGTATTTGATGCCTGCTGGTATTTACATCTTTTTGATGAGAAACGTATGAAAGTGTTTGAAGAATATAACAACAACCTGCGTAAAAAATATGGACATGGTATATTTGATGGACATAAAAATACAAAAAAATGCGATGAACTTTCTAAAAAGCTATTTATGAGTGATAAGCATCGGCCTTACTGGGATATGGAATTCTTAATTTCTTTAGGGTATCGCCGTGTATTTGCAGAACCCAGAATCGATGAACTTGTACGAGATGAAAAGGCCCAAGAATTTTATAAGTTGTTTCCGGAATTTCTTGTGGGCGGAATTAAATAATATCGATAACAAAGAGATGGGGAGGAGGAAATATTGAAAAGATTTATAGTCGATTATTTGAAAGACTCATTGATCCTGATTGCGGCTGCATCCTTGATATCCTTTTTCCTGATCCGCTTTATGCCGGGAGATCCGGCTGCCACATACCTCAGTTCAAGAGGAATTCCTGTTACGCCGGAATCATTACATGCAGTTGCTGAAGAATTGAAATTGTATGATCCGGTTTACATGCAGTATATTTATTGGCTTAAAAACGTGATCCGTCTGGATTTAGGGTATTCATATCTGACGAAGGCACCGGTTGCAGTTGAACTTTTTCGAGCATTTAAATATACGCTTCTGTTGGCATTAAGCTCTATGTCAATGGGAATCATTTTTTGTCTTCTTGCAGGCTGTTATGCGGGGACACATCCTGACAGCCGGTCTGATTATTCCATTCGTTTCTGCATATTGACGTTAAATTCCGTCCCTTCCTTTATTATCGGTTTTTTACTGATCAGTGTATTTTCAGTGCACCTGCATATATTTCCTGTGCAAGGGGCGTCTTCGTTCCTGCACTTGTTCCTGCCTTCTTTAACTATGGCATTGGGCTATGTTGCGATGTATACGAAACTTTTACGAAACAGTATTATTGATATTTCGCAAAAACCGTTTGTTGTGTTCGCGTATACACGTGGTTTAAAAAAATGGGAAATTTTTTGGAATCATATATTTATGAACGCAATATCACCTGTCGTGACTATGGCAGGACTTGAATTTGGAGGAATTATTGCAGGTTCTCTTGTCATAGAGAATGTTTTTGCCTGGCCGGGACTTGGGCGTTTAGTAATTATTGCGATACATGGAAGGGATTACCCTATGATACAGGGATATATTCTGCTGACAATGACAGGATTTATCATATGCAATTTTATTGCAGAGACAGTTTGTATGAGGGTGAGAAGAAGGTGGGGATGAAATGGGAAATATCCGTTTTGGTTTGCATCGGGAATATCCGCCTTTTTTAATATGTTTTTTATGGGTAATCGTATCCTTTTATTTTCTTGTGGCGATATTTGAACCGTTTTTTTTAATGCATGACCCTAATGCTGTCGACTATACAATGAAATTTGCACAGCCGTCGATCCAATATCCGTTTGGCTGTGACCAATTGGGGCGGTGTGTGTATTCCCGTATTATACAAGGGGCAAGAATAAGCATCGGCTATGCAGCGTTGGTTGTGTTTATATCATGTATATGGGGAACCTTTTTAGGGATTATTTCGAGTTATTACGGCGGAAAGGTGGATCGGTTGATTGACCATGTATGTAATTTATTCAGGGCATTTCCGGAAATTATTGTTATTTTGATTTTGGCAGGATTGGGCGGAAAGAATATATTTTTTATTTGTGCAGGGATGATGATCATGCATTGGGTAATATATACCCGTGTGGTAAGAGAATTAACTGCCGACGGAAAAATGAAGAATATGGTTTATGCGGCACGTATGGCAGGGAATAAGACACCCCGGATATGGATAAAATACATATTCCCTATTGCCGCACCGGCTGTTTTATCTATGCTGGCTCTGGATTTTGCAGGGTCGCTGCTGGCCATGTCAGGATACTCTTTTCTTGGGCTCGGGGTTCAGCCGCCTCAGGCCGACTGGGGAACATTAATCGGAGAAGCGCAGGCCGTATTTATTTCCTATCCGAGACTTATCTTTTTTCCAAGTATCTCTATCTTGGGAATCAGTCTTAGCGTCAATATGATTGGGGATTGGATCCAGCAAAGATATCAAGCAGGGGAAATGTAATGGGGAATAATTTATTGGAATTGATGGGGGTATCTGCCGAGCTTCAGAGGAAAAGGATTATAGACACAATCAATTTGGCAGTGCCAAAAAGGAGTCGTGTGTCCATAATTGGTACAAGCGGCTGCGGGAAATCCACTCTGTTAAAACTGATAGCAGGTCTTTTGCGGGCACCTGCATGGCAAGTCACAGGACAAGCAGCTATCGAAGGAAAATGTTTTAATGCGGGAGATTCTGCTACGTTGCTGACAAACTGTGGACGGCAATATGCATTTATCGCCCAGGATTCGTTAAGCATATTTGATCCGCGGTTAAAAATTAAAGAACATTTTCTTGAAATCAGCAGATTAAGGGATGGGGAAAAAGAAGAGTTTTTGCTGCAAGTGATGTCGTTGTTAAGAAACTTATTGATTACGGATCCGGAAAGAGTACTTGAAAGTTACAGGAATGAATTAAGCGGAGGCACATTACAGAGGATATCCATAGCTATGGGGCTGATTCATAAACCAAGGTTATTGATAGCAGATGAGCCTACATCAGCAATTGACAGGTATTCAAGAGCACAATTGATTTCTGTATTGAAAAAAGTGTATCGTGACACAAATTTAAGTATGCTCATCGTGTCGCATGATATAGATTTCGTTAAAGAAATTTCGGATATTACTTATGTGATGAAGCAAGGGAAGTTTATTGATAAAATTAACACAAAAGAGTTGGGTAATGAAGACAATGATTTGTATACACGATCGTTCCTTCAAGCTTGTAACAGGTGGAAAAAAGAACGTTTATACGAAGGATCCTGATTATCTTATTTAAAGGAGTATCTTTGTGCCGAATATACTTGAACTGAAAAATATTCATCAAACGTATAAAAATGAAGAAGGAGTCAACAGGCCTGTTTTGGATGATGTAGATTTCATGCTGCAGGAAGGAACCTGTCGTGCGATTTTAGGAATGAGCGGCTGCGGGAAAACTACACTTTGCAGGATTATGGCAGGCATTGAAAAGCCGTCAGGCGGACTGGTTCGGTATAAAGGGGAAAAGATTAATTGGAAAAGTATTTCGAGGAATAAGATTCAAATGGTTTTTCAAAACAGTCTGGATGCGGTGCCTGAGTATATGACATCCTATGAGATACTGAAAGAGCCGCTTAAAAACTTTTTTAAATGCAGCAAAGAGGAAATCTGGAGTAAGATAGTAGAGATGTTGAAGGCTGTGGGCCTGTCGGAGGAATATACAGGATTGTATCCGCGGCAGTTAAGCGGCGGAGAACTCCAGCGGATATGCATATTACGTGCATTAATGGCAGAACCGGAAATCCTTATACTGGATGAGTCCCTAAGCGGGCTTGATATTTTTACTGAAAATAAGCTTTTAAATTATCTTTCGGATATAAAAGTAAAAAAACATTTATCTATTATATTTATATCTCACAGTATAGAATCTGCATATTATATTGCAGATGGGATTACGGTAATGGATAAGGGGAGAATTATTGAAGAGATTGATGATATTTCCTTGTTTTCAGAGTTGTGCCACCCTTTTACAAGTCGATTGATGCATGGGCTGCCTATATCGGCATCAGCTACGCAGGATTATAATTTTTATCTGGAAAGATTTAAAAAGGGTGATACGAGGTTAGTAACGGTAAAACCGGGACATCGGATTGAATTATAAATAGAATATATCCTGATAACAGTAGGCTTTTGTAACCATCCATATTATTTGAGAAGCGGATGGCTTTGTTTTTTTGCAAAGTTTACGGCCGCAATGCGGGGAACCGGAGGATTGATAAGGATAATGAGGTAAAGTATAATAAACGGGAATGCTTTACGGGTGTGGAGTATTATCTTTACATGTAAGGAGGAACGCAGGGTTGTCTTTTTTTTCGAAATTATTGAAAGTAATAAGCCATAAGAAATATCAAAAAAATCCGTTAGGAAAGAAACTTTCTCCTTTGCAGCAGTCTGTTTTGAATATAGGTGCTGTGAATGCGGAGCAGACCATGTTTTACTGTGATTCATTGGAAACCGGCTCTGAGAAAGAGGAAATTAGAAATAATTTAGCGGCTTACTATGATATTATTGATGAAGAAAGCGCTTTACATACGCTGGAATGGCTGCTGGAACGAGGACACCGCGTATACTTTGATGCGATTAAGTTGTTTTCTGCCGGCATATCGCCGTCTATTACCGATGAAATCCTGACACCGGATGAACAACTCGACACACCCCGTTATATGAAGAATATAAAGGAGATGATAGAATCCCTGACAGAAAAAGGATATATCAGTTCCCAGGCGGATTTACGGAATCAATCTGTCCTTGCGTGGGACATGGGGCGGCTGGTGCTGATAGCGCGCTGCTGCTTTGAATGCGGATATATTACGGAAGAAAAAGCATGGTATTATATGGAAGAAGCACATAAGAAGTGCTGCACAGTGTATGGCGACTGGAAAGAATTTGCTTCGGGATATGTGATCGGCAGGTGCATGTGGGGCGGTATGAAGCAGATGCCCGGCGGAATCATGGGGATCGCAGAAGGACTGCTCCGCGATCCGGAAAGTCCCTGGCAAAAAGCACGGTTGCATGTATTTGAAATGTAAAGGAGAGTATTTATGGGTATGGAAATAGCATTGATACCGGCAGCTATGTTTATCGTGGGCATCGGCATGATGATTTACATGAAGAAAAAGAGGGACAGCCTGGCGCCGGGATATGCACAGCAGGAAATGAAGAGGTTCGTGAAAGAAATGGTGCCGCAGCTGTCTGAGGAAGAATTTCATGTGATTGACTGCCCCTGGAATGCGGAGCATCACTTGGTGATCGCTTATACGGACGAAAGTATTTTCTTTATCCCCGCCCTTCCCAATCCTATGACGATGAAAATTATGAAGTACAGTGGGGAACGTGGAGCCGGACTGGGCAGTCTGGTCAGCCATACCATTCTTGGCAGTGATTCGGCGGACGGTGTAGAAATGGTGCCGGCCAGTGCCGTTTCCGGAGTGGAAATTGATGAAAGTGCAAGAAAGGTTCGCATTGCTGTCGGAGACGAAGTGAAAAAGTATCACTTCAAGGAGAAGGATTGTTTTGGAGGAGACCACGCGGAAGCGCTCCGTGATTTCTTCCGCTTCCTGCGCGGCATAAGGGCGTGATCCTGACATAAAAAGGAATACCGATAAAAGGACCGGATTTCATGACAGAGGAGTCCGATCCTTTTTGTATGCTCCTTTCAGCTTGCCGGGGATGACCGGATGTTCACGTCTGCGGTCGGAAATGATTGTCCGCATGAAAAAATTTCTTCAACAGCGTTTTTCTATTGTTCAGAGGGCTTGAAATGTGTTATCATACGCAATAAGCTATTAAGGACAGATCTTTTCCAAGGCGGAAGAGAAGTTCTTTTTTGGACTCGTCCGTCGGGGACGGTTCATGTGGAAGGAATGGAGGGAGCATTATGGCGATTAAGAAGAGAATGGTAGGTATTGTCGGCGTAGGACATGTAGGTGCCCATGTAGCGTTTAATCTGGGGATGATGGGGATTGCCGATGAAGTGCTTCTCTGTGATTTGAAAGAAAGCAAAGTGACAAGCGAGGTACAGGATCTGAATGATGCGGTCATGTACATGCCGAATCATGTCATTTACAAGGCGTCCGATTATGCGGGGCTGAAAGACTGCGATGTCATCGTGAACGCTGTGGGCGATATCACGCTTTGCGCTTCCGGCAGCCGCGACGGGGAATTGGAAAACAGTGTGAAACAGGTGGCTGATTATGTCCCGAAGGTTATGGCCGGAGGATTTCACGGACTTTTTGTAAGTATCACGAATCCCTGTGACGTGGTGGCGAATCTGATCGCCCGTAAGAGCGGCCTGCCGAAGGGGCATGTCATGGGTACGGGGACGCTTCTTGATTCTTCCCGTCTGATTCACGCGATATCGGAACAAACGGGCCTTGATTCCCGCGGCTTTACGGCGTTCATGCTTGGAGAACACGGAAATTCCCAGATTGTTCCCTGGTCGCAGATAACTTTTTACGGCAAGCCTCTGTCGGAAATGGAAAGTGATTCGAAGTTCCGGTTTGATAAAGAGGAAGTACAGGAGCGCACCATTAAAGGCGGATGGGTGACTTATTCCGGCAAGCAGTGTACGGAGTACGGCATTGCTTCGGCGGGAGCGACTTTGGTCCGCACGATTCTTCATGATGAAAAGCGTATTCTTCCCTGCTCGGCTCCGCTGGACGGCGAATACGGCGAGTCCGGTATTTTCTGCGGCGTGCCGGCTGTTATCGGCGCGAACGGCGTGGAAAAGGTGATGGAATACAATCTGACGGAAGAGGAGCTGGCCCGTTTCAAGGCATGCTGTGCGACAATCCGCGCGAATATCGTCAAGGGCGACGCGATTTTGGAAGAATAAGGAAATGAAAGGCTGTGATGGAAATGTCACGGCCTTTTTTGCCGGCGCAGGCGTTTTATTTCTGTAATCGGTGGTTTTCTATTGAAATGTACATCGGCGCTGAGTACAATAAAAAATATATATGCTATTTTCATCTGAAAGAATGCAATCGACACATAGGGGGAGTTGCTTATGAGAAAAATCCAGAAGGTTTTGGTAGCTAACCGGGGCGAGATCGCCATCCGTGTGTTCCGTGCCTGCAATGAGCTGGGCATCAGGACGGTGGCTGTTTATTCCAAAGAAGATGTACTGTCTCTTCATCGGAACCGTGCTGACGAAGCGTACCTGGTGGGGGAAGGGGATAAACCGATTGATGCTTACCTGGATATAGAGGACATCATCCGTATCTGTAAGGAGCATCATGTGGACGCAGTTCATCCCGGTTACGGATTCCTTGCGGAAAATGCGGAGCTGGCCAAACGCTGTGAAGAGGAAGGTGTTATTTTCATCGGGCCGCGTGTGGAACATCTGATCATGTTCGGTGATAAAGTGAATGCCCGTATCCAGGCAGAAAAAGCACAGATCCCCATGATTCCCGGCACAAACGGTGCGGTGGAAAGCTTTGATGAGGTCAAAGCGTTTGCCGAGGAATACGGTTTCCCCGTCATGATCAAAGCGGTCAACGGCGGCGGCGGACGCGGCATGCGGAATGTGGACCGCATGGAAGATCTGGAGGAAGCGTACCACCGCGCGAAATCGGAAGCGAAAATGGCTTTCGGCAGCGATGAAGTGTATGTGGAAAAATGTATCATGAATCCGAAGCATATCGAAGTACAGATTCTCGGTGATGAAGCGGGACATGTCATTCATCTGTTTGAACGTGACTGCTCTATCCAGCGCCGGCATCAGAAAGTGATTGAAATGGCGCCTGCCTGGTCGCTTCCGCAGAAGCTGCGCGAAGATATCTGCAGTGCCGCCGTCAAATTGATGAAGAATGTCAATTACCTCAATGCGGGGACGGTGGAGTTCCTTGTGGATCAGGATGAAGAGCATTTCTATTTCATTGAAGTGAATCCCCGTGTGCAGGTGGAACATACGGTAACGGAAATGATTACCGATGTGGATATCGTGAAGACACAGATTCTCATTGCCGAAGGCTATTCGGTGGATAGTCCGGAGGTGGCTATCGGTCTGCAGCCGGCGATCTGGTTCAAGGGTGTGGCGATCCAGTGCCGCATCACGACGGAGGATCCGCAGAACGGTTTCATGCCAGACACGGGCAAGATTATCGCCTACCGTTCCGGCGGCGGCCCCGGTATCCGTCTGGACGCTGGTACGGCGTATACGGGAGCGGTGATTACTCCTTACTATGATTCACTCCTGGTCAAGGTGACGGCCCATGCGCTCCATGCGAAAGACACAGTGCACAGAATGCTCCGCTGCCTTGATGAATTCCGTATCAGCGGTGTGAAGACAAATATATATTTCCTTCAGAATATGCTCCGCACGAAGGATTTCCAGGAAGGTCTCTGTGATGTCAATTACATCGACCGTCATCCGCAGCTTCTGGATGAACCTGAAGCAATCAGCGACCGCGGTACGAAGCTGCTCCACTATATCGGAGATATCACCGTCAACGGCTATGCCGGGGCGGGTGCGAAAGAAAAACCCGATTTCGCTCCGGCAGCGCCTCTTTCGGCAGAGGGGGAAACAGTACCCCGCGGTACAAGGCAGATGCTGGAAGAATTGGGGCCGGAAAAATTTTCCAAATGGGTCATGGATCAGAAAGAACTGATGATCATGGATACGACATATCGTGATGCCCACCAGTCACTTTTGGCGACCCGTGTGAGGACACACGATATCATGAACGCGATCCGTTACACCGCATGTCATGTGCCGCAGCTCTTCTCTTTTGAAAACTGGGGCGGCGCGACATTTGATGTGGCTTATCGTTTCCTTGACGAAAGTCCCTGGGAACGGCTCCGCCAGATGCGTAAAGCAGCGCCGAATATCCTTTTCCAGATGCTTACCCGCGGCGCGAATACGGTAGGGTATACGAATTATCCTGAAAATGTGGTCCGCCATTTCATTGATGAGGCGGCAGATAATGGGATTGACGTGTTCCGCATCTTTGACTGCCTGAACCAGCTGAGCCACATGACGATTTCCATTGATGAAGTCCGCAAGAAGGGCAAGCTGGCAGAAGCGTGCTTCTGTTACACCGGGGATATCATGGATCCGAAGCGGCAGAAATATTCTTTGAAATATTATACGGATCTGGCGAAGGAAATGCAGAATGCCGGTGCCAACCTGATCGCTGTCAAGGATATGGCGGGACTTTTGAAACCGGAAGCCGCATACGCTCTCGTGGCTGCGTTAAAAGATGCCGTGGATCTTCCAATCCATCTCCACAGCCATGAAGGCGGCGGGCTGACGCTGTACAGCTATGCAAAGGCGGCGGAAGCCGGCGTGGATATTGTCGATGTGGCGACAGGCGCGCTTTCAAACGGTACGAGCCAGCCGTCCATGACGGCGCTGTACTATGCGCTCCAGAACAATCCCCGCCAGCCGAAACTGGATATTGAAGCCTTGGAAACGATTGACCGCTACTGGCAGGGCATCCGTCCTTACTACGCGGGGGTGGACAGCCGGATGGCAAGTCCGAATACCACGCTTTTCCAGCATGAAATGCCGGGAGGTCAGTTCTCTAATCTCCGCCAGCAGGCGACTGCGGTGGGACTGGGAGACCGCTGGCCGGAAGTTTGCCGCATGTATGCCAGAGTGAATATGATGTTCGGCGATATTATCAAAGTAACGCCGTCGTCCAAAGTGGTCGGTGATATGACACTCTTCATGGTGCAGAACCATCTGACGGAAGAAGATATTTATGAGAAGGGAGCGGCCCTTGATTTCCCGCAGTCCGTGGTTGATTTCTTTGATGGGAAACTGGGTGTTCCTTACGGCGGATTCCCTGAAAAGCTGCAGAAGATTATTTTGCGCGGGGAAGAACCCCATCTGGAATCTCATCCGCAGGATGTGGACTTCGCCGCGGTGAAAGCAGAAATGAAGGGCAGGCATATGTCCACGCGGGAAGAAGATATTTCCTCTTACTGTATTTATCCGAAAGTTTTCAGTGATTATATGGACCGCTATCATCAGTATGGCGACCTGTCCGTCCTGGATACGCCGACGTTCTTCTTCGGGATGAAACCGGGCGAGGAAATCCGAGTGAATATAGAAGAAGGGAAGATGCTCCTTATTCGTCTTGACGGGATCACGAAACCTGACGGAGAAGGAAACCGCCGTATCCAGTTTGAGCTGAACGGCATGCCCCGTGAAATTAAAATTCATGACAGGCATGTGGCGGAATCCGCAGTGACCGCAAGAAAAGCGGATAAGGATATTCCCGGCGAGGTAGGGGCGACCCTGTCGGGATCCGTCGTGAAAGTGCTTGCGGAAAAAGGCGGGCATGTGAAGAAAGGCGAGCCGGTGATTGTCACAGAAGCCATGAAGATGGAAACGACGATCACTTCTCCTGTGGACGGCATTGTAAGTGAGATTCATGTGAAGGCGGGCAGCCGTATCGAATCAGGCGACCTTCTCATGGTGATTGAATAAGAGGTAAAGCGGAGATAGAAACACGAAAGGGTTCTTTCCTGACGGAGGGAACTCTTTTTGCGTGGGGATTCAGGCAAAGATGGGAAAAGGAGGGGAAGTTTCCTGAAAGCGGTGATATAATACGGATGGAGTATTTCAGGAAGAATCCTGAAAAAGAAAATTTGACAGGCGGATGCCTGGGAGAGGAGCGGATGATGAAATTTTATCGCTGTAAAAAGTGCGGCAAAGCAGTCGCTGTTCTTGGAGAGAGCGGGGAAGACATGTTCTGCAGGAATGCGGAGATTGAAGAATTGATTCCCAATACCACAGATGCTGCCGGTGAGAAGCATGTTCCCGTTATCACGAAAGACGGATCGAAAGTGCATGTGGCAGTCGGTGCTGTAGAGCATCCCATGCTGGAAAGCCACTATATCACCTGGATTGTTCTGGAAACGAAGAACGGAAGCCAGCAGGTGGATCTGAAACCGGGCATGAAACCGGTGGCTGATTTCGTTCTTGCCGAAGGGGATGAAGTTGTAGCGGCGTATGAGTATTGCAATTTGCACGGACTGTGGAGAGGAGAATAAGGATGAAGAAGTATGTATGCAAAGTTTGCGGATGGATTTATGATGAGGCTTTAGGCGATCCGGACAATGGAATTGCCCCGGGAACCAAGTGGGAAGATCTGCCTGACGATTTCAAGTGCCCGCTCTGCGGTGTCGGGAAAGACGATTTTGAGATCATGGAAGAATGATCGGTGACGGACAAACTGCAGGAATGAAAACTCCTTCTCTAGCAGAGGGAGTTTTTTTATGGATCATTTTCTTAAGCCTTCATAGAGGAACGGGTTTTGTTGCAATAGAGAGAATTAAATGATAGAATAAATCGGTAGCATATTTTACAGGGAAAAGCAAGAGGGAAATATTAAAATAAAATATTTCAATAGCAAATAAGTTTTTATCTATAACTAAAATATTTTTATAGAAAGATATAGAGAAAACATTTTAGGTGAAAATGAATTTATATTGCAGAATGTTTTTCGCTCGTGTAAAATTATGTTTTACAGTCTCTATTTATATATAGTGAGAAGGCTCGCGGAGAAAAGAGGAGCCCGGCTCAAATCGGGAACACTGATGAAGTACAGGATATTTTGTGGCTTAATCGGTGTTTCCTTGGCCTTGTCCTCTTTTCATCTCTGTTCCCATGTGTTGGAAATTCAGATTTTATATGGAAGGAAAGGGTGAGGCGTGGAATGCCTAACAGCAAAATGTTCAGACCCGTCCAGGTAGGTACTAAGAAAAGATATACCTACGCCAGATCTCAGGAAGTTCTGGGGATGCCCCATCTGCTCGATTTGCAGACCAAATCTTACGAATGGTTCTGTAAAGAAGGGCTGAGGGATGTATTTGCGGATATTTCTCCTATCGAGGATAGTGCTCATAAATGGGCGCTGCATTTCGGCGAATACTATTTCAAGAAAGAAAAGTACAGCATCGATGAATGCAAGACGAGAGATGCTACTTATTCCGCTCCGCTGCAGGTCAAAGTCCAGCTCGTCAATAAGGAAACCGGCGAAATCAAGGAACATGATCTTTTCATGGGCGATTTCCCGATTATGACGGACACGGGCACATTTATTATCAATGGCGCCGAACGTGTTATTGTTTCCCAGCTTGTCCGCTCTCCCGGCGTATACTACAAAAAGGAAATGGACACTTTCGGGAAGGAAATCTATTCCGCCCAGCTCATTCCGAACCGTGGCGCGTGGATCGAACTGGAAACTGATGCCAACGGTGTTGTTTCCGTCCGTATTGACCGCAACCGCAAGATGCCCGTGACGTACCTCATCCGTGCGCTGGGGTTCTCTTCCAATGAAGAAATCATGGAGCTTTTCAATAATGATATCCATATCGAAGAGACGCTCAAGAAGGATGAAACGCAGAATACAAAAGAAGCACTCATCGCTATTTATAAAAAGCTCCGTCCCGGCGAACCGGCGACAGAAGAAAGCGGAACGACCCTGCTCCGCAACTTCTTTTATGATCCCCGCCGTTATGATCTGGCGAAGGTCGGACGTTACAAGCTGAATAAGAAACTCTCCTGGGAAAACCGCCTCAAGGGCCACCGTACGGAAGGGCCTATCGTGGATACGGAAACCGGTGAAATCATTATCCAGGGGAATGCTCTTATCGACGAGGAAGCCATCGCGATCCTGAAGAAGAGCGGCGTGTTCAGCAAGGTAGAAATGGTGGAAGTCATGACCCAGAAAGAGGACGGAACACCTGTCAAGGTGATCTGCTCCAATGGAATGCGTGATGACGGCTATCGGATTCTTGACCGCACGGATATTATCGCGGCGGTAGACTATCTTTTGAATATGATCCAGGGCTATGGACGCCAGGATGATATTGATCATCTCGGCAACCGCCGTGTCCGCTGCGTCGGCGAACTGCTCCAGAACCAGTTCCGCATCGGCTTGTCCCGTATGGAACGTGTGGTTCGCGAAAGAATGACTACCCAGGATCAGGACAAGATGACCGCCCAGGCGCTCGTCAATATCCGTCCTGTCGTGGCAGCCATCAAGGAATTCTTCGGCAGTTCCCAGCTGTCCCAGTTTATGGATCAGACGAACCCATTGGCGGAGCTGACGCATAAGCGTCGTCTGTCCGCTTTGGGGCCGGGAGGGCTGTCTCGTGAACGTGCAGGGTTTGAAGTCCGCGACGTGCATTATTCCCATTATGGGCGTATGTGCCCCGTAGAAACGCCGGAAGGCCCGAATATCGGACTTATTTCCTCGCTGTCCAATTACGGGATTGTCAACAAGTACGGCCTGATTGAAACGCCGTACCGCCGGATTAACCCGAAGACCCACGAAGTGACCAATGAATGTCTCTATGTGACGGCTGACATTGAAGAAAATAAAGTTATTGCCCAGGCCAGCGAGCCGCTGTCGGATACCGGCGCGTTCCTGAACCGGTATGTGGCCTGCCGCCGCGGTCCTGATGTTCTGGAAGCTTCTCCTGAAGAAGTGGATCTCATGGACGTTTCCCCGAAACAGGTTGTTTCTATCGGTACGTCTCTTATTCCGTTCCTTGAACATGATGATACGAACCGTGCGCTCATGGGCGCCAACATGCAGAGGCAGGCGGTACCGCTCCTCCGCCCGGAAGCGCCTCTTGTAGGCACGGGTATGGAATGGGTAGCCGGCCAGGACTCCGGTGTCTGCGTTCTTGCAAAACGGTCAGGCGTGGTTACCTCTGTCAACGGGAAACAGATCATCGTCCGCGCGGATAACGGCGAATATGATACTTATGACCTGATTAAGTTCCTCCGGTCCAACCAGAGCACCTGCATCAACCAGCATCCCATCGTATACAAAGGGGACAAAGTCGAAGCCGGGCAGACACTGGCGGACGGCATGTCCACCGACGGAGGCGAGCTGGCTCTCGGACACAACGTCCTTGTGGCGTTCGTATCCTGGGAAGGATATAACCATGAAGACGCCGTGCTCATTTCTGAACGTCTCTGCAAAGATGACCTGTACACCTCTATCCATATTGAAGAATACGAGTGTGATGCCCGTGATACGAAGCTGGGCGAAGAAGAGATCACAAGAGAGCTGGCATCCGTCAGCGACGACGCTTTGAAAAATCTTGATGAAAACGGTATTATCCGTATCGGCGCCGATGTACGCCCCGGCGATATCCTTGTCGGCAAAGTAACGCCGAAAGGGGAAACAGAACTGACTCCGGAAGAACGTCTTCTCCGTGCCATTTTCGGCGATAAGGAAAGAGAAGTCCGTGATACCTCCCTCCGTGTGCCGCATGGAGAATTCGGGAAAGTGGTCGACGTCAAGGAATTTACCCGTGAAAACGGCGATGAACTGGCGCCGGGCGTAAATAAGCTCGTCCGCGTTTACGTCGCGCAGAAACGGAAACTCCGCGAAGGCGACAAAATGGCGGGGCGCCACGGCAATAAGTGCGTATGCTCCCGCATCCTGCCTGTTGAAGATATGCCCTTTACTCCGGACGGACGTCCTGTCGATTTGGTGCTGAACCCCCTTGGCGTTCCTTCGCGAATGAATATCGGGCAGATCCTGGAAATTCATTTGTCCTGGGCCTGCCATATGCTCGGCGAAGAAATCAAGGAAGCCAAGACAGATCCCGTAAAGGCGAAAGCGCTTGAAAAGCGGCTCCGTGAAGCGGGCTATGATTTTGACACCTACGGCATGCCCGAATCCACAGAATCCGGTGTCCACATCGCGACCCCTGTATTTGACGGCTGCCGCGATGAAGACCTGGCTGCCACTCTTGCCGCCGCAGGACTTCCGGTCAATGCGAAATCCGATCTTTATGACGGACGTACCGGCGAGAAGCTGGACGGACAGGTGACGATCGGCTGGAAATACATGCTGAAACTCCATCATCTTGTCGATGATAAGATCCATGCCCGTTCTACCGGCCCGTATTCCCTTGTGACCCAGCAGCCGCTCGGCGGCAAGGCGCAGTTCGGCGGCCAGCGTTTCGGTGAAATGGAAGTCTGGGCACTGGAAGCATATGGCGCCGCGTACACCTTACAGGAAATCCTGACGGTAAAATCTGATGATGTCATCGGCCGTGTCAAAGCCTATGAAAAAATCGTCAAAGGCGAAAACATTCCGAGCCCCGGTGTTCCCGAATCCTTTAAGGTTCTTATGAAGGAACTCCAATCCATCGGGTTGGATGTCCGCGTCCTGAATGAAGACAAAGAGGAAGTTGTCATGAAAGAGCTGGACGAAAGCGATCTGGAACCGTCCAATGGCGGCGAACGCTGGCATAAAGACGAAGTGAAAGCGGCCATGGAAGGTGAGGATTCCGTTTCCGCAGCCAGAAATGCCATGGAATCCAGCATGGCCGGAGAAGGGAAAGAAGTGCCGGCAGATGATACGGCTTCTTTCAATGATACGCTGGAAGCGGAAGCGGCGGCTCCTGCAAATGAAGAAGCGGCTTTTACTGAAACTGATATAGAAACTGAAGCGGGTCTTGTCGATGACCCGGATGCCTGATTTCCGGAAAGGAGCACTGAGCAATTGTTAGACGTAAATGAATTTGACTCCATGAAAATCGGTATTGCGTCTCCGGAAACGATCAGATTATGGTCTCACGGAGAAGTAACGAAGCCGGAAACAATTAACTACCGTACACTGAAAGCAGAACCGGACGGTCTTTTCTGTGAAAAGATTTTCGGACCGACGAAAGATTGGGAATGTAAGTGCGGCAAGTATAAAAAAATGCGTTATAAGGGCACGGTCTGCGATAAGTGCGGCGTGGAAGTGACAAGCTCCAAAGTACGCCGTGAACGCATGGGTCATATTGATCTGGCCTGCCCGGTATCTCACATCTGGTATTTCAAGGGGACGCCGAGCCGTATCGGCCTCATTCTCGATGTGTCCCCCCGCCAGCTGGAAAGAGTCCTTTATTTTGCCGCCTACATCGTAATAGATAAAGGCGAAACAAAGCTTCTGGACAAGCAGGTTTTAAATGAACAGGAATACCAGCAGGCCGTCCAGGAATACGGCGCCGGTTCTTTTGAGGCGCAGATGGGGGCGGAAGCTATTCAGAAGCTTCTCCGCCAGCTGGATCTGGAAGCCTTGGAAAAACAGCTTCGCGAAGATGTGGACAGCAGCAGCAACCAGCGCAAAGTCCGCAGCATCCGCCGGCTGGAAGAAGTGGAAGCTTTCCGTAAATCGGGCAATAAGCCGGAATGGATGATCCTCACCGTGCTGCCCGTTATACCGCCGGACCTCCGCCCGATGGTGCAGCTTGACGGCGGGCGTTTTGCTACGAGCGACCTGAACGACCTTTACCGCCGTGTCATCAACAGAAATAACCGTCTGAAAAGACTGATGGACATGGGCGCGCCTGAAATCATCGTCAGAAATGAAAAACGTATGCTGCAGGAAGCTGTCGATGCCCTCATAGATAACGGCCGCCGCGGCAGAGCGGTCAGCGGCCCGGGAAACCGTCCCCTGAAATCCCTTTCCGATATGCTGAAAGGCAAGCAGGGCCGTTTCCGCCAGAACCTTTTGGGGAAACGTGTCGATTATTCCGGCCGTTCTGTTATCGTAGTCGGTCCTGAACTGAAAATGTACCAGTGCGGCCTGCCGAAAGAAATGGCAATCGAACTTTTCAAACCGTTCATCATGCATGAACTGATTGCCCGCGGTTTGGCGAGCAATCTGAAATCGGCACGGAAAAAAGTGGACAAGCTGTCCCCTGAAGTCTGGGACGTCCTTGGCGATGTTATTAAAGAACATCCCGTACTTCTGAACCGCGCTCCGACACTCCACCGCCTCGGCATCCAGGCGTTTGAACCGATCCTGTGGGAAGGCAGGGCGATCAAACTGCATCCCCTTGTCTGCCCGGGTTACAATGCGGACTTTGACGGCGATCAGATGGCGTGCCATCTGCCTCTGTCCGTGGAAGCGCAGGCGGAAGCGAGAACGCTCATGCTTTCCATCAACAATATCCTGTCTACGAAAGACGGCAAACCTGTCGCCATTCCTTCCCAGGATATGATTCTGGGATCATACTATCTGACCATTGTAAAAGAAAGCAAGGAAGAGGAAGACGCGCTTGACCCCTCGAAATTCCACGCGTACACCAATTACGATGAAGTCATGCTGGCCTATGCACTGAATCAGGTACAGATCCATGATTTCATTAAAGTGGACATACCGGGACACGGTCTTGTCATCACGACCCCGGGGCGCCTGATTTTCAACTATGCCATTCCCGAACCTCTCCGCTTCTTCTATAAACGTCCTGACGGAAAAGAAGGTCTCGGCATCACTATCGGCAAGAAGCAGATGGGCAAACTTGTCAATGACTGCTTTAAGAAGCTGGGTTTCAAGGAAACGGGAGATCTCCTGGACTCCATTAAAGCCCTCGGATTCCATTATGCCCTTGTTTCCGGCATTTCTATCGGCATTTATGACGTGGCCGTACCGGAAGCCAAAAATGATATCCTGTCCGCAAGTGAAGCGCAGATTGAAAAAATCAAGGAATATTTCCGCCGCGGCCTGATGACGGATGACGAAAGATACAGGAAAGTCGTTAAAATTTGGGAAAAAGCGACTAATGATGTCGGTGAAGCGATGAAAGCGTCCATGACGAAAATGAATCCGCTCACCATGATGGCCCAGTCCGGCGCCCGCGGCAACGATAACCAGATCCGCCAGCTGGCGGGGATGCGCGGCCTGATTGCCGATACATCCGGTAAAACGGTAGAATTGCCTGTTAAGGCAAACTTCCGTGAAGGGCTGACCGTCCTTGACTACTTTACGTCTTCCCACGGCGCCCGCAAAGGTCTTGCCGATACGGCTCTCCGTACAGCAGACTCCGGTTACCTCACACGCCGCCTTGTCGATGTTTCCCAGGATGTCATCATTCGGGAAGAAGACTGCGATGTGCAGACACTCAATTTCGATCGTGAATGGAATAAACTGGTTTCCAAGGCGGCTGTCCGCAGCCGTTACAATGTCCACCGCGCTGAATTGGACGGTTCCATTCTCGAAGAAGACGTCATGAACCGGCGCAGCGGGGAAATTCTCCTTGTGAAGGGGAAAACACTGGATGCGTCCGATGTGGCCCTTATGAACCGTTTCCTCGTTGATTCCGTTGTTGTTACCGTTCCCACAGCGGAAGGAGAAGCGGGCGAACCGAAAACCGTTACCTTCGGCGTGGAGGATGTCGCAGCGGAATACAAGAGTATCGTGAAACATCATGTGACAGTCCGCTTCTTTGAAAAGAAATTGGAAACGCCGGCTCTGAACCGCAAAGGAGAAGAAGTGCTGGCGCAGGGAACCGTCCTTACGGCGGAAGCGGCTGAAAAACTTTTGGCTGCGGATATTCCGGTGATTTCCGTACGCATGGAAGGCACGGAAGGCGTAGAAGTCCGCAAAATTACGGAAGCCGGGGGTCTCATCGAGTCTCTGGCTGACCGTATCGCCGGCCGCTGCCCGCTGGAAGATGTGGTGAATCCGGAAACGGGAGAAATCATTGCCGCGAAGAATGAAGAAATCACTGACGACCAGGCTGCTGAAATTGAAAAGCATTATGACCGTCTGAAAGTCCGTTCCATTCTGACCTGCCATTCCGAACACGGCGTATGCGCGAAGTGCTATGGCAGGAACCTGGCAACAGGCCGCCATGTGGAAATCGGCGAATCGGTAGGCATCATCGCCGCACAGTCCATCGGTGAACCGGGTACCCAGCTGACCATGCGTACGTTCCATACGGGCGGTGTCGCAACGGCAGAAGATATCACCCAGGGTCTGCCCCGTGTCGAAGAATTGTTTGAAGCGCGCAAGCCGAAAGGCAACGCGATCATCTCCAATATCGCCGGCAAAGTTACCATTGAAGACTCTCCGGAAAATGCGAATATCAAGATTGTTACCGTGACCAATGAAGAGACATCCGATACCTATAAGATTCCGTTCGGAAAGAGGATTTCCGTCAATGAAGGCGATGAAATCGAAGCAGGTACTCGCCTCATCGAAGGGAATATCAATCCCCACGATATTCTCCGTGTCCTCGGCGTACAGGCGACTCAGAACTATATCGTCAAGGAAGTGCAGAAAGTTTACCGGTCCCAGGGTGTTGAAATCAATGACAAGCACATTGAAATCATCGTCCATCAGATGCTCCGCAAGATCAAAATCGATGACCCCGGAGATTCCGAATGGCTTCCGGGACAGACGGTGGACATCGTGGCTTACCGCGTCATGAACGAACATCTGGAAGATGAAGGAAAGAAACCGGCGGTGGGTGAGAACCTGCTTCTCGGTACGACGAAAGCCGCGCTGGCGACAGACTCCTTCCTCTCAGCGGCTTCTTTCCAGGAAACCACCAGAGTTCTTACGGAAGCGGCAATCAAAGGGAAGGTGGATCCGCTTCTCGGCCTCAAAGAAAACGTCATTATCGGCAAGCTGATTCCGGCAGGTACGGGGCTTGCCCGCTACCGCAGGCTCTCCGTGCAGCACAACGCGGAACCCCGGACGGCGGAAACCGCTGATGGGCAAGCTGACGTGCAATAAGTGTTTAAATAAAATATCCCGCTGTGTAACCCATGGCGGGATATTTTTTGTGGGAGACGGAAATGCCTGACTTGAGAAAATATCCCTGATTCCTTACAATGAAAAGATAAATGATATATTACAGGAGAATTCCATGTTCAAAAAAATCATGGCGGCTCTGTCCGCTTTCATTCTGGCAGGCTGTCTTTACGCGGCGGCGGAGGATCTCGTCATCGACGGACTGGGGAAACTGTCTTTCGGGGAAGACGTGCAGATTACCGATGGAGGGGGCAGCCGCGCGGAAACCATATTTAAGAAATCGGGACACCGGAAAGATTACGGGAAAACAGATTGGGCGGCAGTGATGTACTTCCTCACCACGCCTCCGGGGATGGACATGTACCCCGACCGGGCGCCGTACCCTTACGACTCCCTTCATCTGTACCAGATCAGGAAATCCGATATCCGCGGCACCTATTCCGCTTCCGTCTCTGTTGTGAAAGGGACAGAAGAAGCCTTCTTCCATGGGAAAGGGGAAAAGGCCGCCCGGTTTTGGAAGCGTGCATTCCATGAAGATGCGACACGGCCGCACTCCCTCTTCGGCATGCCGAAAATCAGCATAGAAGAATATCAGCGGATGCTGAATGGCCGTTTGGATGAAATCAAAGGGCAGAAGCTGCAGGCGGAACTGGTTTCTTTTTCACCGTGGCATGCCTATAAAAATCATGACGGCACCTATCGCTGGACCCAGGAAGCGCGGGTGATTATTTCCGACGAAAGACACCTGTCCTATCCGATGTGGGTCTATACGAATCTGTACAGGCAGGGCGGCATGTATTATCTCATTATCGTACAGGGAAGCCATACGGCGGCGGAAAAAATCGGGAAAAATTTACTTTATGCCTTCTATGGACTGGAAAGGAGCGGCACATGAGTTGGAAGAAAACGGCGGCAGTCTTTATGACGGTTCTCTGTATTTCCGGCGGCGCGTCTGCTTATGACTTGCAGTCCATTGCGAAAGCACATCTGCCGCCTGCGTTTACCTATCAGGATATCCCTGAACAGCAGGAACTGAAGTTCCACAATTTCACCTATCCCTATCACATGGGGCAGCTTTCCGTCATGCTTCAAAAAAGCCGAAAATTCGCTTACGGTTACATTGTCACCGCCAAGCTGCCTCCTGCGGGAGCGGATACATTGAAACCGTTTTTCCGGGAATACCTGACCGTAAAAGAATGGAAAAGCCTTTCCCGCATGAACCGCGCCTTTCTGGATGAGGACTCGCCGCTGCGCAAAGTGGCGGAAGAGGTAATGAAGAACTGGGCAAAGAACGTGGTGGGAGAATTAGGAGAAGGCGTGAAAATCACCCTGTCCGATTTCGAGCCGTATCGCAAACTTACAGCCGACGAAGCCTATCTCTATACAATGGGCGCGAAAATTACCTTTGATTCTGACGGACTCATCCTGCCCTTTTACGGCAGAGCGTATTTCTTCCGTGAAAATGACCATATAGATGTGATGATGCTCCTTACTCCCGATGAAGGAAAAGAACCTCTCGTTTACGCCATTGATGATCTGGCGAAAGCGGCGGCAAAGGAGACGGATATGCAGGAAGAAAAAGAAGATCTCTCCGTCATGCTGGCAAAAGGCGCAGCAGGAAATTGAAGCGGAGAGGGGCAGTAAATAAAACATTTACAATGCCTTCCCTGTAAACTATAATTGGAAATAAGAAAATCATTTGAAATATTACTTTGGGAGAACGATCATGCAGGGGAAAATCGTAACAGCCTTTATTTTTTAACCATGATGACGGGAGCGGTATCAGCTGCTCCCGTTTTAAATTACACAGGAGAGGAGAGGCTCGAAGAAGCGCGGCAGGAACGGCTGTGCATGCCCCGTGTAGAAAATATAGGAAGCAGCCTGAATGAAAAAGAAGAGACGCAAGGTGCCGCAGGACCCGTGTTTAGAATAGACGAAATTATTTTATCGGGGCAGGAAGAAAAGTTCGGCAGGCTGCATAAAATCATCTACGGGAAAGACAGCGCCCTCATCCCATGGAAAAACGCATTTCCCCTCAAAGAAGGGGACATCCTGAACATCCGCCGCCTGGAGCAGGGGCTGGAACAGATGAAACGCGTCAGCTCCTCTGACGTATCCATGAAACTCCTCCCTGCCGATAACATATGAGGAAAAGGATAAAAGAGATAAAGAATATGCAGAAAGAAATTGATTAGAGCGGCGGAAGGAATGCATATGATAGATACATTAATGTGTATAGTTTATATTTTTGTCGGAGCCAAATGGGTTTTAAAAAAAGTGGAAATAGAGACGATATCTGCTTCAACAAACTGGAAAATTATCGTTTTGAAATTTTTAATATGGTTGGTAGTGCCATCAGAAATTTTTATATATATTTATTTTTATGATAGTGGTATAGTGCGAATATTTTTGGGTGTGAGCGTGATGCTTTTGTATTTGATAGAGACCCGGCTGTTATTTAACGAAATGAGTAAAGCAATTGTGGAAAGTAATATTGATAATAGAGAAAAAGATGTTAAACATATTCTTGAAAAAAGAAAGTTTAGAATTCAACTTGGAATAATTTGTTTTGGTATAATTGCCTTTATTGCGCTATTAGTTGGGATTATGCCAGATTAATATATTTATTATTAAACAGCCTAAACAAACTCAAAGAAATCTTCAACAAGACAAAAGTAGAAGAAAAACAGGAACTTATCCACATGATGAACATAGTGGGCAACCAAATCATCCATGAAGCGGCAGACCACTATGGATGGAAAGAAGGCTCCACAGAAAAACTCCTTCTCCATGGAGCCATAGGAGCACTGACAGGAAGCATGAGCGGAGGGAACGCATTGTCAGGAGCCGTATCGGGAAGCGTGAACGAATTTGCCTTGGCGTACATAGAAAAAACAAAAGGAAGAAACTGGATGGACACCCACCCCGATACCGTACAGAACATCTACGCCGCCTTTGGATGGATCCTGTCCAAGATGACAGGAGGAAGCGGACACACAGGAGCCTACATCTCCCGGATGGGGATGAAGTGGAATGAATTGGATGAGGAAATGGCTGCAATGAGAGGAAGGAATCTAAGAGATAAATTTAATAAATGGGTAGAAGACTCTGTAAATGATTAAGAAGGTATAAAGGATGAAAAAGGCATGGAAATTAATTGGGCTTAGTATATTTATTGCTACTTTTGCATATTTTTTCGATTATACGTTATTATGGCTTATGGCTTTTATACTTTTAGTAGGAGCTTCTTATTATTGATTTTAAATGGATTTTAGAAGCAGGTTTTGTGATAGAAAATACAAAAAATAATATAAGTGGAGCTACGATACAGTGAAGAACATCTCCGCCGCTTTCGGAGGAATCCTGTCCAAGATGGCAGGAGGGAGCAGACACACGGGTGCTTACATCTCCCGGATGGGAACGAAGTGGAATGAGTTGGATGAAGAAATGGCTGCAATGCGGGGAGAATCTTCTAAGATGGGGAATGATTTAGATGGGGTAAACGGATTTTATTTGTATTATGAAGATAATGTTCCTAATGATGTAAAAAAATATTTTTCTGATACAGCAACTAAGTTAATTTTTGAAAGAATAACTATAAAATCACTGGAATATTTAGGGAACGAAGTTATACGGGATTATCCTTATTTAGCAGATGAAGTAAAACAAAAATTAGGAGGTATAAAATTTGTAAAAAAGTAGATGGTGGATATGGAACCTTAGTTGGTGCTGTGATAGTTTATGTTGCATTGTTAGATTATAAGCATGCAAGTAGTCCTAAAACTACGAAAGAATTAGAAGGCCGGATAGAGGATTGTATAACTGATTAGAGGGGATTATAGAATGAAAGCAGATAGTAAGTTTATATGCTCAGGAATTCTAATTTTTATTATTGCGCATTTTTTTAATTACACTATATTGTGGGTTTTATCAATAGTATTTTTATTAATATCCTTTTTTTACTAGGCGGAGTTCAAAAAGCCGGTTAACTGTAACAAGATAAAATAAGCTATAAATCATTAATTTGCTACTACTATGGGAGGATTATATGAAAAAATATTTTGGACCTAGTTTGGCTTTAGGAATAGCCGGCTTAATATCAGGGAGTATTGCATGGCTTATGGGTATAGAATATTTGGGGTATGTAGCAGTTTTTTGTTTTTTACTTAGTGGAATAGTGAACACCAATCGTTGGTAAAGTAGCGTTCTGAGATCCATCTCGAGGAATAGAATAAAGGGATAAAAGATGAATTTGGCTGAATATATCAAAGGATTTTTAGGAATAATTGCAATAATATTTTTTGGTATAGGAATTAGTAGTTTGGAAGTTTAGGGCCGCTGATGAAATTCAAGAAATTGAAAAGAAAATAGACGTCGATACAAAAAAGGCTATAGAATCTGATTTAAAAATTCTTAGTGACGTTAGTTTCCCTGATGAGATAGATGTAAGGAAAATGTATGGCGTTATTTCAGCAGGTGGAATTCAGGAAATAGAGTGTATAAAGGTCTATGAAGGTAAATATTTTGTAAAAATGAAGTTTTATGGAGAGGGATATTTTACATTAGAAGGAAATCATGTGGATATTGTTTCGGTTGGTCATGTTATAAATATGAAAAATGGACAATTGCTATACACACCACAAAATGATGATACGGAGTATATTTCAATGACATAAAAAATACCTATGACATGGAAAAATTAGCGCAGATAGGAACCGTAGCCGCTCCCGTAAGGAGACGGAGAAGTGGGAAGACGGCCGGCTGAAAGCCCTGTATGCCGTGCAGGAAGGAATGAATACCAGAGAAATACAGAAAGATCAGAAAACAGACAAAGCTATTAACAAGAACAATACCGTAGGAATATCAGCCTCGGCAGCACCGGAAAGAAGCGGAGGTAATCGAGAAATTGGCGTGATACAGGCTTTTGACCAGAGTGCAAATCTTGATGGAACAATAGAAATAAAATAAGGAGGAACATAATGAAAAAGAAAATATTCCTCGTTTGTTCGATATTTATCTTTTATCATGTGGTTTGTATAACAGTGAATGTTATTCCGTCTTTATTTGATATTCAAACATGGTATATAGATACGGAATCTACTTTTGGAAATAAATCACGTATATTTCTCTCTAAAAGGGAGAAAGGAGGCATTCATTTTGAACTGCATGATTATCGCCCGGAAGACAAAATAAAACAAAAATTAACCCTTTTAGACAAAAATGTGTATGAGACAGAAAGTGAAACAGACATATTTTATAGAGACAAAGTGTTCTACTCTTATGGGAGCGCCGGTTTTTATGCAATTTATGCGAATCCATTTAAGATAAAGGTATATAGGAATCCGTCTCAGCCATTAGAGGAGAAACAGGAGATAGATAGGTCCTTATCGAAGTATAGCAGTGATGAGATACAAGTAATTTCATCAGTGTCAGATCTTACTTCAGAAGAACGGAAGGCGTATGAGAAGTTGAGGGTAAAAGCGGATAATTAAAGAAGGTAGATAAATATACGATGTAGGCATCAATACCAGCCTCGGCATCACCGGATGAAAAGACCATAAGGATCTACAGAAAAACTTCTTCTCCATGGAGCCATAGGCGCACTGATTCTATCAGATATTAAAGATGGGTGATCAAAAGATATTGCCAAAGGCGTGGCAGAAGATGGAACTCTTCGTGCACTTAATTGGTTATCTAAATATACAAAAACAAATTATCCTGAGTTAGATCGTATAATTCCCGGAAGTTTTGCCGGAATAAAATTGTTAAATAGAGTGAAAATATAACTGGATATACAGCATGGATATCATTCTTTTGAAGTTATCTTGCACAATGAAAATGAAAAAATTAAAGAAGCAGAACGAAGGGAAGTTTATGAGCAGAAAAAATAGTGTTAATACTATGAAAAATAAAATCAAAGAAATGTATGATTTCTTTAGTGGGAGTGATATCTGTTTTATTATAGGATGTGCAATTGCTGGTGTTGCGATTTATTTTGACTATAAACTGCTCGGTGTTATCGGATTATGCATACTACTTTTAGCTAGAGTTACCGGATAGATAAATTCATATCCAAAGGGATTGGGCTAAATATGCGGATATGGATTAGACTTTATAGGAGAAATATCTAAGGAGTCTCATTTGCCTGGCGTGTCCGGCTTGGCAGGAACTGTCGGTAAGATGTTAGATATAGGAAAATTTTTAACAACGGATGACCGTGGCAAAGAATCTGCCGGTATAGCTGGTGGAATAGTGGGAAGTTTGGCAGGACAGAGTCTGCTTGTGCCGATTATGGTGGGATATGGCAGTCAATATCAAATCGCTCCAATACTCCTTTCCGGTGGAGCGGCTGCAGTAGTTGTAGGTACAGGCTATGCAGGCGATCTTTTGACAAAATATATTTATGAAGAAGAGAATAAAAGTGATTATATTTATTATCTAAAAGGACTTAATCAATCGAATTATAATGAGGATGAATTTAAAGAAAGAATGGAGCAAAACTTTGACATCATAGAGTAAACGGAGGGATATCAATTGAAAATTACCAGTATTCTATTTTGGGGAGGAATGGTAACCACTATTATGTTATTTGCTCTATTTTTGGGTTTGATTTGTCAAGATATTATTTACAAGAGAGTACATAATGGGGTTAAATATTTTTTTATAATTCCGATAGGAATATTATGTGTAATGTTCTTTTTACTATCGACTTTAGTGGCGGGAACGGATATTTTAAGTTATTTTTATCAGGCGAATGATTATTATGGCTCAAAATTAGATATTTTATTTCTGGTTTTTGCGATTTGGTCATTATGGGTGGCAATACATTATTATGGTTATATTTTATTTCCCGAATATTCTAAATTGGATATCAATATAATTCCTAAAGTGAGAAAGAAATGGATATTACTATATATTTGTACCCTGATAATAGGATTTTTTATGATATGGATATACCGGCTAATTTTAGTATATGTAATGAATGTGATAATCGGACATATATAAACTTTGTAGATATAGTAATGTGGATATTAAGAGCAAGATACTTTATACGCAAGAAAAAAGGCTATGGACATTCGCATTAAAGGCAGACCTCTTGGTGGAGATGCTATTGCTTTTTAGATATGAGTTTAGAGCTGCTTTTACTGTGGAAAATATTTATGATAATAAAAGAAACGATATCTATTACGGGGAAAACTTAAATAGTTCAAATTATGATAAACAAGATTCTGAAAAAGATTGAATGGAATTTTGATGTTAAAGATTGATTGGGGATTCAAAATATGAGAATTATGGGGACTTCATTCTTTTTGGGAATAATGGCAACAATTATACTGGGTATTACGCTGCTTAGTATAGCCATTTATGATATTGCATGTCACAGAATTCGTCATGTTATTAAGTATTTGTTTTTTATTCTTATGGGAATATTACTGATAATTTTTAGTTTGCTGTTTACAGTGACAGGTGGGACGAATCTTTTATTAGTCTTAAGAGAAATAGATATTGACTACGATAAAGAAATAGTATTTGCTTTTGCGATCTTCACATGTTGGTTACTTTTTATTGCTGTACGGTATTATGGTTATGTATTATTGCCGGAGTATTCGAATTTAAACAAAGAATTGAGATTTAAGATATCAAGAAAGACGATTTATCTTTCTTTTTGTACGTTAATAGCTGAGTCGATTGTACTATGGTGGTGTTGGCCGATTCTTGCGTATGTGATAGATATAATACTCTGTTATTTATAATACTTTTAAGGATTTATAGGTAAAGAAGAATGATAATCTTAAACAAAGGACTGCCGCAATTTGGGCTTAGTGGAGATTCAACCTCTTCAGTAGATAATGAGGAGGTAGAGAAATGATTTCGAAAATGAAATTACAGAATGGGATATTGACATTGATAGGATTTATTATGTTAGTATCCATTTGTGTTTTAGTTAATCGTTTAGAATCAAGAAAGCCTGAAATAGAAATAAGGGAAAGTATTGAGGGTGTCAATGTCTATAATGAAGAAAGTAAATTAGTGGATTTACTGCAATTTAATTATAGGACGAATAAACATTATGTTCTTACATATATTATTCAATCTTTTGGAACTGAAATTGATGTTTTTGAATATTATAGAAAAAATTTGGAAAAGATCGGATGGGAATTTACAGGAGAAGCAGATAATATTGATCATTCAAACAATAGAAAGATAGGGGAATCATTTAATTTCCAAAAAGGGAAGTATAGATTGGGAATATATTTTAGTACTCGGGATTTGCATAATTACGAAAAAAGTAATGGGCAAGATCCTCTGACGTATTCTGTAACAATCTATCCCCAAACATAAAGGGAGGGGAATAATTTATGTTTAGTCATAATAAGCGGGACAATTTGCCTATAATTAATACTTGTTCTTTTATTCTGACGGGAATGCTTTCAATTCTTTATTGTGCCGAGAAGATTTATGAGGGGAAATTTATATTCATAGATTTTTCAGACTATGGTCTTTTAGTTCTGATTTTCCTGATGAGTATTTTTATAATATTTATAGGAGCATTACAACTTCGTACAGCCTTAAGACATTTAGGGCGAGAGATTGAAAGCAATGATCAGAAACCGATTGCGCATAAACTGATAGAGTTATTTTGGTATCCTGATGAATATTACGAAAGAAAAAATAATCACACCCGTTTCAATAAAATAAAACATTACATAGGGCTTTTGATTATTGTCATATCTGTTTTTCTTGTGGGAGTTGTCTTTTTTAATTGGAATCAGTCGATTTTGTTTGAAATTATTATAAAAATTTCTATTTTTATGAATATTATAGTGTACTGTAGAAAGTATCTGATGTAATGTACGGGGAACTGTTGACATCGTTTGTGTGGCTAAAGGAAAGAACAAACTCACTACTGATACTGTACAAGCCATCAGCACCGCCTTGGGAGCCGTCGCAGGAAGCCTGACAGGAGATCGTACGACAGGAGCCTGTACGGCGCAAATGGGGACAGAATGGTATAGGTGATTGATATGAGAAATACTAAAATATGGGTTGCGTTTAGTTTATTAATAGGATTATGCGTTATGTATTTACACATGAATACATTTCAAATGGAACATGCAACCTATTATGCAGCATTTAGATATAGGTTTAAGGTCGATAGGATATTTACTGATTTGTGGACAAAAACAGCCTTAGAGTCGGATTGTTTTGCTTATAAGTATGAATATCCCTATATATTTTTGTATGGTATAGGAGGATATACAAAAGTAAACTTAATTCCTTTTTGTGGGAAAACGATTAAAGTGGTTAATGAAATTTATTACAGAAACATCCCGGATGATTTGAGAAGTGATGTGTTAAGTTCTTTATCACAGCTAAATGAATCTTATCTATGGGGGATAGAAATTAGATATGACTTTATAGGATTGCCCAAAAGAGATATAGATATTTTTAAAGAACTACAAAGAAAAGGGAATGAGAAAAAAATCAATTATATTAAAAGAAAATCGTATTATGTTTCTGATAAAAAGTTTATGGAAGAATATATTGATAGTATAAAAGGGTTAGATATACTTGATAAAAAGCTGGAAGATATTACCTCAGAAAGCGAATAGTATGGCAGGAGTGAACGCCTTCCTAAAAAGAACAGGGAAAGATCAAAGACCCGGAAGTTCATAAAATAGCAAGCGGGACTATAATCAGTTTAGTCATGTGGGATGGAAAGTTCTATTGCCGGCTTGGAAGGTGGGATGCTTGTGGGAGCCTATCTTTATGATCGTGTGGTTATAGAAAAATAGGCTTGAGGGAAGTGAGAAATATAAAGAATCAGTATAATTCTTTCCTTGCGAATGAAGGAGGGGATAAGAAATGAAATATATCTTTAGTAATCAAGTGATTGATTTTGCCATGCTTTTTCTCATGATATGGAATGTATGGATATTTATATTTAACAAATCTAAAAAAGAAGATATGAAGATGGTTGTAAAGAATATCCCAGTGTATATTCGAATTCCTTTTATATTTTGTATAGATGTATTAATAGGACGGCGATACTGATAGATATTGGGATCATTAATTATTCAAATAAACTTTTGATAATGACATCTGTAATATGGGGAGGGTGACTATGGTTTCTTTTGGTGCTATATGAATTGAGAAGGAACCGAGCAAAAGTTGCAAATTGTTATGATGTTAAAGATGATGTCCGGTTAATAGCATGGTTACTTTTAGGATTAATGTTAATATTTATAAACTTACTACCGGAACCTTGACATGGGAAAATATAGAAAACAAAGCAGAATATAAAGCAAGCAAAAAAGGATTACTGAACACTCCCATACTGTCTGTCAAAGGAAGCACAGCCATAACCGCCCAATCCGCAGTGAACTCTGAGTATCTAATTATGACGATGAACAGTTTAAAAAGGACTTTGAACGGAATTTTATTGTGAAGGATTGAATCGAGGAATGCATAATGAAGATTACCGGTCTTTCGTTTTTTGGAGGAATAGTATTTACTGTTTTAATATTTGCTTTTATGTGCTGTGCTATAGGGGAGGATCTTATTCGACATAAAGATAGGAGACATCCGTCTCTCTATAAGTATGTCATATTTATATTCATGGGAATATTGCTAACTGTGTTTAGCTTTTTATTTGTAGTATTGACTGAAACTAATGTCTTAGAAATACTATTAAATATAGATATGTCTCATAGTTCATTGATTAGTTTAATAGGTTCTATTTTTGTATGCATAGCCGCGTTTATTCTAGTTCGATATTTTGCTTATATATTAACGCCTGAATTTACGAAGAAAAGCGAAAGTGAAATTGCACAGGTGCAAAAACAAACCATTCTTTTATCAATATTAAATGTGTTTATTGAATTGTTTGTAATAGGGTATTACCGAGATGTGCTGTGGTATGTAATCTCCTGGATTTTCTATTAATTAATGAAATTCAATATAGAAGGTATTACTGAACAAAGCGGCATCTACATAGGGAAAGAAGAATACGATACCAAGTCAAAACCAATACCCGCCTCAAAGGCACCGGCATAGACAGAAAAATAGAAAAAGAAAAGAACCGGATCGTCACCGGAACCTTGATATGGGAAAACATGGACAACAAAACCGAATACAAAGAAAAAGCAAGCGGAATCACTGCATCCACCAATGCCGTATCCAAACTCAACCCCTTAGGACTGGGCTATGTACCGACCGTGCCCGTGAAAGGGAAATCAGAAAGCACCACCTTGGACGGAACCTGAAAGAAAACAACCGGATGAAAAGTATGTTACAAATGTGTATAAACAAATAGATTAATGTAATGGAGGATTCATGATAATGGATATTATTATATGTATAATCTATATTTTTATAGGGGTAAGATGGATTTTTAAGAATATACGGTTAGGTACATTTTCAGCTTGTACTACTTGGAAAATTATGGGGTTAAAGCTTTTCATGTTATTAATGGTACCTTTAGCATTATTTGTTTATGTGTATTTTGCGGATAATTTGACACAAAGGTTATTCTTGGGGATGTTAGTAATCATTTTGGGCCAAATTGGAGATTATTTATTGTTCAAGGAAACACAAAGGATCCTTATTAATACTGTTAAATATGAGATGACAGAAGAATTTAACAAAAAACTTGCGCATGAAAAGTTTAAATTTCAAATTCGAATGATGGGATTGTCTGTAATTGTATTTATGGGAATCCTATCTTGCTTTTTGTCAGAATAATGCTTTCATCCCTTAAGGGTTTCGTCATAGACGGCAAAGCACCGGTAGAAAAGAATAAACTCGCCACTGCTAACATTCTGCAAACCATCACAGCCTGGGAAGGCAGATATATCTATGACTTTAAACAGGGAAATCATACTATTCTTTTCGGGATAAGAAGTATGTAATTATAGGATGGGAAGATAGTTTTATGAAGATGATAATTGATAAAGAAAAGATAGGGAAGAATTTTTATCTTCTGATATTTATGATGGTGGCATTCATTGGTGCATTTGTGTTTAATTGCTTTGAATCGAAGCAGCCCGAAAAAGAGATACGAGATAATGTACCTGCAATTACTTTATACAAAGAAGATGGTTTATTAGGAGATAAGTTATTATTTTCATATAGGAATGCAAATTTATATATGCTTACTATGGGAAGTAAAGCATATGCTTCAGAAGAAGAAATTGTTGAATATTATAAAGAATGTTTTATTAAACACGGATGGAAATATGATGGATGTAGAGACAACATCGATTATTCCAATCATTCTAAAATTGAGAATGTATATCTTTTTAATAAAGGTATATATGAATTAACATTGAACTTCCATCAATCTGACTTATCAGATGATCAGGTTATCAGACAAAAAAAGCCATTAAACTACTATATAGTAGTTCATCCAAAACGTAGCTATTAGTGTTGACGGAGGGGAAAGCAAACTTACTGATGGTCTGATAGATGTGCGTAAGAAAATTAAGGATGGGAGAATGATTGAAGATTAATCGAGGATATTATGAATAGCTATAAAAAATATTTACAGGATGAAAAAAGAATAAAGAGATGGAGTATCTGTTGTTGGGTAAGTGATAGAATCTCTTGGATTATACAGCAGAAATATATTCAGTGGATATACCAAAATCTAAGATATACTAAGCTTGGAAGAGAATTTAGTATAGTTTTTGTATTCATAGTTGTATTTCCATGTCTATTAAATTTATTTTTATGGCCAAGTCAATATTATTCAGAAAAAGAATTGAGAGAAAATATACCTCCAATAATGGTTTACCAAGAGTCAAACGAATTGAAGAAATCATTAAAATTTTGGTATAGATTACCGGGGCATTACCATGGATCAGAGAATTATTCTGTGTTTGCACCGCGGCTGGAAATTATTAATTATTATATGGAAGCGTTAAGAAAATATGGATGGGAATTCATAGCGGAAGAGGACAATGTTGAAAAATCTAATGGGGAAAAAGTGGAAGAAAAATATGTATTTCGTAATGGAACGTATGAGCTCCAATTATCTTTTCCTGTGGAGACAACAGTAAATTTTGAAGGGGTAGTATATGAAAAAAGTTATTATATCATGGTATTTCCAATAGATAGATAAATGGAAATACTTAAAGTCAGGCTGTCCACTGCAGCATATAGGGAAAGAAATCTTTTTATCGAAAGTGAACAGGACAGGAAGAGTTACGAAGAAAAAAGCAAAATCTCGAACATGTCTGTCAGCGGCAGACCGGGAAGCGCCGTCAGCGTGAGCGGATGAAATGGACACATAGAGTCTGCGCCTCTTAGATGGAAACGAAGTGGGATATTTTAATATGGAAGGTACTAAAGAAGAGACAGAAGACCGAAAAGTATTATCCGAAAATCATGGAAGATAGTGCGTAAAAAATGAATTGAAGGTGGGGGGGAATAAAGTTTTTATCTCGTGTATCCACTTTTGGATTGGTTATGCTGCTGCATTGGGATTTTATGTAAATTTCCAGGTTGAACAGTATGAAGCCATAGATACAAAATTTAAAGAACAAGGGAAATCGTATGTGGAGGACTTATATAACAGGATTAAGAATGACGAGCGAAGTAATGAATTGGACATAAGGATATGGGGATAGATATTATGGAATATATTATAGGGTTTATAGTGATAGTGGGGATACTTATCTATTATATTGGAATGGTGGTTTGGCAGGATACTATTACGAGGCGGTTTCAGAAAATTATAAAAACAGCGGAAATTAATAATAAGGAAATACATGAGTCTGATTTATCAATTTTAAAACAAACTCTATTTCCTAATGGGAGTGACATAAAAATATATATAATACTATTTCAGCAGGTGGAATTCAGGAAATAGAGTGTATAAAGGTCTATGAAGGTAAATATTTTGTAAAAATGAAGTTTTATGGAGAGGGATATTTTACATTAGAAGGAAATCATGTGGATATTGTTTCGGTTGGTCATGTTATAAATATGAAAAATGGACAATTGCTATACACACCACAAAATGATGATACAGAATATATTTCAATGACACAGAAAGACTGCTGAAGTAATGATGGGAAAACTTTTTAGAAGGTCTTGGATTGATTAATAGCTGCATATATGAAATATAATGAATCCACTGCTGCAAATGGTTATATCCTGCATATATAAGTCTATGGCTCCTGAAATATCTATGCAGGGGAGGGATCATATGCAGTTTGTTGATTATCAGGAGCAGATATAAGGAGATACAATGGGTGCATCTATTCTGGTACTTATATATAGAATCATAGTAATATTTATAGGAGTATCCCTTCTGGTTTACAGGCAGATGGTCAGATATAACTCTGAAAATATTACCTTACAGGTTGTAGAGGCAAAAAAAGTATGGACATCTCCGACATCATGGGGGATTTACCGATTTTTCGTAACTTATGAATATGATGGTGTGGTTTACCGGCAGAAGAGTATTGAATTTGGAGTTTTTCTTTTTTCATTCAAGAATAAAACCATATATAATTGCACCGGTAAACGAAGCAAAAGCGGAAAGGTTAGTTGCGATCAGATATTCTGCATTGAAAAAATTGCGCTATTTTTTATATTGGCTGGTGTAGGTTCGTTTTTTAACCGCAGGTTTTGATGCAGTGTTATTGGTTATATGAGAGAGGAACACGAATATAAAAAGAGCGGCGGTACATGTGGCGGGAAGTAAGATGGTTACATTATGGGTGACTTGATGAATGAATTTATGAAGAAAAAGGCTATCAGCATGCTTCGAATGGAATTGATAATGACTTTGATTTATATAGGAGCATGGGGGATTTGGGGGATAATGGCAATTGTTGATTTGAATGTTGCAAAAATTTTCTTTTTAGGAATGAGTATTTATATTGCGTTGATAATCCATTATCATGTTCCTCTGCATAAATGGAATTATTCTGGTAGTATTCAAGCTATTGGAATCATTTCCGTCTTATATGCGTACTTTATGATATGGCATGGATTTCCTATTGATTGGGGAAATGGTACGACTACTTTGTTTATCCATTTGTTTTTGGGGATTACAAAAGTGATTCATAATGATTTCATAAGGATATCTATTATATCTTTAACATACTTTGTGTCAGTTTATGTCATTTCATTGGCGCTATTTTGGATCCTATGCGCACTTAATGGAAAAAATCAGTGTTACCAAAGAAAATGATGTCGATCTCACTACAGGGAAGGATATCACAGGACTAAACAGAAACACGGATACAACCTGAATAAATATAAAGTTATAGAGCTGGAATTCAGGAAAAGGAACGAATTGTGATTATCTGTGCTATATCGGATAATTATAATTAATATTAGATGGGATGAATTAGAATAAGGAAGACGCATCATGGATAATGGCGAATATATTTTGGGAATATTAGTTATTATTGCAATTTATATATATTACATTGGTGATGTGGTATGGGGATTCAATATTTCTGATAGACTCTGTAAAAAGGAAAAAGAGACTGAACATAAAATTAATGCACGGCGTAAATCTGACATGGTCATGTTACAAAGTGTTGAATTTGCTGATAATATCAATGTGGCAGAGTTATATGATAATTTATGCAAAGGGGGAATACAGGGGATAAAGTCCATAAAAAAAGTTGGAGATAGATATTGGGTGGAGATGGAATTTTGTGGAAAAGGGTACTTTACATTGACAGCTGGCAGGGTAAATATTGTTTCTATAGGAAATATTATTAATATGAAAAATGGTAAATTATTGCGTAGTCCTCAGCAGGATAGCCTAAAATATACAAAGAATATGCAGGTTTAGTATTTAAGTCTTCTGGCGGGAGCGGGGAGCGGCCAATGAACATGCCATAGGATATCTGGAAAAAATCAAATGGAAAGACCGGACAAACAAGCCTCTTGATGCAGTGCAGAATATTTCAGACGCCTTCGGCGGAATTTTGTCCCAAATGACAGGAGGAATCGGATACACAGGATCTGCATTTCTTCAGATGGGGACGAAGTGGAAGTTACAGTTAATTGATTTTTCTAATAAAGAAGGGGGATATAATTAATTCAATTGTTGGATGGAGGGGTCATTTTATCGCAATGGGGAAACTGTGGGAATCCCTCCCTCAGGACTTATGGCAGAATTCGATAGCAGTCCTTCTGCCGGAGTTTCTTTAGCAATTGGTTATACATGTAGGTAGGGAAAATTTATGGATAAGAATAATCGAAGGGTCATAAGGATGAAGGAGGTTATATCAAATATATTTATCACGGTAATTCTGGCGTCATTTGGGGTTTGGCTAATAGGTGGTATAACTTATAATGTTTTCCAAAAGGAGCAAATTCATCAACGAATTTTAGCGTTAGAAAAAAAGGCATATGATATAGAACCTCTGGAGGCATATGATGTATCTGATTTTCAATTAACAAACCGAAGAGCAATCATAGCAAAATCTATTCGAACCTATATTAAACCCATTACTTCTGATAAGTCGCCCCAAATAGTAAAAGAGGAATTTCTTCAATATTTTATGTCTCATGGATGGAATATAAAGCATGCATGGGAAAACCCTAAACCATACCTGCAAGTGCAAAATGATGATTATATTGTTACTTTGGATTTAGTATCTCAAGAAACTAATACTTGGCGTATGATAATTGCGTATAATGATTTTTTTGAAAGAAACAATTTATAAAAATGCGAAGTATATGCAAAGTAATTGGAAAAAGCATTTCCATTTTTAGTATTTACACAAAACTTAAAATTTCCTTTATTAGAAAAGCGTTTCTCCTGCGGGGATAAAACCTCGTAGAGAAACGCTTTTGTCGTTTAATCAGAATCCCGGAGTCAGGGTCGCCTGGAAGTTGTCGTTGATGTACTTTCTGGTGGCTTCCGTCTGGAATATTTTTACAAACTTTTGATAGGTGGGGTTGTCTTTATCCTGTTCACGGGCAGCGATGACATTTATATACGGGCTGGTATTGTCTTCCTGGGCGAGAGCCGTCTTCGGATCCAGTCCCGCGGATACCGCGTAGCCGCCGTTGATGATGGAGGCGTCGCAGTCTTCAAGAGCTCTTGGGAGCTGGGGCGCCTCCAGTTCGATGATTTTCAGATTTTTCGGGTTGGAAGCGATATCGGAGACGACCGCTTTGACAGGATTGACGCCTTCTTTTAATTTCAACAGGCCGTTTTTCTCCAGAAGAAGGAGGGCGCGGCCTCCGTTGGATGGATCGTTCGGAATTGCAATGGATGCGCCGTCGGGCAGATCGGACAGAGTCTTGTGTTTATTTGAGAACAGACGAAGGGGGGCGAGGTAAGTGTTTCCGATGGGAACAAGTTTTGTGCCGTTCTTTTCATTAAATGCTTCAAGGAAGGGGACGTGCTGGTAAGAATTTACGTCGATGTCGCCCTGCGCCAGTGCCTGATTGGGGGTGACATAGTCGGAGAAGGGGACGATGGTCACTTTGAGGCCTTCTTTTTCGGCTTCTTTGGCGACGAATTCCACGACCTGTTCCGAGTAGCCCGGTGTCGTGCCGACTTTGATTTCATTTTTTGTTTTTGCAGGGTCAGCAGACGCGGCGTCTTTTTTATCGCTGCCGCAGCCTGCGATGAAGCCTGCACATGCCAATGCGGCCAGGGAAATGATGACAGTTCTTTTCAGATTCATAATACATACCTCTCTTTTTTAAAAATAATTTTGTGATAAATTTGGAAATCGGAAATAAGAATGGCGGAAACGGGTAAAAAAAAACTCCATCCCAGCAAAGGGACGAAGACCGTGTTACCACCCAATTTTACCTGCACGTCACCGCACAGGCCTCCATAGGTACGCCGGCTTGCGCCTTGATACCGCATCTCTGTAACGGGAGATCCCGGGCTGCTTTATTATTCGGCAAACCTGACTCGGAGGCCATGTTCAGCAAATTTTCCCGCACTCCTTTTCACCCGCCGGAGCTCTCTTTGGCAGTTCCATCCGCTTACTCTTCTCTTCACAGTCATTATGTAAGTTGGAACAAATATACCACGCGTTTTTTTGCGTGTCAAGGAAAATTTTAAAAGGAATGGGGGTTGGGGGATCTTTTTATCAGATTTCTTTGCATTTAAGAATGATTTTTATTTTCTGCCGCAAAATAATTGGCACTCTGATTTAATAATTGAATTAGGGGAAGCTATTTTATATAATAGGAAGTAAGTAATAATTAGGGTGTAGGAAAAGAAACAGGTTTTGTATTTTATGAAAAATTTTCAGTTACAGGAAGCGGGGAAGGGAAATCATGACATCAGGGAAAGAAGATTATTTGAAAGCGATTTACATCATCAGCGAAGATCATGAACTGGTATCCAATAAGGAATTGTCCGACATGCTCCATGTGTCGCCGCCGTCAGTGAGCGAGATGATTATGAAGCTGCAGAAAGAAGGGTATGTGGACTACACCGCTTACAAAGGCAGCAAGATGACGAGGAAGGGAAGGCGGGAAGCGGGCAAGCTTTTCCGTTTCCATGCGCTGTGGGAAGTATTCCTTGTGGAAAAGCTCCATTTCTCCTGGAGCGAAGCTCATGAGCAGGCGGACGGTCTGGAACACCAGACGAGCGACATGCTTGCGGAACGGCTTGATGAGTTTCTCGGACATCCTGAACACTGTCCCCATGGTGACCCTATTCCGAAGGCGGACGGCAGCCGCAAAGGGCTTACTTTCCGTACGCTTTCCGATTTAAAGGAGGGGGACAGTACCACTATCCGCCGTATTGTGGAAGATTACAGCCTGATGGACTATCTTCAGGAGAAAGGCATCCATCCCGATATGCGGGTCACTGTAAAAGAAAAGGAACCTTATGAAGGACCGATTCTTCTTGCTACGGAGGCGGGTGATATTTCTCTCAGCTACAAAGCGGTGGAACAGATTTTTGTTGACGAATAAGATGAATAGAATAATACGGAGAGCCTCGTTTAGGGCTCTTTTTAATAGCGGCAGGCAGGTGCTTTATTTTCCTTTATGCATAAATAGCATATGAAACGGGGGAATACATGCAGAAAAAGTACGATGAAAAAGGCTATACAATTAAAGACAAATCGCTTATAATACATTTACACAATTTTGAATGATGTATACGGAAAAAGACAGAAATGTCTGCCGAAGGAGTAACACTATCAGGCGTCCTGCGGGACACGAAACCGTGTACGGACAAACCTCTGGAGAGTGTCGTATATGACCGCCGAAGGTGCAGGGGCGCGGGGAAGAGTAGTCCTCCCGTTCTAATCTCTCAGGCAAAAGGACAGGGTCGGTGCAGCAATGGAAACATGCATGCCGGCTCTGTTTTTGTCTTCAGGGCCGGTTTTTATATTGTTCCGTCATGTCCTGGCGTACGGAAGTTTTTGAGGGTGGGAGTGAATGTGAATGCTTGACTTGTTAAACCAAATTGATGCGATTGTCTGGGGCCCGTGGCTCCTTGTTCTTCTGGTAGGAACCGGCGTATATCTGACCATCCGCCTCGGGTTTCTCCAGATGGTCAAGCTGCCAAGGGCTCTTCGGCTGATTTTCTTTGCCAGAAATAAAGGCGACGGCGACATTGACAGTTTCAAGGCACTCTGCACGGCGCTTGCCGCAACGGTAGGCACAGGAAATATCGTAGGCGTTGCCACTGCTATCAAATTGGGCGGCCCCGGCGCGCTTTTCTGGATGTGGGTAGCCGCTTTCTTCGGAATGGCTACCAAGTACGCCGAAGGCTGCCTTGCCGTCAAATTCCGCTCTATCGATGAAAATGGAAATATTGCAGGCGGACCGATGTATTACATTGAGCAGGGGCTGGGAAAGAAATGGAAACCTCTGGCGCTGGCATTTGCTTTCTTCGGTACGCTCACCGCTATGCTCGGATCCGGTACAACTACGCAGGTCAATGCTATTACGTCTTCTTTACAGGCATCCATGGGTGTTCCTATCCTGCCCTCTGCAGCAGTGATTACCATCCTTGTTGCTATTATTACTTTCGGCGGATTGAAATCCATTTCAAAAACAGCAGAAAAAATAGTTCCTGCCATGGCTGTCCTTTACTTCATCACCACGGTAGCGCTTCTTATTATATTGTCGGGAGAACTGCCTCATGCGCTGGCTCTCGTTTTTGAGGGCGCTTTTGAGGGGACGGCGGCAGCCGGCGGATTTGCCGGTGCGGGTATCATGCTTGTCATGCGAAGCGGTATCGCCCGCGGCCTTTTTTCCAATGAATCCGGCCTGGGTTCCGCGCCAATCGTGGCGGCAGCGGCAAAAACAAAATGGCCGGCTGAACAGGGGCTTATTTCCATGACCGGCACTTTTATTGATACCATCATTATCTGTACACTGACGGGGCTTACCATCATCGTTTCGGGCGCATGGCTGGGGGATACCAACGGCGCAGCTCTTACACAGGCCGCTTTCAGCCATGGTTATGGCACTGTCGCGCCGATCCTTCTGACGGTTTCTCTGACACTTTTCGCCTTCACTACCATTCTCGGCTGGAACTATTACGGTGAACGCTGCCTTGTATACCTTGTGGGTGTCAGAGGGATTACTCCTTACCGCTTGTGCTATGTCGCCATTATCGCAGGAAGCGCTTTCATGCAGCTTGAAGAAATCTGGGCCCTTGCAGATATTGTAAACGGTCTCATGGCCATTCCGAACCTGATCGTCCTTCTTGGTCTCACCGGTGTAGTCGTCGCGGAAACAAAGCGGTATTTCCAGCACCTTTCCATCCGTGATGCGAAATTGGTGGCTTACAAAGCAAGGCATATAGGGAAGAAGTGATTGAAAGTCAGCAGTCAGACGATGCGGCATATACGATGATTTGTCTGCAGCCGGGACATAAAAATGAGAAAATGAAAATGCGGTACCTGTCAAGCGTGATGGGTGCCGTTTTTGTATCAGCAGATAACAGATGACAGCTTACAGCTGACAGATAGCAACTAGCAGCTGGAAGCTAGTAGCTAGCCATTAGCCGTTAGCTGTTAGCCGTTAGCTATTAGCCATTAGCAGTTAGTAACTAGTAACTAGCAACTAGCAACTAGCTGCAAGACGTCATCAGCGTAATAGATTCTTCACTTCGTGTCACTGTCCCGTTTCCCGTCTTTCTCAAACAGCATTCTTGCCCCGTTCAGAATGACCGGGGACGGTAAGGCGTCATAATGAGGAAAGCGTCAGTCGTCATCCTGAACGAACGTGAAGGATCTATTACCGTGGTGAGGAAGACGGTAAGACGTCATCCTAAGTGAATGTGAAGGATCTGCTGCCGAAATTTGTTAAAAAATAATTAATATTTTTAATTTAACTTGCGTATTTTCACTTGACACCGTATAATTCATATCAACAAATTTATACAGGTGGATGATGTATGCGGGAGAAAGCCGTTTGGCTTACCGAAGGAGTAACACTCTCAGGTGCCCTCAGGGGCGGTACCGTATGCGGACATACTCTGGAGAGTGCCATTTTGGCCGCCGAAGGTGTAAGGATTGAGATCCAAATCTCTCAGGCAAAAGGACAGAGCAAAAGACGCATGATTTTAGCGTTATTTGGCGATATGCCGGCTTCCGGAGTACAGTTTTACCTGGAGCCGGCTTTTTTATTTTCCCAAGGAGGGCATTTTCTAAATGGATTTTTTAGCGGTATTGAATGAAATTGATAATTTTATATGGGGACCGCCGCTGCTGGTGCTTCTTGTAGGGACGGGTATCCTGCTTACAATCCGGCTGCATCTTTTGCAGATCTTCAAGCTGCCGAAGGCGCTGAGCCTGATTTTCAGAGCGCAAAATGCGGGCAGCGGAGATATCGACAGTTTTAAGGCTCTTTGTACGGCGCTCTCCGCGACGGTCGGTACGGGAAATATCGTAGGTGTCGCGACAGCGATCCATGCGGGCGGACCGGGGGCGCTTTTCTGGATGTGGATGGCGGCATTCTTCGGTATGGCGACAAAGTATGCGGAAGGTCTTCTTGCTGTCAAATATCGTGAGACCGATGAAAAAGGCGAAATTGCCGGCGGTCCGATGTACTACATTAAAAACGGCATGGGGGAAAAATACAAATGGCTGGGGGGGCTCTTTGCGTTTTTCGGTGTCCTCGTCGCGTATTTCGGTATCGGTACGTTTGCCCAGGTCAATTCCATTGTGGATATTACGAAGATGACCATCGGTCTTGATCCTGTCTGGACAGGGGCGATTCTCACCATTTTTGTGGCGGCGATTACTATCGGAGGTCTCCAGTCAATTGCGGCAGCGGCCAGCAGGATTGTTCCTGCCATGGCGTTTATTTATTTCCTGTCAACCATCGGCGTTCTGCTCGTTTTTGCCGATAAGGTGCCCGCAGCGGTTTCCATGATTTTTGAAAGTGCTTTTACCACCACGGCGGCAACAGGCGGTTTTTTTGGCGCGACTGTCATGATGGCGATGAAAAACGGCGTGGCCCGCGGAGTATTCTCCAATGAATCAGGTCTCGGTTCCGCTCCAATCGTGGCGGCTGCCGCTAAAACGAAATGGCCGGCTGAGCAGGGCCTTATTTCCATGACCGGTACTTTTATCGACACCATCATTATCTGTACACTGACCGGCCTAACGCTTGTAGTCACCGGTGTATGGTGCGGTATGGAAAACGGTGCGGCGCTTACAAATGCGGCGTTTACTTCCGCATTTCCTGTTTTCGGCGGATATATGCTGTTGATCGGTCTTGTTCTCTTTGCTTTCACGACGATCTTGGGCTGGAACTACTACGGCGAACGCTGCATGATTTATCTCGTGGGGACGAAGGGCGTTCTCCCGTACCGTTTGGTTTTTATCCTTCTCATTGCCAGCGGCGCATTCCTCAAACTGGAAGCCATCTGGATTCTTGCGGATATCGTGAACGGCCTCATGGCCATTCCGAACCTGATTGCTCTTCTTTTCCTGTCGGGCATTTGTGTCCGTGAGACGAAGAAATATATGGATCATCTGAAGACAGGCAAACCGTATGAAGAGTATGAGGATTGATCCGAATGAGATGAAAAACGCATAAAGAAAATCCGTTTTGATAAAAAATCGGTATAGAAATACCTGTTGCCATCTTGAAAAAACAGGTGTATAATTCGACACACATCAGAAAGTTAAAAATTTCTGATGGAGATTCCGCAGGCTGGGATACTGTTTCGGACAAATGAGTATATCCTGCCGGGGCATAACTGAATAAGTGGATGATGTACACTGAAAAATGACACGGAAGTGTCTGCCGAAGGAGTAACACTATCAGGCGTTCTTTGGAACACGAAACTATGTACGGACACGACTCTGGAGAGTCCCATTCAATTGGGCGCCGAAGGGGCAAAAATGGCTGACCGGGCCATTCCAATCTCTCAGGCAAAAGGACAGGGCTGGCATTGGGTAACACCCATTGTATACGTGGATGCGTACATGCATACAACCGCCGGCCCAAGTCATACAAGGCTTGAGTGCGGCGGTTTTGTTGTTGAAAGAATATTAGAAAAAGTAAAGGGGGAAACGAAATGGATATGACGGCAATGAATCAGATCGTCGGGGACATTGACAGCTTTGTCTGGGGGCCTGTGATGCTGTGTCTGCTCGTGGGTACAGGAATTTACCTTACGGCATACTTGAATTTCCGTACATGGTGCAATCTGCCTTATGCAATGAAAAGCGTGTTCTCCCGGGAGGCCCGTAAAACAAATCGGGGATCGGGAGATGTTTCTCCTTTTTCCGCGCTGATGACGGCGCTTGCCGCGACCATCGGCACGGGAAATATCGTAGGCGTGGCGACCGCCATGTTTGCCGGCGGTCCGGGCGCTCTGGTATGGATGTGGGTTTCCGCCTGCTTCGGCCTGACGACCAAGTTTTCTGAATGTATGCTTGGCTTTAAGTTCCGTGAAGTGAATGCGAAAGGGGAAATGAAGGGCGGCCCCATGTTTACCATGAAGAACGGGTTTAAGAATAAAAGAGCAGGACTTTTTATGGGATTTCTTTTTGCCATGTTTACTGTCATCGCTTCCTTCGGTATCGGGAATATGACCCAGGCCAATTCCATCACCACGGCGGTGAATGCCACTTTTGGGTTTTCCAATGAAATTATCGGCATCGTCCTTACGGTTCTCACGCTGGCGGTCATCATCGGAGGGATTACTTCCATTTCCAGAGTATCGTCCCTCGTCGTTCCCGGAATGGCTGTCTTCTACATCATCGCGGGTCTCTTTTGCATTGCTTTGAATTTTGAAAATGTACCGCACGGATTGTTCCTCATTTTTATGATGGCCTTTGATCCTGCTGCTGTAGAAGGCGGAGTGGTCGGTACGATAACTGTTTCCGTGATGAATGCGGTCCGTTTCGGTGTGGCCCGCGGCTGTTTTTCCAATGAGGCCGGCCTCGGCTCCGCCGCTATTTCCGCCGCTGCGTCCACCACTGATGATCCGGCGCGGCAGGGATATGTTTCCATGACAGGGACTTTCATCGACACCATCATCGTCTGCACCATTACCGGACTTACCATTGCGTCTTCCGGCGTTTTGGGAACCGTCGGTCCAGACGGGAAACCTTTGACGGGCGTGGCGCTGACCATGGCAGCTTTTTCTACGCATCTCGGCACGGCGGGAAACTGGATCGTTTCCGTCGGTATCATGCTCTTCGCCTACTCCACCATTCTCGGCTGGGAATATAACGGCGAAAAGGCATGGGAATATCTCTGGGGCACCCATACATACAATATCATCTACCGCCTTGCGTTTTCCCTTGTCGTCTATGTGGGAGCGACACAGACACTCGACCTCGTATGGAACCTGTCGGATATCGCCAATGCGCTCATGGCTGTTCCGAACCTTATCTCTATGCTGGTTCTTGCCCCTGTCATTAAAGAAGAAGTGCTCCGATTTGAAGCGGTTATCGCAAAAGAAAAGGCGGGGAAAAAAGCGGACCTGATAGAAAAGAATGAGGAAACGCTCCATATCTGAACAGTGCGAAAAAATCTCGGGTATTAAAAAATTGCCCGGGATTTTTATCGGACTGTAACAGGGGAAAGAAATCTGTATTTCTGCTGCATGAAACAGACAGGGCGGGATATGCGACTGAAAGGCATTTACAATGAAAAAGAAATCCTATATAATGAATTCGTACCTTACAGACGGGAAACGGAATACCCTGCCGATGTCAGGGAAAGCGACTGTTTCCCTTGTTTTTGAAAAACAGAAAGAGGGATTTTTATGAAAATGAAACATATAGCAGCAGGTCTGGCACTGCTGGCCATGCCGTTTACAGCGCAGGCAGAAGTGCGGGAAGCGGGGCTGGTGGATGGATTCGGCATGAGCCTTATTTATCCGGCGGTGCACACGAAAAATATTGCGGCCGAAAATGCGATCAATAAGGATATTACAGGGTATGTCCGCCGTATGAAGGAATTGTATGAAAGCGGCGAAAAGCAGGAAGTATACATGACCTATACCACAAAGTATGAAGATGAAGATCTGGTGTCTATCGTTCTGGAAACATCGTCTGTAAATGAAGGAATGGCGGATAGAAATGCGCAGGCCTATGGTCTTGTGTATAATAAAAAGACAGGTGATCTGCTGGACAAATCTAAATTCGGCGTGAAGGTAGACAGCGCGGAAGTTGTGAACCTGCTGAAAGAGGGAAAGCTTGACCTGTATAACATCAATGGGAAAAAGTTATCTTATGACTCTTTCTTCAAGCCGACCGCATACGTGGAGGCGGAGTGCTTCCTCCTGGGGAAGAAAGAACTGGGGCTGCTCTATGCGGCAGGAGAGCTGGCTCCTTATTCGGAAGGCGCGACATACGTGGTGATTCATCTGAAATAAGGAAATAAAAATACGAAAATGAAAACGGTACCCCTCAAATGCGGCGGGTACCGTTTTTGTATCAGCCGGTTGGGCATTAGCTGTTAGCTGTTAGCTGTTAGCTGTTAGCGGCAAGACGTCATCAGAGTCATAGATTCTTCACTCCGTGCCACTATTCCGCTTTCCGTCTTTTCCACAAGGTATTCTTGCCTCCGTTCAGAATGACGGCGGACGGCAAGGCGTCATAGTGAGGAAAGCATCAGTCGTCATCCTGAACGAATGTGAAGGATCTATTGCCGTGGTGAGGAAGCCGGTAAGATGTCATTCAAGGTAATAGATTCTTCACTCCGTGCCACTATTCCGTTTTCCGTCTTTCCCACAAGGCATTCTTGCCTCCGTTCAGAATGACAGCGGACGGCAAGGCGTCATAGTGAGGAAAGCATCAGTCGTCATCCTGAACGAACGTGAAGGATCTATTACCATGTTGAGGAAGACGGTAAGACGTTATCGGAGTAATAGATTCTTCATTTAAAGTCACTATTCCGTTTCCTGTCTTTCTCACAAAGTATTTTTGCCTCTGTTTTGAATAGTGGGGTACGGAAAGGAAACACCGGATTCTGTTGTACCTGCCGGGGACGTGGTGTATAATGTAAAAAATCTATTGCAGCATAGGAGGAGTGAAGTTGAATTTATCTGTTCAGATTTTCGCGTCATTGGTGCTTTCCGTCGTTGTGGGGCTTGTCCTTGGGGACGGCGCGATCGGCCCGGTTAAGACATGGGTCGCGCCTGTCGGCACCATGTTCATTAATCTTATCAAAATGATGATCGTTCCTGTCGTTCTTTGTTCTCTCGTCGTGGGCATGACATCTATGGGGGATTTGAAGAAACTGGGGCGCATCGGGATGAAAACCGTGGGCTTCTATATGGTGACTACGGCGATTGCTATCGTTATCGGCTTTGCAGTGGCAAGTGTTGTCCAGCCCGGTATCGGTATGGCTCTTCCCGGCGAGGCCGCCCCGAAAGTAAAGGAAGCGCCCACGATCATGCAGGTATTTGTCAATATGATTCCGACAAATCCGATTGCTTCCATGGCGAAAGCGGATATCCTTCCTGTCATTATATTTTCTCTTTTTCTTGGGGCAGGAATTATTTCCGTCGGCGGGAGCCGTTCCAAGCTGCTGATCAATCTTTTTGATGCGGGGGCGGAGGTCTGCTATAAAATCATCGCCATGATTATGCGCCTGGCGCCTATCGGTGTTTTCTGCCTTCTTTTACCTGTCGTCGTGCAGAATGGTCCGAAGGTTCTTCTGCCGCTGCTCTCCGTGATTATTGCTATGGCTATCGGCTGCACGATCCACGCGGTCTGCGTGTATTCCTCTGTGGCGGCGGTCGTGGGGCATATGAGCCCTGTCCGGTTTTTCCGCGGCATGGCAGAAGCCATGGTTATTGCGTTCACTACCTGTTCTTCCGCGGGCACGCTTCCGGTGAATATGAAGAACACGGAAGAAAAGCTGGGAGTAAAACGGGACATCGTGTCTTTCGTCCTGCCTCTCGGTGCTACCATCAATATGGACGGCACCGCTCTCTACATGGGGGTATGTTCCCTTTTCATCGCCAATGTATTCGGTATTCACCTGTCAATGGATCAGATGATGATGATCGTTCTTACCGGTACGCTTGCCTCTATTGGCACAGCAGGCGTCCCCGGCGCGGGTCTGATCATGCTTGCCATGGTGCTCCAGTCTGTCGGGCTTCCATTGGAAGGACTGGCTCTCGTGGCAGGCATCGACCGTGTTCTGGATATGTTCCGTACCACGCTGAATATCACCGGTGACGCTGCTGTCGCCGTTGCTATCGACGCCACGGAAAAATCCGTCCCCACCCAGCTGGAAATCACTGAATAGGAACGGATGCGAAAGCCTCAGGCTGTTTATGAGGATCTCTATAAGTCAGACGTGAAGTTTAACTTATGGAGGTCTTTTTGTGTAGGCAGCTTTAAGACAGGCGGCTGCGGTATTGTGTCGGTGTGTAGTTGAATTTCTCGGAGAACATTTTCGTATAGTAGCTTTGGCTGGAGAATCCGCAGGCGTTTGCGATTTCCAAAATGGAATTTTCCGTGGAGTCTAGGAGGTTGCGGCTGATCTCCAAACGGTACCGGTTGAGGAAATCTATGGGGGACTGCTGCATATATTTCTTGAAAAGCTGGCAGCATTTGCTTCTGGATACGCTCCCCGCCGCGGCAATACCGGCTAAAGAGATTTTTTCAGGATAGTGGTGGGAAATATAGGCGACCATCCGGCGCTGCGCGCTTATATCTGTACCGGGCATATCTTCCTGCGTCTGCTTTTCGGGAGGGAAAAGGGCGTAAAGACGGGCGAGGAGAATGTGTAAAAGACCGATGCTTTCCAGCTCGAATCCGGGGAGGTGCTTTTCATTGGTCCGATTGATTTCCCGCAGCAGTTCTCCCAGCCGCGGCGCGTCAGGAGAGGCGGAGGGAACAAGGAAACCGCGGCGGGACGTATTTCCCAGAAGAGGAGACAGAAGCCTGTTTCTGACGGACTGATTTTCTGTCAGGAGGGAAGGGTGGATAAGCGCCCGTATGAAGCGGCAGTCTTCTCCGTTGTGCGGCGCGCTTCGGTGCATGGCGGAAGCGTGTATGGCAAGGAAATCTCCGCGGGAAGCGGTAAGGATCTTTTCCTCGATATGGAAATCCATTTTTCCGTCCAGTATGTAAATAAATTCCAGTTCATCATGCCAGTGGGAAATCATCTGCAGATGGGCCTGGGAAGATATGGTACTTGTGGTGATTTGGATCGGCGGCAAAGTTCCTTTTGCGGAAGGGATGACCGCAGCGGCGCTTTTTAATATGTCAGGACTGATCATAAGAAACCTCCGGTTGCAATTTTTACAAAGTGTGAGAATGGTTTCTAAAGGAAATGTACGATATTTATAAAAATGTGGAATATATTTATATTCAAATGATAAAAACTATACTATTATTATATCAGAAACATTGATAAACGTGAATATAGAAACAGAATGTTTCAAAAAAGTAGTCATTGTAATATATAAGGAGGAACTACAAATGGAAAAGGAATTAAATGCATTATTATCGGATCTGGTGGTAGAGTACCATAAGCTGCAGAGTTTCCACTGGTACCTGAAAGGAAGTCATTTCTTTGATGACCATGCGAAACTGGAAAGTTTCTATGATGAAATTGCGGAAGCGGTCGATGCCGTAGCGGAAGCCATGCTCCAGCAGAAGCTCAGACCGGAATCGACACTGAAAGGGTTCCTTGCAAAGACAGGAATCCATGAGGCCGAAAACGAGGAAGTGACATCGGAAGAAGCATATACCCGGGTGCTGTCAGACTTCGAGTATCTTCTTAAAGAAGTCATCGCTGTCAAGGAAGCGGCAGAGGAAAAGAAGAATTACCTGGTATCCACTCTGATGGATGATTACATTGCAAGTTTCAGCAAGAACATCTGGATGCTGAGACAGGCCCTGAAATAATTTACAGCAGGGAAAGGACGCTCTCTGAAAGGGAGTGTCTTTTTTTGCGCGGATATGAACCTATTGTCTGAAAACAGGAACTGACAAGAGAATATATTTCTTAAAGGAATATTTCATATAAATGAAAAGAATTTTATTATTATATGGAATAAAAGTAGAATAAAAGAAACGGAAAGAGGTGGTGTGATGGAATATATCGGAGAAAGTTCGGCGATTTATTACTGGCGGGCTTTGGGACTTATCGTATCGGTGCTCATTCTCTACGTGGTTTTTGAAATGCAGAAGAAAAAGATGAGCCGTCTTTCTTCGGCAAATACACATTCCTCCATTGTGCTTCTGCACAAACGGCATGCAGGCAATCCGAACTATTCCAGTAGCACTGAAATCTGCCGCATTGACGGGCTCAGGGCGGAAGCTTTCCTTTACTGTGTCGGCGTGCAGGCGGTCTATCTATCGCCGGGGGAGCATAATATCGAGGTAAATGCCCATTGGGCACGGCATATCCGCGGAAAACGTTTTAAGGAATATGAAGCGGGCCCGCATCATCTGTGCGTAGAAGTGGGACATGGCGAATTATGGTCGCTGGAATATTTCATTCCTGAAAAGAAATTTATTTTTTCCCGGTGCAATGAAAAGAAAATGTTCAAAAAGAGCGTGGTGTGATTATTCCTGTTTTCTCAAAAGTTTACTCAAAAACGGAATAAATCAGAGGAAAAACAAGCAACATATAACAGATAGGAATAACTTGCAAAAAATAGTAGATATTTAAAGATATCCGCTCTATAATCAAAACAGAAGGAAGAAAATAATCCTTCGTGACCGGTCAATTACAAAGGAACAGAAGTGTATCGAAAGATACAGAAAGGAGAAAGGCAATGAATACCATGTATGATGCAGTTATGAAAATGGAACAGCTCTTGGGCGTATATGAAAGACTGATTGACGATCTTGCCGGCTACATGAAGGAAAACGGCATTGATTACACCAATGATGATTCCGTACATCCGGCCATCATGCTCTACTCCGAGGCGGGACGCATTTATTCCAGGCTCCTGCGGACGAGAAAGATGGAAGATCTTCTCCGCATGGAAGGGGAATATAACCTGATGAACGGCATGGTGAATGAAATGAAAGCGGGCGCCTGGGCAAATCTCTCGGGCGAGGATGTTTCCCGCAAGGTTATGTAACATGAAACCTCAGAGGCGTATGTCTGAAAAAAGGACATACGCTTTTTGAGTGCTGGAAAAATAGAAATTCCATCAAAAAAGCGCTTTCCCTTACCGCCGCAGGGCGATGGGCGAAAGCACTTTTTGCTGTGTGCAGTTTTGGGTGATAGAACATAACACGTTTTATCCTTGTAAGTCCCATTCTTGCCTCTGTTCAGAATGACGGCGGACGGCAAGGCGCCATCAGCGTAATAGATTTTTTACTCTATCTTACCGTCCCGTTTCCCATTTTTGCCACTGCGTTTAATGATAGGGAACGGTAAAACGTCATCCTGAACGGATGTGAAGGATCTGCACCCGTGATGAGGAAAGCCCTTTTTCAAGAAGGCATTGTTGATTTCCGAAAACCGGAATCCGGCCTGCGCCGGCTGAAAACATCTTGGCAGCAAAAAAGAGTACCTGATGTCTGAAACCACAGGTACCCTTTTTTGATTGAATTCAATGGTTTATTTCCGTTTCTTTTCTCGGATGGGCGATAGTCCGGTAGCCTTCCACGGCAAGAATCAGGGCGAGGATGACGAGGAGCGAACCAATGATGACCTGTGCGTAGGGCCCCCAGCCGGTGGCGCCTGCCATGATGATGCCAATCTGGTTTTTCACGATAAGAGCAAGGGAACAGATGGTGACGAGGAGCATGAAACTCATGGGGAAGAGGAACATTTTATTGTTCTTTCCTGCGTTGCCGAGCCATGCGGCGACAGCAAGAAGACCGATAGCGGCAAGAAGCTGGTTAGCCGCGCCGAAGAGTCCCCAGATCTTGGCAAATCCGCCCATGCCGAGGGATATGCCGAGGATAACGGTGAGGATCGTTGCAAAATACGGATTTACCATGAGTTTGCGGAATCCGTCTTTGACATCTTTCGGATTTTCACCCGGTTCGAGCCAGAATTCCTGGAACATGAAGCGTGCCAGCCTGGTGGCGGTATCAAGAGAAGTCAGGCAGAAAGCGGAGTAAGTAAGGACAAGAAGGGTGTACATGATGTTTTTCAGTCCTTCAAATCCCGGAATGGCGGCGACCATAGCGGCAATCCCGCCCGCAAAGATATCCGTCGCGCCATGGGTATGGCCCGTTACACGGGCATAGCCGATCGCGCAGAGAGTAATGATGGCGAGTACGCATTCCAGGAGCATACCGCCATAAGCGATAGGCTTTGCGTCCGATTCTTTATCAAGCTGTTTGGATGTTGTCCCTGAAGAAACAAGGGAATGGAAGCCGGAAATAGCGCCGCATGCAACGGTAGTGAACAAAATCGGGAATAGGAACTGCGTTCCGTTTGCGTTGTTGATGGTGAAGCCCGCAAAAACGGGGAAGACCTTTTCATCAATGGTCGGATGAGCGCCGACGATACCGATGACGGCGACGATGAGCATCGCGTAGAGAAGGAACGAACTGAGGTAGTCACGGGGCTGGAGAAGGATCCAGACAGGGGTGACCGAAGCGATGGTGATATAAATGCCGACAAGGATCATCCATGTATTCATGGAGAAATAAAACGGATGGAAATTCATGCCGACGGCCATGCACAGAACGATCGCCCCGACGCCGAGGATGGAAGAAATGACCATCGGCGTGTGGCGGCGGTATACGGCAAAACCGAAAACAATAGCTATGAGGATAAACATGATGGAAACCATGGCGACAGATGCTTTTGTCGCGCTGGCAGCCATGTCGAGAACGCCGTCCTTATAAGTCGCGCCGAAGGTGGAAGCCACGATAGCGGCAAAAGCGGCCACTACAAGGATCAGTGTGAGGTATGAGAAAATGATGAAAAGCTGTTTTGCCCTTTTTGACATATTCAGGGAAATGATTTCACCGATGGATTTGCCCTGATGGCGGATAGAGGCAAAAAGCGCGCCGAAATCATGGACACCGCCGAAGAAGATGCCGCCAATCAGTACCCAGAGGGTGACCGGCAGCCAGCCGAACATGGCCGCGCCGATCGGCCCCGTGATGGGTCCCGCACCGGCAATGGATGAGAAATGATGGCCCATGAGGATGGGTGCTTTGGCGGGAACGTAATCCACGCCGTCTTCCATGGTGTGGGCGGGCGTAGGATGATTTCCTTCGTTTACTCCCCACTGTCTGGCGACCCATCCGCCGTAGAAAACGTAGCCGCAGAACAGAACGGCGATACTGATCAGCAAAAGTACAAGCGTGTTCATGCTACTCCCCCTTTGTAATTAACTCCTGAAAAATATTTCTTAGGTTCTTTTCCATGCATCGTCCGCTTTTATTAAAATAGAGCGAACACTTTTCCATATCCAGGCAGCCTGTGTGAAATTCCAGCCAGCCGTGGAGTGAAAAGCGGAATGTTTTATAGATGCGGCAGTTTTCTACCGCTTTCCGTGCCGCATCGTCCACCTTGCCGCAGATAAAGACAGGTGAGACATAGGTGTACATATGGCCCGAACCGATATGGGCCATTTCCATGCCGGCATTATAAGCGTAATCGCGGCACCTTTCAAAAAGATCCGCAGTCAGATGATCGGCGGTGAAAAGAAATATGAACTCTTCCTGATTGGCGGACCAGATTTCATTGGATTTGAGAAATAAGTGCTGGCCTGTTTTTTCATAATATTCGCAGACAGCGGCAAGACCGTTTCTTTCATCTTCCCGGAAAGGAGAGAGCTTTACCGCTTCTCTGCGATTCCGGCCTTCCTCCAATGGCGGTGAGATGCCTCCGTCAAAACGCGTAATATTATAAAAACGCCGGTAGCTTTTCAGCAGCCGTTCCACAGCATTTTCTTTTTTGTTTTCCATAGAACAGCCTCAAATGAATAATTTCTATGAAGTAAATATATACAATAATAATCAAAAAAGATATTAAATATATAGTAATACGTCTTGTAAAAGATTTCAACCATTATTGGACATTAAATTACTATAAAAATATTTTAAAGAACTGAATAAGTAAATAATGGTACCCTTATATTATGTAGAGGAGGAATAATGGCTGTCTTAAAAGAAAGGGTATTTTCTGCTGGGAGAAGGTATTTTTGAAAAAAGAGATGGAAGACCGTATAATGATTAAATTGAACGGAGGTTCGGACGGGGCTTGTAAAGAAATTTTTTAAATATTTGCCTGAAGACGTTTTTATGGAAGGGAATTATCGGAAGTGAATAGAGTATTTTTTGTGATTTATTTGGGTGTGATGACAGCCATGGCGCCGCTGTCTACGGATATGTATCTTCCTGCGCTTCCGGAATTTCAGCGGGATCTGGGGATTTCCACATCCATGACGCAGATGACGCTTACCATGACCATGATCGGTATGGCGCTCGGACAGATTTTTGGCGGACCCGTAAGTGACAGGATGGGGCGGCGGGCGCCTCTTTTCCTTGGGATGGCTGGGTTCACGCTGGCATCATTGGTGTGCAGTCTGGCGGATGATATTTATGTGTTTCTTATCTTCCGTTTTGCACAGGGGTTTTTCGGGGCATTCGGTATTGTTGTGTCGCGAGCGGTTGCACGGGATACGGCAAGCGGTTCTGAACTCATGAGGCTCCTTTCTGTCCTCATGGCGGTGAATGGTATAGCACCCGTGGCCGCTCCTGTCCTCGGCGGGCAGATTCTTCTTTTTTCTTCATGGCAGGGGATTTTTCAGATTCTTGTCCTTGTGGGGATTATTCAAATCATCTGCACTTTCAATTTTAAGGAGACACTGCCGCCTGAAAAAAGATCGCCTGATTTCCACTCCGGATTTTCCGCATTTTCCATGCTTTTGAGAGATAAGTATTTCTTCGGCCATTGTCTGGTGCAGTGTTTTGTTTTTGGCTCTTTCTTTTCTTACATTGCAGGATCATCCTTTCTGTTCCAAAATATTTACGGGGTATCGGCCCAGGTATACAGTTATATTTTCGGCGCTGTCGGATTGGGGCTTATGGTGATGGGGATGCTTCCTGCGCGGCTGGCAGGGACAATCCGTGAAGTCGTTATTCTTCGCTTTTCCCTCTTTGCATCTCTTGGAGGAGCGCTGTTCTTCTTGGCCGGAGTTTTTCTGGATAGTCCGCTTTGGTACGCAGTCGTCACCATCTTTGCCACGGTCACGCCGCTTTCTCTTATGAGCGCCGCGTCTGTATCTTTGGCGCTTTCCCGCTGCGGTAAAAATGCGGGAAGCGGATCAGCCCTTATTGGGTTCTTCTCCATGGTACTGGGAGGCGTGATGATGCCTGTTGTCGGTGTCGCCGGTGATCATACGGCAGTTCCTATGGCAGTCATCATGGTATCGGGCTATGTGTTTTCCATCCTTTGCTTTTACAAGATGATTGTTCCCAGGCATCTGAAAGAGTTGCGGGGGTAGAACGGGAAGCATGGAGAATGCCGGCCCCATGTTAAAATCATTTGTATGAAATACAGAAAAGACGAATCATGCATGAAAAGAGTCTTCCGGAAGGAAGATTTTTTTCATGGGAGAGATATTTCCGGGGCGCTGCCTGCGGAATACTATATTTGTCAATTCAGCTTTTTTGTAATACACTGGAATTCATAAAGAAAGAGAGGATATTCTAATGAAAATAAGCGTTGCGCCATCCTTATTTGACCGGATCCCCGGGCTTTGTATCGGAATTGTCGCTGTCCGCGCGGCAGATAACGCGGCAGCAAATATGGAAGCAGAAGCTTTTCGCCGCCGCTGCTGCACGGAAGCCAATTTGCTGCTGAAAATGGATCCCGCCCTGGCGGAAAAGGAACTGGAAGATTACAGGGAAATTCTTTCTGCTGCCTGTGTTAAAGAAGGCAGGACGGCTGTAGAAAAAGTATTTGCCGAGTACAGAAAACTTCTCGGTGTTTCTGCTGCGGAAGGCGTGCCCGAAGATCCGGAGATCCTTTTGCAGCCGAAGAAAGCGACCCTTGATGAGCTGGCGGGCTCCGACGCGCTGCCGCCGGTCAATCCGATTATGGATATCATTCGGGGCGGCATGCTGAAATTTCATGTAGAAATCCATGTTTATGATATGGGAAACAGGAAGACTCCTTTGGAAATACGGGAAGCAGGCCGTACATTTTCCGTCAATTTGGGAGATAAAGTCTGCACGGCCGGCTGGCTCTGCCGTGATGAAGAAGCAGGGGCGGTTACGGAAGATACGGAAAATATTCTTGTCCTCATCACAGGAATGAAAGGGAACCGTAGAAAAGTGGCGGCTGCAAGAAATGAACTGGCGCGGCGCATGAAATCCGCTTTTGACAGGGCGGTGGAAGTGGGCTGGCTGGAAGGAAAGGAGACGGAATTTACTACGGAAATTTAAATTCGAGATATTCCGTGAAGAATTATGAAATACGCTGCTATCGATTTTGAAACGGCTTACTGGGGGCCGGGGAGCGCCTGCTCGCTTGGTATTTCCGTGAGCGACGGCAATGAAATTACGGAAGAATGGTATCGTCTGATCAGACCGTACCGCATGAATTTCGATCCCATCTGTATGCGGGTGAATGGAATTTATCCTGATGACGTGGAAAAGGAACCGGCTTTTCCGGCGTTTTGGAAAGAGGTGGCAGAGCGGCTGGAAGGAAGTATCGTTTTCGCCCACAATGCCCGCTTCGATATGGGCGTTCTTGCGTCAGTGCTGGATGTATATGATTTGCCGGATATTCATTTCCTGTATGGAGATACGGTGGCGGTTTCCAGAATGCTTTGGAAAGAACTGCCGAATCATAAATTGGATACCGTAGCCGGCAGTCTTGGCTATGATTTCAATCACCATCAGGCGCTGGATGATGCACGCGCCTGCGAAATGATCGTGCGGAAAGCAGTAGAAAAGACGGAGGCAGCGACAATAAAAGAAATGATGGCACGTCTGAAGCTGCCGCTGAAAAAGTTTGCGGTGAAGAGGACGCATGTGCCCGGCAGTACAGGGCTCACTGCACCGGTGCTGTGGCGCAGTAAGGCAAGATAAAAACCGATGCGTACGAAGAAAATAAGTACGCATCGGTTTTTCTTTTTTAAAATTCTATGGAGAGCCCCACTTTGAGCTGTTCCGCCATGGATCCCAGTTTTCCTTTCAGGAGGGCGAAAGCGCGGTCGCCTGTGCAGTGGCCTGTATAGACGGATTCTATGCCTGTTTCTCTGATTTGCTCTGCCAGCCTGAGGATTTCTTCATCAGTTTTGTTGAACAGGTGGAAGCCGCCGATCAGGGAGAAAACCTTTTTTCCGGGGAAGGTTTCTGAAACTTCCCGGATGATGTCCGCCGCGCCGGCGTGGGAACAGGAACTGAAGATGACGAGTCCTTTTTCCGTCTCAAAGACAAGACTTTGCTCATGGTCAAAGTTATCGGGAAGGAAGTCACCGTTTTTCTTCTGATACATCTGCTCCCGCTCACCGATTTTTTCCCGGTTCTTCCGCTTATGGGCGACTACATATACGCCGTCACACAGGGCGGCATCGCCGTCTGTATAAATCAACCGGTCCTGATAGGCGGCAAGAAGGTCTTTGGGGATGCCGATGTATCTGAAACGGCCTTCTTCATAGGCATAGCAGTTTTCCGCGCATGATTTCTGCAGATAAAATTTGGCGTTCCTGTTTCTTGCAAAGAAATATTCCATGCCGTTGGCGTGGTCATAGTGCGCATGGGAGAGAATGCCAAAGTCTATATCTTCCAGCGGGATATCCATGGCTTTTGCGTTTTCCGTAAAAAGAGCCGATGCACCGGTATCAAGTAAAATCTTTTTATTTTCATACTCGATATAGATTGACAGGCCCCATTCGCCTGCCAGCGGACCTTCTCCGATATTGTCCGCGAGGACGGTGGCTTTCATAGCAGCTGCTCCTTTCGTATATGAATTTCTTTTCCCTGCCGCAAATAAATTATAAACGAACAAAGAGATGGAAAAAACACCGCACGAAGTGCAGCCGGATTTTATGGAAAGTTATTTGGCGCCGTGCAGGATTTCTTTCAGGTATTCGTTATTTTTTTCCTGCGGACGGGAAGCATTGTCCAGGAGGATGTCCACATACCGTTCCAGTGTGGCTGCATCGGTATAGCGGGTAATAAAAGAATTTTTACTGTTGCTTTCCAAAATGATAGGGAATTCCACAGCAGAGAAAATCTGCATACATTTCAGTTCCAGATCGTGGCGGTCCGTATATCCTGTGATGGCCGCCATATTTTCGATGACTTTCTCCCAGCTCTGGTTGTGGAGAAGGTTCAGATAAATGAAATAGGTTTCCCGCGCGTCAGTGCTGGATGGGCTGGAGATGGAGCGGAAGAGGGCGGGGTGCCTGCGGGCGAGGGCAAAGTATCCGAGGATGTACTTTTTCATCCGTTCTGTCGGCGAAAGCCGGGAATCATCAAGAACGGAAACGACATTTTCCAAGGCGCTCATCATATACTCTAAAGCGGCGCCGATGAGTTCTTCTTTGGAACCGAAGTAGTAACGCACAGCGGCGATATTCACATTTGCTTCTTTCGCGATGGTCCGCACGGTGGCTGCCTTGAACCCTTTTTCACGGAGGATGCGGGCGGTTATGGCGACCATCTTTTCTTTCATCTGCTCACCTTTGCCGGTGAGTTTTTTTTGAGTCATAATACTTTTCCTTTCCTGGCGCTGATTGTATTTCTGATAAAGGGAAGAGTTTTCCCATGAGGCTCTTTTTCTGTAAGGGAGTTCATCATCAGTTTCAGCCGGTTTTCCTGATTGGCTTCGCTGGCGCTGGCGTCGCAGTCCAGCGGAAGGAATACGGCTTCCGGATAAGCCATATGGAGCTTGTGGATCATGCCTTCTCCCGTGATGTGGTTCGGCAGGCAGCCGAAGGGCTGGAGGCAGATGATGCCGCGGCATCCATGATGGAGAAGATCCGTCATGTCAGCGGTGAGGAACCATCCTTCACCGGCGCGGTTGCCGAGAGAGAGGAACCGGGCGGCTCGTTTGGCCAGCCGCGTGATATTGGTAATCTCGTGGAAACGTTTGGAAATTTTGACTGCTTTTTCCAGAGGGCGGCGGTACCATTCCAAAAGATAGCGGCCAAAGGTATCTTTCAGGTTGTCGCTGAATGTGCCGTCCAGGTGCTTCCATTGAAAATGGCTGTCTAAAAGCCCATAGAGGAAGAAATCCAGCATGCCGCTTGTTTCCGCTTCACCGCCGTTGGCTTCGATGGAGCGGACGATATCATTGGAAGCGATGGGGCTGAATTTGACGTATATTTCTCCCACGATGCCGATCCGGGGCCGCCGTTCCATTTTATTTAACGGGAGGCGGTCAAAGTCTTTGACAAGATGGGAAATGTTTTGTGCAAAGCGATGGAAGGAGCATCCTTTTATCAGTGATTTACAGCAGATGTCCTGCCATTTCCGGTAGAGCGTTTCCGCGCTGCCCGGGGATTTTTCATAAGGCCGTGTCCGGTAAAGGCATTGCTGGAGGGCGTCTCCATAAATAGCGGCTTTGATGAGGCGGCGGATCAGCGTAAAGGTGAGCCTGAATCCGCTTTGCGGCTCCAGATTCCGGGTGTTGAGGGAAATGACGGGGATCCGGGAAAGTCCGGCGTCATCCAGTGCTTTATGGAGAAAGCCGATATAGTTGGATGCCCGGCACGCGCCGCCCGTCTGGGAGAGTATGACGGCTGTCCTGCTTAGGTCATATGTTCCGGAAAGCAGGGCGCGCATCAGGGAACCGATGGTGATGATGGCCGGATAGCAGGCGTCATTATTTACAAAAGAGAGTCCGGTGTCGATATCCGCCCTGACTGGCGGAAGCACTTCTACATTATACCCTGCGGAACGGACAGCGTCACGGATAAGCGGAAAGTGGATGGGGGACATTTCCGGCGCCAGAATAGTGAATGTGCCCCGCATTTCAGGAGTAAATTCCGCTTTCGGATACAGGATGGGCGCCACAGATCTTTTTTCCTGCATCCGTTCTCCGATGGCGGCCTTGAGCGAGCGCAGGCGGATGCGGATCGCACCGAGGTTCAGGCTTTGATCGATTTTCAGGGAGGTGTAGAGCCGGTTTCTTTTAGACATGATCTCCTGCACCTGGTCGGTGACAACCGCATCGAGGCCGCAGCCGAAGGAATTGAGTTCCACCAGTTCCAGATCGGCATGGCGGGTGACATAGTCGGCGGAGCGGTAGAGACGGCTGTGCCAGGTCCATTGGTTCAGTACGCGGAGAGGGGGAAACTTGCTGTCCTGCATCATGGCAATGCCGTCTTCGGAAAGGACGGCCATTCCCAGCTGGTTGATCAGATCGGGGATGCTGTGGTTGATCGCAGGGTCTGCATGGTAGGGACGGCCGGCCAGCACAATCCCGATAAGTTTCTTCTCTTCGATTTCCTGCAGGATACGTTGCGTTTCCAGATACAGCTGCATCTTGTATTCTTCTCTCGCGGCTTCTGCTTTATGCTGGGCGGCGGCAATTTCACTGCCGGATATTTTGAAGGGTCTGAAAATCCGTTTCAATATTTTATGCAGTTTTGCAGGATGATGGAGCGGCAGGAAGGGATGGAGAAAACGGGTGCCGTATTTCGTGAAGATTTCATCCATATTGGCCTGGATGGTTTCCGGGTAGGATGTGACCATGGGGCAGTGGAAGGAGTTGGCTCCGCCTTCATCGGGGCCTTTGTCGACGCAGGGGTACCAGATGAAATCCGGTTTTCTCCCGGCCAGGTCATAGATGTGGGCATGGGACAATTTGACGGGGAAGCATTCGGAGTAGGAAGGGATGGTTTCCATGGCTTCGGTGGGGATGCCGCGGATCTGTCCGGAAGAAGTGATGACACGGTAGCCGAGACCGGTGAAAAAAGCATGCCAATAAGGGAAATCCTCGTACATATTCATCGTCCTGGGGATACCCACGGTTCCTCTTGCGGCTTCCTTGGGGGACAGGCTCTTCCGGTTGAAAATTTTGTCATATTTCCAGCGGTATATATTGGGCAGGGAGGAATGGGGCGCTGTCTTTCCGGTGAGCATAATGGAGGCGCCTCTTTCGCAGCGGTTGCCCGTGACAAATGACCGGCCATCATGGAAGCGGATGATCGTGACCATGCAGTGGTTGCCACAGCCGGGGCAGCGTTTCGCCTCTTTTGAAAAAGAAAGGGAGGCAAGGCCATCCGGTGCGATAAGGGTCGTGGCGTGGCCGGCAGGGTAGCGGTCCCGTGTGATGAGAGCAATTCCGTAAGCGCCCATGAGTCCTGCCACGTCAGGGCGGACGACTGTGCAGCCAAGAAGTTTTTCCAGCGCGCGGAGAACGGCGTCATTATAAAAAGTGCCGCCCTGCACTACGATTTTTTTACCCAATTCGGAAGCATCGCGGAGACGGATAACCTTGTACAGCGCGTTTTTGATGACGGAGTAGGAAAGTCCGGCGGAAATGTCGGCGATAGAAACGCCGTTTTTCTGTGCTTCCCGTACACGGGAATTCATGAATACCGTACAGCGGGAGCCAAGATCGGCAGGGTGGCCGGCGGTGAGAGCCAGTTTTGAAAATTCCCTGATGTCCATCCCCAGTGATTGTGCGAATGTATCGAGGAAAGATCCGCAGCCGGACGAACAGGCTTCATTCAGCAGAATTTCATCAACAGCGCCATCCTTGATGCGGCAGCATTTCATATCCTGCCCGCCGATATCCAAAATGGTGGTGACATCCGGAAGGAAGTGGCGGGCGCCGCGGTAGTGCGCCATGGTTTCTACTTCTCCTGTATCCGCCCGGATAGCTTGACGGATGAGTTCCTCTCCATAGCCGGTGACGCCGGCACCGCAGATATAAGCAGCGGGGGGAAGTTTATCATATAAGTCACGAAGAATCTTTTTGGTGCTGTCCAGAGGGGTGCCCTTGTTTCCCGCGTAATATTCATAAAGAATGCGGTTGTCTTCGTCAAGAAGAATGGCTTTGATCGTTGTGGAACCGGCATCTATGCCGAGCCAGCAGGGTCCCTTCGCGTCCGCGATATTTCCCCTCGGCGCATGGAAACGGGCGTGGCGCTCCGTGAAGCGGCGGTACTCCTCTTCATCAGCAAAAAGGGGATCCATGGTTTTAGATGATCCCAGATCCACATCGGTTTTCTTTCGTACATCGGAAAGCCAGCGCTCCAGGTCCAGCGGACGGTCGTGCATGGCAGAAACAGCGGCGCCGATGGCGACATATAGTTCACCGTGTTCAGGGATGATCATATCTTCATCTGCGATGGACAGGGTCTCTTGGAAACGGTCACGGAGGGCGGGAATGAAAGTCAGGGGCCCGCCGAGAAAAGCGACTTTCCCGCGGATAGGCCGTCCGCAGGCGAGACCGGAAATCGTCTGGTTGACCACGGACTGGAAAACGGAAGCGGCGATATCTTCGTGGGCGGCACCTTCATTTAAAAGGGTCTGGATATCTGTTTTAGCAAAGACGCCGCAGCGGGAGGCGATGGGGTAGATCCGTCGGAAATTTTTTGCAAGTGCGCCCAAACCTGCCGCATCGACTGAAAGCAGGGATGCCATGCGGTCAATAAAAGCACCCGTGCCGCCGGCACAGGCGCCGTTCATCCGCTGATCTACACTGCCGCGGAGATATGTGATTTTTTCATCTTCTCCGCCGAGCTCGATGATGATATCCGTTTCGGGATGGAATGTGCGGATGGCTTTTGTTTCCGCCAGAATTTCCTGGCAGAAAGGAAGTCCCATCAGTTGGGACAGCCCCATGCCGCCGCTTCCGGAGACAGAGGCTGTGATGCGGTATCCGGGGAATATCTGCTGAAGTTCGGAAAGCAGTGCCTCCGTAGCGTGCCGGATATCCGACATATGCCGTGCATATCGCCCGAAAACCAGCTTGAGGTATGGAGATAGGGCGGCTACTTTGACAGTAGTGGAGCCGATATCGATACCTACATGGAGAACAGGTTTCATAAATAGCCTCCCAAAGAATCCCGAAGTTGCGAAAAGAAGTAAAGGAATGGGCGGGAACAGGTCATAATACAATTTCCGTCGTATGTTTATAAATTCCGGCGCTCCCTGCGGGAATGGCAGAGACGGGAAACGCGTGACAATAACTTATGATAGATTCGCATATGCGAAACCGGTTAACTTAATTATAACAGAGCGGAAGGGTATATAGAACGCTATTATCCGTTTTTACAAGGTATTGTCTGAGAAAATATAAATAATAGTAAAAAGAAGCAGGCGTATAAAATGAAAGGCAAGTCTTTGGAACAGAAAGATGTACAGAATGAAAACAAAATGAGAGGGAATGTTTGGAAATTCCTGTGGACACCGAAATCCGGACAAATAAAAATGCCTGCCGCAAGACAGGCGTAAGGATTTTCCTTTTCAGGGAAGAAGAGGAAGAAGCTCTTTGATGGAGCTGATGAAATGGATGTTTTCCCATTCATCGGCAGTGATAAATTCTGCAGATTTCCAGTTTTCAAAAAGCGCGCGGAGAGGATCATAAATTCCTTCAATATTCGCGATGATAATGGGCGGGCGATTTGTTTCTTCCGTGTAAATATGGTAATGGACAGCGGTGTCTGCAAATTCTTCCAGTGTCCCGAATCCTCCGGGAAGGATAAGGAAAGCATCGCCGGCTTCAATCATTTTCCGTTTTCTTGCCATCAGATCAGGCACCTCGATGAGTTCCGTAATGAGGCGGTGTGCCTGTTCAGCGGCAATGAATACTTCGGGGATGATTCCTACGACTTTTCCGCCGGCTGCCAAGGCGGCATCTGCAGCGATACCCATGAGGCCCACACTTCCTCCTCCGTAAATCATGGTATAACCATTTTTTGCCAAAAGCTCTCCTGCCATTCCGGCAAAGGCTGTGTGGGCAGGATTGATTCCGTAACGCGAACCGCAGTAGACTGCTACGTTTTTTCCTTTTTCCATATAAAATCCTTTCTTTATCGTTGAAATGCTTTCTTTCTATCCTACTGGAGTGAGATAAACTTTGCAACTTGCAGCGGATACGGAAAGAATACGAATATCTTGCAAAGCAATTTATATGTGTATATAAAAAATATCGATAATAAATTTTGATGTGGTCTTCTCTGTTTTTTTAAAATTTTTTACATTTATTTAAATACGTAAGACGTGGAGAAAAATCGGGAGGGACGGTTTCTATTACTCTTTTCCGGATAAAAAGGGATAAACACGTAAATGATACGCCCGAGACCGTTGTAAAAGAGTTCGGCATGAATACAGGAGAAATGCACCGTTATTTTGTTGACACTGCATAACCGTGATGATATAATTCCAATGTTGCGTGAAATTTGAAAGTAACAGGAGAGGTAAGTTCATGACATTAGATGAATTAAAGGCATCCGCTTTCGTAGTGGGGCTGAAAGAAACAGAGCGGGCCATTGACAGAGGCGAGGCGGGCCATGTTTTCATCGCGTCTGACTGTGATGACCGTATTTCACTGCCCCTTCGCAATGTCTGCGCGAAAGCGGGAATTTCCGTGACAGATGATTTCACGAAAAAAGAAATCGGCAGAGCCTGCGGTATCAAGGTAAAAGCCGCATCCGCCGCCGTACTTGCATCCCGGTAACATCTGCGGAGAAAGGCAATCCTGTCAGAGGACGGATCCGTTTTCCAAGAGATAATATCTCGGCAGATCAATTATAAATATCCCTTTATGGAAAGGAGGTGCCCCATTGCCGACAATTAATCAGCTCGTTCGCAAAGGTCGTGAAGTTTTGGCAACCAAAGCGAAGACACCGGCTCTGAAACAGTCCCCGCAGAAACGCGGTGTCTGCACAAGAGTTTACACAGCTACACCGAAGAAGCCGAATTCCGCTCTTCGTAAAGTAGCCCGTGTGCGCCTGACCAACGGAATCGAAGTTTCCGCTTATATTCCGGGCGAAGGCCATAACCTGCAGGAACATAGCGTCGTCCTCATCAGAGGCGGCCGTGTTAAGGATCTTCCAGGTGTTCGTTATCACATCATCCGCGGCGCGCTTGATACAGTAGGTGTATCTGGCCGTCAGCAGGCCCGTTCCAAGTACGGAGCCAAACGTGAAAAAGCAAAGAAGTAATCTCTGCCATTTAATGTGATTAACAAACGATTATAAGGAGGAAATTAACAATGCCGAGAAAAGGTGCTGTTCCGAAGCGTGACGTACTGCCGGATCCAGTGTATGGAAATAAGACAGTTACACGTTTCATCAATAAAGTTATGCTTGACGGCAAAAAGGGCGTTGCAGAATCCATCGTATATGGAGCCCTTGATATTTGCCGCAGCAAATTAGACAAAGAACCGATCGAAATTTTCGAACAGGCTCTCAATAATGTAATGCCGGTATTGGAAGTACGTGCCCGTCGTGTCGGCGGTGCCAACTACCAGGTGCCGGTTGAAGTTCGCGCAGAACGCCGTCTGACCCTCGGTATCCGCTGGATGGTCAACTATTCCCGTCTGCGCAGCGAACGTACCATGGAGGAACGTCTGGCAGGAGAACTGATGGATGCTTTCAACAATACGGGCGCAGCAGTAAAGAAGAAAGAAGATACACATAAAATGGCTGAAGCCAATAAGGCTTTTGCCCATTATCGCTGGTAATTGATAAGGAGCAAATATCGTGGGCAGAGAATATCCGCTTGAAAAAACAAGAAATATCGGCATCATGGCTCATATTGATGCCGGCAAAACAACCACCACGGAACGTATCCTGTTTTATACCGGCGTAAACCATAAGATCGGCGAAGTTCATGACGGCGCGGCTACCATGGACTGGATGGAGCAGGAGCAGGAACGCGGCATCACGATCACTTCCGCTGCTACGACCTGCCATTGGAAAGGATATCGTGTCAATATCATCGATACCCCCGGGCACGTAGATTTCACAGTAGAAGTAGAACGTTCCCTCCGCGTACTTGACGGATCTGTCGCTGTATTCAGTGCGAAAGACGGTGTGCAGACTCAGTCTGAAACCGTTTGGAGACAGGCTGACCATTACCATGTACCGCGTATCGCGTTCATCAACAAGATGGATACGGTCGGCGCAGATTTCCTGCGTGCGGTAAAGACCATGGAAGACCGTCTTCATGCCAATGCGCTGGCTATGCAGCTGCCGATCGGTAAACAGGATACTTTCACAGGTATTATCGATCTTCTCGAAAGAAAGGCTGAAGTCTACCTTTCCGACGACGGCACACAGTACGAAGTACGTGAGGTTCCGGAAGATATGAAAAACCTTGTGGAAGAATACCGTGACAAAATCATTGAAAAGGCTGCAGAAGGCGACGACGCCCTGATGGAAAAATACCTTGAAGGCGTTGAACCGAGTATTGAAGAAGTTAAAGCTTCTATCCGCAGGCAGACTCTTAACTGTGACCTGTTCCCCGTATTCTGCGGTTCCGCATACAAGAACAAAGGCATCCAGATGCTTTTGGATGCGGTATTGGATTACCTGCCGGCACCGACCGATGTTCCCGCTGTTAAAGGGACAGACCCGAAGACCGGTGAAGAAATAACCCGTGAATCCAGTGACGAGGCACCGATGGCGGCTCTCGCATTCAAAATCATGGCTGACCCGTTTGTCGGCAAACTGGCATTCTTCCGTGTATACTCCGGGATCATGAAGCAGGGAACTTACATCCTGAATTCCACAAAAGGAAAGAAGGAACGTGTAGGCCGTATCCTCCAGATGCATGCGAACAACCGCAAGGAAATCGAATGCGCCTACTCCGGTGATATCGCCGCTGCGGTAGGGTTTAAGGATGTTACCACAGGGGATTCCCTCTGCGATGAAAACCATCCGATTATTCTGGAAAAAATGGAATTCCCGGAACCGGTTATTTCTGTTGCCGTTGAACCGAAGACAAAAGCTGACCAGGAAAAGATGGGCACCGCCCTTCAACGCCTGGCGGAAGAAGATCCGACATTCAAAGTGCATACAGATCCGGAAACCAACCAGACCATTATTTCCGGCATGGGTGAACTTCATCTGGACATCATCGTTGACCGCATGAGACGTGAATTCAAAGTAGAATGTACTGTAGGCAAACCGCAGGTTGCTTACCGTGAAACCATCCGTAAAACGGTGGAAGCGGAAGGCAAGTTTATCCGCCAGACCGGCGGACACGGCCAGTACGGCCACTGCTGGCTCCGCCTTGAACCGATGGAAGCGGGCAAAGGATTTGAATTTGCCAATGAAGTCGTCGGCGGTGTCATTCCAAAAGAGTTTATCAACCCGATCCAGGCCGGCGTAGAAGCGGCTATGGAAGACGGTGTCGTTGCAGGCTATCCGATGGTCGATATCAAAGTTACCGTTTATGATGGTTCCTACCATGATGTCGACTCCTCTGAAATGGCATTTAAGGTGGCAGGCTCCATGGCGTTCAAGGAAGGCGCGAAGAAGGCGGATGCCGTTCTTCTCGAACCGTACATGAGCGTAGAAGTAGATGTTCCCGAAGAATACATGGGAGACGTTATCGGCGGCCTCAATTCCCGCCGCGGACGTATCGAAGGCATGGAATCTGAAAACGGTGAATCCAGAATCAAAGGGTTCGTTCCGCTTTCCGAAATGTTCGGTTATGCGACCGGACTCCGCAGCGCTACACAAGGGCGCGGCACCTTCACAATGACATTTGATCACTATGAAGAAGTTCCGAAGGCAATTTCCCAGCAGATTACTGAAGAACGTCTGGGTAAGAAATAATTTAAAAGGAGAATTTAAAAATGGCAAAAGCACATTATGAAAGAACCAAACCGCATGTAAACATCGGTACCATCG
>OLSJ01000046.1_pt1 | contig 108993 bp, 98 predicted proteins | sample 1672151 | NCBI WGS metagenome assembly OLSJ01 (sample SAMEA3136653, study PRJEB25190) | human gut metagenome | biome: human gut; feature: human-associated habitat; material: faeces | place: Austria | collected 2013 | reverse complement strand
TAGAAAACGGAATGGCCGCGCACAGCTGTGCGCGGCCATTCCGTTTATTTCATATCACGTCCGAAGTAAAGCTCCACTTCACTGAGTTTCTTTTTCCGCAGCAGGAATGCCGTAGGGATGAGATAGACCGCGATAGACGTCAGCATGGTGATGTCATAGGTGCTGATGCTGTCGGCCACCGTCTGGGTGCCGTACAGGCCGCCGATGAGCATGGACGTGATGTCCATCGCGGCGTGGATGAACACCGTCACCCAGATGTTTCCGGTGCGGAAATATACCGCCGCCAGCAGCGTACCCAGCGAGGCCGCAAAGACGCACTGCATCAGAACGCCCAACAGCGCACTGCCGGTGAGGTTGGTCAGGTGGGCCGCACCGAAGTAGAGGCCCGACAGCAGGCAGGCTTTCCAGACGCCGGCCCGGCTGGTGCCGAAATGCTCCAGAAGCGTCTGGGCGATGACGCCCCGGAACAGAAACTCTTCTGCCACACCGACGCTGGTCATGCCGATAAGGAACCACACGACATGCCACGCAGGCAGCATATCGCCCTCCGGCCTGCCAAACAGCAGAGTATTGTAGGCGTTGTAGCCGATGAGCGCGATGGGGTACAGGCCCACCAGCAGACCGTTGAAAAAGCCGCTGCCCCGGCGGCGGAGCAGGCCGCTCTTCCCGGTGCGCGCCAGAAAGAGCCACGCCACCAGCACGCCTACTGCTTCCTGCATGAAGGTCAGCATATAATCATCGACGGCATCAATGTCCCGCACGACGAACAAGATGAGCAGAAGCGACAGCAGCGATGCCACGAACAGCATCCCCAGAAACAGCACCTCGGCCACAAGGCAGTAGAGCATCGGGTGGGCGCTGCGCAGACGTTTGAGCATAGAAAGACCTCCTGTGTCGTAGTGGTACTATTTTAGCATATTTCAGAAGAAAGAGATAGGGATTTGTGTGAATAATAAAGCGGAACCCGGGTTGCGGCTCCCAGCGTCTGTTTCGGCCCTTGGGCGGACCTCACATCCTGCTGGCCGCGGCCCCAGCCTCAGCTCCCTGTTTCTGCCGCTGGCAGCGGTCGCTTCGGCTGCAGAGATAGAAAAAGACCGGCACACGAATGTGAAGCGGCAGTCACCAACTGTTGACATTCCTGAAGATTGGAACCCGCGGGCTAAGCAACAGCCCACTGGGCTGATTGCTTGCTCTGCTGTGCCGCCTTCGAGTTGCGCTTGCCAATTTTTCCGCAGCCCCTGACAGGGCCTTGAAAAATTGGAGCGCGGCCCCAGCCTCGCCTCCCTGTTTCCGCCGCTGGCGGCGGTCGGCTCTGCTGCTGTTCAAATCCCGCTGCGGAGATAGAAAAAGACCGGCACACGAATGTGTACCGGTCTTTTTCAGTCGGAGCAGCGGGATTTGAACCCACGGCCTCCTCGTCCCGAACGAGGCGCGCTACCAACTGCGCTATGCCCCGAAAATACCGCAACCCAATGGGCTGCGGTCTGGTTGGGGATGAGAGAATCGAACTCCCACAAGTAGAGTCAGAGTCTACCGCACTACCACTATGCAAATCCCCACTATTCGGTTTCGCCCTCAGCACCGAAGCGCTGCTGACGAGGAATATTATACAGCCTCCGCCTCCATTTGTCAACCACTTTTTTGATTTTTCCGTCCATGTTTTTTCTGCTTTCTCCACCACCGCGTTTTCACGCCTTTTTTCGTTCCCGGCTCTTGACACCCGCCCCCTTTGGGAATACTCTTATAGTATCATTTACCTGCCCCTTCTGAGGGAGAACGGAAGAAACGAGGGTTGTTCGATATGAAAAAACGTGTTGGTATCCTGACCTCCGGCGGCGACTGTCCCGGCCTGAACGCCACCATCCGCGGCGTGGCCAAAGCCCTGTATGCACGGTTCGGCGAGAATGTTGAGATCGTGGGCATCCTGAACGGCTACCACGGCCTCATCACCGGCGAATACAAGGAGATGTGCGAGGACGATTTCCGCGGCATCCTGACGCTGGGCGGCACCATCCTCGGCACCAAGCGCACCCCCTTCAAGCTGATGCGTGTGGTAGAAGAGGACAAGATTGACAAGGTCGCGGCCATGAAAAAGACCTACAAGGACGCCAAGCTCGACTGCCTGCTCTGCCTCGGCGGCAACGGCACCCACAAGACGGCCAACCTCCTCTCCCAGGAGGGCCTGAACGTCATCGGCCTGCCCAAGACCATCGACAACGACATCTACGGCACCGACGTCACCTTCGGCTTCCACACCGCCGTGGACATCGCCACTGAGGTCATCGACCGCATCCACACCACCGCCGGCAGCCACAGCCGCGTCATGTGCATCGAGATCATGGGCAACAAGGCCGGATGGCTGACCCTCTACTCCGGCATCGCCGGCGGAGCTGACATCATCCTGCTGCCCGAGCAGCCCTACGACATCGACCGCGTCTGCGACGCTGTGGAGCGCCGCGCCCGCAAAGGCTCCAACTTCTCCATCATCGCCGTGGCCGAGGGTGCCATCAACACCGAAGAGGCCAAGATGAAGCGGAAAGAATGGATGGCAAAGCGCGCCGAAGCCGGTTACGGCGTCACCGCCACCAACCGCATCGCCGCCGCCGTCCAGAAAAAGACCGGCATGGAGACCCGCGTCTGCATCCCGGGCCATATGCAGCGCGGCGGCAGCCCCAGCGCTTACGACCGTGTGCTGGCCACCGAGTTCGGCAGCTACGCCGCCAAGCTGGTGGAAGTGGAGCGCTACGGCGTCACCGTCGCCATGGTCAACAACCGCGTCGTCGCCAACCGCCTCGAGGACATCGCCGGTAAGACCCGCAACGTCCCCGAGGGCTGTGAGCTGCTCACCGTCGCCCGCCGGATGGGCGTGAGCCTCGGCTGAGACTGTAAAAGCAAAAACACCCCGCTGTGTCATGCAGCGAGGTGTTTTCGTTTTTATGTTTCAGAACGAGCCGCCCGACGAACCTCCGAAGCCGTCGGAATCGACGGACGAACCGCCGGAGGAGCTGGACTCCTTCTGGGGCGGGTCATAGGTGCGCTCCCGGGTAGTGTGGGTGTAGCGGTCACGCTTGACCCGCAGGGTAAAGCCGGGCATGTACTCGTCGGCCTCCGTTTTCTGCCGGGCCGTCTTCATCTGGTGGTAGAGGATGAGGCAGATGAACGCCGAAATGCCGAGAGGGAAGATCATGGCAATGAGCAGATCTTTCAGGCCGATGTCGTTATCCACATCGATGGGCTCGCCATAGTCGGCATAGTAGTCCAGTGCATCGTCGCACATATCGATATAGGTATAGGCGGCATCTGCCCATTCCTCATCGGAGAGCTCCGGGACGATCTCGTCCTCCTGCTGCTCGATGCGGTAGTCGGTGAAAGCCGTGACGCCCTCGCCGTAGGTGATGGTGACGTACTTGCGGGAGCCGACTGCCAGCAGGAAGAGGATGCCGCTCTGTTCGTCGCCATAGCCGAGGCCGTTGGCGATGTAATAATTTTTCGCGTAGTCGCGCTGGTCGGCATCGCCGATGTCGTCCACCACGAGGAAGTAGACATCCACGTCGTGGCCGTCGGAGGCGCTTTCGGCCTGCTCCTCAAGGTCGGCCAGCGTGTCGGCGTCAAAGACGCCGCACTCGTCCCGCACCAGCGGGGCCGCTGCCCCGGCCGGCAGAGTCAGGGCCATGCAGAGCAGGGCCGCAGCCAGAAGGGCAAACAGTTTTTTGCAGTATTTCATATTCCCGTCTCCCCCTCTCACAGCAACATGATGAGAGCCGTCAGTATCATCAGCGGGATGCTGATGCCGGCAAACCATGCAGCTACTCTGCCCTTATCCACGGGCAGGTCGCCGATGAGCTTGCCGGTCTGGCCGTTCATCGCAAAGAGGAAGTCCTGCTCCTTCCAGCGGGTGTGGAGCATCCAGACCGGCAGCAGGGCGTAGTGGGGTTCCAGCGTCCGCGGGTCGAGCTGCTCCGAGAGAGTCTGGACGCCGGTGTAGCCGCCCAGCGTATCGTGGAGGGCCGCAGCGGTACTGTTCTTCATCCGGGTCAGAACGCGGGCAGCACACTTCTTGTCGTCCTCGTCGTACCGGTCCGCCAGAAAGCCGGGCAGGTAAGCCGTGGAGAAGGGCTTGAGGTCGCTGTAGTCGAAGGGCTCGATGGCGTCCATATGGGCGTCCGGCATCTTGCTGGAGCCGTCCACCGGCACCCGGACAAAGTCGGCGTCGCCCACGCGGGCCACGTCGAAGTGCCTGGTGGTGGTGACAATGTAGTCGCCCTCACGGTGGCTCTCGCTGATCTCGGCCTTGTAAGCGCCCCGGGCCTCCATCCGGCCATCGTAGAGCCAGAACGGCACATACACGCCCTGGATCTCCTCGATGTGGTTGGACTCTTTGAAGGCTTTGGGGAGGAAGGCTTTGCCCTTATAATACTTCTTCAGGTTCTCGATGGCGGTCTTTTTGTCCATCCGGAAGGGGATGATGTACTCCGGCTTGAGCTTGCCGGAAAGCTGTCCGCCCAGCACGGTGGGGTTGCCGCAGTAGGGGCAGGTGGTGGCAGCTGTTTCGGGGCCGCAGACCAGCTCTGCACCACAGGAAGTGCAGATGCGGCTGCTGAGATTTCCCGTCTCCATCTCCCCCCAGACAGGGCCGCTGGACGCTGCCTTTTCGGCGGCTTCGGCGGCCTTATCGGCCTGAGCCTGCTTTTCGCCGTAAAGAGCCTCGACCTGTGCTACATCGTAGGTGGAGCCGCAGTAATCACAGCAGAGCTTTCCGCTGGCGCTGTCGAACCGCAGCGGGCCGGTACAGGCCGGGCATTGGTAATTCGTGGTGTTTTCTGCCATATCTCAGCTCCCCTTTCAGGCTCCGAAAGGCTTGCCGCATTCGGGGCAGAACTTGGGCGGGTTGGCCGGGTCGGCAGGGGTCCAGCCGCAGTTCGGACACTTGGCCGCCGGGCGGGGCTTACCGCATTCCGAGCAGAATTTGCCGGTATTGTGTGCGCCGCAGCTGCACACCCAGCCTGCTTCGGGGCGGGGCTTGCCGCAGGCGGTGCAGAACTTGCCGGTGTTGCCGGTCTGGCCGCAGGAGCAGCTCCAGCTGCCAGCCGCCGGGGCGGCTGCGGGGGCAGGAGCAGCGGCAGGCTGCTGCTGTGCGCCCATCTGGTAGAGGGCCTGGGCGTTGATGCCGCCGGCAGCAGCGGCCTGATTCATGCCCATAAAGGCCATGGCCGGACCGGCGGAGGTATTGGAAGCCGCTGCCTGCATAGCCGAAGCCTGTGCGCCCACCATGTGGGCGGCGGCGCGGGTCGGGTCCATAAAGGCGGCGCTGCGCTGCAGCTCCTTGATCATCTGCTCGTCTTCTTCGCTGGCTTTGACGCCGGACACGCCGAGGGAGACGATCTCGATGCCGCGCAGTTTGCTCCACTTGCCGGACAGCTCCTGATTCAGAGCCTCGGCCAGCTCGGTGGTATGGCCGGGCAGAGCCGAGTAGCGGATGCCCATCTCGCTGATGCGGGCGAAGGCGGGCTGCAATGCGGTCATCATCTCGGTGCGCATCTGGCCTTCCAGCGCGTCACGGGTGTACTCGTTTTCCACATTTCCGCAGACATTGGTGTAAAACAGGATGGGGTTGACGATGCGGTAGCTGTACTCGCCGAAGCAGCGGATGCTGACGTCGATGTCGATGCCGGCACGTTGATCCACGACGCGGAACGGCACGGGGCTGGGAGTGCCGTACTTGTTGCCCATCAGCTCCTTGGTGTTGATGTAATAGATGCGCTGATCGGTGGCAGCCTGACCGCCGAAGCTGAACCGCTTGCCGATCTCAGCAAACACTTCGTCGATGTTCTTGGCCAGACCCTCGCTCAGCAGAGAGGGCTGGGTGCCGGTGTTATAGGTGTACTCGCCGGCCTCGGCGCAGAGGTCCACCACCTTGCCCTGCTCCACGATGAGGGCGCACTGGCCCTCGGCCACCGCCACGATGGAGCCGTCGGTGATGATGTTCTCGGCGCCGTGGCGGTTGGAAGAGCGCCCGGAGACTTTCTTCTGTCCCTTGACAGCCAGCACCTCCGCCGGGAGAGCACTGCAGTAAAAGTATTCTTTCCACTGGTCGCCCATCACGCCGGATGCTGCGCCCAATGCCGCTTTGACAAGACCCATAAGCCATATCTCCTTTATCTGCCCGTTTTTGCAAATGCGGGCTCTTTTTCAGTATACCACAAAACGCGCCGCAAAAAAAGAAAACCCTTGCATTTTATCCTCGATGGGTGTAGAATACTCCCGACAAACAAATACAGGGGAGCTTGTGAATGCAGGCTGAGAGGGAGTTCTCGAACTTCGACCCTTAGAAATTGTTTTCGGACAGTTTCTGCACCTGATGCGGATAATGCCGCCGTAGGAAGTCATAACACTGTTTATGGATTTTTACAGGAGACGCCGCAGAAGGCGTCTCCTTTTTTGTTTAGAAGCTGTTTTCGTAAGCGGGGTGCGCCGAATGGCGAGGATTTTTGCCCGCAGACAAGGCGGTTTCCCGCAGCAATCCTTGGTGGATTGCAAGGGGAAGCAACGCCGTATGCGAGCAAAAAGACCGCTCAGGCGGTGTGCAACGCTTAGAAAACGGCTTCTCGCGTCACAGGCTGAGGGGGAGCGCCCTGAGTCTGGGGTTTTGTATGCGATGGGAAGCCGTGTTCCGGCGTGAGAGGAGGCCAGTGAGCCTCGACCGCTTCTTCCGTTTCCGGCATCTCTGCGCGGGTGCCGGGTCTGTTCGTGTGCGGGAGCGGCGGTCTGCCCCTGCACTTATTTTTTATTGAAAAGGAGCACTCACTATGAAACACTATTCTGCCAAAAAGCTGGCCCTCGCCGGTATGTTCTGCGCTGTCGCTGTCGTGGGCAGCGTCTTCTCCTTCCCGGTCTTCGGCAGCAAATGCGCCCCTGTGCAGCACATGGTCAACATCCTCTGCGCTGTCCTGCTGGGGCCTTACTACGGCGTGGGCGTGGCTTTCGTTGCCTCCCTGCTGCGCAATCTGCTGGGTCTGGGCAGTCTGATGGCTTTCCCCGGCAGCATGTTCGGCGCACTGCTCTGCGGCATCGTCTTCCACAAGACCCATAAGCTGCTGCCCACCCTCGTGGGCGAGGTGTTCGGCACCTCCATCCTCGGCGGTCTGTGCGCCTACCCCGTCGCCATCCTGCTGATGGGCAAGAGCGCCGGCGACATCGCGTTCTACGCCTACATCGTCCCCTTCCTCGTCTCCACCGCCGGCGGTGCCATCATTGCAGGCGCACTGCTGGCCGCACTTTCCCGCGCAGGCGCACTCCGCGCCATGCAGGCCAGCCTGAGCTGATTCGAAGGAGAAGCCATGTTTCAGAACCTCTTTGCCAACGTCCGGGCCAAAAGCCCGCTTGTCCATAACATCACCAACTACGTCACCGTCAACGACTGTGCCAACATCGTCCTCGCCTGCGGGGCGTCCCCCATCATGGCGGATGATGCCGCCGAGGTCGAGGACATCACCTCGCTGTGTGCCGGGCTGAACCTCAACATCGGCACGTTGAACAGCCGCACCATCCCCTCCATGCTGCTGGCGGGACACACCGCCAACCGGCTGGGCCGTCCTGTCGTGCTGGACCCCGTGGGCGCAGGCGCTTCCCATCTGCGCACCGAAACGGCACTGCGCCTCCTGCGGGAAGTGAAGTTCACAGTCATCCGGGGCAACATCTCCGAGATTCGGACGCTGGCGGCAGGCAGCGGCACCACAAAAGGCGTGGACGCCGACACCGCCGACAAGGTGACGGACGAGACGCTGGACAAGACCGTGGCATTCGTCAAAGCGTTTGCGGCCCGCACAGGGGCGGTCGTCGCCGTCACCGGTGCCATCGACATCGTGGCCGACGGAGAGCGGGCTTTCTGCATCCGCAACGGCCACCCCATGATGAGCGCTGTCACCGGCACCGGCTGTCAGCTTTCGGCCCTGACGGCGGCATTCTGTGCGGCCAACCCGGACAAGCCTCTGGAAGCCGCTGCTGCAGCTGTCTGCGCCATGGGCCTTGCGGGCGAAGCAGCTCACAGCCGCCTGTCCAGGCTGGACGGCAACGCCACCTACCGCAATTACATCATCGACGCGATCTTCAACATGACCCCCGAACAGCTCGAGGAAGGAGCACGCTATGAAATGCGATAAACACACCATGCTTCTCTACGCCGTCACCGACCGGGCGTGGACGGGCCGCGAGACCCTCCGCCAGCAGGTGGAAGACGCGCTGAAAGGCGGCGTCACCTGCGTCCAGCTGCGGGAAAAGGAGCTGGACGACGCGGCATTTTTGCAGGAAGCCATGGAGCTTTCCGCCCTCTGCCGCAGCTATGGCGTACCCTTCATCATCAACGATAACGTCGAGATCGCTATAAAATGCCATGCCGACGGCATCCATGTCGGGCAGGAAGATATGGCCGCCGCAGACGTCCGCGCCAAGGTCGGCCCTGACATGATCATCGGTGTGTCGGCCCATTCCGTCGAGGAAGCACAGCTGGCCGTGGCCCACGGCGCGGACTATCTGGGCGTCGGCGCAGCATTTTCCACCCACACCAAAACCGATGTGGATGTCCTGCCGGAGGGCAGACTGAAAGAGATCTGCGACTCCGTGGATGTGCCGGTCGTGGCCATCGGCGGCATCCATAAAGACAATATCCTCAAACTCAAAGGCTCCGGCGCGGACGGCGTGGCCCTCGTGAGCGCTATTTTCAGCGCCGAGGACATTGAGGCTGAGTGCAAAGAGCTGAAGGCACTGACAGAACAAATCATCTAAAGGAGCAAACCCATGAAAACTGCACTTACCATCGCGGGCAGCGATTCCAGCGGCGGCGCCGGCATTCAGGCCGACCTCAAAGCCATGACCATGAACGGCGTCTTCGCCATGAGCGCCATCACTGCCCTGACGGCCCAGAACACCACCGGCGTATCCGGCATCTTCGAGGTCAGCCCCGAATTTCTGGCCCAGCAGATAGACGCCGTCTTCACCGACATCCGCCCCTGCGCCGTCAAGATCGGCATGGTGTCCTCTGCCCCCCTCATTGAGACGATCGCCGCGCGTCTCCGCTTTTACAAGGCGGAACACATCGTCGTGGACCCCGTGATGGTAGCCACCTCCGGCTCTGATTTGATTGCATCGGATGCCGTGCGCACCCTGCGCCGGGAGCTGTTCCCTCTGGCCGAGGTCATCACGCCCAACCGGCACGAGGCCGAAGTGCTGTCCGGCCTGCACATCTCGGGCCGTGCCGACATGAGCGCCGCCGCCCGGGCCATCGCCGCCGACTGCGGCTGTGCCGTCCTGCTCAAGGGCGGCCACAGTGACACCGACGCCGACGATCTGCTCACCTTCCCGGATGGCACGGAGATCTGGTTTCCGGGTAAGCGTATCGCCAACCCCAACACCCACGGCACGGGCTGCACTCTGTCCAGTGCCATTGCGGCCAACCTTGCCAAAGGATTTGCACTGGAAGAAGCGATTGCCCGGGCCAAGGCTTACCTGACCGACGCGCTGAACGCGCAGCTCGATTTGGGCCGCGGCTCCGGCCCGCTGGACCACACTCTGGGCGGCGTCGGGGTCGAAAACTGGATGCACGGCGTCCCGGACGCTGTTCATAAATAAAGAGAGCGTATTTTCGGAGGATTTTCAAATGCAGACTTACACCACACAGATGGATGCCGCCCGCAAGGGCATCGTCACGCCCCAGATGGAAACGGTGGCCAAGAAGGAGTACCGCACCGTCGAAGAGATCCGTCAGCTGGTCGCTGAGGGCAAGGTCGCCATCCCGGCCAACAAGCACCACGAGTGCCTGAACCCCGAGGGCATCGGCTCCATGCTCCGCACCAAAATCAACGTCAACCTCGGCGTCTCCCGCGACTGCAAGGACTACAACATCGAGATGCAGAAGGTCATGAGCGCCGTCAACATGGGCGCAGAGGCCATCATGGACCTCTCGAGCCACGGCAATACCCAGCCCTTCCGTCAGAAGCTGACCCACGAATGCCCCGTCATGATCGGCACTGTGCCGGTGTACGACTCGGTCATCCACTACCAGCGCGACCTCGCCACCCTGACGGCACAGGACTTCATCGATGTGGTGCGTCTGCACGCAGAGGACGGCGTGGACTTCGTCACCCTCCACTGCGGCATCACCCGTAAGACCATCGAGCAGATCCGCAAGCATAAGCGGAAGATGAACATCGTCAGCCGCGGCGGCTCGCTGGTGTTTGCATGGATGTGCATGACCGGCAACGAGAACCCCTTCTACGAGCACTTCGACGAGATTCTGGACATTTGCGAAGAGCACGACGTCACCATCTCTCTGGGCGATGCCTGCCGCCCCGGCTGCCTCGCCGACGCCACCGACGTCTGCCAGATCGAAGAGCTGGTGCGTCTGGGTGAGCTGACCAAGCGGGCCTGGGCGCACAACGTCCAGGTCATGGTGGAAGGCCCGGGCCATGTGCCTCTGAACCAGGTCGCCGCCAACATGGAGATCCAGAAGACTATCTGCATGGGCGCACCTTTCTACGTCCTCGGCCCCATCGTCACCGACATCGCCCCTGGCTATGACCACATCACTGCTGCCATCGGCGGTGCTGTCGCGGCCATGAGCGGCGCAGCCTTCCTGTGCTATGTCACCCCCGCCGAGCATCTGGCTCTGCCCAATGTGGACGACGTCAAGCAGGGCATCGTGGCTTCTAAGATTGCCGCCCACGCTGCCGACATCGCAAAGGGCATCCCCCACGCCCGGGACATCGACGACAAGATGGGCGATGCCCGCCGCGTCCTCGACTGGGATGCGCAGTTCGCCTGCGCCCTCGACCCCGAGACGGCAAAGGCCATCCGTGACGCCCGCCTGCCCGAGGACGACCACAGCGACACCTGCTCCATGTGCGGCAAGTTCTGCGCCGTCCGCAGCATGAACAAGGCTCTGGCCGGTGAGTACATCGACATCCTGTAAGCTGCTGTAAAACCGATATTTTCATCGCTTTTGCGATTTTTCTTCTCCATTGCCGCCCGGTACAAAAGCCGGGCGGCTTTTTGCTGTTCTATACTGCTTTTATACTGCTTTTAGAACTTCAAAACGCCCAAAATCAGCAAACCCTTCTTCACAGAAAACAAAAAACCGCATGAACACTGGATTTTCCAGCATTCATGCGGTTTTTTCTCAAGTTGCGCCAGCAGGAGTCGAACCTACGATGGGGGAGTCAAAGTCCCCTGCCTTACCGCTTGGCGATGGCGCATCAGTAGAGAACAGTATAGCATATTTTTCAAAATTCCACAAGCCCGCCGGGCGGTTCCACCCAAATTTTCTGAGCCGGGCAGGCAAATCCCGTCCTTGTCGGGGTCTCACCGATATGATATACTTGCACTGTAAAAGTTTTTCTGTTCAGCGCACAGCGCAGAAAGGAGCGTGGCTTATGTTACACCATCTTGTCATCGGCGTTATCTTCCTCGTCTGGGGCATTGCAGACGTCCTCCGCGTCCAGCTGCCCGGCGTGCTGGCGCGGCGGCTGGAATCGTCCAGCGAAGAGGCCCGCCGCCTCTGGCAGAGGCTTCTGGGTGTGCTGGAGCTCATCGTGGGCGGCGGGCAGCTGCTGTTCTACTTTTTCTCCGACAATCAGACCGTCACCAGCATCATCCTCGCGGTGATGATACTCGCCGCTGTCTGCATCCTCGGGCCGTACTACCACTGGCGGAAGCAGGAAAAAGAGAACACACAGGAATGAATCACGGGAGGAAACAGTATGGGGCCCTGGTATTACGAAGTCGTGAGCTTTGACGGCGATTACGTCAACCTGCGCCGCACCGACATCGAGAGCGACGAGCTGAACCCGGTGGCACTGGCTTTGCTGCCGCCGGAAATCGACGTAGGCAGCAAGCTCAAGTGCGAATATTTCCAGTACGAGATCATCGGCTGACAAAACGAAACGCCGCCCGTTTGGGCAGCGTTTCTGCATTTACCGATAAAGTTATACGCGCTCGGCCACCAGCTGGAAGCCTGCCTTGGTGAGCTCCTGCCGGATCTGCTCGATCTGGGCGTTGTCGCGGGTCTCGAGAGTCAGCTTGAGGAAGCAGCTGGAGATGGGCATATTGGGGTCGGAGCCGTCGTGGAGGACGGACACCACATTGCTGCCGCAGCGGGAGACGATGTCGGCCACCTGCTGCAGCTGGCCGGGCTTGTCTTCCAGCGCGATGGTCAGGTTAGCCTTGCGGCCGCTCATGACGAGGCCGCGGGTGATGACGCGGTTGAGGATGTTCACGTCGATGTTGCCGCCGGAGACGAGGCAGACGACCTTCTTACCTTCGATGGGCAGCTTGTGGAAGAGCGCCGCCGCCACAGGCACTGCGCCTGCACCCTCGGCCACCAGCTTCTGGTTCTCCATCAGGGAGAGGATGGCGGCTGCGGTCTCGTCCTCAGTGACGGTGACAATGTCGTCCACATACTCTTCACAAAGCTTATAGGTCAGCTCGCCGGGGGTCTTGACCTGAATGCCGTCTGCGAAGGTGGAGACGGCAGAGAGGGTCTGGTATTTGTGCTCATGGAGGGAGCGATACATGCTGGGTGCGCCCTCGGCCTGCACGCCGTAGACCTTGACGTCGGGTTTCAGGCTCTTGATGGCGAAGGCCACGCCGGAGATGAGTCCGCCGCCGCCCACAGGCACGATGACGGCATCCACATCGGGCAGCTGGTCGAGAATTTCGAGGCCGATGGTGCCCTGACCGGCAATGACCTGCTCGTCGTCGTAGGGATGGATGAAGGTCATGCCCGTCTCTTCCTGCAGCTCCACGGCCTTGTCGTGGGCGTCGTCGTAGGTACCGGGTACGAGGCAGACCTCCGCACCGAGGTTCTTGGTGTTCTCCACCTTCATGATGGGCGCGCCGTCCGGCATACAGACGATGCTCTTGATGCCGCGGCGGGTAGCGGCCAGCGCCACGCCCTGTGCGTGGTTGCCCGCTGAGCAGGCGATGACGCCCTTGTCGCTCTCTTCCTTGGAGAGCTGGCTGATCTTATAATAAGCGCCGCGCATCTTGAAGCTGCCGGTCACCTGCAGGTTCTCGGTCTTGAGGTAGAGCTGGCAGTCCTTGGAGAGCCGGGGTGCCTCGATGAGGTCGGTCTTGCGGGCTACGTCCTTGAGGACAAAGGCGGCGTGGTAGATCTTATCCAGTGTCAGCATATCGTTTTTCCCATCCTATCTCTGTTTATCCATCCCGGCACACGGGCTATTTTTATTGTTAAAGACAGGATTTAGTATAGTTTACATAAATTGATTTGTCAAATGAATCTATTTCACAGTTTAAGGCAGAAAGCGGAATTTGCTGACATTGTATTATAGAAAAAACGCCGCCATTCACCAAACAGTGAACAGCGGCGGGGTATTACCACTTTATCCTATTACTTTCCGGTAAACTCAAATCTCCGCGAGGATAGCGTCACCCATGGCGGTGCAGCTGAGGCAGGTGCAGCCCTCGCTCATGTTGTCGGCGGTGCGCAGGCCCTTGTCCAGAACCTTATTCACCGCGTTCTCAATGGCGTCAGCCTCCTCAGCCATACCGAAGGAGTAGCGCAGCATCATAGCGGCGGAGAGGATGCAGGCAGTAGGGTTGACGATGTCCTTGCCCGCGATGTCGGGGGCAGAGCCATGGATGGGCTCGTACAGGCCCCGGGTGCCGTCGCCCAGACTGGACGAGGGGATCATGCCGATGGAGCCGGTGATCATGGAGGCCTCGTCGGAGATGATGTCGCCGAACATGTTCTCGGTAACGATGACGTCGAACTGGCTGGGGTCCTTGACGACCTGCATGGCACAGTTGTCCACGAACATCTCGCTGTACTCCACCTCGGGGTACTCAGCCTGCAGGCGGTGCATGACCGCACGCCAGAGGCGGCTGGTATCCAGCACGTTGGCCTTATCCACGCAGCAGAGCTTCTTGCGGCGCTTCATGGCCGTCTCGAAGCCGATGCGGCCAATGCGCTCGATTTCATGCTCCGAGTAGGGCATGGAATCCACAGCCTGCTTCTCGCCGTTTTCCAGCGTGTAAGTCTCGTGCTTGCCGAAGTAGACGCCGCCGATGAGCTCACGCACGATGATGAAGTCGATGCCCTTTGCCACGATCTCGGGCTTGAGGGGGCTGGCCGGGGCCAGCTGGGGCCAGATCTTGGCCGGGCGGTTGTTGGAGTAGAGGCCCATGCCGGCGCGGAGACGGAGCAGACCCTTTTCAGGGCGCTGCTCACCGGGCAGACCCTCCCACTTTGGGCCGCCCACTGCGCCCAGAAGGACGCTGTCGGCCGCGAGGCACTTGTCCAGCTCATGCTGGGGCAGCGGGTCGCCGTACTTGTCGATGGCCTCGCCGCCCATCGCGGCGTCGGTGTAGTGGAAGGTGTGGCCGTATTTTTCGGCCACCTTATCGAGAACGCGGAGGGTCTGCTTCACGATCTCGGGGCTGGAGCAGTCGCCCCAGATGACAGCAATGTTTTTTTCCATTTTAGGCTCCTTATTTCTTCGTCAGCGACTTCATCAGACCGCCGTCAGCGATGATCTTCTGGATGAACGGCGGGAAGGGTTCGGCCTGGAAGGTCCTGCCGGTGGTCTCATCGGTGATGACGCCGGTATCAAAGTTCACGCTGACCGTATCGCCTGCGCTGATGGCGTCCACGGCCTCGGGGCATTCCATGATGGGCAGGCCGATGTTGATGCTGTTGCGGTAGAAGATGCGCGCGAAGCTCTTGGCGATGACGACAGAGATTCCGGCGGTCTTGATGGCCAGCGGTGCGTGCTCACGGGAGGAGCCGCAACCGAAGTTCCAGCCGCCCACCATGATGTCGCCGTCCTTGACGTTGTGGATGAAGTCCTTGTCAATGTCCTCCATGCAGTGGGCGGCAAGCTCCTTGGCATCCTGCGTGTTCAGGTGGCGGGCCGGGATGATGACGTCGGTATCCACGTTATCCGGGTATTTGAAAACAGAACCGTTTGCGTTGTTCATGGGTGACTCTCCTTTTCTCAGACCGTGCGGGGGTCGGTGATGTAGCCGGTCAGTGCGCTGGCGGCAGCGGTAGCGGGCGAAGCCAGATACACCTCGCTCTTGACGTGGCCCATGCGGCCCACGAAGTTGCGGTTGGTGGTGGAGACGCAGCGCTCACCCTCGGCGAGGATGCCCATGTAGCCGCCGAGGCAGGGGCCGCAGGTGGGGGTGGAGACGATGCAGCCCGCGTCGATGAAGGCCGTCGTCCAGCCGCGGAGGATGCACTCCTTGTACACGGCCATGGTGGCGGGGATGATGATGCCGCGCACGCCCTTTGCGATGTGTTTGCCCTTCAGGATGTTGTAAGCGGCTTCCATATCCTCGAGGCGGCCATTGGTGCAGCTGCCGATGACCACCTGGTCGATCTTGATGTCCTTGCCCTCGCTGGCGGGGTGGGTGTTCTCGGGCAGGTGGGGGTAGCTGACAGTGGGCTCGAGGGCAGAGAGGTCGATTTCAATGGTCTTCTCGTACTCGGCGTCCGGGTCGGCCTCATAGAACACCGGCTCGCGCTGGCTGCGGCCCTTGAGATAAGCCTTGGTCACGTCGTCCACGGGGAAGATGCCGTTCTTGGCACCGGCCTCGATGGCCATGTTGCAGATGCTCAGGCGGTCGTCCATGGAGAGGGAAGCGACGCCCGGGCCGGTGAACTCCATCGACTTATACAGCGCACCATCCACGCCGATCATACCGATGATGTGGAGGATGAGGTCTTTGCCGGAAACTTTCGGCGGCAGCTTGCCGTTCAGCACGAACTTGATGGCGGCAGGCACCTTGAACCATGCCATTCCGGTAGCCATGCCGGCGGCCATATCGGTGGAGCCAACGCCGGTGGAGAATGCGCCCAGTGCGCCGTAGGTGCAGGTGTGGCTGTCGGCGCCGATGACGCAGTCACCGGCTGTCACGATGCCTTTTTCGGGCAACAGAGCGTGCTCGATGCCCATCTGGCCCACATCGTAGAAATTGAGGATGTCGTACTTGTTGGCGAACTCGCGGCACTGCTTGGACTGGGTCGCGCTCTTGATGTCCTTGTTGGGAACGAAGTGGTCGAGGACGATGGCGATGTGCTCTTTGTCGAACACGCCGTTGAAGCCCGCCTTTTCGAACTCGTTGATGGCGACGGGGGTAGTGATGTCATTGCCCAGCACGATGTCGAGCTTGGCGTTGATGAGCTGGCCTGCCTTGACCTCGGCGAGGCCTGCGTGTGCGGCCAGAATTTTCTGCGTCTGGGTCATTCCCATGGTTCATTCTCCTTCTGATACTCTCTCAAAAATCTCTCTTTATTTATTGTTGATCGCGCTGACCAGCGCATGGATACCGGCCACGATAATATCGGTATCGGTGCCTGCACCCCAGGTGACGATGCCGTCGCCCCACTCGAGGCCGACGTAGGAAGCGGCGCGGGAGGTGGAGCCTTCGTCCAGACTGTGCTCGGAGTAAGTTTCCAGGTGGAAGTCCATGCCGGTGGCGCTCTGGATAGCGTTTGCCACAGCATCCAGACGGCCATTACCCACCGAGGTGACCACCTTGCGCTGACCGTTCAGATCCAGCGTGACGGTGGCGGTGATGCCGTTGACCTGTGCAAAGTGGGCCTCGATGACAGACAGGGGCTTCGACTTGTTGAGGAAGGTATCCTCGAAGATGTGGAGCACTTCGCCTGCGCTCAGCTCCTTGTGGTTGTGGTCGGACACGCTCTTGACCTTGTAGCCCAGCGCCTCGCGCATCTTGGCGGGCAGGTTGTAGCCGTAGTTCTGTTCCAGCACGAAGCCGATGCCGCCCTTGCCGCTCTGGCTGTTGATGCGGATGACGTCGGCGTCGTAGGTGCGGCCGATGTCGTGGGGGTCCACCGGAATATAGGGGCAGGTCCAGCGGTGGTCTCCCTTCTCCTTGCGGTAGGCCATGCCCTTTGCAATGGCGTCCTGATGGCTGCCCGAGAAGGCGGCGAACACCAGCTGGCCGGCGTAGGGGGTACGCTCGTAGATGTGCATCCGGGTGACCCGCTCGTAGGTAGCACAGATGGCGGGCATATCGGAGAAGTCCAGCTTCGGGTCTACGCCGTGGCTGTACATATTCATGGCGAGGGTCACAGCGTCCACGTTGCCGGTGCGCTCGCCGTTGCCGAAGAGGCAGCACTCCACCCGCTGAGCGCCTGCCAGAACGGCCAGCTCTGCACAGGCGACGCCGGTGCCGCGGTCATTATGCGGGTGGGTGGAGATGATGACGCTGTCGCGGTACTTGAGGTGCTTGTCGCAATACTCAATTTGATTTGCATAGACATGGGGCATACTCATCTCGACCGTGACCGGCAGGTTGATGATCATGGGGCGGTCGGGGGTGGGCTGCATGATGTCCAGGACCGCGTTGCAGACCTCAACGGCGTAGTCCACCTCGGTGCCGGTGAAGCTCTCGGGGCTGTACTCGAAGAGGAAGTTGCCCTCATACTCCTCGCTCAGCTGCTTGACCAGCTTTGCGCCGTCCATGGCGATCTGCTTGATCTCCTCCTTAGACTTGTGGAACACCTGCTCGCGCTGGGCGACGGAGGTGGAATTATAGAAGTGGATGACCGCACGAGGTGCGCCCTTGACAGCCTCGAAGGTGCGGCGGATGATGTGGTCGCGGCACTGGGTCAGCACCTGCACGGTGACATCGTCGGGGATCATGTTCTTCTCGATGAGGGTACGGAGGAACTCGTACTCCGTCTCGCTGGCGGCCGGGAAGCCGACTTCGATCTCCTTGAAGCCAATTTTGACCAGCATCTGGAAGAATTCCAGCTTTTCCTCGAGGCTCATGGGGACGATAAGGGCCTGATTGCCGTCGCGCAGGTCCACGCTGCACCAGGTGGGAGCTTTCTCGATGTGGTCTTTCTTGACCCAGCTGTCATAGCCGGCGGGGACCGGGTAATATCCCGGTGCGTACTTGGTAGCGTCCATCATAATTCTTGTCCTCCATTTTTGCTGTGTCAACCTCTCAGTCTCGCATTCGCTCGACAGGGCCGGGTTGCGTCAGCGCGTCAGCGCTGACTGAGAGGTTGACTCCTTTTATCAAACGAAAAGGCTCCCGTCTCTCAAAGGACGAAATCCCCTGAGAGACGAGAGCCTGTAATTTCTGTTACAGGGCACCCGTGGTACCACTCTCTTTGCTGTGCCAAAAGCACAGCCGCTCTGCACGATCGGCTTTTTGAGGCGAATCGCTGCCCTTATAACGGTGGGCTTCCGTCAGGACCTACTGTCTGCTTCAGTCCTGCCGCTCAGGGGCCAGTAACCGAGACCCTCTGCACCGCCTTGCACCATCCGGCGGCTCTCTGCACGCAGAAGAAAATCGTTTTTTCCCCGTCAACGCATTTGCGCTTTGTTCAAAGTGGTTTCATTTTAGCAAAACCCGCCGCCCCTGTCAAGCAGTTTTGCTCACAATTAAAATGAAACGATTTCACATAAATAGCAGCATAAATTTTCAAAATTTGCGGGTGGATTCTTTGCTTTGTTAAGAATCTGCGAAGTTTTTGCAAAGTTCGCCTCGAAACGCTGGTTTCTGAAATGGCGTCGTGGTATGCTGGTTGCAACACAAGGAGGGATCCCCATGAAAGAAGTCAAGACCCCCAAAAAGCCATTGGCTATTTACTACGCCATTGTATTCCTGGTGCTGATGCTGCTCAACTTCGTGCTCGTGCCGTGGATGAGCGAACGGCAGGTAAAAGAAGTGGACTACGGCACCTTCATGTCTATGACCGAGGACAAAGACATCGGCCGGGTGGATGTGGAATCGAATCAGATCATCTTTACTGATAAAGATGAAAAGCAAATTTACAAGACCGGCCTGATGAACGACCCTGACCTGACCCAGCGCCTCTACGACGCAGACGCACAGTTTTCCAGTGAGATCGTCGAGCAGGCTTCGCCGCTGCTGAGCTTTCTGCTGAGCTTTGTGCTGCCCATCGTCCTCTTCGTCTGGTTGGGCAATTTCATGAACAAAAAGCTCATAGAAAAGGCCGGCGGCGCAAACTCAATGATGTTCGGCGGCGTGGGTAAGTCCAACGCCAAGGTCTACGTCCAGTCCACCCACGGCATCCGCTTTACGGATGTGGCCGGCGAAGATGAGGCCAAAGAGAACTTACAGGAGATCGTCGATTATCTGCACGACCCCAAGAAATACGAAGAGATCGGTGCCTCGATGCCCAAGGGCATCCTGCTCGTCGGCCCTCCGGGTACCGGCAAGACCATGCTGGCAAAGGCTGTGGCTGGCGAATCCAACGTGCCGTTCTTCTCCATCTCCGGCTCGGAGTTTGTGGAGATGTTCGTGGGCATGGGCGCGTCCAAAGTCCGTGATTTGTTCAAGCAGGCCAAGGAAAAAGCCCCCTGCATCGTGTTCATCGACGAGATAGACGCCATTGGCCAGAAGCGTAACAGCGGCCAGCTGGGCGGCAACGACGAGCGTGAGCAGACCCTGAACCAGCTGCTCACCGAGATGGACGGCTTCGAGGGCAACAGCGGCGTCATCATCCTCGCGGCCACCAACCGTCCGGATTCCCTTGACCCGGCTCTGACCCGTCCCGGCCGCTTTGACCGCCGTGTTCCTGTGGAACTGCCCGACCTCAAGGGCCGCGAAGAGATCCTGAAGGTCCACGCCAAGAAAGTCGCTCTTGCCCCCGGCATCGACTTCAACACCGTGGCCCGGATGGCCTCCGGTGCCTCCGGCGCAGAGCTGGCCAACATCGTCAACGAAGCCGCCTTGCGGGCCGTGCGCGCTGGCCGCAAGAGCGTGACCGAGGCCGACCTCGAGGAGAGCATCGAGGTGGTCATTGCCGGCTACCAGAAGAAGAACTCCATCCTCACCGACAAGGAAAAGTGCATCGTAGCCTACCATGAGATCGGCCACGCACTGGTGGCGGCGCTTCAGAATCACTCCGCACCCGTGCAGAAAATCACCATCATCCCCCGCACCTCGGGCGCACTGGGCTACACCATGCAGGTCGAAGAAGGCAACCACTACCTGATGACCAAGGAAGAGCTGGAAAATAAGATCGCCACCCTCACCGGCGGACGTGCTGCCGAGGAAGTGGTGTTCGGCTCCATCACCACCGGCGCGTCCAACGACATCGAGCAGGCCACCAAGCTTGCCCGCGCCATGCTCACCCGTTACGGCATGAGCAAAGAGTTCGACATGGTGGCCCTGGAGACGGTGAACAACCAGTATCTGGGCGGCGACACCTCGCTGGCCTGCTCGGCGCAGACCCAGCGCGAGATCGACCAGCGGGTCGTGGAGCTGGTAAAGGCCCAGCACGAAAAGGCCATCAAGATCCTCACCGACAACCGCGCAAAGCTCGACGAGCTGGCGAAGTACCTTTATGAAAAGGAGACCATCACCGGCGACGAGTTCATGGCTATCCTTGAGGAAAAAGATTCCAGCGAAAATTAAAATAGGATCTCTGCAATAACCCAGCCGCCGTATCCGTATTCATTACAGATACGGCGGTTTTCTGATACGCCGTACCGCTGATAAAAGCATTTGGGATAAACCTCTCCGTCAGCGCACCAGCGCTGACGGAGAGGTTGACTCCCTACAACTACAGGAGGATACTACTATGAGACTGCTGAACAAGAACACTGCCCGCCGCGCCGCTGCTGCTGCCGCTCTGCTGACCATGACCGCCGCCATGAGCGTGGGTGCCTTTGCTGCCGACGCCGAGGACGCGACTGTTGCCGGTTATCTGCCCCCTCAGTCGTCCGAGGTCATGGTTCAGGGTGACATCGCTCTCCACTCTGACGTTCCGGTGGGGGAGGTAGACCCCAACTACGGCGGCTACGCTTCCCCGGTGGAGAACCCCATTCAGGGCAACGTGATGATGATCTCCGACGAGACTCCCCTGCCCTCTGACACGCCGGTGGAGAAGAGCGAAGCCCGCTACACCGTCAAGGGCCTGCTGGGCAAGCAGGTGCTCTACACCGCCCGTCAGGAAGGCCGCGTGCTGACGCTGGACGCCCCCGATGACAACGCCACCTTCCGCACCACCATCCTCGACATGCAGACCCTGATGAATCAGGGCGTAAGCACACTGGTGCTCAAGACCGGCAAGACTTCCACCACCCTGAACCTGACTCTGCTGTGCCAGGATCAGAAGCCCGGCACCCGGGTCACTCTGCGCCACCTCGGCAGCAACGCTCACCTCACCGTGGGCTTCCGCGGCCGCCGCGACCTCATCGTTGGCCGATAAGCTTTTCCCTCTCTCCTCTTTGTTTTCCATAGATACTTTTCCCTCAGACGCAAAAGACCCCCGCTGCAAATACAGCGGGGGTCTTACTGTTTATCAAATGGTCCCGTCCGAGCCGTTCTCGCTCTGCTCCGATGCATAGAGCACCATCAGGTGGTTTGCGGATGCTTCGAGCTGGCTCTTGGCCTGACGGAGGTTCGCTTCTTCCGTCTCGTTCATCTTTTCGGGTTTATCCTTTCGCAGGCAGCGACGGAGGTTCGCCACATCGGCCTTGATGCGGTTCTTCTCCTCCTTGTCCAGCTCCTTCTTGCACTTGGAAAGGGCCTCGTCCACCTTATAAGCCAGCACCTCGGCCTGATTGTGGAGGTCAAGCCGCTCTTTGCGGCGGCTGTCCTCGGCCTCGTAGGCGGCCGCGTCGGCCATGGCGCGCTGGATCTCATTCTCCGAGAGGTTCGTGCTGCCGGTGATGGTGATGTTCTGCTCCCGGCCGGTGCCGAGGTCTTTGGCCGAGACTTTCACGACGCCGTTGACGTCAATATCAAAGGTGACTTCGATTTGGGGCTTGGACGAGAAGCTAGCCCGGATGCCGTTCAGCTTGAACTTGCCGAGGCTCTTATTGTCGCGGGCGAAATGCCGCTCACCCTGCAGGACGTTGATCTCCACACTGGTCTGCATGGGGCGGGCCGTGGTGAATATCTGGCTCTTGCGGGTGGGTATCATGCTGTTGCGGGTGATGAGGGGGGTCGCCACGCCGCCCAGTGTCTCGATCGAGAGGGTCAGCGGGGTGACGTCCATCAGCACAAGGCCCTGCGCCGCTGCACCAGAAGCGCCAGCCAGCTTGCCGCCGCCCTGTAACAGACCGCCCTGCACAGCGGCACCCATCGCCACGCATTCGTCGGGGTTGAGGCTGTGGCTCGGTTCACAGCCCAGCAGTTCCTTCACCTGACGCTCGACGGCAGGCATCCGGGTGCTGCCGCCGACGAGAAGGACTTTGCCCAGCTGCGAAGCCGAGATGCCGGCATCCCGCAGTGCATTCTGCACCGGGGCCACCGTCCGTGCCAGCAGGTCGCCGGTCATCATCTCGAACTGGGGGCGGGAGATGGTCAGATCAAGGTGGTGGGGGCCGTCCTTGCCCACAGCGATGAAGGGCAGATTGAGCTGGGCCGAGAGGGCGCTGGACAGCTCTTTCTTGGCCTTTTCAGCCTCTTCTTTCAGGCGTCCCATGGCGGCGGGGTCGCGGGAAAGGTCGATGCGGTCCGATTTCTTGAACTCTGCCACGGCGTATTCCACGATGCGCTGGTCGAAGTCGTCGCCGCCGAGGCGGGTATCGCCGCCGGTGGCCAGCACCGTAAAGGTGCCGTCTTCGATCTCGATGATGGAGACGTCGAAGGTGCCGCCGCCGAGGTCGTAGACCAGGATCTTCTGGGGCGCTTCGTTGTCAAGGCCGTAGGCCACAGCGGCGGCGGTAGGCTCATTGATGATGCGCAGGACGTTCAGGCCTGCGATGCGGCCCGCATCCTGGGTGGCCTTGCGCTGGCTGTCGTCAAAGTAAGCGGGGACGGTGATGACGGCCTCTGTCACCGGCTCTCCCAGGTAGCTCTCGGCGTCGCGGCGTATCTTGGTCAGTATCATGGCGCTGATCTCCTGCGGAGTCAGGTCTTTGCCGTCGATGTGGACGCGGTAGTCGCTGCCCATATGCCGCTTGATGCTGGACACCGTCCGGCCGGAGTTGGTGGCAAGCTGGCGCTTTGCCGCGCCGCCCACCAGACGCTCGCCGTCTTTGGTGAACGCCACCACGCTGGGGGTGGTGCGCTCTCCCTCTGCGTTGGTGATGACGACGGGCTTGCCGCCCTCCACCACTGCCACGCAGCTGTTCGTGGTGCCAAGGTCAATACCGATCACTTTGCTCATTCTGGTCGTCCTCTCTGTTTTTGCGACGCGCATATTTTTCCTTCAATATCATATCGGTTCCGTATGACGATTTCTTAGAGCATTTGTAAAGATTTTGTGTTTCCGCTCATTCTCTCTCGAGCAGCTGGCGGATGGCGGCCTCCGTCTCGTCCAGCCAGCTCTGGGCCGTCTCGTCCCCTTCTTCTTTGCGGACGAGGAAGCCCTGCTTCGCCTCAGCCAGCTGAGCCAGCGCCTTTTTGCGGGAGATATACTGGGTCTCATACTGGGCCACCCGCAGGCAGACCTGCGGCATATAGGCGATGTCGGGGGTGGCGGCGCAGAGTTTCTGAGCCTTGCGGTAGGCCCGCAGAGCCGCACCGGCCCCCTTTCCCTGCACCATGGCATCGTCGCCCAGCGCCACCCATGCGGCCACATCGCCGGCGTCGGCAGCTTTTTTCCAGAACTTGCGGGCCTGTGCAGGGCTCTTGCGGCAGCCCCGGCCCTCGTAGAGCATCTCGCCCATCATGGCAAGACCCTCGGCGCAGCCCTCTTCGGCAGAGAGCTGATAATAATGCATCGCGTCGTCCCAGCGTTCCTCGGCCATGGCACGGTTGCCGGCCCGCAGCTCCGCTTCGCCCGGTTCATCGGTGTCGTGGCTGGCGTGGAGCAGACCGTTCAAAAGCGAGCAGTCCAGTGTGGCAGAGCTGGTCCACGGGTCGATGACCACGCCGTCGATGCTGTCCGAGTCCAGCGCCATCTGCATGGCGGAAGCCAGAAGCCGTTCCGCCATGGGGCGGCTGGCCGTGCCTTTATCGGCCTCCGCCATCTTCACTGAGGTGAACACCGGCAGGTAACACCGGCCCTTCTGGGTACGCAGGGTCCAGGGCTGCAGGTCTTTCGCTTTCTCCGCCGGGACAGGATGCTCCGCCCACGGGGCGGCCCCGTCCGGCTGGTCGGACGCCGCTTCCAGCGGCACCAGGACCCTGGTGTCCAGCTCGAGGGCATAGTTGATGGCGTTCATCAGCGCCCAGAAGCTCTCCTCGTTCTGGCCCTTATAGAGCGCTGCCACAGCCCGCTCTATCGCCGGACAGCCCGTACCCAGCGGCCCGTATTCCGGCAGCTTTTTGTGGTCTGCCGCGCCCACCGGGCGCAGCCGCAGCCGTGCCGCACCATCTTTTGCCATTGCATCCACCATTCTTTCCGTTGAGATTCCTTTCCAGTATAGCAGGATTTTCCGGTTTTCTCAATCTCCGGAGCCGAAATCTGCATCCAGAGCCAGTTTTCTTTGGCAAAAAACATAGCATTCCTGTTGGGAGTGCGTTATAATAAGGAGCGTCTCGACTAAATGTATGAAAGAAAGGGAGTATCGAGCCTTGAACAAAATGCTTCGCTATCTCAGCGACTACAAGCGCGAGAGCGTGCTTGCACCGCTTTTCAAGATGCTGGAAGCTACGTTTGACCTGTTCGTGCCGCTTGTGATGGCCGACATCGTCAACGTGGGTATCGCGGCCCACGATTTCCACTACATCCTCGTGCGATGCGGCATCCTGCTGCTTCTGGCCATCGTCGGCCTCACGTGCAGCCTGACGGCCCAATACTTCTCGGCCAAAGCCGCGGTGGGTTACTCCACCGGCCTGCGTCATGCGCTGTTTGAGCACATCCAGACGCTGAGCTTTTCCGAGATGGACACCATGGGCACCAGCACCCTCATCACCCGGATGACCAGCGACGTCAATCAGGTGCAGAGCGGATTGAACCTCTTCCTCCGCCTGTTCCTGCGCAGCCCCTTCGTGGTGATTGGCGCCATGATCATGGCCTTTACGGTCAACTTCCGCGCCGCCCTCATCTTCGTGGTGGCTATCCCGCTACTGAGCGTCGTGGTCTTCGGCGTCATGGTCATCACCCGTCCGCTGTATAAGTCGGTGCAGACCCGCCTCGACCGGGTTCTGGGCCTCACCCGCGAAAACCTGACCGGCGTGCGCGTCGTCCGCGCCTTCGACAAGGAAAAGAGCGAGGTGGACCGCTTCGAGGACGCCAATGAGCTGCTGACCAAAATGCAGCTCCACGTGGGCCACATCTCCGCCCTGATGAACCCGCTGACCTACGTTATTATCAACCTTGCCATCGTGGCGCTGCTGTATGTAGGCAGCATCGAGATAAACATCGGCGGCATGGCCTCCGGCGACGTCATCGCGCTGGTTAACTACATGAACCAGATCTTGATTGAACTGGTCAAGCTGGCCAACCTCATTGTTCAGGTGAGCAAGGCTCTGGCCTGTGCAGGCCGTGTGCAGGCGGTTCTGGACACCAAGCCCGGCATGGAGTTCCCGGCTGAGCTCACCGGCAATGTTCCGGCGGAAAAGGCCGGCGACGCCGTCCGTTTCGACCATGTGAGCCTGACCTACAAGGGCGCAGGCGCACCCAGCCTCTCTGACATCAATTTCACCGCCAAGCGCGGCCAGACCATCGGCGTCATCGGCGGCACCGGCAGCGGCAAATCCAGCCTCATCAGCCTCATCCCCCGCTTCTACGACGCCACTGAGGGCAGTGTGGAGATCATGGGCCGACCGGTCCGGCAGTACCCCCGCGCCGACCTGCGCGGCAAGGTGGCTGTGGTCATGCAGAAGGCCCAGCTCTTCGGCGGCACCATCCGCTCCAACCTGCTCTGGGGCAGCCAGAATGCCTCCGACGCCGACCTCTGGGCTGCGCTGGAAACGGCACAGGCTGCGGAGTTCGTGAAAGCCAAGCCCCTCGGCCTCGACGAGCCGGTGGAGCAGGGCGGACGCAACCTCTCCGGCGGTCAGAAACAGCGTCTGACCATCGCCCGCGCCCTCGTAGGCAAGCCGGACATCCTCATCCTCGACGACAGCGCCAGCGCACTGGACTACGCCACCGATGCGGCCCTGCGCAAGGCTCTGGCCGCTCTGCCGGGCGATCTGACCGTCTTCATCGTCAGCCAGCGCGCCGCCAGCCTGCAGCACGCCGACCAGATCATCGTGCTGGACGATGGCCGCATGGTGGGCCTTGGCCGTCACGCCGAGCTGCTGGAAAGCTGCCCGGTCTACAAGGAAATTTACGAGAGCCAGTTCAAGAAAGGGGATGCGCAGAAATGAGTGCAAAAGCAAAAAGCAAGCTGACCCCTGAACAGCAGAAGGCCACCATGACCCGGGTGCTGCAGAAAATCAAGCCCTACGGCTTCTTCGTGGTGTGCAGCCTCATCGTGGCCGCTGTGAGCGTGGCGGCCCAGCTGTATATCCCCATCCTCTGCGGCAGTGCCATCGACATGATGCTGGGCAAAGGTGCCGTGGACTTCGCGGGCGTGCTGCGCATCATCTACGAGATCATCGTGGTGGCTGTTGTCGCCGCCTTTGCGCAGTGGCTGCTGAGCGTCTGCAACAACCGCATCACCTTCGTAGTCAGCCGTGACCTGCGCAACGCCGCCATGCGGAAGATCCAGACCCTTCCCCTCTCTTACCTCGACAGCCATCCATCCGGCGACATCGTGAGCCGGATGGTGGCCGACGTGGATACCTTCGCGGACGGCCTGCTGATGGGCTTCACCCAGCTGTTCTCGGGTGTGCTGACCATCCTCGGCACCCTGCTCTTCATGTTGCAGCAGAATGTCCCTATCACGCTGGTGGTGGTCTGCATCACCCCGCTGAGCCTTGTGGTGGCCAGCTTTCTCGCAAAGCGCAGCTACAAGTATTTCCAGAGCCAGAGCACCGTGCGCGGCGAGCAGACTGCCCTTGTCAACGAGATGATAGAGGGTCAGAAGGTCGTGCAGGCCTTCGGCCACGAGGCCCAGAGCCTCGAGGCTTTTGACGAGGTGAATGGCCGACTGCAGAACGTGAGCCTGAAGGCCATCTTCTTCTCCAGCATGACCAACCCCGCCACCCGCTTCGTCAACAACATCGTCTACGCAGGCGTCGGCCTCGTGGGCGCGATCTATGCCGTAGCCGGAGGCATCACCATCGGCCAACTGAGCATCTTCCTGAACTACGCCAACCAGTACACCAAGCCCTTCAACGAAATTTCCGGCGTCGTGACCGAGCTGCAGAACGCTCTGGCCTGCGCAGCCCGCGTGTTCGAGCTGCTGGACGCTGAAGACCAGACCCCCGAAGCGGAGAACGCTGCAAAGCTCGTGCCGGACGGCCACGTCCAGATCGAGGACGTCTCTTTCCGCTATCTGCCCGACCGCCCGCTCATCGAGGGCCTGTCTCTGGACGTCAAGCCCGGCCAGCGCATCGCCATCGTCGGCCCCACCGGCTGCGGCAAGACCACCCTCATCAATCTGCTCATGCGGTTCTATGATGTCAACGGCGGCTCCATCAAAGTCTCCGGCACCGACATCCGGGACGTGACCCGCGCCTCGCTGCGCGGCAGCTACGGCATGGTGTTACAAGATACCTGGCTCCGGGCCGGCACCGTGCGGGAGAACATCGCCTACGGCAGGCCGGACGCCCCCCTCGACGAGGTGGTGGCTGCGGCCAAGGCAGCCCATGCCGACAGCTTCATCCGCCGCCTGCCCAAGGGCTACGACACCGTCATCGCCGAGGACGGCGGCAACATCAGCCAGGGCCAGAAGCAGCTGCTCTGCATCGCCCGCGTGATGCTCTGTCTGCCCCCGATGCTGATTCTGGACGAGGCCACCTCCTCCATCGACACCCGCACCGAGGTGCGTATCCAGGCAGCCTTTGCCCGGATGATGCAGGGCCGCACCAGCTTCATCGTGGCACACCGCCTTTCCACCATCCGGGAGGCCGACGTCATCCTCGTGATGAAGGACGGTCACATCGTGGAGCAGGGCGACCACGATACCCTGCTGGCGCAGGGCGGCTTCTACGCCAAGCTCTACAACAGCCAATTCGAGGGTGTGGAGACTTAACGCTTCAACTTATAGCAATTCAACTTTTTAATGCAACAGCGGCGAATTGCATATCGAAAAGATGCCGTTTGAATGTTGCACTAATTTCTTGACTTGCGATAAAATTTGCGATAAACGATTTTTGGAAGGAATATAATCGTGTCGAAAGATGAATATTTGATTACAGATCCACCCCTTAAAGCGCTGACTGTTTTTGCGATGCCGATGATCCTTGGCAGCTTTTTTCAACAAGTATACAATATGGCCGATTCCATAATAGTTGGTCAATTTGTTGGCTCCTCGGCACTTGCGGCTGTTGGTGCTTGTGCTGCACTGACCAATGTTTTTATTTGTGTGGCGCTTGGTGCTGGTGTGGGCGCAGGTGTGCTTGTAAGCCGCTGTTTTGGTGCAAAAAATTATGGTAAAATGAAAACCATTGTGTCAACGTCCCTGATCAGCTTTTTGATCTTAAGCGCTGTCCTTGGTGTCTTTGGCTTTTGCTTTTCCCATTTCATGATGAGCGGATTACAGACCCCTGCCGATATATTGGAAGAAGCAGTATTGTATCTGCGTGTCTACTTTGTGGGTTTCCCGTTTCTATTCATGTACAACATTCTTTCCACCATGTTCACTTCCATCGGTGAATCCAAAATTCCGTTGGGACTGCTGATCTTCTCATCTATCCTGAATATTTTTATGGATCTCTGGATGGTGGCTGGTCTTGGTCTGGGGGTGTTTGGTGCAGCCCTTGCGACCTTGATCGCACAAGGAATTTCTGCCGTGTTTTCGTTCTTGATCTTTCTGTCTCGGATGCGGCAATACAAGAGCTCCTTTAGCAGGTTCGACCGGCAGGAGCTGTATTCCATGCTTCGCATTGCGGTACCATCGGTTTTGCAGCAGTCCACAGTGTCTATCGGTATGATGATCGTGCAGGCAGTGGTAAATCCCTTCGGCACACAGGCACTTGCCGGGTATGCGGCAACGATGCGGGTAGAAAATGTTTTTTCGCTGATCTTCGTATCCATCGGCAATGCAGTTTCGCCGTTTGTATCCCAGAATCTTGGCGCAAAGAAAATTGAGCGTATCAAAAAAGGTTATCATGCTGCACTGGTGTTGGATCTATGCTTTGCAGTTCTTGCTTTCGTGGTCATTGAAACACTGCACACACAGATTTCCTCGTTGTTCCTGGGAAAAGATGGAACCGCGTTGGCCTATCAGGTGTCCGGTGATTATATGAGATGGCTTGGTTACTTTTTCATCTTCATGGGCATCAAGATGGCAACTGATGGCGTTCTTCGCGGACTTGGAATCATGCGGCCGTTTCTTATTGCAAATATGGTAAACCTTGCAATCCGCTTGTCTGTTGCTTTGATTTGTGCACCGCGTTTTGGCATTGCTTTTGTTTGGCTTGCAGTCCCTGCAGGTTGGCTTGCAAACTTCCTTATTTCCTATGCGGCGCTCAGAAGATCGTGGCCAGAGGATAAAGCAGCGGTATCTCAATGATTTCATGCAGTGGAGAGGTGCTTTGTTCTGACGGGTTTCACTTACAGAGAATGTGACGCGAAAAAAATTCGCCGGTGTTCCGTTTGATGATAAAAATAGCCCCCGGCAAGTGATAGGTGTATCGATTCGCCAGGCTCTCGATCTTTGTGCCGTCGATGAACACTTCCTCTTACAACAAAAAATGAGATAGGCAGCCCCTTTCGGGGAAGTCTATCTCATTTTTTTCGTTGGGGCTCTTTTGCAACAGCCCCATTTTTGTTTGCTCTGTTTTATTTTTTGCGGGTCGGCAATATTTTCTTTTTTACCTGTTTTCGGCTTTCAGCACCGTTGCCTCAGCAGGCGGCGGTGTGAGGGTGGAATGGGCCAGAATAAAGGCAGCGGCGTGGCTGGATGCGATGCGCTGGGCGGCGCGGCGGCGGTCGTTGGAAGCGAAGGTGTGCTCCCCGTCCCGCTTTGCGTCCCAGTGGGCAAGCTCATCGTCCACCTCGGCTTCCGTCGGCCAGAGCTCTTCTTTCTGCGCCACCAGCAGCAGACCCATCCGGCTGCGCAGCTTGCGCTCGGCCTCGGTATGGAGCCAGGCTCGGAATTCTTCCACAGTCTGGCCCTGCACCTTTAAGTACTGGTCAAAATTGACGCCGTTGGCCTGCATCCGCAGGTTGAACTGGCGCTGCTCGGCAAAGTAGTTGCCGGCCACCAGCTGCTTGGGCAGCGGGCCGGTGACGTGTGTACCCAGCTGGGCGATGAGGGCCTGTTCGGCCACGGCGCGGGCCTGCTGGCAGCGCTGGGCGTAGATGTCCTGCGTCACCTTGGCGCGGAGGGCGCGCTTGCCCTCGGCGTCGGCGGCGCGGTCTTCGTCACCGTGGCGGCGGTTTATTTCAAGCTCGATGGTCAGCTCCCGGATAGGCCGAGGCTGGATGGGCTGGGTAAAGCCGGTGTACTCTCCCAGTTCCAGCGGCGGCAGGCAGAAGAACTGCGCCCCCGCCCGGAAGCCCTCAGCCCGATTCACGGCCAGAAGCTCAAAATCCGGGTCGGTGACGGGCTGCAAATCGTTTTCTTTCATCAGCTGGGCGAACAGGGGCGAGAAACCCTCCAGAATCGCCCGGTTGACCGCTGCCGTCAGCAGGTCATCCTCGTCCTGCGGGGCGTCCGGGGCCGCCTTTTCGGCCTGCACCGCCGCTTCCAGCTCTTCTGCGGCGGCGGAAAAGACCACCCGGCAGTCACCGGGTTCTGCCATGCCAAAATGTTCGAGTTTCATTTTCTTCTCCCCCTCTCAGCGGACGATGCCGGCCATCAGAACCAGCAGCACGACGCCCAGCACCACATACAGCACCTCTGCACCCAGGACGGATTTGTCGCCCTCGACATACATCTCGGCGGGGTCGTCGGGGTTATAATAAAGGGTGACGACAGCTCCCTGTGCAAGCTCTCTGCCCTTGGCAGACTTGGGGTAATGGAGGCGGTGGGTGCCGCCAGCAGTGGTGAACTCCAACAGGTAGGCTTTGCCGTCCCGGCTCTGCACGGTGCCTGCCACAGCGGCCTCGACCTTTTCGCCCCTGGTCATGAGCTTGCGGCGTCTCGACCAGCTCCGCCATGCCATGTAGAACATGATGCCTGCACCGATGAGAAAGATAATGATGTTGAACATTCGCAGTTTCCCTCTTCCGTAAATAGTCCCGCCGGGCCGCTGCCCCGCAGGGGTAATATTTATTGTATCATACTCCGCCGGATTTTTCGCCCCATTCGGCCTATACGGAATGCAACAATTTTCGCAAAAAAATTTGTCGTACTATTTTTGCAGAAAATGCTTGACTTTCTTTGCACCTGTGGTATAATAAACATCGTTCCGAGCCGAACGGCAGCGAACAAAACAGAATATGCGGATATGGCGGAATTGGCAGACGCGTTAGATTCAGGTTCTAATCGGGGCAACTCGGTGGAGGTTCAAGTCCTCTTATCCGCACTCTTGAACGACAGCTTTCAAAAAGGCTGTCGTTTTTCTTTTACCCGTAGTCCTTTTGGAAACTTTCTATCAGCGGATAAGAGGACTTGAACAGGGCGGCGGTGCGCAGCACCGCAAGCAATCAGCCCAGTGGGCTGTTGCTTAGCCCGCGGTTTCCAACCCCTAGGAATGTCTAACAAGAGGACTACCGCTGCCGGAGAATCTCCTGTACCGCGTTGGTTGAAGCGATATTCACATAAAGCCTTTCTGGAAACATCCTCAGCGGATAAGAGGACTTGAAGAGCAGCTTTTACAGAGCTCTGGCCCGGAAAAACCTCTCAGTCAAAGCCTGTCGGCTTTGCCAGCTCCCCTGATAGGGGAGCCCTTGGCATATCGGCCAGGCCCACGCTGGACGAACAAAGCTCGATTTATCGGAAGCAATAGTGCTCCGCTGCCTAGATTCACGGTAGCTTGACAAGGTGCATTGTCCAGAAGCTGCTGCCCTCTGTAGCGAGGCCCGCCATTTTGCGCCATATTGGGCTTCCAGCGTCCAGCTCAGAGTTTCCCGGCTCGCCAGAGGCTCCCCTACCAGGGGAGCTGGCTGCGAAGCAGACTGAGAGGTTGTACGAAGGACAGCATTGAACAGAGAAAGGACCCCCATGCAGATAAACGACCTCTTCGGCGCAGCAGCCGCCTTTGAAACCGTACGGATGCCGGGCGGCACGGAAGCGGCCATTCCAACAGAACACGCCGCAGTTATCTATGTAAATGAACAGCCGGCCTTCCGGGTGGTATGCACCCCCCAGCTGCTGCCGCAGCTGGCGCTGGGGCGGCTGCTGACCGAAGGATGGATCGCCTCCGCAGAGGAAGTGGAACAAATTTCCGTCTGCGCGGAAGGCTTGAAAGTCAACATCTACCTGAACCACCCGCTGACGGCCCGCCGCGCGGCGGCACAGGAAGTTTCCAGCTGCTGCACCGACAATGTCGCGCTGGGCAGTCCGGTGGAAGTGCAGCCGCTGCGCACGGTGCCGCATCTGGACGTACAGCCGGAGTGGGTGGATGCCCTCGCCGCCGCCATGAGCGCGGGCCTTCCGCTTTATCAGGCCACCCATGCAGTCCACAGCTGCTTTGTGCTGCACGAGGGCCGCATCCTCTGTGCCTGCGAGGACATCGGACGCCACAATGCGCTGGACAAGGCCGTGGGCAGCGTGCTTCTGGCCGGTGTTCCCCTCAGCGAATGCGTGCTCTACACCAGCGGCCGCGTACCGATGGATATGGTGCGCAAAGCCATCCGGGCTGGCGTTCCGGCACTGGTCAGCAAGACCATGCCCACCGTCCAGTCGCTGGAGCTGGCCGCAGAATACGGCCTGCAATTCGTGTGCGGCCGGAAACACCCCTTAACTTTGAAGGAACGTACAAAATAAAAGTTACAAAACAAAGAACGCTTACGGTTCGCGTTGACTTACTTCCGGCCCGAGTGATAATATATTAACGAAGAGACCGCTCCGCTTGTTGCAGCAGGCAGAGCGGTCATTTTCGTGTTTGGGAGTTTTCCCGGACAACCAAAAATCAGGCAGGTGATAACATGAAGCAGGCAACCAACCCGTTTGCGCCCGTTTCGCTGTGGCGCAAGCGGCTGCCGGGCTATGCGGCCATGGGCGCTGCGACAGTTGCAATGGCGGTAGGTCTTATCGCAATGCAGCACGCGCGCACCACGGTTGCAGGTACCCTGCTGCAGGTGTCGGAGGCGGATGCAGCCGCCTACGGCATCAGCGCAGTGTACCAGCTCGACAACGGCAGCTATCGCGTGGAGGGCTCTCAGAAGGGCTTCCAGAGCGATGTGCAGGCTGCCGTGACCCTTGACGCCGAGGGCAATATTTCCGCTGTCGAGATCCTCTCGCAGGCAGAGACGGACAGCCTCGGCGGCCAGTGTGTCAACCCGGAGTTCACGTCCCAGTATCAGGGCGCAGCTCCCTTTACGCTGGCAGGCAAAAGCTATACTGTGACCGACCCCCTGACCGGTGCCGCCTATGCCGCTGCCGGTGCGGCGGAGGAGCAGCCCGCTGCTGCGGAGGATTTTGACCCCGCGCAGTGGAACGTGTCCGACACCTCTCCCGAGGCCGAGGCCACCCGCAGAATGTACGCAGCAGGTCTGACCCTCTCGGCACTGAACGGCGAGCCTCTGGCTGACGAGCTGGCTCCGCCGCTGGATTCCAGCGCCGAGGCTGTGGCACGCCGCAAGCTCTACGCCGCCGGTCTGAGCAAGAGTGCGCAGGACGGTGAGGAGCAGGCTCTGCCCTATGCGGACTGGTCCGCAGAAAAGCAGGCCGCTTATCAGCTGGCACAGGCCGAACTGACCACCGGGCAGACCAGTGCCGGCGCTGTCAGCGCAGACCTGACTGAGGTGGACGCCCTTTCCGGCGCGACCATCACCTCGGCCGCCGTCACCAACATCGTCAACAACTCGTATTTCTATGTAACTGAGGTGCTCCGCGCAGAGTGACCTCAACGGAGGAATGGAACCTATGGCAAAAACTGATTTTCTGACGGCTGACATGACCCGCCGTCAATTTATGAAGATCTCGGGCAAGAGCCTTGCAGGGCTCACCCTCTCCGCATCCATGCTGTCCCTCTTCGGCTGCTCGCAGAAGCAGGTGGACAGCGGCGCAGTGGCTACCTGGGCGCTGCCCCAGGGCCTGCTGGTGGTCAACGCCGACCTGTGTACCGGCTGCCAGCGCTGCGAGATCAACTGCACCCTCACCAACGATGGTGTGTGCTCCTCTTACATCAGCCGCGTGAAGATCCAGCGCCGTCTGAATCTGGACGGTGCCGGCAACGGCCTGCTGTCCGGCAACGACAACTGCTTTGTCTACTTCCCGGATACCTGCCGCCAGTGCGAGGACCCCGCCTGCGGCAACGCCTGCCCCCAGAAGGCCATCACCACCAACGAGCAGGGCATCCGTGTGGTGGACACCGACAAGTGCATCGGCTGCGGCGCCTGCCACGATGCCTGCCCCTGGCATATGCCCACCGTCAACCCCGAGACCGGCAAGTCGTCCAAGTGCATCGCCTGCGGTGCCTGCGTGGCAGGCTGCCCGTCCGGCGCTCTGTCCATCGTGGACTGGGATGCCGTCACCAGCGCAGCACAGGCTGCCTACATGGACCTGTAAGGAGGAACAACAATGGCTGAATATTATGGCTGGGCAGGCAAGATCCTGCGCGTTGACCTGACCACCGGCGAGATCACCACGCAGGATGACGCAAAGTACCATAAGTATATCGGCGGTATGGGCATGGCCTACCGCATCATGTATGAGGAAGCTCCCATGGACCTCGACCCCTACGACGAGAAGGCACAGGTCATCTTCGGCGTCGGCCCCCTGACCGGTGCCGGCGTGCCCTGCTCCGGCCGCATGAACGTCACCTTCCGCTCCACCTGGTCCAAGGGCAGCTCCATCATCGACGCCCACATGGGCGGCCACATCGGCCCCATGCTGAAGTATGCGGGCTGGGACGGCATCGTCATCACCGGTATCTCCGCAAAGCCCGTCTACCTGCGCATCGAGGACGACGAGGTCTCCCTCGAGGATGCTTCTGACATCTGGGGCAAGGGTACGTTCGCGTCCAACAAGTGGATGGTGGAGCAGAATGGCCGTGAGTTCGAGACCGCTTCCATCGGCCCTGCCGGTGAGAATCTGGTGGACTACTCCACCCTGAACACCAGCTTTGGCAACTCCGGCGGCGCCGGTCTGGGCGCTGCCATGGGCAACAAGAAGCTGAAGGGCCTGGCCATCCGCGGCACCGGCAGCGTCAAGGTCGCCGACCCCAAAAAGGTGCTGGAGCTGTCCAACTACATGATGGGCAACCTCATCGGCGGCAACAACAACCACAACGTCCCCGCACAGCCCCAGAGCTGGGCCGAGTACAGCGCCACCTCCGGCAAGAACCGCTGGTCCGGCGCACCGGGCCGTATGTGGAAAAAGGCTCCCGGCGGCCCTGTGGATACCGGCGAGCAGCCCTACAACGACATCAACAAGATCGCGCTGCGCTGCTTCAAGGGCTACTTCGACTTCGGCGCACCGGCTGCGGAGTACACTGTGAAGAACGGCGGCTGCTCCTCCTGCCCCATCCGCTGCTACACCGAGTATGATGTGGACCCGCTGGCCGATTACGACCTGCCTACCCACAACTCCAACACCTGTATGCCCGTGCTGTACGGCACCCGCGTCTACCCGGACGGCGTCCACGACTTCAAGTACGAGGGCGACGGCACCATGGTCATCAACCTGGCATGGTCTCATGCCGTCGATGACATGGGCCTGTGGGACAACTACGGCAACCTGAACCGTGACCTGCTGTGGATCCTGCGGATGCCCCGTGAGGAGGCCACCAAGTACATCAGCGAGGCCGAGTACGACTCTCTGCCCTGGGCATGGGAAAAGGCCGGTGACCCCCGCTGGGAGGTGGAGCTCATCCGCCGCATGGCTTACGGTGAGGGCGACCTGTCCGTCATCGCAAAGGGTACGCTGGCCATGATGGAAAAGTTCGGCCTGCCCAAGAGCTGGCTGGACCGCACCGACGGTGCTACCAACTCCAACCTGATGTACAACGGCTTCCCCAACCACCACGGCCCCGCAGAGGCATGGCAGGTTGGCATGCTGTACAATCTGGTGTATAATAGAGACTGCATGATCCACGAGATCGTCTGCGAGACCGGCTCCGGCGCACCCTACGAGGTGACCAAAAAGGTCATGGAGGACTTCTTCGGCGAGGGCTGCTACGACAAGGCCAAGGCCTACACGCCCATCAACGAGAACAAGGCAAAGCTGGCCGCTTACTGCGTCAACGACAAGAACTTCCACGACTCTGCCACCCTCTGCAACTGGATGTGGCCCATGACCCAGTCTCCCTCTAAGGAGCGGGCCTACCACGGCGATCTGGACCTGCAGGCAGATTTCATGACCGCCGTCACCGGCGAGACCTACACCCAGGCCGGTCTGCAGGAGGCAGGCGAGCGCATCACCCAGATGCTGCGCGCCATGACCGCCATCAGCTTCCAGAAGAACTGCGGCAGCGCAAACCTCCGTCAGGAGCACGACGCCATCTGCGACTGGGTCTTCGACAAGGAACCCGACTTCAAGGCATTCGAGGAAGGCACCACCAAGCTGGACCGCGCCGACATGGAGAAGGCAAAAGACCTGTTCTATGACATCTTCGGCTGGGACAAGACCACCGGTGTGCCGACCCGCGAGACGCTGGAGAAGTTCGACCTCGGCGACATGGCCGACGATCTGGAAGCACGCGGCATCTACGACCAGACTCCCGCCGGAGAGACTGCTGCCAGCGAGGCCGCAGCCCAGTAATTCACAGAAACGAGAGGAACTATCATGCTGTTTGGCAGACGCAAACCCGGTTATACCACCACGGTGGACGCCGCCTCCGACCCTGAGCAGGTCATCCTCGACCTGCAAAAGGCAGAGATGGCCGCGAAAAAGAAGCCGAAGGCCGAGGTCTTTGACATCGACGCGGCCAGCGAGACTGCCCGCCGCCTGAAGGAAACGGGCAGTATGTTCGACGGCAGCGCCGCAAAGCTCGGCGAGGATGTCATTGCCGCTGTGCAGAAGGAGACGGATGCTCTGGCCGCAAAGCAGGCCGAGGCACAGCCCGCTCTCGAAGAGACGGCTGCACCGGACGCCGCCGAAAAGCCCCAGCTGCTGGATTTTCTGGCCGCTGCGCCGGAGGCAGAGGGCGACCCCTACGCCGACCAGCCCACCATCACCGCGCCGGAGCTGCCGGAGCTTACCCCGGCACAGGAGCTGGCGGGTTACATCCGCTCCCGCTCGGCGGCGGCGCTGGTCACATCCCACGCCCTGCTGGTGAGTGAGGTGGAAAACGCCGATGAGCTTCTGGCCCAGATGCCGGAAGACCCCCAGTGCGCAGACATCGTGTCCCGCGCCGGCGCAAAGGATGCCTACTACTACTCCAGCGCCAACATGAGCGACAACTACGCCATGATCGCGCAGCTCATCGAGGACAAGGACCTCTGCGCCATGGTGGCCGAGATGGTGCGGTTCAACGCCCGCGTCTACCCCAGCGCCACCCCGCTGCGGTACTTCCGCCGCTCGCCCTACGATCTGACACAGGAAGCCATCGAGCAGACGTGGCAGTCCATGCAGGGCAAGCCGGAGTACGCCGACATCGAGGAGCTGACCAACAACCAGAACGAGCGGTTCCTCTTCTCCACCCAGCACCTCACCCGCCGCTACGCAAAAGCCATCAGCGACGTAGATGAGTGGACCGACTAAAGCATCCCACACAATCAAATAGGGTATATGAGCTTCTTTGAGCAAAGGTGTCTAAACCGTCGGGCATGACACCGCGCCGCAATGCTAAGGGCTATATAAGCCGGCATTCAAGGGTGGAGGGGGAAACCCCGCCGCCTTCCCGCAGAAGAAACGCTGCAATTTGAAAAAAAGAACTCCTCCCATCCACACAGGGGCTTTCCGTGCTCTGCCGCCACTGCAAGGGCGGCAGGGAGCGGAGAGCAGCCATCGGCAGGGCAGTCTGCAAGCTGCCCTTTGCCGGAATGTGCGGATATTCTGCGGAGGCGTTTTGATTTTTCATCAAGACGTCTCCGCTTCTTTTTAACCTGCCTTTTTATATGAATCCCCGCTGCGCCCCGCCTGAGCCATAGCAGGCCGGGTGTGGTCGGGCATTTGGAGGATTTTTTATGAAACAGCCTTTCTGCGCGCCCTCTGAGGCGCTGCGCCGCGTGCTGGATGCCGCTGCGGCTCTGCCGAGGCCGGAGACGGAGACCGTCCCGCTGGACGAAGCGGACGGCCGCATTGCCGCCGGGACGCTTTCGGCCCGGATGGACCAGCCGCCATTTGACCGCAGCCCCTTCGACGGCTACGCCCTGCACAGCGCCGACGCCGCCGGTGCCAGCCGCGAAACACCCGTCACCCTGCCCGTGACCATGAAGCTCTACGCCGGAGATGCCCCCGCTTCGCCCCTGCCTGCTGGCTGTGCGGCCCGCATCATGACCGGCGCACCCCTGCCCGAGGGCGCAGACTGTGTGCTGATGCAGGAGCTGACCGACAGCGGCGAAGAGACGGTACAGCTCTATGCCGCCATAAAGCCCCAGCAGAACGTGGTATTCCGGGGCGGAGACATCGCCGCCGGTGCTATCATCGCCGAGGCCGGTACGGTACTCTCCCCCGCCCATCTCGGCGTGCTGGCCGGGCAGGGATACGCTGAAGTCCCCGTTTACAAGACGCTGACCGTGGGCGTACTGGCCACAGGAAGCGAGCTTTTAGCTCCGGGCGAGGCTTGGACGCCCGGCAAAATTTACGACGCCAACGGCGTCCAGAACGCCGCCCGCCTGCGGCAGCTGGGCTTTGCGGTAAACCGTCGGCACTGCTCCGACGACCCGGAGGAGATCGCCCGTGAGATGCGGGAACTGCTGGCGGAGTGCGATGCCGTCATCACCAGCGGCGGCGTCTCGGTGGGGCAGAAAGACTATCTGCCCGCTGTGCTGGAACAGCTGAATGCGGACATCCTCTTTGCAGGCGTGGCCCAGAAGCCCGGAAGCCCCATGCTGGCCGGGAAAGTGGGCGGCAAGCTGGTGTTCTGCCTGTCCGGCAACCCCTTTGCCGCCGCCGCTACGCTGGAACAATATGCCGTCCCGGCTCTTTTGCGGGCGGCGGGGCGCTGTGAGGAAAGCTGCCTTCTTCCCCGCACCACCCGCACCCTGACCACGGGCTTCTCGAAGCCCAGCAAGGGGAACCGCTATCTGCGGGCAAAGGCCATGGGCGGCAGCGTGACCATCCCCGGCGAGGGCAACGCCGAAGCCCACTCGTCCGGCAGCCTTTCTGCCATGATCGGCTGCAACTGTCTCGTTGAACTGCCTGCGGGCAGCGGCCCGGTGACTCCGGGCGAAGAAGTGGAGGTGCTCAGTTTTGTACAGTGAACAGAAAGAGGCTCTGGCCCAGGAGATCGAACTCAAGCGCCCGGCGGTGCTGGCCGTCAGCGGCCTGCACAACAGCGGCAAGACGACGCTGCTGGAAAAGCTTCTGCCTGCCCTGCGCAGCCGGGGGCTGAAAGCGGGCATTATCAAGCACGACGGCCATGATTTCACTCCCGATGTCCCCGGCACCGACAGCTACCGCCTGCGGGAAGCGGGGGCCGAGGGGGTGGCGGTCTACTCCGGCCAGCGCTATCTGCTGACCGAGATGTTCCGCCTGACGGAGCAGGACTTGCTGGCGCTCTTCGAGCGCCACGGCTATGATCTGGTGCTGCTGGAAGGCTTCAAGGACAGCGGCTGGCCGAAAATCGAAGTTGTCCGCAAAGAAATTTCGGACACACCGGTGTCTTTCCAGCCGCTGGCGGTGGTGGGAGACATTCCGGGGGCAGATTTTGGATTGGAAGATGCGCAGGCTCTGGCCGACTGGCTCGTTGCCCAGATGCCGGGCCTGTAAGGAGAAGACAGATATGAAACTGATTCGTACCGAAGACGCGGCAGGCCAGGTGCTCTGCCACGACATTACCCAAATCATTCCCGGCGAGTTCAAGGGCGCACGTTTCCGCAAGGGCCATATCATCCAGCCCGAGGACATCCCCGTGCTGCTCTCCATCGGCAAAGAAAACCTCTACGTCTGGGAGAAAAAGCCCGGCATCCTCCACGAGGACGAAGCCGCCGCGCTGCTGTACAAGGCCGCTGCGGGCAAGAACATCCACGGCACCGAGCCGAAAGAGGGAAAAATCGAGCTCATCGCCGACTGCGACGGCCTGCTGAAAATCAACCGCGAAGCCCTGCTGGCCGTGAACCGCACGCCCCAGATGATGATCGCCACCATCCACGGCGACCTGCCCGTGAAAAAGGGCCAGAAACTGGCCGGTACCCGCATCATCCCGCTGGTCATCGAACAGGAGAAGATGGACGCCATGCAGGCTGCCGCAGGCAGTGAGCCTATCCTGAACGTGCTGCCCATGCAGGCCAAGAAGTTTGCCGTCATCACCACCGGCAGCGAGGTGTTCAAGGGCCGCATCGAGGATAAGTTCACGCCTATCCTCGTGGGCAAGCTGGCCGAGTACGGCTGTGAGATGACCTTCCACAAGGTCTGCGACGACGACCCGGCGGGCATCACGACCGCCATTCTGGAAGCGAAAGAGGCGGGCTGTGAGCTGATCTTCACCACCGGCGGCATGAGCGTGGACCCCGACGACCGCACCCCGCTGGCCATCAGAAATACCGGCGCGGACATCGTCACCTACGGCGCACCGGTGCTGCCGGGTGCCATGTTCCTCGTGAGCTATCTGGACGGTGTGCCGGTCTGCGGTCTGCCCGGCTGCGTCATGTACGCCAAGCGCACCATCTTTGACCTGCTGCTGCCCCGTCTGCTGGCCGACGATGCCATCACCGCCGAGGATATTGCCCGTCTGGGCGAGGGCGGCCTGTGCCTTGGCTGCGCCGAGTGCCACTGGCCCAACTGCGGATTTGGGCATTGCTGAGAGGTTTCATTCTATGACTGACAACAAATTGACCCACTTTGATGCCTCCGGCAACGCCGTGATGGTGGATGTGAGCGAGAAGACCGTCACCTTCCGGGAGGCCACCGCCCACGGCATCATCACCATGAACGCCGAGGCATTCGCCGCCGTGGAGAGCGGCACCGTGAAGAAAGGCGATGTGCTGGGCGTGGCCCGCATTGCCGGCATCATGGCCACCAAGCGCACCAGCGAGCTCATCCCGCTGTGTCATCCGCTGCCGCTGACGAAAGTGAGCGTGGACTTTAAGCTTCTGCCCGAGCGGCAGGCTGTGGAGGCGCTCTGCACCGTCAAGACGGCGGGCGTCACCGGCGTGGAGATGGAGGCCCTGACGGGCGTTTCCACCGCCCTGCTCACCATCTACGATATGTGTAAGGCCGTTGATAAGGGCATGGAGCTGGGCGAGATCCATCTCGTCGAGAAAACTGGCGGCAAGAGCGGCCACTACATCCGGGCGGAGGGCGGCTATGTTTGATTCTGCCCAGCGCAATATCCACTATCTGCGCCTGTCCGTCACCGATCTGTGCAACCTGCGCTGCCGCTACTGTATGCCCGACGGCATGGAAAAGCTGGAACGGGAAGCCGTGCTCACCTACGAAGAGTTCCTGCGTCTGGCGGCCCTGTTCGCCCGGTGCGGCGTCGATACCGTCCGCGTCACCGGCGGAGAGCCGCTGGTGCGCAAGGGCGTAGACCAGCTGGTGGCGGGGCTGAAAGCCATCCCCGGCATCCGCAAAGTCACCATGACCACAAACGGCATCCTGCTGGCGCAGCAGCTGCCCGCCCTGCTGGCGGCTGGTCTTGACAGCGTGAACATCAGCCTCGACACTCTGCGCCCCGAAGTGTTCCAAAGCATCACGGCCCGGGACGAGTTCGAGCACGTCATGGAGGGCATCCGCGCCGCACTGGACAGCGGCATCCCTGTCAAACTGAACTGTGTGCCGCAGGTGGGCGTGAACGAGGGTGAATTGGAAGACCTGGCCGCCCTCGCCGAGAGCCGCCCGTTACAGGTGCGGTTCATCGAGATGATGCCCATCGGCTACGGCGCGGCCATGCCCTGCATCTCGGGGCCGGAGCTGCGGGAGCGGTTTGCCCGCCGCTGGCCGGAGTTTTCGCCCCTGCCCGCCGCCCAGAGCGCCGGGTTCGGCGACGGGCCTGCCGTCTACTACACCGTCCCGGGCTGGAAGGGCGATGTGGGCTTCATCGCGGCGGTCCATGGCAAGTTCTGCGCTTCCTGCAACCGGGTGCGGCTGACCAGTCAGGGCTTTCTGCGCCCCTGCCTTGCCAGCGAGACGGGCTGCGACCTGCGCACCCTGCTGCGGGGCGGCGCGGCGGACGAGGAGCTTTTACAGGCCATCCGGGAGACGATCTGGTCGAAACCCCGGGAACATCATTTCGGAGACAATTCCATGCCCGCCACCCGCGGGATGTACCGTATCGGAGGATAAATTACTATGGGAAAAATTCTGGCGATTTGCACCAGCCCCAAGCGCGGCACCGTCAAGACCGAGGTGCCAAGTGCTGTCCTGACCCCGGAATGGGGCATCGTGAGCGACGCCCACGGCGGAAACTGGCACCGGCAGGTGAGCCTGCTCAGCGCCGAAAAAATCGAGGCGTTCCGCAAGAAGATCTGGGTGGACTATGGTGCCTTCGGCGAAAACCTTGTCATCGAGGGCTTCGACTTCCGCAACCTGCCCGTCACCAGCCGCTTCGCCATCGGCGACGTGGTGCTGGAGATGACCCAGATCGGCAAGGAGTGCCACAACGACTGTGTCATCAAGCAGCAGACCGGCGAGTGCATCATGCCCCGGGAGGGCGTATTTGCCCGGGTGCTGAAGGGCGGCGAAATTCATGTCGGCGACGAAGTGACCCTTCTGCCGCCGCTGGAAGATCCGCCGCTGCGCGCTGCGGTCATCACCCTTTCGGACAAGGGTAGCCGGGGCGAGCGGGAGGACAAGAGCGGCCCCCTCATCGTGGAGATGCTCACCGCCGCAGGCTATGTGGTGGAAGAGACGATGCTCCTGCCCGACGAGGCCAAGGCGCTGAAAGCACAGCTCATCCGTCTGGCCGATGGCCGTCAGGTGAACCTTATCCTGACCACCGGCGGCACCGGCTTCTCGCCCCGGGATATTACCCCCGAGGCCACCTATGCCGTGGCCGACCGCAACGCCCCCGGCATCGCCGAGGCCATGCGGTACCACAGCCTTTCCATCACCCCCCGCGGGATGCTGAGCCGCGCCGCCAGTGTATTGCGCGGCAAGACGCTCATCGTCAACCTGCCGGGCAGTCCGAAAGCCGTGAAGGAGAACCTCGAGTACATCCTGCCCAGCCTCGGGCACGGCGTCCGCATCGCCGCCGGTCTGGACGGCGAGTGCGCCCGCAAGTAACATTGTTGTCCCGCTCCGGTTTCGGGACGTGAACATATATGAGGAAATTTTAACCACTCCACTATAGAAGGAGAAAATTCATGAAAACCGATCTCATTTCCCGCCGCAACTTTCTGTCCGTGGTCGGCGCAGTCGGCGCTGCTGCTGCCCTGACCGCCTGCGGCGGCGTGGTTTCCAGCACTGCCTCTTCCGCAGCTGCTTCCTCTGAGGCCGCTTCTTCCGAGGCTGCCGGCGAGAGCGTCGAGCTCATCGTCTTCGCCGCTGCCTCCTTGACCGAGACCCTGAACGCCATCGCCCAAGACTACTCTGCCGAGAACCCGGGCGTCACCTTCCGCTTCAACTTTGATTCCTCCGGTACTCTCAAGACCCAGATCCAGGAGGGCGCTGACTGCGACCTCTTCCTCTCTGCCGCTCAGAAACAGATGAACCAGCTGGACATCACCGCTTCTGCCGACGTAAACACCGACGGTCTGGACTTCGTGGACCCCTCCACCCGCGTGGACCTGCTGGAAAACAAGGTCGTCCTCTGTGTGCCCGAGGGCAGCGACAAGGGCATCGACAGCTTTGATGCTCTGGCCGAGCACCTGAAGGCTCAGGACATCCTGTTCTGCATGGGCAACAGCGATGTGCCTGTGGGCCAGTACACCCAGAAGATCCTGGCCTACTATGACCTCGACGAAGAGGCTCTGGCTGCTGCCGGTGTCATCACCTACGGCTCCAACGTCAAGGAAGTCACCACCCAGATCAGCGAGGGCAGTGTGGACGCCGGTGTCGTCTACTGCACCGACGCTTACAGCGCCGGTCTGACCCCCGTGGACGAGGCCACCGCCGAGATGTGCGGTCAGGTCATCTACCCCGCCGCTGTGCTGAAGGCTGCCCCCAACGCCGAGGCCGCCAGGGAGTTCCTGGCCTATCTGCAGACTGACCGTGCCGCCACCGTGTTCGAGGGCGTGGGCTTCACGGCGATGTAAAAGGTTAAAATCATGGATTGGTATCCCTTATGGAACAGCCTGCGCATCGCGCTCATCAGCTGCGCAGCAGTGTTCTTTCTCGGCATTTTTGCCGCTTATTATATCGCAAAGCTGCCCCGCACCGTCAAGGGCGTGCTGGACGTGGTGCTCACCCTGCCCATGGTGCTGCCGCCCACGGTGGTGGGCTATTTTCTGCTGCTGCTCTTCGGCGCAAAGCGGCCGCTGGGCATCTTCTTCATGGAGCATTTCGGCGTCAAGCTGGTCATGAACTGGTACAGCGCCATCTTTGCGTCCATCGTGGTGGCCTTCCCACTGATGTACCGCACCGCCCGGGGCGCCTTCGAGAGCTTTGACGAGACGCTGGCCTGGTCGGCCCAGACTCTGGGACAGTCCAATGCGTGGATATTCTGGCGGGTGCGGATGCCCTGCTGCCGACAGGGCATTCTGGCCGGTACGGTGCTGGCCTTTGCCCGGGCCTTGGGCGAGTACGGTGCTACCAGCATGATAGCAGGCTACACCCCGGGCAAGACGGCCACCATCGCCACCACGGTGTACCAGCTCTGGCGCACCAACGATGAGGCCGGTGCCATGCGGTGGGTGCTGGTGGACATCGTCATCTCTGCTGTGGTGCTGCTGGCTGTGAACCTCCTGGAGAAAAAGCAGAAAGCAGGTGGCCGCGCATGAGCCTGGAAGTACATATCGAGAAAAAGCTGAACGGCTTCACCCTCCGCTCCGACTTCACCGCCGGGAACACTGCCACGGCCATTCTGGGCGCGTCGGGCTGCGGCAAAAGCATGACACTGCGCTGCATCGCGGGCATCGTGAAGCCCGACAAGGGCCGCATCGTGCTGGACGGGCGGGTGCTGTTCGACAGCGAGCAGCACATCGACCTGCCGCCCCAGCAGCGGGGCGTGGGCCTGCTCTTCCAGAACTACGCCCTCTTCCCGAATATGACCGTGGAGCAGAACATCCTCTGCGGCCTGAAAGCCGAAAGGGACAAAGCCGCCCGCAAGGCCCACTGCGCCGGGATGCTGCGGGCCTTGCGGCTGGAAGAACTGGCCAGCCGCCGCCCGGCAGAGCTTTCCGGCGGACAGCAGCAGCGCACCGCGCTGGCCCGTATCCTGGTGGGCAAGCCGAAGATTTTGATGCTGGATGAGCCGTTCAGCGCACTGGACAGCTACCTCCGCGAGGAGGTGGAGGGCGAAGTAGGCAGCCTGCTGGCGGGTTTCGCCGGTACAGCCCTGCTTGTCACCCACAACCGGGACGAAGCTTACCGCCTGTGCCGGGACATGATCGTCATGGACGGCGGGCAGGTGCTCCGCACCGGCACCACGAAAGAGGTCTTTGCCGACCCCCGCAGCACTGCTGCGGCCCGGCTGACCGGTTGCAAGAACATCCTGCCCTGCACCCGGGTGGACGCCCACAGCGTCCGCCTCGCAGGCTGTGAGAGTCTGCTGCACCTCGCCACTGAGGTGCCGGAGGGCTGCACCGCCGTGGGCATCCGCGCCCACGACTTCGCCCCCTGCGCTCCGGGCGCAGAGAATGCCCTGCCGGTGGAGCTTCTCTCGGCCAGCGAGAACCCTTTCGACTGGAACCTCATCTTCCAGCTGCCGGACGGCACCACTCGTCTGTGGTGGAAAGTGAGCAAGACTACCCTCTCCGTGGCCGAGCCCGACGCCCCGGCCTGCCTCTCCGCCCCGCCGGAGCGCGTCATGGCGCTGGTGGAGCATAAGTAAACGCCAAAAGAGCCGGTGCAGATGCACCGGCTCTTGCTCTGTTTTTATGACTCGCCGAAGAATTTCTTGGCAATATCGGCGCTCTGCTTGGCATCCTTGGCGTACCAGTCCGCGCCGATCTTCTCGGCGTACTCGGGCGTCAGGACAGCGCCGCCCACCATCACCTTGCAGTCGAGCTTTGCCGCATGGAGGGCCGCGATGGTCTCCTCCATGCTCTTGAGGGTGGTGGTCATCAGGGCCGAGAGCCCCACGAGGTGGACATCCTTCTCCCGGACAGTGTCCACCACCGTCTCCACCGGCACATCGCGGCCAAGGTCGATGACCTCGAAGCCGTAGTTCTCGAGGATGACGCGGACGATGTTCTTGCCGATGTCGTGGACATCGCCCTTGACGGTCGCGAGGACGATGCGGCCCTTACTGGCCCCGTCCCCGCCCCGCTTGGCGATGGCAGTCTTTATCTCTTCAAAGGCGGCTTGTGCGGCGCTGGCAGCCTGTAACAGCTGGGGCAGGAAGAGCTTGCCCTTCTCGTACTTTTCACCCACGACGTCCAGCGCCGGGATGAGGGCCTCGTCCACCAGCGTCAGGGGCTCGTTTTCGTCCAGCAGGGTGTGGGTGCGGGCGGCGGCTTCACCCTTGAGGCCCTTTTCCACCGCCTGCATCAGCGCGGCAAAAGGGCCGCTGTGAGCTGCATCCGCCTCCGCCGGGGTGTTTGACGTCTGAGACGCCTGGGCCGTCTGGGCCTGCTTCAGTGCGGCGCTGGCAGGGACTTTATCGGCATAGCGGGCGATGTAGGCCATACTCTGCTTATCACGGTTGGTGAGGACGTTGTAAGAGTAGACCGCCGCCATCATCTCTTCGCTGGAAGGATTCATGATGGCGAGGTCGAGGCCCGCGTACATGGCCATGGTGAGGAAGGTGGTGTTCAGGTAGGGGCGGCAGGGCAGGCCGAAGCTGATGTTGGACACACCGAGGATGGTGCGGACGCCCAGCTCCTTCTTGCAGCGGGCCAGCGCCTCCACGGTGGCCAGAACGTCCTGCTGCTGGGCGCTGGCGGTGAGGGTCAGGCAGTCGATATAAATATCTTCCCGGGGGATGCCGTGGGCCAGCGCCGCGTCCACCACCCGCTTTGCGATCTCAAACCGGGCGTCGGCGCTGGGCTGGATGCCCCGCTCGTCGATGGCAAGGCCGACGACGGCCGCGCCGTACTTTTTGCAGAGGGGCAGGACACGCTCCAGCACTTCGGTCTCGCCGTTCACCGAGTTGACGATGGGCTTGCCGTTGTAGACCCGCAGGCCCCGCTCGAGGGCGTCTGCGTGGGAGGAATCCAGCTGCAAGGGCAGGCTGACGACACTCTGCAGAGCCTTCACCACCTGCTCCATGACGGCGGGCTCGTCCACGCCGGGCGCGCCCACGTTGACGTCCAGCACCTGCGCTCCGGCCTCAGACTGGCTGACGGCCTGCTCGAGGATGTAGTTCATGTCGCCCTCGCGCAGGGCCTGCTGGAACCGCTTTTTGCCGGTGGGGTTGATGCGCTCGCCCACCACGGTGATGCCGTCCACGGTGACGAAGTCCATCGGCGAGCAGAGCACCGAGGGCATGGCGTGGGCGGGGCGGCCCGGCTTGCAGTCGGCGAAGACGCCGTTCAGCAGCTTGATGAAATCGGGGGTGGTGCCGCAGCAGCCGCCCGCCGCAAAGAGCTTCAAATCGCGGTAGGGCTTCATCTCCATGGCAAAGAGCTGGGGCGTGATGTCGTAGCCGCTGCCGTCGGCGCGGGGCAGGCCCGCATTCGGCTTGACAAAGACCGGGAAATCGCCGGGCAGGGCCTCGGCCAGCCGCTTTGCCATGGGGAAGATCTCCTTCGGGCCGAGGGAGCAGTTGATGCCCACGGCGTTGGCCCCGAGGCCCCGGGCCGTGACGGCGAAGCTCTCGACGGTGCAGCCGGTGAAGGTGCGCCCGCCTGCCTCAAAGCTCATGCTGGCGAGGATGGGCAGGTCACAGTTCTCTTTCGCGGCCAGCAGGGCAGCTTTCAGCTCGTACAGGTCGGTGAAGGTCTCAAAGAAGACGAGATTGGCCCCGGCGGCGACACCCGCCCGGACGATGCGGCCATACTCGGCCACGGCGTCTTCAAAAGCCAGCGTGCCGTTGGGCTCCAGCAGTTCGCCCAGCGGGCCGACGTCCAGCGCGGCCAGTGCGCCGTAGGGGGCGCAGGCCCGCTTGCAGTTGGCGATGCCCGCCGCAATGATCTCTTCCAGCGTGTATTCGCTGCCCGCCAGCTTATGAGCCGACGCGCCGAAGGTGTTGGCATTGATGATGCGGCTGCCTGCGGCGGCGTACCGGCTGTGGATGCTCTCGATGAGCTGTGGGTCGGTGATGTTCAGTTCCTCAGGCCGTGCGCCGAGCTTCAGGCCCGCCGCCTGCAGCATGGTACCCATGCCGCCGTCGAGAAGGATGGTATTCGGCTGGGTAAACAGTTCATTCGCTTGCACAGGTCTTGCCCCTCTTTCTATATTCGCACCGCGTGTTCAGCACGCAGTGTCCGCACCCGGCAAGGCGTCCTTTCACCGGATGGTCGCTCAGGCCCAGCAGAGCGGTCACGCTCTTGCGGGGCGTCATCAGGTCATTTTCGGTCACGCAGAGCCCGGCCCGGCGGGCGGTGTCCAGTGCCGCCGCCACCAGCGGCTGCACCCCGATGGGCCAGTCGCCGTAGCCCGGCGAGAAACGGCCCGTGAGGTACTTGTCCTGCTCTGCGGCCCACTGCCGCAGCTCGGCCTCGGCGGCGTCCGCAGCCTGTTCGGCCAGCACAGAGCCGATGGCGTCCGACGCCACACCGGCGGCGATGTCGCCCACACCAGCCCGGCGTATCTGTCCGTCCACGCCGGGGCCGACCGTCACGGCCAGAAGCACGGCCTCACTGCACCCTTCCAGATGCCGGAAGATGTCCTCCCCCTTCAAAATACCGGCCTGCGTGAGGCTCTCCACGTCGGCCTCGAGCCAGACGGCCCGGGGCGTGGCGGCGGCGAGAAGGGGCGCAGCGCACTTTTCCAGAAGGGTGAGGGTAGCGCTGTCAGCCTCGCCCCGCGCGCCGAAATACCGCGCGGCCTGCCGGATGTCGATGGATTCCGGCTTTGCTAAATTCAGGGGTCTGCTGGGGCCGATGGGCATTTTCCGCCGCCTCCTTCTTTTGAATAAAGTATGATAAGTATACCGCACCGGTAGGCTAAAATCAACACAAAAGCCCCTCCCTCAGCATTTTTGCCGGGGGAGGGGCCTATTATATGATCTTTCCTTGCAGCCCCTTGATCGGGGCGGTGGCACGGCGTCAGCCGTGACGGAGAGGTTTATCAGCGGATGTCCCTGACCGACACCGCCTGTTACTTCAAAAACTTGTGGACAGCACGGGCGACGATGCCGCCCAGGATACCGGAGACAAGGAACTCGGCCACGCCCTGCACGCCGACCAGCAGGACGACGAACATCAGGGGGTTGGCTGCACCCTTGACGGACACGAGGTTCTGGACATAATCGCAGCCGTAGAAGGCCAGCACGATGTAGCCCATGAAGAACAGGGTGTTGAGGGCCGGGGCGCACATGGCGCTGACGATGTAGCTCCAGGTTCCGGGCTTATCGAAATTCTTAACAGCGTTGAAGATAAGGCCGGTACACAGGCCCATCAGCACACGCATACCCACACAGAGGATGAAGGTGTTGACGGGGCTGACCTGGAACAGCGCACCAGTCATGGCGGAAGCGCCGGTGACGGCGTCATAGAAGCTCACGGCGCCGAACACGCCGCCGAGGATAGCGCCTGCGGCGGGACCCATGGTGATGGCACCCACGGCGATCGGCAGGGTCAAAAAGCTCATGTAAAGCGGGCCTACAGGGACACTGCCCAGGCCGACGGCCTTCATGACCAGCTCAATGGCGACCAGCAGTGCCAGCCGGGTGAGGGTGCGAATGTCATTCTTTTTCATAATTCAGTTTTCCTCCTTGCTGCCGTTCCGCCCTAAATTGTCGGATACGGCGCAAACCTGCCCGTGAAATACACGGGGTCTTTTGTAGAATACAGTCTGAAATATACGGGATGTTTTGTCAGGGAACTCCCGGGGATAGCATTATAAATCCGTAGTGAAGCGGATGCCCGCATCGCGGCGGGCCGTTTCCAGCACACGGCTGACGGCCACCGAGGTGTCCAGCATCCGGCTGCAAAGCTCCATATCCTCGCTCTCGATGGCGCGGGCAAAGGCGTGGAACTCCGCCGCCTGCCGGGGACGGCCTGCGCTGAGGTTGAAGTGCTCTTCCTTGCCCTTATAGGGGTGGAAGGTGACGCCGCCGCAGAAGTTGGCGGTGGATTTCTGGAGCAGATACCCCTTGGTACCCTGAATGATGTACCGGGCCGGGGAACTGCTGTCCTTGGCATTGATGCTCACGGCCTTGAAGCTGCGATACTCCATCGTCAGCACGCCGCTGGTGTCGATGCCCCGGGTGACATTGGCCGCATAGTGGACCTTGTTGGGCGAGCCGAAGAGGCCCACCACATAGCTGACATTGTAGACACCCAGATCCATCAGCGCGCCGCCGGCGCAGGCCGGGTCAAAGGACGGCCAGACCTTGCCGGCGCAGAAATCATGATACCGGCTGGAATACTGGCTGAAATTACACTGCACCATCGTGACGGCGCCTACCTTGGGCAGCACCTCACGGATCTTGGCGTAGTTGTCCTGATACTGCGTGGTGACAGCCTCGAAGAGGAAGAGCTTTTTGCTCCGGGCCAGCTCGGCCAGCTCTTCGGCCAGCGCCGCCGTGGGGGCCATCGGCTTTTCGACGATGACGTGGCGGCCCGCTTCCAGAGCGGCACGGGTATATTTTACGTGCAAGATATTCGGTACGGCGATATACACAACGTCCACCCAGCTCAGCAGTTCGTCGTAGCTGGTGGTGTGGCGCGGCACACCATACTGGTCGCAGAGGGCCTGTGCTGCACCGGCGCTCCGCTCCGTGCTGCAAAGAGCCTCGACCTTGAAGGGGCTTTCCGGCCCGGTGAGCCAGGGCAGGAACTCCCGGACGATCATGCCTGCGCCGAGAATGCCTAATTTCATCATAAGGTCTCTCCTTTCAAGGCTCAGCCCGCTTTGGCCTCATCGTCCCGGCGGGGACGGCGGTTATTGCGGCGGCGGGGGCTGCTGCCGTTGTTGTAAGGGCGTCTGCCTGCCGGGCGGGGACGGCGGCGCTCACCGTCGCTGCGCGGCTCGTGGTGACGCTCATGCTGCGGCGCATTGAGCTGGTAAAGGAGAGCCAGCCCCTTCAGCAGCAGCTCGGGGTCATAGGTGAGCGGGTGACGGCAGAGCGGGATGACATACTTTGCCAGACCGCCAGTGACCACCAGCGTGGCCGGACGGCCCAGTTCTTCCTCGATGCGCTGAGTGATGCCGTCCAGCAGGACAGCCGTCCCCAGCACAGAGCCGGAGAGCATACACTTCTCGGTATCGACGCCGATCGCGCTTTTGGGCGAAGAAAGATGTACCTGCGGCAGCTGGGCGCACCGCTCCCCCAGCGCCCGCAGACCGGTGGAAAGTCCGGGGCAGATGACGCCGCCCCGGAAGACCTTATTCTCATCTACCACGTTGAACGTGGTGGCGGTGCCGAGGTCTACCGTGACCACCGGCAGGGGGAAATTCGCCGCCGCGTAGGCCGCATCCACAAGGCGGTCTTTGCCGACGGCGTGGGGGTCAGGCACCCCCATCGTGAGGCCGGTGCGGATGTCGGGCGAGACGATGACCGGCTTTTTGCCGGTGTAGTGGCGGGCGCACTCGGCCAGCGCCCCCGTGATCTGGGGGACGACGCTGGTAAGGACAGCGCCCTCGAAGCGGATGGGCTTTTCCGGGTGTCTCCGATGAGAGAACACCTTTTCCATCTCGGCACGGTACTCCGCCGCTGTGCGGGTGCGCACCGTGTCCATGTGGGCCACAAAGCATACACGTCCGTCCCGGATGCCCCCGAGGGCGACGGTGGTGTTGCCTATGTCAATGGCTAAAATCATAATTCAGTTCCTCGCAGGGTCGAATCTCTCCGTCATCGCTGTGCGATGCCGCCTCTCCTACCGAGGGGAGGCCTTGGCATATCGTAAAGCCCCATCTCTTCGCCAGAGGCTTCCCCTACCAGGGGAGCCGGCGCGAAGCGCCTGAGAGGTTGTATGGAGACGGGCCTGCCCGTGAGCCGCAGGCTTGACAGAGAGCTTTTTTGTATAAGTCAAGCTGTATTTTACCGCATTTTGAGCCAAGATACAACCCCAATCAAAGATTTTGTTGTGCTCTGGGCCGTTTTGCATTATACTGTAGTTATATTATCCCTATTTATAGGAGGTATTTTGGATGGATCTGAAGGGAAAATGCGTCCTTCTGGGCGTCAGCGGCGGCATTGCCGCCTATAAAATGGCTAATGTGGCCAGCGCACTGCGCAAGCTGGGGGCCGACGTGGAGGTCATCATGACCAAAAACGCCACCCAGTTCATCACCCCTATCACGTTCGAGACCCTGACGGGCCACAAGTGCATGGTAGACACCTTCGACCGGGATTTCAAGTTCGAAGTCACCCATATCTCGCTGGCAAAGAAGGCCGACGTCATCCTCGTGGCCCCGGCCACCGCCAACGTCATCGCCAAGATGGCCCACGGCATCGCCGACGATATGCTCACCACCGTCGTTCTCGCGGCCAAGTGTCCCAAGCTCGTCTCCCCTGCCATGAACACCGGGATGCTGGAGAACCCCATCACCCAAGACAACATCGCCACACTGGAAAAGTACGGCTTCACGGTCATCCCCTCCGAGAGCGGCGTACTGGCCTGCAAGGACGTGGGCAGCGGACGCCTGCCGAAAGAGGAAGTCCTGCTGGACTACATCTTCCGCGCCATCGCAAAGCCGAAGGATCTCGCCGGTCTGCGCATTGCCGTCACGGCCGGCCCCACTCAGGAGCCGCTGGACCCTGTGCGCTACCTGACCAACCACTCCACCGGCAAGATGGGCTATGCCGTGGCCCGTGCTGCCGCGATGCGCGGTGCCGAAGTCACCCTCATCCACGGCCCGACGGCCCTGCAGCCGGTGCGGTTCACCGAGGATGTCCCCATCACGACAGCCCAGCAGATGTACGAGGCCGTGACCAGCCGCTTCGACGAGATGGACGTTCTGGTCATGGCCGCTGCCGTGGCCGATTACCGCCCCGCCGCCGTGGCCGACGACAAGATAAAGAAGAAGGACGGCGACCTCTCCATCGCCGTGGAGCGGACGCCCGACATCCTCGGCACCATCGGCCCCAAGAAGAAGGGCCAGTTTCTTTGCGGCTTCTCGATGGAGACGCGGGATATGCTGGCCAACTCCTCGGCCAAGCTCGAGAAAAAGAACCTCGACATGGTGGTGGCCAACAATCTGAAGGTAGCCGGTGCCGGGTTTGGCGTGGATACCAATGTTGTCACCTTCATCACGCCGGACGGCGCCCGCGAGCTGCCCCTGATGAGCAAGGATGATGTGGCGGACGCCATTCTGGATGAGATTTTAGCACGAAAGAGTAAGTGATCATGCTGAAAGAAGTTCTGTTCTTCTGTCGAAAAATATGATATAATCGAATCGCCGTCCTTACCACTCCATTCCGTTTGGAAGGGAGGTGATTCCGAATGAACAGTATTTTCTCATTTATGCTGTCTGTCGCAGCAGGTGTGGTTGCAAACTACATCTACAAGTGGCTTGGCAGATGGTTCAACAAGGACTGTAAGCACTAAATAATAAGACCCCTTCCCGGAGCTAGCACCTCCGAGAAGGGGTCTTATTATTTGCGATTCCAAATGAACAGCATTTGATTTTCTCGTTTATAAGTATACGCAGTTTTCTAAAAAAGTCAAGCGCCTCGCAGAAAATTTACAATGCTGTAAATATTACTGTACCACGCAAAAAGTGCTCTGCCGGCCGGCAGAGCACTTTTCCGTTATACAGAGATTTACTTGGTGCCGTAGATGCGGTCGCCTGCGTCGCCCAGGCCGGGGACGATGTAGCCGTTCTCGTTCAGGTGGTCGTCCTGTGCGCCGAGGTAGATGTCCACATCGGGGTGTGCCTCGTGCAGGGCCTTGATGCCTTCCGGAGCAGCGATGAGGCCGATGAACTTGATGTGCTTTGCGCCGTGCTTCTTGATCTGGGTGATGGCGTCGATGGCGCTGCCGCCGGTAGCCAGCATCGGGTCAAGCACCAGAACGTCGCGCTCAGCGATGTCCTTCGGCAGCTTGCAGAAATACTCCACGGGCTGCAGGGTCTCCTCGTCGCGGTACAGGCCGATGAAGCCGACCTTAGCGGCGGGCAGCAGGGTCAGCATACCATCCAGCATACCCATGCCGGCGCGGAGGATCGGCACCAGAGCCAGCTTGCGGCCTGCCAGCACCTTGGTCTTTGCCATGGTGATGGGAGTCTCGATCTCCACCTCTTCCAGAGGCAGGTCACGGGTAGCCTCATAGCACAGCAGAGTGGCGATCTCGCCCACGAGGTCACGGAACTCCTTGGTGCCGGTCTGCTTGTTGCGCAGAATGCTCAGTTTGTGCTGCAGCAGCGGATGCTCAACGATCATAGGGGTCATAATACACTCTCCTTATATTGTGAATAGATATTGGAATACTAAGGTTTACCGATTCTCGATCTCCATCAGCTTTGCGATGCGCTTCTCGTGGCGGCCGCCCTCGAACTCGGTGTTGAGGAAGATGTCCACCAGCTGGCAGGCGAGGCCGGGGCCGACGACGCGGCCGCCCATGCACAGGGCGTTGGCGTCGTTGTGGCGGCGGGTATACTCGCAGCTGAAGCTGTCAGAGCAGCAGCAGGCACGGATGCCCTTGACCTTGTTTGCGGCCATGCTGATGCCCACACCGGTGCCGCAGAACAGCAGCGCCTTGCTGCACTGGCCGCTCACCACGGCGTCGCAGGCAGGCAGCGCCATGTCAGGGTAGTCCACACTGGCGGTGCTGTGGGTGCCGAAGTCGATGTACTCCAACCCCAGCTCGTCCAGATGAGCCTTAACGGCCTCTTTCAGTTCAAATCCGCCGTGGTCGGCGGCAAGTGCGATGGGTTTCATCATTGGTGTTGATCCTTTCCCTTTGCAGTATCTTCCGATATTTCGGTACGGGCAGCTTCTGCGGCCAGACGCTCGGCCCGCTCCCGCTCGGCCTGGCTCAGCCGGTGATAATCCGGCAGCAGAGCCTCGGGCAGAACGGCTTCGCCCCGCTGGGCCATCTGCTCTGCCACATAGGCCACCGCAGCGGCACGGCCATTGCGGAGAGCTGGCGGTACACAGAGCACGCCCGGGACATTGTCATATTTATTATAGCACAGAGCCGCGCCATCACCAACAAAAAACAGAGGCTTTTTGCAATTTTCTACAAACTCGGCCAGGTCGGCCACGGCACGGGCATCGTCGTCCATCAGACGCTCGTGGGTCTCAAGGTCGAAAGCCGCGCTGTACACCTGCGCACGGCGGGCATCCAGCGCGCAGAGCACGGTACCGCAGCCGGTGTGGGCCGCCGCCAGCGCTTCCAGCGTGGACACCGGGGCGCAGAGCGTCTCCCGGGGGAAGGTCAGCCCCTTCACCGCCGCCAGCCCGATGCGCAGGCCGGTAAAGCTGCCGGGGCCGGCATTGACGCCGTAGAGGTCGATGTCCTTGCAGCCCATGCCGCAGAGTTTGAGACAGTTGTCGATGAGGGGCATCAGGGTCTCGCTGTGGGTCATGCCCGCATCGAGATAGCACTCGTAGAGCAGGCGGTCATCCTGCAGAAGGGCCACGCCCACGGTCTTGCCCGCCGTATCCACGGCTAAGATGTTCATACTTCCACCCCCTCGATGGTGATGCGGCGGGTGGTGTCGTCCACCCGCTCGATGTTGATGTGGATGGGGTCTTCCAGCGCCAGCAGGTCAGCGAAGTTCTCGCTCCACTCTGCCGCCACCACAGCGCCCTCATCCAGATAGTCGTAGAACCCTGCCGCGCACAAATCGTTCTCCGTGGAGATGCGGTACAAATCAAAGTGCGCGAAAGGCCGCGGCCCGCGGTAATAGTTCACGATGGCGAACGTCGGGCTGCTGACCGGGTCAGTGCAGCCGAGGCCCCTGGCAATGCCCTCGCAGAAGGCCGTCTTGCCCGCGCCAAGCCCGCCGGTAAAGGCGATGAGCGCCCCGGGCGCAAGATGCTGCGCCACCTGCGCCCCCAGCGCCACCGTCTCCTCACGGGAGTGGGTGATAAATTCAGACATGGGTATCCCACCTCATATGCGTTTCTATAAAAAAGGGACGGCAGAGTCCTGCCGTCCTGTTCTGCCGTCCCTTAGTATAAACTATTTCCGTCAAAAGTGCAACGCTCAGGCCGCGCTTTCAAGCACATCGGCCAGCATATCTTCCGCGGCCTCCGCGCGTTCCTCGAGCGAGAAGTTTTCCGGCACATTCAGCCGGGCGTTCTCGTCACCGTAGAGCACCAGACACGCTGCTGCGGCGTGGGGGCGGCGTCCGCCCTGCTCCGTATACCAGATGATGTCGTTCTCGCCGTAGGTGTCCTTCGCATGAGCCAGCGCCCTGCCGATGGTCTGTCCCATCGCAAGATGGTTGATGGTATCCCAGAGCATACTGCGGGAGTAGACCGTGTAGACGTTGTTCACATAGCCCAGCACAGTCCGTGCGCCGCCCGCCAGCAGCGCTTCGGCCATCGACTCATCCACGCTGTTCGTGACGCCCAGGAACTCACAGGTCTCGGAGTAGATGATGGTATTGCTGAGCTGGCCCGAGCGGTACGCATTGCGGAAGAAATCCGCTGTGACGCAGTAAAGGCCGTTGAGCTTGATGATGCGGTGAGCCAGCAGGTCAAAGCCGTAGATGATGTCTTTGTACAGCGTGGACGCTTCTGTCAGCAGGATGATGGGCTCGGTCCGGGTGTGCTTCCGGAAAGTACCGTAGCTGTAAGTATAGTAGGCACCGTGGGCGCTCAGGATGCACAAATCATATTTGTTCATCCGGCGCAGGTCCGACAGGGTCACCCGGGTGTTCATCGTCGTGCGCAGGCCCATGCCTTCCCAGAAGCCCTGCATATAGGAATAATACGGAAAGCGGGAGCTGTTCACCGTATTATCGAAGGCATAATAAATGGCGGCACGGCCGATCGTTTCAGGCAGAGCGTTTTCCCTGTACTGCCGGGCCTCCGCAGCCTGCCGGACATCGTCGGTCAGGGGCATCTCGGCGGTGCGGGGAGTGCATTGAGCAATGTCCCTCGGGGCGCGCAGGCCGTTGTCTCCGGCGTCAAAGGTCATCTCGTCCAGCTCGTCGGGCAGAGTGAGCAGGATGCCGCCCAGTACGCCGCAGCGGTAGGTAAAGCTGACTATCCCGTTTTCCTCGTCGGTGCGGATGGAGTCCCGGCGCACCAGCCCCTTCCGGACCAGTTCATCCAGCTCCGCAAGGGCCGAGGTGAGCCTTTCTTCCCGGGACATCTGCTCGTATTCGTCGCTGCCGGTCAGGGCCGTCACAGCGGCGTCTGCCTGCTGCATCTCGGCGGCATCGTCCGTGGTGAGGGTAGACTTTGCCGTATCCTGCACCTCGCCCGCTCCGTCTGCCGCCCATGCGGCGGGAGCCAGCACAGCCGTCAGCACCAGTGCCAGTGCGCAGACCGCGCACAAAATTCGATGGCGTTGTTCCTTCATGTAAAAACTGTTCCTCCAAGAACGCCGGGGACCGGCCATTTACCGCCCCGGTACGTTTCATTTTAGAGGGCATATCGGCCTTTGTCAAGCGTTCTGCGCCGATTTTGCAAAGCTGTCACAACCGGCCATCTTGCGCGCCTCTCTCCCCTGCTGTATAATAAGGTATATTGGGGGATCATGCCCGGCTGTGAGGCGGGGTTTCGAGGAAGCTGTTTTCGTAAGCGGAGTGCAATGCTTAGAAAACGGCTTCCCAAGGATACAGAAAGGTGGTGCTTTTTTGGAAAGCATTCAGCGATATTGGAAACGGACAGACAAGATGTACCTGCTGCTCTGCCTGTTCAGCAGCGCGATGGCGGTACTGGCGCTGTCGTCGTGGGCGGCGAAGCAGGGCAGCGGCTTTGCCGTGGATGAGCTCACCGGCCAGCTCACCGGCATCGGCGACTACCGCCGGGCCGTGGTGCAGGCAGGTGCAGCGGCCATCGGCATCCTGGTGGCCATCCTTCTGTCCAACATCGACTACCGCAGCCTCGTCAATGTCTGGCCTGTCCATGTGGTGCTCACATGGGGCCTCGTGCTGCCCACGCTGGTCATCCGCAATGTGACCATCGGCCCGCTGACCATCGGCTACAACGCGGGCGACACCGACAACTATTCCTGGTACAAACTGGGCGGCTTCACCTTCCAGCCTACCGAGCTGGCAAAGATAAGCTTCATCCTTACCTTCGCCATGCATCTGAACAATGTCCGCAGCCGCCTCAATGAGCCGAAAGAGCTGGGCAAGCTGCTGCTCCATCTCTTCGTGCCGATCGGCATCATCCATATTCAGGGTGACGACGGTACGGCCATCATCTACGGCATCATCGGCTGCTGTATGCTCTTTGCCGCCGGGCTGAGCTGGAAGTATATCGTCGGGGCCTTCGCTGCCCTCGCAGCGGCGGCAGCGGCGGCCTTCGCCTTCTTCAGCGACAAGATCGGCAAGGGCTACCAGTGGTACCGCATCCTTGCGGTCATCGACCCCAACAACGAGACGGGCTGGGCGCCCAGCGAGACGGTCTGGAAGAACATCATCTACCAGCAGCAGCGGGGCGAGATTGCCATCGGCTCGGGCGGCATCTTCGGCAACGGCTTCTTCGGTGGCCGCTACTACAGCGTCCCCAACGCCCACAATGACTTCATCTTCAGCTGGATCGGCAACGCGGCGGGCTTCGTGGGCTGCTGCGTGGTGCTGGGCGTGCTGCTGGCCATCATCATCAAGACCTTCGCCACCGGAGCGTGCAGCGAGGATATGCTGGGCTCCTTCATCTGCGCCGGCATCGGCGGCGCGTTCATGGCCCAGATATTCGTCAATGTCGGCATGAACCTCCGCCTCCTGCCGGTCATCGGCGTCACCCTGCCCTTCTATTCGGCGGGCGGCAGCTCGGTGCTCATGCTGTATATCTGCGTGGGGCTGGTGCTGTCGGTGTATATGCACAATACGAAAAAACTGTTTGGTTAAGTCTCTCTCAGAACAGGCGCTGTCGTTCAGCGCCTGTTTTTATTTTCCGGCCAAATCTCCAAAAGTCTTGTAACACGACAGAAGTCGTGGTAGAATATTCAAGTATTTTATCTATATTCTTTTGACTTTTTCAGGAGGTCCCATGAAGCATCATTCTCTCTCCAAAGTCCTCAAGCGCCTCGCCTGCGTGCTGGCGGCGCTGGTCATCGCACTGGCCGTTGCCGTGTTCGCCCTCTGGCACAACGAGCTGGCCACCCTCTCGTCCCTCAAAAAGCTCTCTGACCGCAACGAAGCCCACCGCGACGGCGCAGTTTACCAGCTCAACGTCTCGGGCGGCTACTACTTCGACGATTTCCTGGCCCAGGGCGGCGCATCCACTGACTCTGAGCTCATCTCCTTCATCACCCAGAGCATCACCAAGGGCATCATCCCCATGAACATCAAGACCAGCACCATTGCCTGCTCGGCCTTTACCGCAGACACCCAGAGCGGCGACCGGGTCTTTGGCCGCAACTACGACTTCTCGGCCACCAACACCGCCATTGTCTACACGAACCCCGGTAAGGGTCGTCACGCCTCCTACTCCACCATCGACCTGAGCTTCCTCGGCCTCGACAAGGACAAGGACGTAGAGAGCCTCGGCCAGAAAATCCTGACCCTCGCGGCCCCCTATGTGCCGCTGGACGGCGTCAATGACGCCGGTGTGGCCTGCGGCATCTTCATGTCCTATCAGGGCGAGGGCAAAGGCACCCCCACCGACACCCAGACCGACAAGCCCGACCTCACCTCCACCACCCTGCTCCGGCTCATCCTCGACTACGCCGACTCGGTGGAGGACGCCGTGGCGCTGGCTGAGCAGTACGACCTCCACGACTCGGCAAGCAGCTGCTTCCACTACATGGTGGCCGACTCCACCGGCCGCAGCGCCGTCCTCGAGTGGGTGGGTGCTGATGCCGACCACGACGCCGACGGCTCTCAGCGTCAGCTGAACGTCCTCTGGAACGACACCGACGCCCTCTCCGATTCCTCCGACTGGCAGGTGGTGACCAACTTTATCAAGGCGCCCGGCTACTACGACGGCACTGCCGTCGAGATGAAGGGCCTCGACCGCTACGAGCACCTTGCGGCTGCCCTGCGCCAGACCAACGGCGTCGTGGCTGACAAGAACGCTGCCATGGACCTGCTGGCCTCGGTGGGCCGCCGCACCTGGAACAACGACGACTCCAACACCAACACCATCCACAGCGTGGTCTACGATTTGACCGATCGGTCTGTTCTCTGGGTAGGCAATGAGCACTACGGCGAGGATGGGTATACATTTGAGTTTCAGCTTGGGGCGTAAAATGTAATTTTCTTGCGGTAAGCTTGACTTTTTTGAATTTCGCATATACTGAAAGTGGAAATGCAAAGATTCCATTTGGACTCACCAAAAAGAACAGGAGCTGCGTCCCGAAAGGATGCAGCTCCTGTTCTTTATATTATCTTACTTCAGCACTGCGCCGAGGTTTGCGCTGGTGACCATACGGGCGTAGCGGCTCAGCCAGCCGGTCTTGATGTTGGGCTCGGGAGCGACATACTTTGCCTTGCGCTGGGCCAGCACCTCATCGGGCACTTCCAGCGTGATGCTGGCGTTGGGGATGTCGATGTGGATGGTATCGCCTTCCTCAACAAGGCCAATGGGGCCGCCGGAAGCAGCCTCCGGACTGACGTGGCCAATGGCAGCGCCGCGGGAAGCGCCGGAGAAGCGGCCATCGGTGATGAGGGCCACGGTCTTGTCCAGCTTCATGCCGGCCAGAGCGGAGGTGGGGTTGAGCATCTCACGCATACCGGGGCCTCCCTTGGGGCCTTCGTAGCGGATGACCACCACGTCGCCCGGGACGATCTTGCCCGCATAGATGGCGGCGATGGCCGTTTCCTCGCTGTTGAAGACGCGGGCCGGGCCGGAGTGCTCCTGCATCTCGGGGGCCACGGCGCTGCGCTTGACGACGCAGCCATCGGGGGCGATGTTGCCCCACAAAATCTGCAGACCGCCGGTCTGAGAATAGGGATTTTCGATAGGACGGATGGCCTTGTCGTTCAGGATGTGAGCGCCCTTGATGTTCTCGCCGAGGGTCTTGCCGGTGACGGTGGGGACATCGAGGTCCAGCAGGCCCTTCTTGGCCAGCTCTGCCTGCACGGCAGGGATGCCGCCGGCGGCGTAGAGGTCAGGCATATGGGTGGGGCCTGCGGGGGCCAGATGGCAGAGGTTCGGGGTCTTGGCGCTTATCTCATTGAAAAGCTTCAGGTCGATCGGCACACCGGCCTCGTAGGCGATGGCCAGCAGGTGCAGAACGGTATTGGTGGAGCAGCCCAGCGCCATATCGCAGGTCAGCGCATTGCGGATGGAGCGCTCGTTGATGATCTGGCGGGCGGTGATACCCTTCTTCACCATATCCATGACGGCCATACCGGCGTGCTTTGCCAGCAGCAGGCGCTTGGAGTAGACGGCGGGGATGGTGCCGTTGCCGGGCAGTGCGATGCCGATGGCCTCACACAGGCAGTTCATGCTGTTGGCGGTGTACATGCCGGAGCAGCTGCCGCAGCTGGGGCAGCAGTTGCAGGTGCAGTCTTCCAGCTGCTCGTCGGTGATCATACCGGCCTTATAGGCGCCCACGGCCTCGAACATCTTGGAAAGGCTGACTTCCTCGCCGCCGTAGGTGCCGGCCAGCATGGGGCCGCCGGAGCAGACCACGGCAGGCACATCCATGCGGACAGCGGCCATGACCATGCCAGGAACGATCTTATCACAGTTAGGCACCAGCACCAGACCGTCCAGCTGATGAGCCATCAGCATGGTCTCCACGCTGTCGCAGATGAGCTCGCGGGAAGCGAGGCTGTACTTCATGCCCACATGGCCCATGGCGATGCCGTCGCAGACGCCGATGGCCGGGATGAGGATGGGGGTGCCGCCTGCCATCTGGACGCCTGCCTTGACGGCGTCGGCGATCTTATCCAGATTCATGTGGCCGGGGACAATCTCACTGTAGGCACTCACCACACCGATGAGGGGGCGGTCCAGCTCTTCCGGGGTGTAGCCCAGGGCGTAAAACAGGCTTCGGTTGGGCGCGCGCTCCGAGCCTTTGGTCACGTTGTCACTTCTCATTTTATCCTCCTGATGCAAAAAAGCGCCAGAATCAGCAGTTTTTCTGCTAAAACCGACGCTCTGGGATTCAACCTCTCAGTCTGCTTCGCAGATAGCTCCCCTACCGAGGGGAGCCTCTGGCGAAGAGACGAGGCTTTACGATATGCCAAGGCCTCCCCTCGTTAGGGGAGGTGGCAGCGCGTCAGCGCTGACGGAGAGGTTTTTCTGATTTTCTTACTTCTTCAGCCAGCTCATCATGCCGCGCAGCTCTGCGCCCACCTTCTCGATGGGGTGCTCGGCCTCCATGCGGCGCTGAGCGAGGAAGTGGACCTTGCGGCCGCCGTTGGGGCTCATCTCGGTCAGGAACTCGGAAGCGAAGGTGCCGTCCTGGATCTCGGTCAGGACCTTCTTCATCTCCTTGCGGGTCTCAGCGGTGATGAGGCGCTTGCCGGTACGGTAGTCGCCGTACTCAGCGGTGTTGGAGATGGAGTAACGCATCTTGGAGAAGCCGCCCTCGTTGATGAGGTCAACGATGAGCTTCATCTCGTGGCAAGTCTCGAAGTAGGCCATCTCGGGCTCGTAGCCAGCCTCGACCAGAGTGTCGAAACCAGCGTGGATGAGCTCGCAGACGCCGCCGCACAGGACAGCCTGCTCGCCGAACAGGTCGGTCTCGGTCTCCTCCTTGAAGGTGGTCTCGAGGATGCCGGCACGGCCGGCACCGATGCCGGAAGCGTATGCCAGAGCGATGTCCTTAGCCTTGCCGGTGAAGTCCTGCTCGACACAGATCAGAGAGGGGCAGCCCTCGCCCTCGGTGTACAGGCGGCGGACGATGTGGCCGGGACCCTTGGGAGCGATCATGATAACGTCAACATTCTTGGGAGCGGTGATGGTCTTGAAGTGGATGTTGAAGCCGTGTGCGAAAGCCAGAGCCTTGCCCTCGGTCATGTAGGGAGCGACCTGCTTGTTGTAGATGTCAGCGCACAGCTCATCGGGGACCAGCATCATGACGACGTCGCCGGCCTTGGCAGCCTCCTCGACCTCCATGACCTTGAAGTTGGGATGAGTTGCAGCGAACTCAGAAGCCTTTTCCCAGTGAGCAGAACCCTTGCGCAGGCCGACGACGACATTGACGCCGCTCTCAGCGAGGTTCTCGGAATGTGCGTGGCCCTGGCTGCCGAAGCCGATGACAGCGACGGTCTTGCCGTCCAGCACGCCGAGGTTGCAGTCGGAATCGTAGTATTTCTTGATCGCCATGGTAGTTGTTCTCCTTTTGTTTTTTACTTATTTCAGTATAGAATGAATGATAAGCATCGTATATTTTTCGCTCACTGGGGAGCGGAAAAGTAACTTAGCGGCACCGTGTGCCGGGCAGCGGGAACTGTGCCTCTCTTACCTCCTGCGCGGGCTTCTGCATATGCTGATGCATCCCGCCGCGCTCGAGGGCGGTGACGCCGGTGCGGCACTGCTCCAGGATCTGATAGTCCGACATGAGCTTCAAGAAGGCGTCGATCTTCTCGGGACGGCCCGTCAGCTCAAAGACCATGCTGTCGGGCGACAGGTCGATGATCTTTGCCTTGTAGATACCGGCGATCTCCCGCAGCTCTGCGCGGTTGGTGACATTTGCCATCACCTTGAGCAGGAGCAGCTCCCGCTCGAGAGCGGTGGACTCGTTGAGTACGAAGACCTGACGGGTGACTTCCAGACGCTCAGTCTGGAGGATGAGCTGCTGGAGCTCCTTTTCGGTACCCGAGACGGAAACGGTGATGCGGCTGACTGTGGGGTCGTTGGTGGCCGAAACGGTCAGGCTATCGATATTGAAGCCTCTGCGGCAGAACAGGTTGGACACCCGGGCCAGAACGCCGCTCTGGTTGTCCACCAGCAGGCTGATGACCCTGCGCTGATTGGATTCCATGTCGCTGTGTCCTCCTTATTTCATGATGATGTCGTTGATGTCGCCGCCGCCGGGAATCATGGGCAGGACCTTTTCGTCCTTGTCGATCATGCACTCGATCCAAGTAGGGCCTTTCTGCTTCAGAGCGTCGGCGAATGCCTCCTGGAACTGGGCCAAGTTCTCGCAGTGGTAGCCCTTGAGGCCGAAACCCTCGGCCAGCTTGACGAAGTTGGTCTTGCGGTGGGGGTCGGTCTGGGAGAAGCGCTTGCCATAGAAAGCGGTCTGCCACTGGCGCACCATGCCAAGCACCTGATTGTTGAAGATGACGGTGATGATGGGCAGCTCGTAGCTGACAGCAGTGCAGGCTTCGTTGAGGTTCATGTGGAAGGAGCCGTCGCCGGTGAACATGACCACCCGCTGGTCGCGGCCCAGCGCCATCTGTGCGCCGATGGCTGCGCCGTAGCCGAAGCCCATGGTGCCGAGGCCGCCGCTGGTGATGAAGCCGCGGCTCTTGGCGTGGCGGATGTACTGTGCCGCCCACATCTGGTGCTGGCCCACATCGGTGACGTAGACCGCCTCGGGGCCGCACTGGTTGCAGACCTCGCCGATGACCTGATGGGGCATCAGGCGGGAGGCGTCGGATACCGGGTGGCAATCCTGTGCCTGCCACTCGTGGATCATCTTCATCCAGTCGGGATGCTTCTTGTCCTCGATCATCGGGAGCATGGCGTTCAGCACATAGGCGGCGTCACCCACGATGGCAAGGTCAACATCCACGTTCTTGCCCAGCTCGCTGGCGTCGATGTCGATCTGGATGATGGTCGCATTCTTGGCGAAGGTCTTGGGGTTCAGGGCCACGCGGTCGGAGAAGCGGGCACCCACCGCAATAAGGACATCGCAGTCGGCCACCGCCCGGTTCGAGGTGTAGCAGCCGTGCATACCCACCATGCCGATGTTCATCGGGTCGCCGTAAGGCACGACGCCTGCGGCCATCAGGGTATAAGTGGCCGGGATCTCAGCCTTTTTCAGAAGGTCACGCAGGGGCTGGCAGCTGGCCGCCGAGCGGACGCCGCCGCCGAAGTAGACCAGCGGGCGCTGTGCGCCGTTGATGATCTCTGCCGCCCACTTGACCTGCTCTTCGTTGAAGGTGGTCACGGTGCGGATGGGCTCCGGCTTTTTCGGGGTGAACTCACACACCGCAGCGGTGACATCCTTCGGGATGTCCACCAGCACCGGGCCTTTGCGGCCGCTCTGGGCGATGCGGAAAGCCGCACGCATGGTGTCGGCCAGGTCTTCGACTCGGCGCACCGTGAAGTTGTGCTTGGTGATGGGCATCGTGATACCCTCGATGTAGGCTTCCTGGAAGCCGTCCTTGCCCAGGCCCTCCGTGGTCACATTGCCGGTGAAAGCCACCATCGGCACAGAGTCCATATAGGCAGTGGCGATGCCGGTGACGAGGTTCGTTGCGCCCGGGCCGCTGGTGGCCAGCACCACGCCGGTGCGGCCCGTTGCACGGGCGTAGCCGTCCGCCGCGTGGGATGCGCCCTGCTCGTGGGCGGTCAGCACATGGGTGATGCGGTCGGCGTTTTTGTACAGCTCGTCGTAGAGGTTCAGCACCGCGCCGCCGGGGTAGCCGAAGAGGGTGTCCACTCCCTGCTCACAGAGCACCTCCACAAAGATTTGAGAACCGTTCAACTGCATGGTGAGTTTCTCCTGTTTCCGTTTCCATTTTCCACTTTATACACTTTTTTCCCAAACATTCTCAGGGGCAGTACCTGATAAACAAAAGGTCTCTGTCCCCTTATCCAAGAGACAAAGACCTGGAATCAATCCAAAACTCTCTGCGGTACCACTCTCGTTGACGCTTTCCGCGCCCTCTCACGGGCTTCCAACAAAGCCCTGCGCTCTAACGGCCGCCACCGGCTCTGCTTAGCAGACGTCCCATATATCGTCCTTCAGCAGGCTGCTCCGGGAGGATTCCGCGCCGGGCCGCCTGCTGCCTTGCATCGTCCGGCAGCTCTCTGAAAAGCGGGTATCCTGCGTTACTTTTTCCCATCTGTGCATTTGTTGGGTCAATTATACTATAAATCAGGCCGTTGTCAATCGACGATTTGTAACGTGAATCATGGCAAACATGAAGATAATTAAACACCATCTTGCGCAGGACCTTACATCGCTGTATACTTTGGGAGTACGCGTTTAATTTTTAACCTCTCCGTCACGCCTGCGGTTCATGGGCAGGCCCGTCTTCGTACAACCTCTCAGTCTGCTTCGCAGCCAGCTCCCCTTGTAGGGGAGCCTCTGGCGAAGAGATGAAGTTTTCCGCCATGCCAAGGCCTCCCCTCGATAGGGGAGGTGGCACGCCGTCAGGCGTGACGGAGGGGTTTTCCAAAAAAGAGTATAAAGGAACAAGATTATGAACCTCACAGAATGGAATGCCCGGCTCCACGGGCTGGTCATCTTCCGCGCCCTGCTGGACGATGACGTCATTGCAAAATTTGTTGACCTCACCGACCGGATGGCCGCTGCCCCCCAGAGCACGGGCGCCGTGTGCGACGCTGCCGCTTCCTTCGAAGCAGCCCTCTTCGAGCACACCACCAATTTCGGCGAATACCTTTCCGCTGCCGTTCTCGAAGCCGAGACGGTCTGTGTCCGGCAGGCGGCTGTCAGCGAAGTGCCGCCCGTCTTGCAGACTGCACTGGACAATGAGCTGGACTTCCTGCGGCAGCTGTGCAGCCTGACGCTGGACGAGCTTCTGGACGCCGCCGGTGCCGCCGACAAGCTGCCTTTCCTGCCCCGGTGGGAGACGAAGGCCATCGACCTCCACGCCGCCTACGCCCAGCGGATGAGCGAGGTGGGCAAAAAGGGCTACGGAATGTTCGCCAAGCACCACGTCTTCACGGTCGAGAACGGCCAGCTGGTGCCGGTGCGCTACCCCGATCCCCAGCGCCTCGACGAGCTGCCGGGCTATGAGCAGGAGCGGGAGAAGGTCATCGCCAACACCCGCGCCCTGCTGGCCGGGATGCCTGCCAACAATGTCCTGCTCTACGGCGACGCCGGTACGGGCAAGTCCAGCACCGTCAAGGCCATCGCCAACGAATTCGCCGCCGACGGCCTGCGCCTCGTGGAAGTCAAGAAGAACCAGCTCTATCAGATCCCCGATTTGATGGACAAGCTGGCGGCGAACCCGCTGAAGTTCATCCTCTTCATCGACGATTTGAGCTTCACGGCCAATGACGACAACTTTGCGGCCCTGAAAGCCATCCTCGAGGGCAGCGTGGGCGGCAGAGCCCGGAACATCGCCGTTTACGCTACCTCCAACCGCCGCCACCTCATCAAGGAGACCCTCTCCGACCGCACCGGCGATGACATCCACGAGGCCGACACCCGTCAGGAGCTGATGAGCCTTTCGGCCCGGTTCGGCCTCACCGTCACCTTCCAGCGGCCCGAGAAAGCCCGGTTCGAGGTCATCCTCACCGAGCTGGCCAAACAGCACGGCATCGAGATGCCCCATGACGAGCTGCTGACCAAGGCCGAAGCCTTCGCCATCCGTGCCGGAGGCCGCAGCCCCCGCGTCGCCAAGCAGTTCATCGAGCAGTGCGCCGCAGGAGTGCAGAAGTAAATAATAGGAACGATTCAAATCTTCGAGAGTTCCCTCATGGAATCCCTCCGGAGGCATTCTCTTCGGATGCCCCGGACCACAGCACCGGGATCCTGCAAAAAATGCGAGATCTCATACCGCGCAAAAGCGCGGCCCTTATCCGAGACGAAGATTTTCCCCTCCGCAAAGCTCACGGTGAAACCCCGGAATTCAAATGCAAGGCCGTTGTCCGGTTCATTGATGGTGTCGCCCCAGACGGCCCGCTTCAGGGCCGAACAAAGGCGGTATTCCTCTTCCGTGCGGAGCCAGAGTTCCGGCGTCTGGACACTGTGCTCCAGCAGGAACAGGTTGGTAAAATCCCTTACAAAGCCCGTTTCTTTGGCCTCGATGGGCCGATTCAGCTGCTTCCATTCCCGGATGTCGAAGCGGTAATAAAAGTTTCCTTCCGTCCCTCTCCGGGGGCCGACCTCTGTGATCGCGCTCCGGCGGACGGCGCTGCATTTCGTGACTTCGCCGTAGTACCGGACGCCCGCCTGTGCGCCGAACACATACTGCGACTGGTAAAGGGCCACATAGCGGATAGGAAAATCACTGTCCTGCAGGCGCTCTGCCGGGATGTAATAAAAGCAGTGCTTCCGGCAAATATTCAGCTGCTGCGGGCTGCGCATAGTACCCACCAGTACATCCCGCACGGCCCAGTCCACTGCTTTCAGCTTCGCTTCCAGTTTCTCCATCTCGCCCGCCCCCTGCTGTGCTTTATTTTATTGTACCGTCTTTTCTGCCGGGAGGCAAGATGCAGATAAACAAAAAAATCCGTTGTCAGATGACAACGGATTTTTGAGTGGAGAATTAGGGACTCGAACCCCAGACCCCCTGCGTGTGATGCATGACGACTTTTTGATTTTTAGAACGATGATTCGTTAAATAGGCTCGATTTGCTACAGATCTGCTACAAACGGCAGTTTTTACCCGGCACTAAATCTGCTGTTCTGGTTTTCTCGATTTTTGTTTTTTAGATTGTTTCTTTTGTTGGTGCAGTTCTTTTAAGTCTTCAATTGCCAGCTCTGGAGCCATGGTGTGGAACATCAGATAGTTTGTGTTCATGGTCTTCGCCGGAGCCTGCGCATAAATCTCCCTGCTGGGTTCGTTGGTCAGAATATGCCAATAACGGTAAAGGTAGCCTGTCCAATACATTACTTCTCTATCATACCGGGCATTGCCCTTTTGCGTCTGAGGGCACTCGTCTGCAAATTCCTCCAGAAGATATTCTTCTCCCGCCCACTGCATCCGGTTGTACTCTGAATCAAGATCACGGGCAACCTTAGAGCGCATGAACCGCTTCATGAAATCCTCGCTGTCATAGCCTGCTTGCAAAGAAAGCTCAAACAAGCGGCCCTGAATATCGCATAGTTTCAATTGAATCAGATCCATAACGATTCACCTTCTCTGCTTTGCACCATCAAGGATTTCATCAAAAAAGCGTCCTTCTCTACGATACTCTTTGCAGATTTGGTTTGCAAATGCAATGCCATTACTACGGTTCTGCTCGCTGGACTTCTTCAGTGCCTGCCGTTCCATCCAAAGCAATTGGACTTCACGCTCAATCTTGACCGCATCACAGGCTTTCTGCGTAATAGCAACATACTGACGTCCAAGTTTCAGAGCAGACAGACTTTTCACCAATGCCGTATCGGTAATCGTTCCTTCAAAAAAGCTATCCAGAACATAGAACATTCTATCATTTGCGATGCTGCCAATCACCATGTCGTAGCCTTTATCCAGCTCCTGATACTTCTGGAAGAACTTCGTTCCTCGTGCGGCTTCCATTCTACCACGATGATATGCTACCAGCATAGCCCATTCAATATCAGCCGGAACATCCAAAGTTTTTAAGCTATGAAGATCAACCGATAAAATATAAAAAACAGATTGCTCATAGTCACAGATCAGCGTAAGCGGCTGGAGCGGATCAGTTCCCATATAAAATCCAGCTCCGAAGTCACAGCGGTCACGGCTGGCTGGTTTGATTTTCCCCTGAATGCCTGATTTGGAGCCATGGTATAAAATCATTTTATCCGGATGCATAGCAGAGATTTCTGCAGCATCTCCGATAATAGCATCGTGTATAATTTCAGCCAACGTGATATGATTTTCTTCGCAAATCGCAAGCATTTTCTCCTGTGCAAGACGATTCGGCGTAGATTTTTCATTTTCCCAGCGGTTTACGGTCGCAAAGGACACTCCGATTTCATCCGCCAATTTCGACTGGCTCCATTGTAAAGCTGAACGAATCTCAAAGACAGTATTCATTGGACACCTCCCGCAAGTATAACATTTGTCATCAATTTTATTGTAGCAAACGTTATATCATACGTCAAGTATTACCGGCTCACCTTCTTTAATATATGCGGAAAAGTGTAGTGATAATTCAAAGAATAAAGTGGTCCTATACAAACGGCACCTTTAAGATACATCTATGTCATACAAATCCAAACACTTCCAAAGCAGAATTTTTTGTTTTATAAGCCCAAATTGGTCTTTCACAGTTGCATTGCCATTGTACCTTCTTTTATGTTCCAAAACAAGCTGTAAAAAGCTCTTGGCCTCTTTATTAAAGGTCAAGAGCTTTTTTGCTTGCCGCTGAACTTCTGCTTCAAAGATCATGTTCAGCTTAATTTTCAATCATCTACACTTTGCGTTTCAGATAATTCTTCCCAGTCTTCCGGGTTTCCACACCTACGGAGATACTCATGCCCGCCATCGACTGCACACGATCCGCAAGAACAAAATTTGAAATCATGTACAGTGCAGCTTTCAATAACGTCCCTGCACTTTTTACACCGGATCATATTTCTCACTATTTTCATCATGCACGTCACCCGCAGTCAATTATCGGCGCTCACATCATTTTTTGAGCCGCAAATAATATTTTTCAAGGCTCTTATCGCAGACATTCACAATATGCAGCCAATCTTCCCGTGTGAGCTTGCGGAAGATGATCGGGTTCACCTCGATGGTCTCCACGTCCTTGCAGCGCATCAGGAATCGCATATCCTCAAAGCGCTTGAAGGGATTGGAGAGGATGTTCTTCTCCACATCCTTCCGGGTATAGCCACCCTTCTGATAAATGCTGGTGGATTTCTCTGCGATCATCCCGTGCGCCTTGCGGTCCTCGTAGAAGTCGATGAAGTAGTCCACCACATCCGGCAGGGCAACTCTGCCGCTGGTGTCCATATACTCATAGATTGCCTTGAGCAGCACCGGCTTGTAGGAGTAGCTCATATCCATCGTTTCGATAAATTTCATAAACTTGTCCGCCATATTCTGCGGCGTAATGAGATCCCAGCCATACTGTTTCGCAATGTTGCGGATGCTTTCCTCCCGGAAATAGTGGAACATCCGCTTATCGCCAAAGGGAATCGAGAGATCCGGCTTGACTTTTCCGTCCTTGATGTAACGCTCCACCGTCTCGGACTGCACATCCACCATCCGAACGAACTCGATCTGCGAGATCATATCCTTGACGCTGTTCTGCCAGTTGAAAAGGTCAATGATCTCATAGTCGGACACATCGATTGGCACATCCAGCCATGCCTCCGGCTTTTCGCCATGAAACAGCATATCCTGATCCAGCTTGCGCTTGTTCTCCGGTGCCAACACATACGCCATGGGCTGATATTTTGCAATTTCGGCTGCATGGTCTACGCTGGCGCAGAAGATCACAGTCTTTTTGCCGTTGACGTACTTTAGATAGGTGTCAACGATCAACTGATTGCGTTCCGGGATGAACAGCTTGCTTTCCAAATCCTGCGAATTGTATTTGATGCCGTTGATCCGCACATCGGTCAGGTCGATGTTGGTCTTGACCCGGATGCAGCGAATCGGCACCAGTACGCCACGCTCTACAGCAGTTTTGAGATCCATTTTGTGGGCAACGTTCTGGAACAGCTCCATCATATCTTCGCCATCGCTGCGTTCCGGGGTAGCAGTCAGTCCCAGAATGAACTTCGGGTGGAAGTAGGTGAAGATTTTCTGATAAGTGTTGGCTGCCGCATGGTGGCATTCGTCCACGATCAGGTAGTCAAAATCCGTAGGCGAGAACTTTTCCAGATCCTTGGAGATACTCTGCACCGTTGCAAAAATGACCGTCTGGGTCATATCCTTCTGACTTCCGGTGTACTCTCCCAAAGTCGCTTCCGGCCAGGCCTTAGCAAAGGTTTCTTTTGCCTGCGACGCCAGCTTCAGGGCATTGACCAGAAATAGTATGCGTCCGCCCACTGCCTTGGCGTCCGTTGCTGCCGTGATGGTTTTTCCTACGCCGGTCGCATTGTACAGCAGCGCAATGGTCTTGCCGTCCTCTCGCATTTTCTGCAGGTTCTCGGTAGCCTCCTGCTGGTAATCCCGAAGCTCGATGGTCTGCCCCATCTGAACCGGCAGGTCCGCTTCAAACGCCTTGAACATGGGGCTGGTGCCCAGAAACGTAATCAGCTCGTCTTTGACCTTTTCCGGTTGCTTTTCCAGCTGGCTGTAGATCCAACGGTATACTTTCCAGTTGTCATAGATCAGGCTGTTCTATTTCAGGAGGTCATCAGCGTATTTGTTTTCGGACACCTTGCTAGGGTTGTGGTAGGTCTCACCGTCAATCTCGATTGCAATTTTGGATTCAGGAGATTCCAGCGCAAAGTCGATATAGCGATGCCGTCCATAGATGTCCACGCAGGGGTACTGGACCTGCAAATTTTCGGTTTTCTCAGGCCCAAAAGCCTCACAGAAGAGCTGCACAAACAGCTCCTCCGCACGGCTGTTGACACTGGTTGCTTTCATTGGCTCCATGATGGCCTCCTAAAACGATATTCCTCATTAAGATTTATAATTTTATTGTATCATACGCAAAAAGCTCTGTATAGTTTGTTTCTTTGGCAAGGTTTTCTGTCCTTGTTTCTTAATTCTATACCTTTATAAGAGAACTCATTGATTTTTTATTTGACTGACGTTTCCAAAAAGATAACCATAATTTTTTCCTCGAAAGACTTAACTCTACTGCATCCATGGGCTTCTACTAAGCGAAAACACTTACAGTTGGAAGTGAAAGCGGGGTTTTACCATGGAATATACCGCCAGCACCGCGCCAGCCAGCCGGCCGCTGCCACCAAGCACCGCAACGAGCTTCTGGTGGATGCCGAGAGCTTCGCCTACATCTTTGCCAGCCCTAACGGTGAGCACCAGCAGGACCCGCTGGCCAAGGTCAAGACCGCCATGTTGCTGATCCAGAAGGACAGCGAAGCACGCGGCTATGCACCCTTCATCATGCGGCCCTCTCCTCTGTTCACCCACGGGTATTTCCTGCTCAACAGCGCCGATGCCGCCGCAGTCAACCGCATCTGTACCGGTGCTGCCACCCTGCAGGATGAGGCCGCCGGAGTCTACGACGTAGATCTTGCCCGCCTGTGGAGCAGCCGCTGGCAGAACGATTTTTCCTTTCCGCAGTTCAAGTACCTGCTGTACACCCACAGCGACAAGCTGCCGCTGAATGCCCAGCTGCACCTGACCCCCGCCATGCAGCTAACGCTGGAGTGGCACGCCAATGCGGATGCCCGTTTTTCCGTTCTGCTGCGCGCCCTGAAGGAGATCTTCTTCGAGGCTGCCCGCAGTGGCCAGTATCTCTACGATCGGGATGCCGCCGCCCGGCTGGCGCAGGCCACAGGCCTGAGCAGCACCCGTGCCACCAATGCAGTGCGCGTAGTGCTGGCGGCTGTGCAGTCCTGGCAGCAGCATTCGTCCCGCCTGCAGCGCACCCGTGTGCTGCGCCGCGGCACCACGCAGGAAGGCGCAGAGTACAGCGTCGTGGACCCGTTCATCAGCGAGTTTTTCCACTGGCTGGAGCAGAGCTTTGCTGTTCTGCACAGCGGCGAGACCTGCCGCTATCTGCCGGTGAACGATTCTGTGCAGGGCAGCGAGCGTCTGACCCCGGCTCTGGGCGTTCTGGAAGAGCTGGACCTGCTCCACTTTGCCCTGCTGGGCGGCTCCAACAGCCGCCTGTACCTCTACGTCAACCAGACCCAGACCCTGGAGCTGGCTGACCGCGGGTTCTACCGCAACCACCTGCTGGAGCGCATTGCCCAGCGCCACACCGATGCTGTGCGGCTGATGAGCTGACTGTTTACCAGCGGCTTTTCCAGCGAGCAGCTTTGGGACCGCATCGAGGAATACTTTCTCGGCCTGCCCATTCAGGGCTTTGACGCCCCTTCTGCCGAATCGAGGTGATCTTTATGCCTTATCTTTTCTGCTCCATCCGCGCTTCTCCGGTGTATAGTTCTTTTCTTTTGACTCAATGTGTGGTATAGTAAAACTACACCCCGCAAGGGGACGGAAACTCGTAGACCGAAATGTAAATCTCGTCGTATGCCTATTGCAATTTATCCCCGCAAGGGGACGGAAACTTCCAGAACAGCTGCGACAGTCTTAATCTCTTTCATTGCAATTTATCCCCGCAAGGGGACGGAAACCGCGGGAGTGAAATCTCCATTTCAGAACCATGCAAATTGCAATTTATCCCCGCAAGGGGACAAAAAAGCACCTCTGCCACTGGCATTTGCCAGCAGCGGAGGTGCTTTGCTTTTTCTTATATTCTATTTTACAGGTTGGGAACTGCGCCTGCCGGAATCGTCTTTGTGACAGGCAGCGCCTTGACGCCTTGCGGGACGTTCCGCTTCAAGGGGCGGATCTCATGCAGGTAGGCGGCGATCTTTTGCAGGGTCTCTTTAATGTGCTCTGTATCCAGCGGCAGAACGCGCTCGCTCTGTAAGCCTAGGTCGCTGGCGCTGGCGTGATTGATCTGGTTGCGGTACTGCATCACGCGCTGATAGAGCAGGGCAGCCTGCTCCAGCTGCGGGCGGATGGCAGGGTCGATGACCAGCTGCCCAGAGGCAAGCACCATATCCAGATAGTCGTGCATTTCTGCATCATTTGCTACGCCGAACAGCATATTGCCTTCTGCATCGTCCCGGCTTAGGGTCAGGCGCAGGTCTGTTGTATAGGGATATTCCTTCTGCATCAAAGTCAGGCGGCAGAAATGGAAGTGGAACAGCGGGTACACCCACGGCTTGCCCTTGTTCTGCATCTGCGCTGCCAGATACTCCCAGCCTTTGGGGGTGGGCTGCACAAAAATATGCTGGCAGACATATTCCGGCATCTGCTCGCACAGCAGGGTCAGCGCCTGCTGGTACATCCCGTGGCCGGCGCACCAGCTCACCAGTGCAGGCAGCGCCTTTTCGCCGGAGGAAAGCAGCTCTGCAAACTCGGTACTGAAACGGTCTTTCAGCAGCCGGAAGAACAGGTCGGTCAGGTTCTGGCTCTTCTTGGGCGTCTTTTTCAGCGCCTGATCGATCTGGTTCAAATCGTCGTTCAATTTCTGCACCCGGCACAGCGCCAGATCTTCCGAGAACTGGTTGATGCGGGTCAGCAGCGTGTGCAGCACCGGGTCTTTTTCGCCCTCGCTCCACAGATAGCGCTTCAGTTTTTGCGCGGTGCCGGTGGAGAAGAACTCGTCCATGGCGGTAACAAAGTCGAACAGATCATACAGCTGGGTGCGGTCATGCGCGACAGGCTCTTCCCCGCGCAGCTCCGCATAGATCACCCGACGGGTCTCCACTTTGCGCAGGTCCCGCATACAGCGGGCAGCGGTCACCAGCAGCATGGCAGTGTCCCGCATGCCACCGGAAAGGTCGATGGAAAGGGTGTCCCCTTCGTTGATCTTTTCCAGCAGCTGCGAGATGGCCTGAAACTGCTTTTTCTCGTCATCCATGCTGTCCGGCACTTCGATCACCACCAGCCGTTCTTCCGGGATGCCCACCCTGCGCAACGCATCGCGGAAATATTCCAGCGTGGTGCAGGTGCTGCCGTCCGGCATTTCCACCACAGCTTTTTTGCGCACCGTCTCGCTGCACAGTGCCAGAATGCAGTCCGGGGTCTCCTTTTCCTTTATCAGGTACCGCACCGCGCCCTCGTTGGTCTGGGTCTTGTAGTTCGGTTTTTTCGGGCTCATATATAAAAGTAAAACATCGCGTCCCATCTTATCCATCCTCCTGTTCCGTTTTCATCTGCACCAGTTTTTGCTGCCATGTTTTGCGCCGCTGCGACACCGCCGCCCGGCTCACACCAAGAAATTCTGCCACGGTCTTATCCTGCGCCGGGTTGCGCTCCGAGTCCAGCAGGGCGTGGAGCGCGGCGCATTCCAGCGCTTTGGGTGCATAGGGCGGCTGAACGGTAAACTCCACATACCGGTGCAGCAGCAGGATATCCCACAGACAGTTGTCCTGTTCCAGCGGACTCAGATCATCGCAGTTTGCCAGCCGCGCGGGCGCATCCTCTGCCGGAGGCAGCGCGTCGTTGTTGCGCAGAAAGCCCATCAGCACGCTGCTCCACAACGGGCCAGCTGTCTTGCCGTATTTTTCCTTCTGCTGCAGGTTCATCAGCCCTATGCCGCGGTGCAGCCATGCCAGCATTTCACTGCTCTGCTCCACCTTTTCTTCCACGCTTTTTTCTTGGGAAACCACCCGGTCACCCAGCGCCGAATCCTCTCCTCCAGTGTCGTCCAAACTGAGCACCGACTGCTTATTGCGCAGTGCTTCCCGCAGGGTCTTTACACCCACCCCAACAATATCGGCGATCACCTGTTCTTTTTCCGGGTCACAGCAGAGCACACTCTCTGTGATTCCGTTCTTCTCCATGTACTCCAGCGCTTTTTTGATCTTGCGGTTCGTCTCGCGTCCGAAGCCCGTTACTGCCATTTCTTCCTGCTGCTGGTCGTGTGCCTGTGCATGACGGACAGCGGTGCGCAGATACATACTGAAGGTCTGCCCCGGCTTTGCTTCCCAAAAATCAAACGCATCCAGAAACGCCTTGCAGAAATCCACGCTGTTCCATGCTTCCTCTCCCCTTCCGGGAGCCTGTGCGGTCAGAAAGCATTCCGCCCAGAACGTGCGGAACCGTTCATCATTGGCATCGTGCAGCTTTTTGCGCTGTTCCGGCGGCAGCTGCAGCAGCGGCGAAGCATCAATGTCCGCCCATGTTTTCACATCATTCATCGCTGCTCAGTCCTCCCGGTGCTCGTTCATCCAGATCAGCTGATGGAACACTTGTTCGGCGGTCTTGCTGTCACGCATAGTGCCTACCAGCCCGGCAAGCTGATACAGCGCTGCCATATCGTAAAGCCGCGCGCTGAGCACCTGCCCGTTTTCCCGCTTGACCTCGCCATAATACACACCGCCTACTTCCAGCTCCGTATGGGTAGCTTCGGCGCAGGTCAATGCCGTCAACGTGACCACCGGGATGCTCTTGGAGCCGTAGGTGATACAGGCATACACCCGGGTGACCTGCGGCAGGGCATCCACCAGATCCCGGCACAGGCCGATCAGCGTTTCCGGGCGCTGATCCTCGGGCAGGTGGAGCTGGTGCACCTGATCTTCTGCAATGCCCAGCTGCGCCAGCTCTTCCAACAAGCGCTGATAATTGCGGGCGGTATCGGCATTTTCCTGCCGGATGGCCAGCAGCTGCACCGTGTCCCCGGGTTCAAGGGTATCCCGCATCACCTGCACGATGGGAAAGCAGGTGGCCGTGGGCGCACCTACCCGCTCCCGCTGGTACAGCATGGGGTCCAGCTTTCCCTGCAAAGGTACGGTGGTGATATAAGTCTTTAGCACAGGGCAACACTCCTTTTTATAAGATCCATTATCTGCATCATACCATAAAAAGGCCGCTGCTACAATGGCTTAAAAAATTTATGCAGATTTATTTTTTTACGCCTTAACTGCACCCTTGCCATGGGCTTCTGGTAGGTGAAAGGAGGTGAAAAACATGTTTGAGCTGATCTCTACTCTGGGCTGTGCCGCAGCCGGTGCCGTCGCAGGCGCCGTGAAGGGTGCCTCCATCGGCATCGCCGTGGGCGGCCCTGTCGGTGCCATTGCCGGCACCATCCCCTGCGCCATCGTTGGCGGCGTTACCGGCGCTCTGGCCGGCAACAACGTTGGCCACCGCATCGACAAGCGGTGAGCCCCGCGCCAGCACTCCCGTCCGTTTTGTGCGGACGGGAGCCTTTTTTAAAGAACCGGGAGGTACACGCTATGTTCATCAACTTTTCCAACCACCCCCACGCCCAGTGGAGTGCCGAGCAAACGGCTGCGGCACAGCGCTACGGCAAGGTGGTCGATCTTGCCTTTCCCGCCATCGACCCCGCCGCCGACGAGGCCGCACTGGACTCCCTTGCCACGGTATACGCCGACCACATCCTGCACCTTAACCCGGACGCCGTGCTCTGTCAGGGCGAGTGCACCTTTGTGTACCGGGTAGTCCAGCGTCTGGAAGCCGCGGGCATCCCCACGCTGGCCGCCTGCTCCCGCCGCAAGAGTCAGGAGACCACCTACCCGGACGGCAGCACCCTGAAGCGCAGCATTTTTGTGTTTGCCGGGTTCCGGCGATATGGCCCGATGCCCTGAAGTCAACAGTTCGGGGTGCGAACCTCCTTTTCTACCGCCTAGTTTTCCCCAATCTGGCACAGGGTTCGCACCACCAATTTCCAACTTTTTATTCGGAAATATCTTTTATTTTTGCAGTCAATGTGCTATATTTATCTTGTGATTGCAGAACACGCCTTAAAAAACGCAGGAAAACAGTTTCTTTTTGGGGCAGTTCTGCTATTGCAGCTTATCCCCGCAAGGGGACGATAACTTTCGGTGCCGGGGTAACGGAACCAGTCGCTTGCGATTGCAGCTTATCCCCGCAAGGGGACGATAACCGCCCGTGGCCGGAAAAATCCAGCACGTTGTGCTCATTGCAGCTTATCCCCGCAAGGGGACGATAACACGCACAGATAGACATCTACGGCCTCGTCGAGTATTGCAGCTTATCCCCGCAAGGGGACGATAACATCGGCTCCGGGGTCTTTTCGATGTCCGCAATGCATTGCAGCTTATCCCCGCAAGGGGACGATAACCTGGGCTTCGTGGTGTACTTCCACAAGTAGCATATTGCAGCTTATCCCCGCAAGGGGACGATAACGACCTTTGCCATTGCCTTCTTGTCCTTGCGGCTCATTGCAGCTTATCCCCGCAAGGGGGCGAAAACAAACTCCATTCTTATTTCAGATTAAATAAATAAGTACCATCCCCGTAAGGGGGCAAAAACTCCGCGTCAAAAAAGATGCGGAGTTTTTCTTTTACAAAACTTAACTCTTTGGTTTCCGTGGGCTGTCCCTCTATGAACGGAACGATTGCAGCTGCTGTGATATTTTCTCTGCTGCGGCTTTTGCATAGCGACAAAATGTGTTATAATAAAGCCAATTCCAAGCATCTCTTACAAAATTGACAAACACGTTTTCCGTTTATTGTGCAATTCTTCCACAACCCGTAAAGGAGATGGTATTTTGAACGTTCTCACCCTGCAGTCCACCTATGGCGGGCTGCTGCACGACACCGGTAAAGCGGTGTACCGTGCCGGTGGGCAGCGCGGCAGCCACAGTGAACAGGGCTACCAGTTTTTGCACGGCGTTTTGCCCGGTGCAGGCTGGGCACCGGCGCTGGACTGTGTGCGCTACCACCACTCCGCCGCGCTGCGCGGTGCAGCAAAGGCGCTGCCGGCCGATTCCCCGGCCTATATCGTTTATCTGGCAGATGATCTTTCTGCCGCCGCAGACCGCCGGGAGGTCGAAGGCGAAAGCAGTTCCTTCCGGCGGGATCTTCCGCTGGACTCGGTGTTCACCCACCTGAATGGTTCCCACCCCGGCTGGATGATGCCTGCGCAGCCGCAGGACGGCAGCCTGAAGCTGCCACGGCAGCAGCAGCCGCTTTCCGCTTCCGTCTATGCAGATGCCGTGCGCAGGCTGAAGGAGTGTCTGCCGGATCTGCAGCCGCAGCCGGAGTGGATCAACTCGCTGCTGGGTCTGCTGGAAACGCAGTTCAGCTGTTTTCCGTCCAGCACCTTTACCGGCGAAAGCCCGGATGTTTCCCTGTTTGATCACGCCAAGACCACTGCAGCCATTGCGGCGTGCATCAGCGAATATGTGCAGGCAAACAACATCACCGACCTGCGCAAGGCACTTTTTGAGCAGGAGAAGGATTTTTGTCAGAAGGACGTTTTTCTGCTCTATACCGCCGATTTTTCACGCATCCAGAAGTTTCTTTATACCGTCCATACCGAAAACGCCCTGCGCTCCCTGCGCAGCCGGTCGTTCTTTCTGGAGCTGCTCATGGAGCACTATCTGGACGAGCTTCTGGCCGGGTGCGGCGTGTCCCGCGCCAACCTGATTTACAGCGGCGGCGGGCACTGCTATGTGCTGCTGCCCAATACTGCCGCTGTGGCCGATACCCTGACCCGGTGGAATCGGCAGTTCAACCGCTGGCTGCAACAGCAGTTCGGCACCCAGCTGTTTCTGGCCAACGCATGGACGCCCTGCTCCGGCAACGACCTGACCAATACCCCGGCTGAAAAAAGCCCCTACAAAGAGCTGTTCCGCCGGGTGAACCGGCTGCTGGAACAGCACAAATTCCACCGCTATACCGCAGAGGATCTGCGGCAGCTGAACAGTACCGCCGCTTACCCGGATGGCCGGGAATGCAAGGTGTGCGGCACCAGTGCCAACCTGAAGGATGATCTCTGCCCTTGGTGCAAACTGTTCGTAGATCTTTCCATTAAGATCCAGAACACGCGCGTTCTGGTGGTAAGCCGTCAGCCCTCGGCTGCCGATGACTGCACGCTGCCTGCACTGGACGGCGGCAGCGAATATCTGTCCCTGACGGATCAGCTCTCTGCCCGCAAACGGCTGGCTTCCGGCGAGCCCGTCGCGCGTGTATATACCAAAAATGCACCGTTCACCGGCCTTACTTACAGCACCAACCTGTATGTGGGCGATTACGCCGCCAGCAACAGCATGGAAGAACTGGCAGAGCAGTCCGAGGGCGTGCGCCGCATTGCGGTCTGCCGCATGGATGTGGACAACCTCGGGCACGCCTTCATCTCCGGTTTTGAACAGGAAAACGAGAAAGACCCGGTCAAACGGATGCACTATGTTACCCTGTCCCGCACCTCAGCGTTCTCCCGGCAGATGTCACTGTTTTTCAAGTGCTACATCAACGGCATTCTCGAAGGGCTGCAAGTGAGCATTGTTTATGCCGGCGGTGATGATGTGTTCCTTGTGGGCGCATGGAACGCTGTGCTGGAAGCAGCACAGCGCATCCAGCGTAATTTCACCGCCTTCTCCTGCGGTGCACTGACCCTCAGCGCAGGCATCGGCATCTTTGATGACCATTACCCCATCCGGCTTTCCGCCGAGGAAACTGCCGCGCTGGAAGAAGCCGCCAAGCATCTGCCCGGCAAAAATGCAGTGGCACTGTTTACGCCGGAGCGCAAAGCAGTCCGGGATGCAAAGGGCAATCTGTTGGTGCAGCCGGAGCAGGGACATATCTATGCGTGGGACACCTTCCGCACAAAAGTCCTGACCGAAAAGGTCGGCTGCCTGCAAAGCTTCTTCGGCAAGGATAACGCCGAGCATGGAAACGCCCTGCTCTACAATCTTCTGGCACTGCTGCGGGAAGCAGAAAACGACCGCATCAATCTCGCACGGTACGCTTACCTGCTGGCGCGGCTTTCCCCCAAAAAGAATGCACCCGATTATAAACTTTACGAGCAATTCTCTCACAGCATGATGGATTGGGCCTTAGATGCCGTACAGCGTCACCAGCTCATCACCGCAATTTATATTTATGTCTATCAGAACAGAAAGGGTGGCGACACAGATGGCAGGATGGAATGATAATGGCCGCAGCTATGGCGGCGGTGGCTATAACAACAGCCGGAGCGGATATAGCAACAGCTACAACGGAAACCGCAGCGGTTCCGGCAGCTATAACAACCGCAGCAGCTATGGGCAGCAGAAAGAGCTGCCGCCGGAGATCACGCCGAAAAAGGTGCCGGAAGATTATGTAGACGAAGCTGAGCGTATTATGCGCAGCCTCATGAGCGGCGGCAAGACCGTGACCACCAGCAAGATCCGCAACCTGTTGAGCCTTGTGACGGATATCTATAACGAGGAAAACATCCGTACCGAGGAAAAGCTGCGGCCAGAAAGCGTGGTCAAGCTCAACCTGATGCGGGTCCGGGTGGCTTATGAGTGCGGGCGCGATGATACCGTAAAAAGCTTTGTGGCGCAGACGAACCTGCTGGAATACCTCAAGGGCATTTCCACCGACCGTGCGGACCTGATCCGCTTTGCACACTACATGGAAGCGCTGGTCGCTTTCCACCGCTACTTCGGCGGCAAGGAGGGGTAATCATATGTATGGAAAAATTCTGATCCGGTGCGATTTGGAAGTGCGCACCGGTATGCACATCGGCGGTTCCTCTGCCTTTTCTGCCATTGGTGCTGTGGACAGCCCGGTGGTGCGTGACCCCTATACCGGTTATCCCATCGTACCCGGCAGCAGTCTGAAAGGCAAACTGCGCACCCTGCTGGCCCGCAGCACCTGTCAGGATATTGAGAACATGCCTGCTTTCGACAAGGACGACGAGCGCATTCTGCGCCTGTTCGGTTCCTCGGAACCGGTGCGTCGTTCCCGCCTGCAGTTTGCGGATGCCTTTTTGTCCAATGCAAAAGAGCTTTCCAATGTGGGTGCGACCGAGGTCAAGACCGAGAACGCAATTTCCCGTGCCAACTCTGTAGCCAATCCCCGCCAGATCGAACGTGTGATCGCCGGTGCAAAGTTTGGCGTCAGCATCGTTTACGATGTAACCGACCCGGCACAGGTCGAGGAAGATCTTTCTCTTCTGGCCAAAGGCATGAAGCTGCTGCAGATGGATTATCTGGGCGGCCATGGTTCCCGCGGCAGCGGCCGTGTCAGCCTGAAAAACTTTGCGCTGGAAGGCTATGGCGCGCAGGTGGATCTCAGCCACCTGAAATCCCTCTTTGATGAGGTGGATAGTTATGAACTATTTTCTGTTTAAGCTTCAGTTTGACACAGCTGTTCATTTCGGAGGAGCCGACTCTGCATTGTCACTTTATACCTCCGAAGAAACCCTGCGGGCAGATACCCTGTTTTCTGCCCTCTGCCATGAGGCCCTCGTCCAGCACGGAGAAGAATCCCTGGAACAGCTTTGTGCGCAGGTCCGGCAGGGAAAATTCCTGCTCAGCGATACAATGCCCTGGTACGGTGAAACCTTCTACCTGCCAAAGCCCATTGCCGCATCGGAATCCACTGAGGAAGTGGAAACCACCCTGCGTAAAAAGGTAAAAAAACTAGCCTGGATCCCTGTGTTGGAATTTGACCGCTACGCCAGAAGCCTGCATGAAGGTCATTTCACCCCTGACGAGCAACCGGAAAGTTTTGGCACCCACTATGAGCAGACCAAGGCAGCCGTTCCCATGCAGGGGGATACCATGCCGTATCAGGTTGGACTGTTCCGTTTTGCGCCGGACTGCGGACTGTATTTCATCTGCGGATTTACCGAAGATGGTCAGGATGAAGATCTGGAGTATTTGCTGGATTGGCTGGGCGCTACCGGCATCGGCGGCAAAGTCAGCTCTGGTTATGGAAAGTTCCATGTCGTGGCCAAGATTTATCTGAACGAACCTTTTGACGAGCAGACGGAGTGGATGTATCACGCTCTTTCTGCCGAGCATGCTCCTTATCTGCTGCTGAGCACCAGCCTGCCGCAGGCAGATGAACTGGACAGCGCGCTGAAAGACGCCTCTTTCCAGCTCGTACGCCGCAGCGGATTTATGGCATCCGATCGTGTGGAAACTCCACTGAAGAAAAAAACGCAGTATGCCCTTTCGGCAGGTTCTGTCCTGCAAAATCGTTATCAGGGTGCTTTGTATGATGTTGGTTTGTCGGATGTGCATCCGGTATACCGCTATTCCAAGCCAATCTTTATGGGGGTGACATTATGATTCAGCAGGATCATCTGCAGATCTTTGACCTTACTCTGAATGTATGGGCACCTCTGTTTGTTGGCAACGGCAGCAGCTATACCAAAAAAGAGTACATGTACAACACCCGCAATGGCAAAGTCTCCTTTCTGGACGAGCAAAAATTTTTCAGTTTTCTAGTCGAGCACGATCTGGTGGACAAGTACGGACAGTTTATGCTTAGCGAGCAGTCCAATCTCTGGGCCTTTCTGACCAAAGACTGCGGCATTTCCGATGCAGAACTGAAAACGCTGACGCGCTATCAGATCGAGGTGGGAGATGCGCTGGATGCTGAGCACTCGCTGAAAGAGATCCATGCTTTCCAGCGTGATGCGCAGGGCCATGCCTACATTCCCGGCAGCAGCATCAAGGGTGCGCTGCGTACTGCATGGCTGCTGAGTGCGGTATTGGCTGACCGCAGCACCGGACACAGCCTTGCACAAAACCGCCGGGCCGCCTTTCCGGAAGATAAATATGTCAACCAGCTGCATCTGCGCACTCTGAAAGATGGAAGCATCGCTTCGGACGCCGTCAACAGCATTTTCCGTGGCATTCAGGTTTCCGACAGCCTCTCAATCTCGGACAACTGCATGATGCTGGCCGGAAAAACAGACTCCGCCACAGATGGCGGAACCCACAGCATCAACCTCTGCCGGGAATGCGCCGCACCGGGCACAGCCATCCGGTTCAAGCTGACCCTGGATCAGTCTGTGCTGAAGGGCCGCATTACAAAAGACTCTCTGCTGGAATCCATCCAACAGTTCGATGCATACTATCAGCAGACCTACGCTCGGCATTTTACCCTGCCGCGCGGTGCCGTCAACCTGCCGCAGCAGCCCTATCTGATCCTGGGCGGCGGCTCCGGGTTCTTTGCCAAGTCGCTGGCGTACCCCTATCTGGGTGAAGAAGAGGGACTGCGCTGGACGGCAGAACAAATGAAACAAATGTTCCGCAACCACAAGCATGAGCGTGATGCCGAAAATGGCATTTCCCCGCACACCATGAAATATGCTCGCTTTCGTGGTCGGCTTTATCCCTATGGACATTGCGGGGTGAGTATCTTATGATCCAGCAGATTCAACTGGTTTTATCTCCGCCCAATGATGTGCGGATTCCCCAGTCGTGGTCTTATCGTCTGTATGGCTGGCTGATGTCACAGATTTCTTCTGAATTTGGAGAGCAGATGCATCTGCAAGGGGAACACCCCATTGCGCATTTTCTATGTTTTTCGCCGGAAAAACAGTCTTTGATCTGGACGGTCAACCTGCTGAATGACGCTGCTCGACAGGTAGTTTTCCCCGTTTTGGAATCTGCAAAGGAAATCCCTCTGCATGAATTGACACTCCCGGTTTCAGAGGTCCGTACCTTTCCGGCAATCTCCGCTGAAGAGCTGATTCGTTCTGGGCGCTCCCGCAGCGAAACCCGTGCCAAAATTGCTTTTCTGTCGCCTTGCGCCTTCAAGCAGTCCGGCCGCTATACTATTTTCCCGCAGGAAACTCTGCTTTTGCAAAGTCTGATTGCGCATTGGAACGCTGCCTTTCCAGAATATGCCCTTATCGATTCTGATGCACTGCAGGCTTTACAGCAAGGGCTTCATATTGTGGATTATAATCTCCATACCACACGTTATCTGCTGAAAGAAACGCGCATTCCAGCCTTTCAAGGCAATGTGACCATCGAGGCACGCCTTGCGCCGCCGCTTCTGGAACTTTGGAACGCGTTGCTCTCTTTTGCATCCCATGGCGGAGTTGGCATCAAAACCACTCTTGGAATGGGAGGCGCTGCTACGGATTTTTATAAAAAAACACCCGTTATATAAGCCTCATTGCTATCGAGAGACTGTTGCACTGCATCAGTCTCTTTTTATTGTAGCATCATATAAATGGTTATCACGATCTCTATTATTTTTAATAAAAGCAATGCAGCTACAGTATATTTTCTGAGATCAAAAAACTTCTTTTTCAATCAGATGCGGTTTATTCTCGATCATTGAATATTCTTCTGACGGGCGCTATAATAAAAGAAAACGGCAAGGAAGTGCATCTATGCTCTACCCCGGACTGTACGAACAGGTCATCAACAACGCGCTGAACAGCGAGCTTGCGAAGATCCCGGAAGCCCGCAAGTCCACTGCGCCCATCGACACAGCGGAGGCTGCCAAGGTACTGGCGCAGTATCTGACCGACGTGGTGCAGAAGGGTCTTGAGAACGTGCAGGACAATGGCGGCGGCATCGAGGCGCAGATCCAGCTGGCAAATCAGATCGTGACCACCATCCAGAACACCACACAGGAAGCTGACTTTGCCGCGCTCGGTGTTGACCAGCGAGCAGAGCAGCTTCTTGCGCTTTTGCAGCAGAATGACCCGCGCCTTGCTACAACAGGAAAAAGCGCAAAGGACCTTGACCGCCCGGAGACCTCCATTGCGCAAAGCTCCCTGTTTACCGGTGCTATCCATGAGCCGCAGATGTACACGGAGCTGAAAAAGGAGATCGTCTCCGCCGACCGCATTGATATGCTGGTCTCCTTTATCAAGTGGAGCGGCTTACGCCTCATCATGGACGAGCTGCGGCAGTTTGCACAAAGCGGCGGCGAATTGCGCATCATCACCACCTCTTATATGGGCGCTACGGACGTAAAAGCCATTGAGGAGCTGCACGCGCTGCCCAATACAAAAATCAAGGTCAGTTACGACACCAAGCGTACCCGCCTGCACGCAAAGACCTATGTATTTTACCGGGACACCGGCTTTACCACAGCGTATGTTGGCTCCTCCAACCTGTCTAATGCGGCAATTTCCAGCGGTCTGGAATGGAACGTCAAGGTGACCCGAAAGGACCTGCCGGAGACCATCGAAAAGATCGCAGCCACCTTTGAAAGCTACTGGAACTCCAGCGAGTTTGAATATTACGATGAAGGGCAGCGGGAACGGCTGATCCGCGCCCTGAAGGCTGAAAAATACAGCGAGACCGACCACAGCGGAATCTACACCCTGGATATTCTGCCCTATTCCTACCAACAGGAAATCCTGGACCGGCTGGATGCCGAGCGCACCGTTCGGGGTTACAACCGCAACTTGGTAGTCGCCGCCACCGGCACCGGCAAAACCGTGATCTCCGCACTGGATTACAAGCGCTTCTGCAAACAGCATCCGGGGCAGCCCTGCCGTCTGCTGTTTGTGGCACACCGAGAGGAGATCCTGAAGCAGAGCCTGTACACCTTCCGGGCGGTACTGAAGGATGCCAATTTCGGCGAGCTGTATGTGGGCAGCCACAAAGCCGACAGCATCGACCATCTGTTTGTTTCCATCCAGACCTTCAATTCTCAGGAGCTTGCCGCCAAAACGGCAGCGGATTTCTACGATTACATCGTTGTAGACGAATTCCATCATGCGGCTGCACCCACCTATCAGAAGCTGTTGGAATATTACCAGCCGAAGATCCTGATGGGGCTGACTGCTACCCCGGAACGTATGGACGGCAAAAGCGTTCTGGACTATTTCGGCGGGCGCATTGCCGCCGAGATCCGTCTGCCGGAGGCCATCGACAGGAAACTACTTTGTCCCTTCCAATATTTCGGCGTCACCGACGCCGCAGATCTGAGCAGCCTGAAATGGCGTACCGGCGGCTACGATAAAAACGAGCTGTCCAACCTGTACACCCTCAGCGGCATGGTGGCGGAGCGCCGCGCTGACCTTGTGGTAAACTCCATCCTGAAATATGTCACCGATATCGACGAGGTGAAGGGTCTGGGCTTCTGTGTTTCCATTTCTCATGCCCAATTTATGGCGCGCTACTTTAATACCCACGGCATCCCGTCTATGGCGCTGACCGGCGATTCTCCTGACGAGGAGCGCAACGCCGCCAAGCAGCGGCTGGTTTCCGGGGAGCTCAGGTTCCTCTTTGTGGTGGGCATTTACAACGAGGGCGTGGATATCCCCGAGGTGAACACTGTGCTGTTCCTGCGTCCTACCGAGTCGCTGACTGTGTTTTTGCAGCAGCTGGGGCGCGGCTTACGTCTGGCAGAAAACAAGGATTGCCTGACCGTTCTGGATTTCATCGGACAGGCCAACAAAAAGTATAATTTTGAGGAGAAATTCGCAGCACTGCTCTCCAACACCACCCGCAGCGTCAGTCGGGAGCTTAAAGAGGGCTTTGTCTCTGCACCCAAAGGCTGCTATATTCAGCTGGAAAAAATTGCCGCAAAGTATGTGCTGGATAATATCAGCGCCTCCTATGACCGCACCTCCGGGCTTGTGGCGCGGGCGGCTGCCTTCACAGAGGATACTGGTCTGCCCCTGACACTTGGGAACTTCCTCGACTACTATCATCTCGACCCCCGGGCCATCTACAGCAAAAAGGTCTGCTTCAGCAGACTGTGCATCCGCGCAGGGGCGGCACCCGATTTTGCAGAACCCTTGGAAGAGACCATGACCAAAGCCCTTGCACGCTTTGCAGTCGTGGATTCCCGCAGGTGGATTCGTTTTTTGCTGGGGCTTCTGCCAAAATTGGATAACACCGACTTTGCGGCTCTATCGCCAGTAGAGAAGCGGATGCTGCAAATGTTCTATGTGACTCTCTGGGGCAAAACTGCAGAAAGCTGGGAGGATGAAGAAGTTCTCGATAACCTGTATGCTCTCTCGGATAGTCCCGTTTTGCTGGGGGAACTGCAGGCACTTTTGCAGTATCAATATGACCGCATTGATTTTATCGACGAACCTGTGGATGTGGGCTTTGATTGTCCGCTGGACCTGCACTGCACCTATACCCGCGACCAGCTGCTAGTAGCACTGGACTTTTTGAAGCCTGCCACTGTCCGCGAGGGCGTGAAGTGGCTGCCGGAAAAGCAGCTGGACGTATTCTTTGTGACCCTGAACAAGGCAGACAAGGATTACTCCCCCACCACCATGTACAAGGATTATTCCATCAACGAGAGTCTGCTCCACTGGCAGAGCCAGAGCACCACCGCCGAAAACTCTGCCACCGGGCAGCGGTACATCCATCACCGGGAAAAAGGAAGCCGGGTGTTGCTGTTCGTGCGTGAGTTCAAGGCAGAGGCCCGTTTTGGCGGTGCAGGAGCGTATACCTATCTGGGCACGGTGAACTATGTGAAGCACGAGGGCTCCCGCCCCATGAACATCACATGGAAGCTGGACCGCCCGATTCCTGCAAAGTTCCTCAAAAAGACCAACAAATTGATCGTGGGGTAACATACTATGGACGATATGCTGGCTCGCACCATAATTGAAACTCTTGCAAAAGGTATTAATCCTTTAACCGGTTGGATTCTGTCTGAAAATGATAGTTGTGCTCAGGAAGAAATTCAAGAAGCATTAAAAATCGTATTGGAACATTGCTCCATTGAATCTACCGCTGAATATCTGAAGTCTCTTCCTCGAAACAAAAAGGCAGAGCGTTATTCTCGCGCTGGAACAGCATGGTCGCAAAAAGAAGAACGTGAATTATTGCGGCTCCACCAGCAGGGGAACAGCGTCAAACGAATTTCTTTGATTCTAAAACGTTCTACAGGAGCAATCGAATCCAAATTGAGAAAACTGGGTTGTCCGCTCTATTATGAAAAATAATTCAGGAGATTTTCATGAAAATGATTCGCGTTGTTGCAGCCGTGATCTGCGACGATATTCAGACGAAACATAAAATTTATGCCACTGCCCGCGGCTACGGCGAGTACAAGGGCGGATGGGAGTTCCCGGGCGGCAAAATCGAGCCGGGTGAAACCCCGCAGCAGGCACTGAAACGAGAGATCCGGGAAGAACTGGATACCGAGATTGCGGTAGGCAACCTTATCGACACCATTGAATACGATTATCCCGCCTTCCATCTTTCCATGGACTGTTTCTGGTGCGAAGTAGTTTCCGGCGAACTGGTGCTGAAAGAAGCTGAGGCTGCACGCTGGCTGACTAAAGAGGAGCTTGATTCTGTTCCGTGGCTTCCGGCGGACCGGATTCTTCTAGCGCAAATACGTCCTGCATTATAATTTTTTATGATAAATCCCTCTCTTTAGCTTTCTCAAATTTACATTTTTCACCCAGATATAATAATCATGATTCAAAGCCTCTGAGTCGAAAGACTCAGGGGCTTTTTTATGTCTGGAGGTGAGCACTTTGTTATTCCGCACCATCACTATCATTATTACCATCGTATTTTAAAGCGCAGCTGCGCAGAAAGGAGACAGCCTTATGAACTTTTGGTCCGAAATCGTCAAAGAAGTTGGCACCATCTTGGTGGAAGTCCTCGTCCGCATCGCTGAAGAAATGGAAAACAGCGATTGAACAAAATACATTGAAAAGGAGACTTTACTATGTCCGCAAATGTTGAAACCATGTTCTCTGTCCGTGAGACCCCCTAGCACGGCCTTGGCCGTATCGTGATGGATGCCTCCGCAAGCCGTGAAGCCTTGGAGCTGGCTGGTCTGGATTGGCAGGTGGAAAGCCGCAACATCTATTCTGGCACGGGTGCTATGATCCCCGGTTATCGGGCTAACGTCCGCAGCACCGATGATGCCGTGCTGGGCGTGGTGTCTGACCGCTACCGCATTGTGCAGAACGAAGAAGCGTTCCAGTTCACCGATGATCTGCTGGGTGAGGGCGTCACTTATGAAACTGCTGGCTCCTTGCAGGGCGGCAAGAAGGTCTGGATGCTGGCAAAGCTGCCGGAGAGGTATATCATCGCAGGAGACGAAGTGACCCCATATCTTGTGTTCTTCAACAGTCACGATGGCAGTTCTGGTGTGAAAGTAGCCATGACCCCGGTTCGTGTAGTCTGCCAGAACACTTTGAATCTGGCACTGGGTACTGCAAAGCGCATTTGGACTGCTCGCCACACCGAAAATGTTCTGCTCCGGGTGCAGGATGCCCGTGAAACCCTGCAGCTGGCCAGCAACTATATGGCTGAACTCGGCAACCGTGGCGATGAGCTGGCTCGCATCGATTTATCCAATCACAAGGTGCAGGAATTTATCAACGAGTTTTTCCCTGTCACTGAAGATCTGACCGATGGCCAGCGGAAGAACAACCTGCGCTTGCAGGAAGATTTGAAGGCTCGCTATTATAACGCACCGGATTTGGAGTGGGTCGGAAAGAACGGTTGGCGATTCGTGAACGCTGTTTCGGATTTTGCTACCCATGCAGACCCCATCCGTAAAACTCGCAACTACAATGAAAATCTGTTTCTGCGCACCGCAGAGGGCAATCCCATGATCGACAAAGCCTACAAGATGGTGCTGGGTGCAGCATAAAGGAGGACTTATGAACGATGTAAGCAATCGGGCTGTTCGGGAATTTCCTGAGTTCCTTAACCGTATTGAAGTCAACTTTCCAAAGCCAACTTGTACCACAGCATATGAGATCACGCTGAAAAGCACGATTGTTAGTGCTTTGATTACGCTGGACACTGAGAACAAAATGGATGAACGTTTTTGGAACCATCTTCGGGTGCAGCGAAACATTCTGGATTTCCTGTATGCCCTGTGGCTGGACGATGACCGCACCTTGGTAGACGAGTTTTCCACAATTCTTAAAGACTTAGTGGAATACGATTTTGTTGCCGCAAATGCGGCATTACCGGCACGGATGCCGGGGCTATCCTTGGCCTGAATCCCTATCGCTCTGCATTTCAGGTATACCATGATAAAATCAGAGATACCATTGAAAATATCGACAACGAGGCCATGCGGCAGGGTCGTGACTTGGAGGATTATGTAGCACAGCGGTTCTCCGAAGAAACAGGCTTTAAGGTGCGCCGTGCAAATGCTATCTATCAGAGCGAGGAACATCCGCTGCTTCTGGCAGACTTCGACCGCCTGATCGTTGGACAGAAGGCCGGGCTGGAATGCAAAACGGTCTCACCGTTCTCCGCAGACAAGTGGGCAGATGGCAAAATCCCGGCTCACTATCTGGCGCAGGTTGACCACTACTTAGCCGTCAGCGGTTTCGACTGCTGGTATGTGGCGGCTCTGATTTTCGGCAGAGAGCTGGTGATCCACAAGATCGTGACAGATAAGCAGGTGCTTTCTGATCTCATTGATAAGGAAGAACGTTTCTGGACGAACCATGTTATGCCCCAGATTTCCCCTGCACCCAACGGCTGCGATTGTGACACCCAGCAGATCAACCAGATGTATGAGGTGGATAACCGGGACAAGATCGCTGACCTGAGTGCTCTGCATGGACTTCTGGATAAGCGGCAGGAGCTTTCCGACCAAATCGAGCAGATGGAACAGGAGAAAACGGCCATCGAGCAACAGGTCAAGCTGCAAATGCAGGATGCCGCTTATGGCACAGTACCGGGCTATAAGGTATCGTGGGTATCCTCCGAAAGTAAGCGTGTGGATTCCCAACGTCTGCGGAAAGAGCAGCCGAACATTTTCAACCAGTACAGCAAAAATGTAAGCAGCCGCAGGTTTACCATCGTTCATGCGGCATAAATCTTGTATCAGACGGCAGGGAATGACTTCTCTGCCGCTTTTTTTCTTGGAGGTTTGATTATGGCTACGGAAAATCCATTCGTAAAATTATTTGCTATCGACTTCAAAGATCATCTGGAAATCAAGAAGTCCGGCAACACGGAACTGAAATATGTAAGCTGGGCGTACGCTTGGGCAGAGGTGAAGAAGCTATATCCTTCTGCCAGCTATGAGGTCAAGAAATTCAACGGCCTACCCTATGTTTATGACCCCATAACTGGCTTCATAGTGTACACCTCGGTCACGATTGAGGGTGTTTCGCACGAAATGTGGCTTCCGGTTTTGGACAGTTCCAACAAAGCCATGAAAGCCGTGCCTTATACCTACACCACCCCGAAATGGGACTACAATCCTCAGACCCGACGCCGTGAGAAAGTCGGCATGGAAGAACGCACCGTAGAAGCAGCCTCCATGTTCGATGTGAATAAGGCTATCATGCGGTGCTTAGTGAAGAACCTTGCTATGTTTGGCCTTGGCCTGTACGTTTATGCCGGAGAGGATTTGCCGGAAGATGCTGCACCACAGCCGGAAGTAGAGCCGCAAAAGCAGCCGAAACCGAGATCTGCTACCCTGAAGCAGGAACAGCCGCCGATGCCCTGCATCTGCGCTCGCTGCAATCAGCCCATCAAGAGGGTCAAGCTGAAGGATGGTTCCATCATGCAGGCGGCAGAGTTTGCAGCCACCCATGAGGGGATGTGCGCTGACTGCTATAAGGCAACCAGATTGAACGTAGCATAATAAAACTGCTCTATTTCGATGTCACTTGATTCTTGTATGATTCTATATTTCATGGTACACTTACAGTAGTAAGTTCTGAAAGCTCATCTCTATGAGCGGAAAGGAGCATTGCATGGCAGATTTGCAGTTTCCTGTTGGGATCTCAAATTTCTCAGAGATTCGTACCAAAGGATATTATTATATTGATAAGACCAATCTGATTGCAGAGATTCTGGATGGCGGCATTCCTAAAGTCAACTTGATTACTCGCCCTCGTCGTTTCGGAAAATCTCTCGGTATGAGCACTCTCGCAAATTTTCTTGACATCCGCAAAGACAGCAAGCAGATGTTTGAGGGATTGGCGATCTCCAAAAATACGACACTTTGCAAAAAGTGGATGAATCAGTGTCCTGTGGTATTTTTCTCTTTCAAGGACACGGACGGTCTGACCTTTGAAAGTGCCTATGGAATGCTGTGCATGAAACTGGCATTTGCGTTTCAGGATTATCAGTTTCTTTTGGATGACGATGCTATTTCTGGCGATGACAAAGGCATCTTTAAGCGGATTCTGGGACGCACTGCATCCATAGATGAAACCAAAAGCTGCTTTTTGCTATTGACCCGGATGCTGGAAATCCACTTCAAAAAATCGGCGGTCGTCATTCTGGATGAGTATGATGTTCCCATTGCAAAAGCCAGCAGCAACGGATATTATTCGCAGATGCTGGACGTGATGCGGGCTATGATGAGCACCACGCTCAAAGACAATACTTCGCTTGACTTTGCTGTTATTACCGGCTGCCTGAAAATTGCAAAAGAAAGCATCTTTACCGGGACGAACAATTTTGTTTCGGATACGATTCTTTCTCCCCGGTTGAGCGAATCCTTTGGTTTTACACAGGCAGATGTAGATCAAATGCTGAAAGATGCTGATCTTGAATCGCAGTCTGCTGAAATCAAGGCATGGTACGACGGTTATCATTTTGGCGATGCAGACATTTATTGTCCGTGGGACGTAATCAGTTATCTGCGGGATTTCCAGTATGGTGTAGCACAGAAGCCGAAAAGCTATTGGAAAAACACCAGTGATAACGCCATCATCCGTTCTTTCATCGACTATGCAGGCGACAATATCACCACAAAGCTTGAAACTCTGATGGCTGGCGGCTCCATTGTCCAGCACATCGAAGAAAACCTGACCTACGATTATCTGCACTCCTCTGAGGAAAATCTTTGGAGTGTGTTGTATCTGACGGGCTATCTGACCAAGGTGCGTGATAAAGATTTGACGGATTCACTGCCGGATGGCTGCTCTGCGTTGATGATTCCCAATGCAGAGATTCGGGAAATTTTTGAAACCACTGTAAGCAAATGGTTTGATGATAGTGCAAAGGCATGGAACCGCAGCCCTTTGTTTGATGCAGTCTGGAGCGGAAACAGCGAAGCTCTGACAAAAGAAATGACAAAGCTACTGCGCATGACCATCAGCTACCATGACTACCGGGAGGATTTTTACCACGCTTTCCTTGCAGGCATCTTTACTGGTGCTGGCTATGTGGTGGAATCCAACAAAGAGCATGGCGAAGGACGCAGCGATGTTATTGTAAAGGACATCCGCAATGGCCGTGTGGCAATTTTTGAAGCCAAGTATGCAAAAACTCTGGATGCTCTGCCGGATGCCTGTGATACTGCCATTCAGCAGATCAATGATCGGATGTATGCAGCGGACTTCCGGGATGACTATGATGACATCCTCTGCTATGGCATCGCATTCTTCAAGAAACGCTGTATGGTAAGGAAAAAATAATTATTCACTTAGGGGAGTATCTTCAGATGCTCCCCTTTACTTTTGCAGGACAGTCCGCGTGGATTGTCCTGTTTTTATTTGGAGACACACAATGAAAGAGCAAAAAATCAAAGTCCTTGCGCTCCTGCCAATGGAGCTGCCAAAGGAGATCGAGCTGGACAACAACCTTGAAGCCATGCAAAAATTTGTAGGCGGGCTGATCGAATGCATCACATTGAGTGACACCGGTTCAGAGGTCACACTGGTCTGCAATGGTGAAGGCAAGCTGCTTGGCCTGCCGCTCAATCGTCCGCTGTGGGATGGAGCCGATGTTTTTGCCGGGCCGGGATTTCTGGCCGGATGCGACAACGAAGGGAATCTGACTTCCCTGCCGCAGAGTGCAATGGATTTCTACAAAGAGAAATTCAGAGCTTTTATCAGGACTCTACCCTGCAGGACTGCTTCCGGATGTTCAAAGAGTCCCGTGAATATAAAGGCCGGTCCGATAAGGCTCGCGAGCTCTATGACATTGCGTGGAAATATCTCCGTCCGCTGTGGCACTTCAAACTTGCCGCCCTCTATGCGCAAGACTTCCAAAACATCCTTGATAAGATGGCCGATAACGGACTGTCTCAAAGTATGTTGGAAAAAGAGCGTACTCTTATCAGTAAGCTGTATCGCACAGCCATTGGCTGGCGTGTCGTGGATGCCAACCTTGCATCTGTCCTGAAAGTCGAAGGACGCAAATCTCCGGAACGCGAGATTTTCACGGACGAACAGGTAACGCTGATCCTGAGTCAGAAGAACACGCCCACCGGGCAGATGGTAATTGCTCTTCTGGCCTGCGGAGTGCGTATCTATGAGCTGCTGCACTTCAAACACGAAGATTTTCACCGCACGGAATCCGGTGCTTATCTGATCGGCGGCTGCAAGACCGAGGCCGGACGCAACCGCATCATTCCCATTCTCGACTTTGGCATCCCGGTTTTTGAACATGCGTATGCCACCTCTGTGGAAAACGGTCCGCTCTTTCCCAATGGAAAAGGCGGTTTCTGGAATGAGAAGAACTGGCGTAACCGCAAGTTCTATCCCTTCCTGGAGGAAATCGGCATCCAGCCGAATCCTTACGACGAAAATGGTAAGCGCAAACCGGAGTTTGCCGGGAAGCTTGCCACCTATACGCTCTACACCACCCGCCATACCTACGCCAGCCTTTGTGACCGTGCAGGTGTCAACAAGGATATCCTGAAACGTGCTGTTGGGCACACACCCAAATCCAAAACGCCGGATGAAGTCTATCTCCATCCGAAAGCCAACCAGATAATCGAAACCTGAAGCCTTTGATAAGGCCAATCAACTGGTCAAGGATGAAGTTTTGGCTCTGCCAGAAGAATAATATCCCCACAAACCATAAAACCGTCAACGCATGAGATAGCAATCTCTTACGTTTGACGGTTTCTTTTTCACCCTAAAAGCACTCTTGCTCTGCGCTGTACCTCTTTTTCGATCATCTTCAAGCGATTTGGCGGCAGATTATAACGTGTCGCTCTGCGGTCAAAATGGAAATCCAGCAGCTTATGGAGCATCGCACGGTGACGAGGTTTCATTGCGCTCTTTGCAGCTGCAAAGAAATCATCGTATGCAAGCGGAAGCAGTGTGCGGGCATATTCATCAAATGCTTTCTGGTTGTCCCAAAGATCCGTTCCGCCCAGACTGAACAGCGAGTTTCCGTGGTCAAACAGTGGTGCGGGTGCCGCAATCGTGTTGGTCTTATTATCTACCAACACACCAAAATTTCCATAGTGGCGGTCTGTATTGCAGATGATTGCATCAAAGACCAGCATATCTTCCAGTGCATCCACAAAGTTCTGCCCTAACGTCTGATAATACGCTAAAATCGCTTTTATTCCGCCTTTGGACACAAGCTGTCCGATGGGAATATAAGAATGCTCTTTGCTGGTGAACAGCTCACACTTGGAACAAAGCGTCTTTTTCAGATCTTTTGTCAGGGTGTAGCGAATCGCATTCACGCCAATCACCTGTGCAACTTGATAAGCGTACAGTTCCGAGTACGGTTCAAATCCCAGATTACTGAACCCTGACGTGCCACCTTTATAAAGATAGATTTTTCCGTTTTGTCTGCGCCAGCATTTTGGCAACATCCCGTTGGTTGAGAACTCCGGGCAGGACGCAAGCGAAGTTCGTATGCTGCTGCCATATCCTGTAAAGGCGATTGCTGCCAGCACCTGACTGAATCGGTTATCGTAAAGATTTACTTTTTCAAAGGTGTCACCGGAGCCCTCTGCATCTACCCAAAAGCAATCATTGAGTGAAAGTCCTTTGCAGACGGTGATAATTCCCAGCGGACGATTCAAAGAAAGCCCCACCTTAGAGAGCAGAGCATCTACATACGCTCGGTTCTTCGGAATTGTGCGATGCCGCAGCCAGCGTTCTACACCATCTTCTGATACAGTCAGGTTCAAAGGTAAAAAGGAACGGTTTTCTTCGTAGACCTTTATAATATGGAGGTCAGTATCTGCACTGTCCATGTTTGCTTCAAAGGTAAGCAGTGGCAAATCAAAATGCCTGATGGTGTAGCGCACAGCGATTTCTCCTTTCATCCATGATCTTTTCTTTATTATACGGCATCAGAATCCGAATGAAAAGCACCACCGTTATTCTGCACAAAATTCAAGGATAAAATTTTATACCAAAAAATCTGCAAAAATCGGGTTTCTGAGGCCATTTTGCCGTTACTCCCCGAATTTTGCTACAGATCTGCTACAAACTCGCTACAAACGACTGAAAAGGGGGCCTCCTACACGTTTCATTATCAATATGCAAAAGTGAATTCGCTTCACTATTGCATATTAAAAAGCACGTAGATACAAGAAAAAGCCGCTTACCCTTTCAGGTAAACGGCCTTACGTTTGGTGGAGAATTAGGGACTCGAACCCCAGACCCCCTGCGTGTGATGCAGGTGCTCTAACCAGCTGAGCTAATCCTCCAAATCGGAACACGCTTATTATATCACTGCGCGAGGCCAAATGCAAGCCCAAATTTTCGTTTTTCGAAAAAAGTTTGAGTCGGCAGCGCTTTCCGGTTGCTCTCCGGGGGCAGATGGTGTATACTGGGGTTGGAATTCTTTCGAAAGAGAGGTCTTTTTTATGATAACTGCACGCGGTATCATCACCTTGCTGGTGCTGGCTGTCCTGTTCGCACTGGCGGTGGTGTGGATCTCCCGGCAGGGCGGCTGGAAAGGCGAGGGCTGCGGAGGCAACTGCTCTTCCTGCCACCAGCACTGCGACACCCCCGAGAAGAAACACTGAGCACACGAATGCCCCCTGACCGTCCGGTCAGGGGGCATTTTTGCGTCACAGCTCACCGTAGTGGGCGGCAAAGACCGCGATGGTGCTCAGCAGGTCGTCGTGGGCCTTCTGATAGGTGCTGTAACTGATGTTCAGCTTGTCCATCACCTCTTCCCGCCTCCGCCTTTCCATGTAGCGCAGCTGCAGGATGCTGCCCCGCAGGCCCGGGTCTGCCTCGCGGTAATACTCCTCGGCCAGCTGGATGGCCCGCTTCCAACCCCAGTTGCAGGGGCCGTAGACCCAGTTTTTCTGCCCGTAGCGGCTGAGGGCCTCCTTCGTCTTCTGGCGCTGTTCCTGTGTCATGGCTTCCATCACCTTTTTCCCTCAGCCCGCCGGGCCAAAAAAGCAGTGGTCGCGCTGCTCGACGGTCATCCCCAGCATCTTCGAGAGTTTTTCGGCCTCACTCACCTTGAATTCACTCTCATTTTCCAGCTTGCAGCGGAGGGTGTTGTTGGTGATGCCCAGAACATGGGCCACATGGCCCAGTTTCATGCCCTGGCTGCGGATGCAGTCGCGGATCATCATGGTATCGGTCATAGGCGTTTCTCCTTTCAGTTTTGCGTTCAACGCGTTCCGTACAATCATTGGTTGTATTATATCTTTCAGTTGATTATTTGTCAACATTATTTGCAAAATAATCCCTAAAAAGTTGATTTATAGTAAATTTTTTGCTATACTGTCCTCAGAACACCGAAAATCGTGCAAACCGCAGAGAAAGCGAGGCCCTATATGTCCGATACCGATCTATCCAGCCGCATCCGGCAGCGCCGGGAGCAGCTGGGCCTGTCGCAGGAAGAGCTTGCCGCCCGGATGGGCTACCGCTCAAAATCCTCCATCACCAAGCTGGAAAAGGGCATCAACGACTTGCCCCGGGCCAAGCTCGAGGAGCTGGCCGCCGCTCTGGACACCACACCCGCGTGGCTCATGGGCCTCGTGGACCTGCCTTTCCCTCCGCCGGGTTTCGAGCCTCTGCCTGAGATGGTGCGGGTGCCTCTCGTAGGCTCCATCGCCTGCGGCACCCCCATCACTGCTGAGCAGAACATCGAGTGCTACATCGGCGTCCCCGCCGCATGGCACGCCGACTTCGCCCTCACCTGCCATGGCAGCAGCATGGCCCCCACCATCTGTGACGGCGACATCGTCTGCATCCGCCGCCAGCCCGAGGTGGAGCAGGGCGAGATCGCCGCTGTCCGCATCGGCGAGGAAGCCACCCTCAAGCACTTCCACCGCCAGGGCGAGACAGTCATGCTGCTGGCCGACAACACCGCCGTCTGCCCGCCCATGGTATTCGCAGGCCCCCAGCTGGAAGAAATTCAAATCGAGGGCCGTGCCGTGGGCTTCTGCCGTGGCTTATAATAAGGAGGAGTCCCCATGTCTGCACCCGAAGAAATGACCCTCAAGGTCATCGCCCATATCCGCACCGCCTTCCCCACCAAGTTCGGCATCCCGCGCCAGAGCGGGCTGGTGGACAGCCTGCGGGGCGAGGTCATTTTTACCCCCGAATACCGCAACGCCGACGCCGTGCGCGGTCTCGAAGATTTCAGCCACATCTGGCTGGTGTGGCAGTTTTCCGGCGCGGTGCGGGACAGCTGGTCCCCTACCGTCCGGCCGCCCCGCCTCGGCGGCAACACCCGGATGGGCGTATTTGCCACCCGCTCGCCCTTCCGGCCCAATCCGCTGGGACTGTCCAGCGTCCAGCTGGAAGCCATCGAGCACCGGCCTGACGTCGGCCCCGTCCTCATCGTGCGGGGCGCCGACCTGATGGACGGCACCCCCATCTACGACATCAAGCCCTACATCCCCTACGCCGACTGCCACCCGGACGCCGCCGCAGGCTTCACAGCACAGACCCAGTTCCACCACCTGACCATGGTCTGCGACGCCGGCCTCTGGGCCAGAGTGCCTGCCGTCCAGCAGGCCGCTCTGCAGGGTGTGCTGGAAAACGACCCCCGCCCCTCCTACCAGCACGACCCGGAGCGGGTCTACGGCATGGAGTTTGGCGGGTTGGAAGTCCACTTCAAAGTGGACGGCGAGGTTCTGACCGTCACCGGCATCGACCGCCGCTGACGCCGGAGGGACTGTTATGGAACTCCGAAATATTAACACCTTCCTTCATATCGCCGAGCTGCACAGCTTTTCCAGCGCTGCGCGGGAGCTGGGCTACTCTCAGTCGGCGGTATCGGCCCAGATCTCCCAGCTGGAAACAGAGCTGGGTACGCCTCTCTTTGACCGGGTGGGCAAGACCGTCCGCCTCACCGACGCGGGCCAGACTTTCCAGAGCTATGCCCGCACCCTTCTCATCACGGCCCAGCAGGCCAAGGCCGCGCTGGTGCCTGCCCGGGCCGTCAGCGGCACCCTGCGGGTGGCACTGGCCGATTCCGTATGCAGCACCTTCCTGCCCGACCTGCTGCAGCAGTTCCACGCCCTCTGCCCACAGGTGGAGCTGGTGCTCCGCACCGCCACCGCCGACGAGATGCTGCGGCTGCTGAGCGCGAACCAGATCGACCTGGCCTACACCCTCGACCAGCCTCTGCTCCTGCCCAGCCTGACGCTGGCCGTCAATGTTCCGGAGCTGGTCTGCTTCGTGGCCCCCGCCGGGCATCCGCTGGCCGACAAGGCCGAAGTGCCGCTGGATGTTCTGGCTCAACAGGAATTTCTTCTCACAGAGCGGGGCATGAGCTACCGTGACGCCCTCGACCAGCGCCTCGCCGCCCGTGGGCTGTCTATCCACCCCTACATCGAGCTGGGCAGCGCCTCGCTGCTCTGCCAGATGGTGGAGCGCGGGATGGGGCTCTCCTTCCTGCCCGAGTACATCGTCCGTCCTGCCCTCTCCGCCGGGCGTATCGCCCGCCTCAATGTCCCCGACTGCACTGTCACCATGCACCGGCAGCTGTTCTATCACAAGGACAAATGGCTCACGCCCCAGATGAAAGCCTTTATTGAGCTGGTAAATCAATAAGCAAAAGCCCCGCACCACATCGAACGATGCAGTGCGGGGCTTCCTCTTTGTATTTTCGGTTCAGCTCAGCCGGTTCATCCGGACCGCCACATAGGGGTCCGGAAGCTTGAGTTCCTCGGCCAGGTCCTCTTCAGTGTCGTACTTGTCTGCCGCAAGGCCCACGAAAACGCTGCAGCTGTCGAAGCGTCCATCTGGCGAGAGCGCCGTTATCTTTGCCTCGCCGTCGGCGACGGCAGTCACGACACCAGAAGCGTCCACAGTAGCGACGCCGGGATTACTGCTGACCCATGTGATGGGTACATTCACGCCGTCTTCCACAGCGACAGACGCTGTGAGTGCCTCTTTGCTGCCCACCGTGCGGAGCAGCAGGTCGCGCTTATTCAGAGTCACCTTGCCGACATCGCTGTTGACGGTAACGGCGCAGCGCAGCGCCTGACCGTTGGTGGCCAGCGCCGTGACGGTGGTGGTGCCGGGCTTCTGGGCCGTGACAAGACCCTCCGGATCCACCGTTGCCACCTCGGGGTTGCTGCTCATCCACTGGTAGGCATAGACAAAGGAGCCGCTCGTGTTGATGAGCTGCAGTTTCTGGCTGGGGTGGGCATTGTTGTACTGAATAACGAGGTTGAGGGTGGTGTAGTCGAGGGCAGGCTTTTTGCTGGCCGCATTGCCGCTCTCCTTGCGGACAGTCACCTTGCAGGCAGCGCACTCGCCCCGGTCAGTGATGGCGGTGATCGTCGCCTCACCGGCGCTGCGGCCGGTGACACGGCCATCGCCGTCCACGGCAGCCACGGTGGGGTTGCTGCTCATCCAGACGATGAAGTAGTAGTCGCTCTGCCCGCCGGTGTAAAGATAGGCTTTGGGGCGGGGGTCGTCTGCCGTGATCTCCAGCTCCATCTCGTTCACTTCCAGCTCAAAGTTCGCAGATGCTCCCAGCAATGCGGGGGCCGCCTGTGCGGCAGGAGCTGCCAGAAGCAGCCCGCTCAGCACAAACGCCGCTGCAAGCCGTGTGATCTTATTCATAGGGTAGCACTTCCCTCCTTTGGATAAGTTTTATCGCAATGTGCTCTGCACAAAATCCCTCTCACTATTTGTTTATTGTACACGCACCCAAAAGAAGGGTCAAGTTCTTCGCCAGAAGTGTCACAATTTCGCGCACCTTTTCGTGAAAGACACTAAAACACCCCCGCCAAATTTATACAAATCGTGCAGACTGTATTTCACCAGACAGCAAAAGAGCCGCCGCACTTTATACAGGTGCGGCGGCTCTCATCGGACGGAATATCTGAAAAAACTTAGTAATTCCTGGCCTTCAGCTCAAAGTAGCTCTGGGGATGTGCGCAGACCGGACACTTGAGGGGAGCAGACTTGCCGATATAGGTGTAGCCGCAGTTCCGGCAGACCCACACCTGCTGTTCCTCACGGGCAAAGACTTTGCCCTCCTTGAGGTTGGCGGCAAGGGCGCGATAACGTGCCTCGTGCTCCTTTTCGATCTGGCCCACCATCGTGAAGAGAGCAGCCAGCTGGGTGAAGCCCTCCTCCTTGGCCTCCGCTGCCATGCGGGGGTACATATCGGTCCACTCTTCGTTCTCGCCGCTGGCTGCCATGTCGAGGCAGGTCAGGGTGTCGGGGATGGAGCCGCCGCAGAGGGCCTTGAACCACATCTTGGCGTGTTCCTTCTCGTTGCCGGCGGTCTCTTCGAAGATAGCGGCCAGCTGCTCGTAGCCTTCCTTCTTTGCAACGCTTGCAAAGTAGGTGTACTTGTTGCGGGCCATGCTCTCGCCTGCAAAAGCTTCCATCAGGTTCTTCTCGGTCTTGGTTCCCTTGAGTTCCATAATCTGTTCTCCTCTCAGATAGTCTGACACTGCCAGTATGGGCTGTGTCCGGTTTGGTTTATTCTACGCGCAGCCCGCTTTGTTCGGTACCGGGTGTGCGATAGGTCTTACTTGTCTCTGAGGGTATTATACCAGAATTTCGGGCAAGAATCAAGAATTATTCCTATTTATTTTGAGAATATTTCTTATTTATTTTTTCAACTACGCTGCTTGAGTGCGCACACGGCGATGCTGAGAGCGCTCCATGCCGCCTGATACATCAACACCGCAGCCACGCTCAGCATCCCCACGCTGCCCGCATAGGTCAGCAGGACGGCGATGGCCACCGAGAACCACACCGACACCAGCTGCACCGTGGTAGCGGTCGTCTCGGCGTTCTGGGCCTGCTCTGCGGCCCGCAGACCGCCGGTCAGGCTGGCAAAGCCGTTGGTGCAAAGGATGCAGCAGCCTTCGGAGCCGGTGTCTTCGGCGGTGGCAGCTCCCAGTGCGGCACACTGCTCCTGGTCCAGCAGGACGACCATGCCCTCGGGCAGATGGTAGGCGTCGGTGATGTGTCGTGCGGTCAGGGTGGGGTCCTGGCAGGACACCAGCAGCTGGATATTCTCTTTTTGCAACTGTTCCAGACCGCGGGCGGCGTTCCGTCCCCCCACATAGTGGAGCACGAACATGGCGTGCAGACTGCCGGACACGGCCAGATAGAGGATCTGCAGCTCGCCGTTCTTGGAATGCTTGGCCTCATATTCCTCGTCGGGCAGGGGAACTTCTTCTTTTTCCATGTACGCACGGGTGCCGATGAGGATGCGGTTGTTGTCGCACCATGCAGAGAAACCGAGGCCGCGATGGACTTCCAGGTCCTTGACCGGGTAGAGGATGTCGGTGCGGTCCTCGATGATCTGGCGGAACAGGCCGCTCAGGGTGTTGCAGCACTTGCTCAGGACGCTGGCCGAATAGAGGATGGCCCGGTCGATGCGTCCGCCCTTGAAGATGCGGATGTCCTCGAGCATGGCGCTGTCCGGGGTGAACAGCTCATCGGCGTCAGCCTGAACGGTATCCACACCGCCCAGTTCCTCGATAGCCGCCCAGCCGGGGATCACCGCACCCGAGGCAGCGGCAGTCTGCTGCAGCCGCAGAGATGCAAAACCTGCGATAAGGGTGGAGGACAGAGGCGAACCCAGGCAGAGCACAGCGGTCAGCGCCGCAGCGCCGCCGTTGAGGCCGCCGCCAAAGACGCAGAAGACCAGACCGGCCAACACAGCCGCACCCAGCAGGATGTAATTCGTCTTACGGGCGCGGCGCTCACAGGCGCGGGGGCCGAAGCCCTGCTCCACCATCGCGTCGTCCCACTCGGCGGGTCGGCTGAGCAGCACCCAGGGGTCTTTTTCGTCCATGTCCTTGGAGAGGATGCGGATAAGGTCTTTGTCCTTGGCGCGGAACGCACCGCGATGCTCCGGACCAGCCTGCGCCAGTTTGAAGCCGCCCTGGACCGAGGCCAGAAGGACACGGTCGCCCAGCAGTGCAAGGAACAGCCCCAGCGCCGCAATGCCGGACAGAAGGGTAAAGCTGGACGCCTGATAGTTCTGCGCGTTCAGCAGGGCCACAGCAGCCTGCAAAAGCGCAGCGCAGGCTGCCATCGCGGGCATGGTCTCCATGCTGGGGCGTTCGCCCCGCAGACCCTTCAGGCCGTCCCTCACGACGGGCCAGCCCACAGCCAGCGCCAGCGCCAGGAAGAGCAGATTGGCGGCATAGAAGGCCGCCGGGGCAGTTACGGGGTCAAGGCCGCCCAACGGGCCGACAAGGCCCTCCGCGGCGAGGCCGAAGTGAAGCAGCACCAGTGCAAGGATGCCGCCCAGCGCACAGCGCAATGTAAGGGCCGCGCCCATCTGGTGCAGCCGTTCCCCCACCTGTTCCGGCGTCTCGGGCGTTTTTTCCTCTTCGACAGGCGCTTCCTCGACGGGTGCAGCCTCCGGAGCAGCCGGTGCAGTACCGGCCTCTTCGGCCGGCTGTGCAGGCGCTTCCTCCTTCGGCGGCTCCACCGGAGCCACCTCGTCGCCGTCGTTCAGGAACATGAGCGGCAGGCTCATGCTGTCGTCATTGTCCGGCGGCGTCGCGCGGGCCGGGGCTGCGGGCGCTTTCTCGTCGTCTCCCTTGCCGAAGAACTGCATCGCCGGGGCCGCATGGGGCTTCGACGCCTTATCTTCTGCAAACACCATCGCGGGCATCGGCACGGCAGGCTTCTCCGGCGCTGCATCCGGCTCTTTTTCTGCGTCCGGTTTCTTTGCAATGACCGGAACTTCCGGGGTACTCTTTTCCGGTTTTGCGGGCTTCACCGGCTGGGGAGGCTCTTCCTCCTGCGGCGGAAGCTTTGCACCAAACAGCATGGCTTTGAGCGCCTGCATCTCCCGGTCTTCGTACTGCTCCTGCGGGGTGCGCGGCTCGTACTGGACCGCCTTTTTCCGGGGTGCAGCCTGCTTTTCTGTCGGCTTTTTCTCCGGCTTGGGAGTAGGCGGCTCCGGCGCTTTGATGGGTTCTGCGGGCTTTTGGGGCTTCTCCGGCTCAGGCTGGGGGGCGCTGACCGGCTCGGCAGGCTTCGGCTGCTCGGGCTTCGGCTCTGTGACTTCCTCTTCCAGCGTCAGGACCAGCTCCAGGTCGGAGGGTTCCTCCGGCTCCTCGCCGCCCAGCTGTATCTCGCCGGTACGGCTCTCTTCGGGTGTGCTGCTTTCCTGCTGTTCGCCCTTTTCACGGCGGAGCAGCCGGCCCAGCAGGCTCTTGGGCTTTTCTTCATTCTCATCGTCCCGCCGGGTCATCTCCTCCGGGACCTGGGCTACACTGGTGGTAAAAAAGGTGCGGAATTTTTCTTCGCGGGCGTCGATCTCTTCCTGCGTCATTTCCTTCCGCTCGTCATCCTTTGGCATCCTGATCTTCCCTCCCTTGTTTCGTTCGGCACGGGTCAGCTCAGCCCTGTGCGGCGCGCTGGCTCTGGATCTCATACAGGATGATGCCTGCGGCCACCGAGACATTGAAGCTGTCCACGCCGGTACCCTGTGCGGTCATATCGAGGCTCACAACGCCGTCGCAGAGCTTTTTGACCAGCTGCGACACACCGCTGCCCTCGCTGCCCAGCACCAGCGCAATGGGGCCGGTAAGGTTGTTCTTGCGCAGGGACACGCCGTCCATGTCGGCGCAGTAGACGAAAACGCCCTGCTCCTTGAGGCGGCGGATGGTCTCGCCGATGTTGGCCACACGGGCCACGGGCAGACGCTCAGCCGCACCGGCGCTGGACTTGATGACGGTGGGGGTCACGGATGCGCCGCCCCGCTTGGGGATGACGATGCCGTGAGCGCCGCACAGCAGAGCCGAGCGCATGACAGCGCCCAGATTGTGGGGGTCTTCGATGCCGTCGCTCAGCACGAGGAAGGGCGGTTCGCCCTTCTCTTTGGCAGCGGCCAGCAGGTCCTCCACCGTTGCATATTCGATCTCACTGGCAAAGGCAGCCACGCCCTGATGGCTCTCGGTGCCGGTCATAAGGCGCAGCTTGTTGGGGTGTACCCGCTTGACGGTGGCACCGGCTTCCTTCGCCATTGCGGTATAGTAAGCGGCCACAGCCGGGGCCATGCCCTCGGCCAGCAGCACCGTATCCACGCCGGAGCCGCTCTTCAGCAGCTCTGTGACCGGGTTCTTGCCGTAGACGAGGCTCTCGTTCCGGGGCTGGTCGTCGGCCTTTTCGCGGCGGGGACGGCGGGGCATATTGCGTTCTTCCATGAAGTTCTCCTTCCGTTTCTATCGCAGGACGCCAAAGCCCTTCCGACCCGGCGTCATCGTATCGCTTCAAGCGAGTTTTCAGGGCCGCAGCGCTGCAAAGCAGCATTTTGCGGCAGACACTGACGCATTTCAGACGTACAGCGCTTATAACTCATCTTGAAGTATAACATAAGCGGCAGGGGTTTGCCATAGAATTGCGCTTTTTCTTCCCGTGAAATTTCTGTGCCGCCCGCCCGGGCAGCGCCTCATGGGAGAAGTGTTGCCTTTTGCGCGCCGGTTATCCGTCTTTTTGCCTGTGGTAAAAGTTTTCCACATTCAGACTGCTTTACCATCCGTATACCCGCCCTGTTTTTTCCACAAGTTGAAAACCCTGTGGAGAAAGTTCAAAACTCAAGTGTTCAAGCCTGTTTTCCGGGTGGAATTCCACACTTTCCACAAGGTTTTCCACAATCTTATCTCGACAGGCTCAGAACCTTGCATACATTTTGTAATTTTCAAGTCAGAATTATGACAAAATTTTGAAGCAGAGCGGCACTTGTTTTGCCTTTTTATCCAACATCATTTTGACGAATGTGGATCCCTGTTGAAAATCGTCTGCTTTGGTGCCTCCGCCGCCGGTCTGGCCGGATGTTGTCGAAGCCTGTATAAAATGTTGCATCCCACTTATTTCTCAGTCTTTTGAGCACACCGCTGGCTGAGAAAGCTTCGGTTTGGTTACAAAAACTCTCCGGTGGATTGATTTTACCATCTGTTTGGGGTATACTTAGGGTGCAACTTCGTTAAACCATGCACAAAGCGGTGTGTGGGTACGAACAGACCCCGATAATTTTTGGAGGTAATAATAATGTTGGTAAATGCAACCGAAATGCTCATCAAAGCTCGTGACGGCCACTACGGTGTGCCTCAGTTCAACATCAACAACCTGGAGTGGACCAAGGCTGTTCTGACCGCCTGCGAGGAGATGAAGAGTCCTGTCATCCTGGGTGTCTCCGAGGGTGCCGGCAAGTACATGACCGGCTTCAAGACCGTCGCTGCTATGGTCGATGCAATGGTCGATTCCATGGGCATCACCGTCCCGGTCGCTCTGCATCTGGATCACGGCACCTACGAGGGCTGCAAGGCCTGCGTTGAGGCCGGTTTCTCCTCCATCATGTTCGACGGCAGCCACTACTCCATCGAGGAGAATGTGGAGAAGACCAAGGAGCTGGTCGCTCTGGCACACTCTAAGGGCATGAGCATCGAGGCTGAGGTCGGCTCCATCGGCGGTGTCGAGGACGGCGTCGTGGGTAATGGCGAGATCGCTGACCCCGCAGAGTGCGCAAAGATCACTGATCTGGGCATCGACTTCCTGGCCGCCGGCATCGGCAACATCCACGGTGTCTACCCCGCCAACTGGAAGGGTCTGGACTTCGAGGCTCTGGACCGCATCCATAAGGCTACCAATAACATTCCTCTGGTCCTGCACGGCGGCACCGGCATCCCTGACGACATGATCGCAAAGGCCATCAGCCTGGGCGTCTCCAAGATCAACATCAACACCGAGTGCCAGCTGGTCTTTGCTGAAGCTACCCGCAAGTATATCGAGGCTGGCAAGGATCAGCAGGGCAAGGGCTTCGACCCCCGCAAGCTGCTGGCTCCCGGCTCTCAGGCCATCATCGACAAGTGCAAGGAAAAGATCGAGCTGTTCGGCTGCGCCGGCAAGGGCTAAGCGGAAGCTTCCTTCTTAAAGGATATACCACCCAATAAATCATCGGCCCTGCTGCGTTGGAGTTTTCCACGCAACGGGGCCGCTTTTTGGTTATATAAATGCTTTCGCAAAAAAGAAAACGCTCCAAGATTTCTCTTAGAGCGTTTTGATCAAGTCGGCGGCTACCTATTTTCACAAGCCGTTTCCAGCTAACTATCTTGGGCACGAGTGAGCTTAACTGCTGTGTTCGGAATGGGAACAGGTGGAACCTCACCGTCATCGTCACCGACCATATGACTAGCTAAGTATATCATTTCTGATTTACTTTGTCTAGTGTTTCAGAAGGACGTGCCTTCAAAACTGAATAATCACTGCTACTTCTCGTTGACTTGAGATACTCAAGCGAATTGTGGTCAAGCCCTCGACCTATTAGTACACGCTTGCTGAATGGATCACTCCACTTACACATCGTGCCTATCAACCTTGTAGTCTTCAAGGGGTCTTACTTGTTTAAAACAATGGGACATCTTATCTTTGGGTCGGCTTCACGCTTAGATGCTTTCAGCGTTTATCCGATCCG